>Ga0075288_1000062_pt1 | contig 11086 bp, 10 predicted proteins | sample SF_Rice_20C_0N_4_FD_69763 | JGI IMG/M metagenome (GOLD analysis project Ga0075288, IMG submission 69763) | Rice paddy soil microbial communities from Twitchell Island, California, USA - SF_Rice_20C_0N_404 | ecosystem: Environmental > Terrestrial > Soil > Paddy field/soil | place: USA: Twitchell... | reverse complement strand
CGCTCGGCGCCTTCGGCGACGCGGGCCAGTTCAGCACCCAGGGCGGCGTCATGACTGTCTTCGGGCTCAAGAACCCTGGCGTGCCCAAGTAAGGTTGCCCGATCCCAGGGAGCCGGAGGGTAGCCTCCGGCCCCGCTGGGGGTAGATTACGAAAAGAGCACGGCGCCGGAGTGCTGTCCGCTCCGGCGCCGTGCGCTTTTCCGGTGGGCGCAGCGGCCGGCGGTGGCCGGGTCGCGGGAGCCCCTATTCGATGGCAGGTGAACACGATGCTACGACTTGTGACAGAACGGCGATGCTTGGCCGTGCTCGGCGCGCTCGCGGCCCTGTCGGCGACTCCCGCCGCGGCTCAGCGTCCGGCTCCCCTTCAGGCGGGACTTCTCCGCGTCTGCGCCGATCCCGACAACATGCCCTTCTCCAACCAGAAGGGCGAGGGCTACGAGAACAAGATCGCCGAGCTGATCGCCAAGAGCTGGAGCTCGAAACTTGAATATGTATGGTGGCCCATCCGCCGGGGCTATTTCCGGATGCTGAACGGCACGTATTGCGACGTCGTGATCGAGTCGCCGGCCGGGCTCGACATGGCTGGATCCACCAAGCCGTATTACCGGTCGGGATACGCCTTCCTAAGTCCAAAGGGTAGCGGCCTCGAGGATATCAACTCCCTCTCCGACCCGCGGCTCAAGAAGCTGAGGATCGGGGTCAACCTCTTCGTCTCGTCCGACGGTGAGCACTCCCCGCCGGAGATGGCCCTCAGCAGCCATGGCGTGGTGGGCAACCTCAAAGGCTACAACGTTTCGTACGACGAAAACATCCGGCCGGAGGACATCATCAACGGGGTGGCGAAGAAAGAAGTCGACCTGGCGATCGTGTGGGGACCGATGGCCGGGTACTTCGTGAAGCGGTCGCCGGTGCCGCTCGTCCTGACGCCCATCTCCGTCGACGTGGACTCGGCCAGCGGCTTCCCCATGCGGTACAACGTCGGCATGGCGGTCCGCCGGCGGGATCATGAGTTGCGGGACAGCCTCCAAACTTTCCTCGCCCAGCACGAGTCGGAGATCCAGGCTCTCCTCAAGGAATATTCGGTACCGACCTTCCCCATTCCCGCGGAAACGAGAGAAGGCGAAAAGAAGACCACCAGTGCCGACATGCCGAAACTCGAAAGCGATTCCAGCAACGTCGCCGGACGGCGGTAGGGTCCGCTGTGCTGGTTGTGCCCACCCCATCGCGAAAGGACTCCGTCAGCGCATGCGCTCGTCATCCTTCCCCGTCCGCCTACTGATTTTCGGCTCATGGGTTGTCGGCCTTACCGCAACCGTGAGTACCCGTGCCGTCGCGCAGGAGCTCCGGGACCAGTATCACCAGGCGCCGAGAGACACCGTTTCGCAGGCAGTCTACGACGGGTGGAAGCAGTTCAATCTCAACTGCGCCCGCTGCCACGGCGAGGACGCGTTGGGTACCTCGTTCGCACCGCACCTCATCCTGTCGCTCAAGCCCGATGGCCCCATCAACACCAAGGAGCTGTTCGTCCAGACGGTCTGCGCCGGCCGGCCCGAAAAGGGCATGCCGGCGTGGTGCGCGCTGGGCATGGAGATGGGAACGATCGACGAGATCTACAGCTACGTGAAGGCCCGAAGCGACGCGAAGATGGCCCCCGGCCGGCCGGCCGTCAAACGGGAAGGGTGACCCTCCTCCTCGCGGTCGCGCTCCTCGTCGCGCCGGCGCCGGTCGCCGGGGCGGAGGTTGTCGCGCAGCCGCAGGCCGCCGACACCCCCGCCGTCCGGCTCGACCTGCCGCAGCTCAAGGCACGGCTGGCCAAGGCCGCCGGAGGGGTCCCCGACCTCTCCAACACCGATCTCTCCGGACTCGACCTCGCCGGGCTCGACTTCAAGGCCGCCAATCTGACGAAGGCCCGGCTCGCCGATGCCAGGATGGCCGGGGCCAACCTCTTCTCCTGCGACCTGACCGACGCCGTTCTCACCGGTGCCGACCTGTCGCACGCCAATCTCGACGGCACCGTGCTGCGCCGCGCGCATCTCGACCGCGCCAACCTGCAGGGCGCGAGCCTCTTTGCCACCATCATCGAGGCGGCTGACCTGCGCGGCGCCGATCTGTCCGGCGCCCGGATCATCGGATACCTGCGCTCCGCCAATCTCTCGGGCGCCAAGCTGCGCGACGCGAACGCCGGTGCCGATCCCGGCAACCAGTCCATGGGGGTGATGCGCGCCACCTTCGTCGGGGCCGACCTGACCGGCGCGGACCTCACCGGCGCCAACCTCTTCAAGGCGGATTTCTCCCACGCCACGCTCGCCAGCGCGAAGCTCGCCAATGCCGACCTCCGCAACGCCGAGCTCGTGCAAGCCGATCTCACCAAGGCCGACGTCACCGGTGCAAAGGTGTCGAAGGCCAACCTCGACGAGGCCGATTTCAGCGGCGCGACGGGCGTGGCTCGCCTCGTCGGACTGGGCGAGGCCCGTAATCGAGACAAGGCAATCTTCGATGCGAACTGACATCCTCTCCGCCGGCCTGATCGTCCTCGCGGCGTGCCAGCGAGGCGGAGGCGATTCCGCGGCCGGCGCCCAGGCCGCCGCCGACAGCACTTCCCCGGCGCCCGCCGCCCAGGGCCTCATCGCCTACGTCACCAACGAAGCCTCCGAAGAGCTGAGCGTCATCGACACGCGCACTGACTCCGTCATCGCCACCATTCCCGTGGGTACCCGCCCGCGAGGCGTCCGCCTCACGCCGGACGGCAAGACGATCTTCGTGGCGCTGAGCGGCTCGCCTCGCTGCCCGCCGACGATGCCCGACGAGGAGTGCGAGAAGCTCAAGGCGGACAAGTCCAAGGACGGGATCGCCGTAGTGGACGCGGCCGCGAGAAAGGTCATGCGGGTGCTGCCCGGAGGCTCCGACCCCGAGAACTTCGACATCAGCAAGGACGGCTCGACGCTCTTCGTCTCCAACGAAGACGCCGGCGAAGCCACCATCGTGGACGTGGCCACCGGAAAGATTCGTCAGACGGTGAAGGTGGGTCAGGAGCCGGAAGGCGTGCGGGTCCAGCCCGGCGGCGCCATCGTCTGGGTGACGGGCGAGACCGCGCACAACGTGACGCTGGTGGATACGAAGACCGGCAAGGTGGTCGGCGCGATCGAGGTCGGGAAGCGCCCCCGCTCCCTCGACTTCACCCCGGACGGCAAGCGGGCCTACGTCGGCTCCGAGGTCGATGGCACCGTCTGGGTGCTCGACGTTCCGGCCCGGAAGAAGCTCAAGGTCATCACCATGCCCAAGGTCTCGAAGCCGATGGACGTGGTGGTCGCCCCCGATGGCAAGGCGGTGTACGTATCGAACGGTCGCGGTGGCACCGTTTCGGTGATCGACCCGGCCACCGATTCCGTGAGCGGCTCGGTGGCTGTCGGACAGCGGCCCTGGGGCATCGCCCTGACGCCCGACGGCACCCGGCTCTACACCGCCAACGGGCCATCCAACGACGTGACCGTCGTGGACACGCGCGATCTGACCGTGGTGAGGAAGGTGCCGGTCGGGAAGTCTCCCTGGGGAGTGGCCATCGGCCAGGCGCCGTGAGAAGCCTCCCGCTCTTCGCCCTGGCGGCGATGGGCCTCCTGGCCCGGCACCCGCCGCCGAGCGCCTTTCGCATCGAGCCCACCGCGCGCGCGGAGTTGCGACGGCTCTGGGCGGCGAGCAGCGCGGCCAAGGTGGAGCGGGTGGCCTGCCTGGCCAGCACCGTGGCCGGCGACACCGTGGTCCTCACGCACATCCAGGAGCTCGACGACGCTGACGTGGACTCTCTCGCCGTCCGGGCCACCGCGTCGCTGAACACCTGCGGCCCGCCGGTGTGGCAGGGCACGGTGCACACCCATATCGCCCTGTACGACGGCCAACGGCCCTATTCCCGGTTCTCGGGGTCCGATCGGGGCGTCATGACCGCCTGGTGGCAGCGCTGGAAGACACAGGGCACGTTCTGCCTGCTCTTCGGCGAGTCCAACGTCCACTGCGAGCTCGACGGCCCGTCCGGCAGCCTGATCTTCCCCAGTACCACCTACTGACCCCGATGCGAACGCTCGCGGCGGCTTTGTTGGCGGTCGGCGCGGTCACGCATCAGAGTCTCGCGCAATCGGACTCCGCCGCGGCTCCGCCGCCGGCATTCCGGTTCGCGCGAGAAGCGGGCAGCGGGCTGACGACCCTCTGGGCCACGAGCGTCGCGGCCAAGGCCGAGCGCGTGGCCTGCCTCGCCGCGTCGGTGCGACACGACACCGTCTTCGTGAGCCGTATCCTCCCACTCGACCCCGTCGAAGCCGACTCGATGGGGATCTCCTCCGAGGCCTCGGTCGAGCGATGCGGCCCCCCGCAGTGGGCGGGCACGGTGCACACCCACGTCGCCCTCTACACCGACTCGCTTCCGTCCACCCGCTTCTCGGCTCAGGACCGCGGGGTGATGAGCCGGTGGTACGAGCGATGGCACGCCGACGGGGTGTTCTGTGTGGTTTACAGCGCCCATGACGCGCACTGCGAGGCCGACGGGGTCGTCGGCGGCATGCATTCGAGGCCGAGAATCGTCCGGTAGGACTAGGAAAAGGGACGCCTGGCGAGGGGGGACTTCGCCCGGTTGGTGGCGATCCAGGCATCGAATCCCCACGTGCGGCCGGCGCGGGCGAAGAAGAACGTGATCATCAGCGCCACCAGCAGGATGTGGAAGCCCTGCTGCCCGGCCGACTGCCACTGCGTGGCCAGTCCGTAGTTGACCGCAAGCACCAGCCCCGTGATCGAGGCGACGCCGGTGAGGAGGCCGAACGTGAGGCCGATGCCGGTGATCACCTCTCCCCACGCGGTGAGATGGGCGAAGAGATCGCTGTGCGTGAGCACGGTCTCCTCGAGAAAGTGCTTGTAGAACCCGAGGGGATTGCCTGCCGCCTGCTTCGCCACGATGGTCGGCATGACGCTCATCCAGCGCTCCTGCACGGCCGGGACCGGCAGGACGCCGCCCGCCAGGACGATCGTCATCTTCGTCGCGACCGCCTTCGCGAAGTAGAGGCCCACCACGATCCTGATCACCGCGAGCCATTCAGCGGGATGAGCTGTCGCCACGGGCGGCCGGGCGCGATACGCCATCAGGTGACACTCCCCGGTTCGATGTCCGTCCTAAACCTCGACCCCAACCTCGGAAAACACAAACGTCCATGTGTCGGTCAGCTCGTCGAGCACCTTCGACAGGGGCTTCCCGGCTCCGTGTCCCGCCCGCGACTCCAGCCGAAGGAGCACGGGGCGGCCCGACGCGCTGGCTGCCTGCAGCCGGGCGGCCATCTTGCGCGCGTGCATGGGATCGACCCGCGTATCGCTCTCGGCGGTGGCCAGGAGCACCGCGGGATACCGGGTCCCGTCACGCACGTGATGATACGGCGAGTACGCGCGAAGCCAGGCGAATTGCTCGGGCTCGTCCGGTGAGCCGTATTCGGGAATCCAGAGTCGCGCGATGAGAAAGCGGTGATACCGGAGCATGTCGAGCAGCGGCACCTGCACGACGACGGCGCCGAACAGCTCGGGCCGTTGCGTCAGCACTGCGCCCATCAGAAGCCCGCCGTTCGAGCCGCCCGCCGCGGCCAGGCGCTCCGGCCGCGTGTACCCCCGAGCCAGCAGCCACTCCGCCGCCGCGATGAAGTCGTCGAAGCTGTTCTGCTTCTTCCCCAGCATTCCATCCTGGTGCCATCGCTCACCATACTCCCCACCGCCACGGATGTTGGGAACGGCGATCAGGCCCCCCCGCTCGACCCACAGCAGCAGCGACCGGGAAAATGCCGGTGTCATGCTGATGTTGAAGCCGCCGTACGCCGTGAGGTACACCGGATTGTCCCCTGTTCGCTCGAGTCCTTTCCGGTAAACCAGGAACATCGAGACCGGCGTGCCGTCCTTCGATACGATCGAGACCTGCTCCACCTCGAAGCGCCCCGGATCGATGTCGGCCTCCACCCGCCGCCAGAGCGTCTGCTCCCCACTCTCGAGATCGATCCGGTACACGCTCGGTGGCACGGTATACGACGAGAACCCGTAGAAGACCTCCCTGCCGTTCCACTCCGACCCCACGCCGAACAGGCTGCCAAGCGTCGGCAGGGCGACCTCGCGGACCAGCCGCCCGTCCAGATCGGTCAGGCGGAAGCGGGAGGAGGCGCGCTCGAGGTAGTCGACCGCGAGATGGCTGCCGGCCACACGTGCCCCATCGAGCACCGCGTCGGATCGCGGCGCGATGATCTCCCGCCAGGCCGCGCGGTCGGGGCGCTCCGGGTCGACGACGTACAGGCGGTAGGTGGGCGCTTCGAGGTTGGTGCGGAGAAAAAGGCGTCCATGCGCCACCTCGCCATCGAACGACGCGGCGAGCCCCTCGGCGACGGGCACCAGTGGGCCCCCGGCGAGCCGGTCCCGCAGGTAGAGGTCGGTCTCGTTGAAGGTGCGGGCAACCGAGATCAGAAGCCACCGGCCGTCGGGCGAGAGGCTCACACCCGGCCAGTACTCCTTGCGGGTGGGCCGGTAGACCAGCCCGTCGGCCGCGGGGTCGGAGCCGATGCGATGGAAGAAGATCGAGCGATGATAGTGCTCCTCGCCCTGGGGAACGTCGCCGGGATCCGGATAGCGGGTGTAGTAGAACCCCGAGCCGTCCGGGAGCCACGCGAGATCGGCGGAACGGGTGCGCGGGATGCGGTCGGCGAGGAGCCGGCCGGTGTCGGCGTCGAGCAGGTGCAGAGTACTCTGCTCGCTTCCGCCCTCCGACAAGCCGTACGCGAGGAGCCGGCCGTCCTCGCTCGGATAGTACCAGTCGAGCGCGATGGTCCCGCCGGCATCGAGCGTATTCGGGTCCACCAGAACGCGGTCGTCACCGTACACCCCGTCGCGCACGTAGAGCACCGGCTGGTTCTGGCGCCCGTCGCGCCGCTGGTAGAAATAGCGGCCGTGCACCGGCGCGGGCACGCCGACGGCCCCGATGGCGAGCAGCTCCTCGAGCCGCCGCCGTATCGTCTCCCGCGCGGGCCGCGCGGCGAGATACGACTCGGTCAGGGCGTTCTGCCGCTCGGTCCAGCTCCGCGTTTCGGGAGCCTCACCATTCTCCAGCCATCGGTATGGATCGGGAATGGGCTCGCCGTGCAGGACGTCCACGGTGTCGCCGACGGGCGTCGGCGGATAGGCCGGCTCAGTCACCCAAGCTGATTCCGAGCTCGCGGGCGGTCCGGATCACGTCGCCGTCGAGGGGTACGTTCTTCGACTTGCCCACGACGTTGGCCAGCGGGACCCGTGTGATCTCCGATCCGTTGAGTCCCACCATCGTGCCGAACGCGCCGTCGGCGATCGTACGCACCGCCGCCGCGCCAAAGCGAAGCGCGAGCAGCCGGTCGTAGGTGGTCGGCGAGCCGCCGCGCTGCAGGTGCCCGAGGACGAGGGTGCGCGTCTCTTTGCCGGTGAGCTGCTCGATGGTCCGCGCCACCTTGCTCCCGATGCCGCCCAAACGGTCCACGGTGCCGACGCCCCGACGCTCGACCAGCTCGATGGTCCCGTCACGCGGACGGGCTCCTTCCGCCACCACGACGATGCTGAAGTGGCGGCCGGCCTCCTCGCGGCGCCGGATCTTCGCGCACACCTTGTCCATGTCGAACGGGATCTCCGGGATCAGAATGACGTCGGCGCTGCCCGAGAGCCCGCTGTAGAGCGCGATCCAGCCGGCATAACGGCCCATCAGCTCGACGACGATCACCCGGTTATGGCTCTCGGCGGTCGAGTGGAGCTTGTCGATGGCCTCGGTCGCCGTGCTCACCGCGGTGTCGAAGCCGAAGCTGCGCTGGGTCCCGCTCACGTCGTTGTCGATGGTCTTCGGCACGCACACCACCGGCAGTCCCTTCCTCCACAGATCGTGCGAGATCTGCAGGCTGCCGTCGCCGCCGATCGAGACCAGGGCATCGAATCCGCTGGCCTGAAACGCGGCCACGAGATCGTCCGAGCGATCGATCTCGTGTTCCTCGCCATCGGCGTCCTTCATGACGTACCGGAACGGATTGCCGCGATTGGTGGTGCCGAGGATGGTGCCGCCGATGTGGGTGATGCCGCGAACCTCGGTCGGACCGAGCGGAACGACGCCGTTGAAGGAGAGGAGTCCCTCGTAGCCGCGCTGGATGCCATACGATTTCCACCCGCGATGGTAGGTGGAGAGCACGACGGCGCGAATCACCGCATTCAATCCCGGCGCGTCGCCCCCGCCGGTGGAAATCGCAATGCGCATGTCAGGTGATGGAGCGGATCAAATTCGCGACCTCGCCAGGCTCGGCATGCCGGCCGAGCGTTTTCTTGGAGAAGATGAGACGGCCGTCCACCGACACGTCGAATACGCCTCCGGACGACGGCACGAGGCGGATCTGGGCGTCGGGCAGGGCCTGCTCCAGCTCAGCCGCCAGACCGGCGGCTCGGGGCTGGTAGTTTCAGACGACGCAGTACTTGATCGTGATCAGCATGAGTCGCTTTCCCATAGGGTGGTCGTCGTCGCGAATCGTAGCGTTGACACCGGGAGAAGCCAAGGGGAAGCGACCGCGGTGACGGGGCTCCTTGTCAGGCCAGCCGGGACTCCGTATCTATTTGAGCCATGCGAACCTACCAGTGGACCGCCCGATGCCGGTTCCCGGCCGGCCTCGCCCTGCTGCTGCTTGGCGCCGTACCGCTGGGCGCGCAGCAGCGGAAGTACCTCGTCGAGCTCGGCGCCGCCGGAGCCTACCAGTCGTACGATAGCCTCACCAAGCTGGACGCGGCGGCTGGCGAGATCGTGCGCGTGGGCGTCTGGCTGCCGGCCAACTTCTCCATCGAGGCCGCCGGGCGGTTCGGGAAACCGAAGACGAATGTGCCCGCCGACCTTCTCGGCAACACCGAGAAGGCGGGCATCAGCGAGCACACCTTCACCCTTTCCCTCCTCTATAACATCCTGATCGGCGACAGACACTCCTTCTACCTGAGAGCCGGAGGAGGCTCCACCAAATACGGAGGCTCGTGCCCGCCCAGTGGGCGGCTCAGCCAGACCATCTGCGGCACCGGCGGCTCCGTCGTCGGCGCGGCAGGCTTCCGCCTCGGAATCACGCCTGCCGTGCTGGGGAGAGGTGAGTTCGAGCTCAACCGGAACAAGGCCGCCACCCGCAGTCTGACGAACTACGGCGTGAACCTCGGTCTCAGTGTGATGCTCGGCAGCAAGCCCATCCCCGACTCCGACAGCGACGGCATCCAGGACAATCGCGACCGCTGCCCGAATACACCTGTCGGAGCCCAGGTGGACGGCCGGGGCTGCCCGAGTGACGAAGACGGCGACGGCGTGCCCAATGGCGTGGACCGCTGCCCCGGTACCGCGGCAGGCTCGGCCGTGGATGCCACCGGCTGCACCAAGGACTCGGACGGCGACAATATCCCGGACGGGCTCGACAAGTGTCCCGATACCCAGCCCGGGGTCCTGGTGGGACCCGATGGCTGCGCCAAGGACAGCGATGGAGACGGGATTCCGGATGGCCTGGACCGTTGCTCCGACACGCCGCGAGGGGCCACGGTGGACGCACTGGGTTGCCCCGGCGACGAGGACGGCGACGGAGTACTGGATGGCCTCGATCGCTGCCCACGCACCCCCGCAGGAGCCACCGTGACGTCCAACGGCTGTGTGGCGGGGCAGGCGCCGGGTCAACCCGCTCCGGCGGTCAATCCCCCGTCCTCCGACACGTCGAGGCGCGCGAGGCCCGGGGTCCGCAATCCCCCGCGGCCGCAGCCGGCGCAGCCGAATGCCGCCCAGCCGCCGCCGGGCCGGGAGCAGGCGCCTCCTCCCGTCGGCCAGATTGCGCCGGGCGTCATCCCGGGCGTCGGCTTCGCCCCCGGGACGGCACGGCTCAGCCAGGCGTCCTATGTAGCGCTCGACTCGATCGCCGCGATTCTCATGGCCGACCCCTCGGCCACCGTCGAGGTTTCGGCGCACACCGACAACGCCGGCTCGCCGGCCGAAAACCTCAGGCTCACCGGGCTCCAGGCCGATGCCGTACGGGATTACCTTGTGTTGAAGGGCGTGCCGTACCAGCAGGTCACCGCCAAGGGCTACGGTGCCACCCTTCCGCGCACCCCGGACACCACACCCCGCGGGCGCGCCATCAACCGGAGAGTCGAGATCAGGCTGGTGGCACCCGGCCCCTGATTTGCTTGGGAAAGTGGGCGTGTCAACTGATTATCGAGCATCACTTTCCCCTGTAACGCCTTGGGTCCGATGATCCGCTTTCTGGCAGTCGGCGTCTTCGCGTTTTCCCTGCAGGTTTCCTCGCTTTCCGCGCAGCAGGCGGGCGGCTGGGGAGACGAGCTCCCACCGGCTCCGCAGCCCCCGGACTCGATCTTCGCCATTCCCACCGTCGAGGTCCCGGCGCGCGCGCCGGCTCCGCCGCTCTCGCGGCCGCCGGCCATGGTCAAGGCGATTTACGTGAACGCCTGGGCGTTCGGCAGCCGGCGCTTCTATGACCTGGTCAAGCTCGCCGACGCCACCGAGGTGAACGCCTTCGTAATCGACGTGAAGGACGACACCGGATACCTCACCTATCGATCCGAGGTGCCGACCGCCATCGAGATCGGAGCCAACACTCAGCGCCGCGCCCCCGACGTGCAGGCGCGCCTGCGGGTGCTTCGCGAGCATGGCATCCATCCGATCGCCCGCATCGTGGTGGCCAAGGACCCGCTGCTCGCGATGAAGAAGCCGCAATGGGCCGTCAAGAGCGTGAACGGCGGGCTCTGGCGCGACCGGCTCGACTTTGCCTGGGTGGACGGCTTCAACGATTCGGTGTGGGTCTACGCCTCGCAGCTCGCGGCCGAGGCGGTCAAGATCGGCTTCTCCGAGGTTCAGTACGACTACGTGCGGTTCCCCGACGAGCCCGAGTCGCGGCTCGCGCTCGCCGTGTTCCCCGGCCGCCACCAGGGCGAGACCAAGCGCCAGGGCGTCGCCCGCAACCTCCGGCTGCTTGGCGACCGCACGCGCTCGCTCGGCGTTCCGTTCACCATCGACGTCTTTGGTCTTACCACCAGTTCGCCGACCGATATG
>Ga0075288_1000061_pt1 | contig 11093 bp, 19 predicted proteins | sample SF_Rice_20C_0N_4_FD_69763 | JGI IMG/M metagenome (GOLD analysis project Ga0075288, IMG submission 69763) | Rice paddy soil microbial communities from Twitchell Island, California, USA - SF_Rice_20C_0N_404 | ecosystem: Environmental > Terrestrial > Soil > Paddy field/soil | place: USA: Twitchell... | reverse complement strand
GGTACATCCGCGTCCGCGTGTGGGTGCAAAACTACCGCCGCCGGCTTCGCGGGGACCCGTTCCGGTTCTTCGTGCATTCCGTCGAGCGGATTCGATCGCTCCTGCTGGCGAATGGATTCGAGGTCCGGATCTCCCGCTCCACGATCAACTGGGAGGTCCTGGTTTGCGCTCGACGGGACCGTCGCACTCCGGCCGACGGGACTGGTGGTTAGCCGAGCCAGCGCCCGAGGCTGGCCGCCGCGCACGCGTGCCAGACTCGAACATCGTCCAGGGTAAAGGCGCCGCCGCGCTCGAGGGCGGCCTTGAAGTCGGCAGGGGTAGTGATTTCACCGAGATCGATGGCCAGGCGCAGCTCGGTGACACGTGTGGCGAGCCGGGCGAGGAAGGCGCTGTCGGTCGAGGAATCCGGGTCGGGCAAGGAGGATCCTGATCGAGTAAGTGAAGCAGGGGGGCGAGGATGCGGCCAGAGCTAAGTTAGACTCCGACCATCAACGGATCATCAAAACGCGGGTGGACCACCACACCGGTGGGAGCGTCCTCGGGGCTATCCTCTTACCACGATGTCGACAACGTGAGCTGGCTCATGGTTCCCAATCTCGGCTCGCACGACGATCCGCGCGTCACCAGTCTCCTTCTCCTCGTCACCGTCCTGATCGTGGCGACGGCCTGGGGCCCGTGCGCCGACCCGTGATCGGCGTCATGGGGGCGGGCGAACCCGGCGTACGCACGCTCGAGGCCGCGCGCCAGCTCGGTCGCCTCGTGGCGGAAGCCGGCTGGGTGCTGCTCACGGGAGGGCGCCCGGCGGGAGTCATGGAGGCAGCGTCCGCCGGCGCCAAGTCAGTGCCCGGCAGTCTCACGATCGGGGTGCTGCCCAGCGGTCCCGACGGCCCGGTGAGCCCGCACGTCGACCTGGCGCTCTTCACGGCCATGGGCGACGCCCGCAATGCGATCAATGTCTTGAGCAGCGACGTCGTCGTCGCGTGCGGCGTGGAAGGTCCCGGGACGGCATCCGAAGTCGCCCTCGCGCTCAAGGCCGGGCGACCGACGATCCTGCTCATGCCGGGACCGGCGGCCGCGGCATTCTTCCACTCGCTGGGGCCGAAAGCGCCCATGCTCCAAGCCGAGACTCCCGCCGGAGTCGTCGAGCTCATCGAGCGGACGCTCGGCATCCCCATCCGTCAACCCGAGATCTCGATCGAGGCGCAGATGACGTCGTACGAATTCGCGGTTCTGGTCGGCCGGGATCAGGCCGGCAACGTGGGCGGCGTGACCTGGTACCTGAACGGCATCGATCACCCGATGGGCGGAGAGCTCCCCGCCATCCTCAACCAGCTCGGTGGCGAGGGCTGGCAGGTGGCCGGGCTGGGCGATCTCGGGTTCGACGCGCGCACCGAGATCATCCTGATGCGGGAGCGCGAGCGGGGGCGCTGACCGCGGCCGCGCCTCGAAGCCGTCGAGGCCGCGCACCCAGCCGGCGTTCGAGGCAGACCCGTTCCGCGTCATTGCGTGGCGAGCTACGCTAATGTTCGTGGGACGGGACGTTGCAGCGCCACTGGAGCGTTTGTCGAGGGATAGCGCGAGGAAACAGGGATGAGCGTAGAGATCCGCATGCTGGGACCGGAGGATGAGGCCTTGCTCACGCAGGTCGCCGACGACGTGTTCGACCACGCGGTGAACCCGGCGCTCGGTGCCGAGTTCTTGCATGATCCCCGACACCATCTCGCGGTGGCGATCGATGACGGCACCATTGTCGGCTTCGCTTCCGGCGTACACTACGTTCACCCGGACAAGCCGGCCGAGCTATGGATCAACGAGGTGGGCGTTGCGCCTTCCCACCAGCGTCGCGGCCTCGGCCGGGCGCTGCTGCACGCCGTGTTCGCCCACGGCCGCGCTCTCGGGTGTCGGGAGGCATGGGTGCTGACGAGCCAGGCGAACGGACCGGCCATCAGGCTCTACGAGTCCGCGGGGGGACGCGACCTTGCCGATCCGCCGGTGATGTTCACCTTCCGCCTCGACGCGGAAGAGTCGGAGCAGGGGTGACCTCGAGCGTTGGGCTGGAAGGTTGCCCTGTCGATGGCACCCGTCGGATCACGTGCCGGACTGGTGATGGGCGCCGCGTTCGACCAGTTTCCAGAATCCTTTGCAGGAGATGCCTGTGACAGTCGCAACCCCATTCGAACCCATCGCCGAGGTCTTCGAGCGGAACCTCAGCGTTCGACATGTGTATGCCGAGCCGGTGCGTCACGGCGATACTACCATCATTCCCGTCGCGAAGGTCGCCTACGGTTTCGGCGCCGGCGGCGGCCGGAGACCGGCCGGGCGCTCGGCGGAGATCGAGGGGCGTTCCGCCGATGCCTCCGGAGCAGCGGCGCAGGGCGGTGGTGGCGGCGGCGGTGCCCGGCTGACGCCGGTGGGCGCCCTCGAGATCGGACCCCATGGCACCCGGTTCATCCGATACGACGAGCTGCCCCGGCTCGCGGCGGCGCTCGCGATCGGGATCGTATCCGGAGTGCTGCTCGCGGCGCGATGGCGGTAGAGGACGACGCCTGTCCCGCCACTTGATCGGGGCCCTTCTCGTCCTGTGGTGTGGGGCAGGGCCTGCCGCGGCCCAGCAGCCGCGCGCCCGAGCGCTCGGCATCGTGCCGGGAACGTTGCCGCCCGGACCGCTCGACGCCATTACCGACGTCGCCGGCGTGAGGGTGGGCCAGACCACCGTGCGCGTCGGCGACTCGGTCCGCACCGGGGTCACGGCGATTCTCCCGCACGGAGGCAACCTCTTCCTCGACCGCGTCCCCGCGGCTATTCATGTCGGCAACGGTTTTGGCAAGCTGCTCGGCGTCACCCAGGTCGCGGAGCTTGGCGAGCTGGAGACCCCGATTCTGCTTACCTGCACGCTCTGCGTCTGGAAGGCGGCTGACGCGCTGGTCGCCTGGATGCTGGCCCAGCCGGGAATGGCCGACATCCGGTCCATCAATCCCGTGGTCGGCGAGACCAACGACGGCTACGTGCTCAACGCCATCCGGAGCCGCCCGATCACCGAGCGCGACGTGCGCACCGCACTCGAGGGCGCTCGGGAGGGCGCCGTCGCCGAGGGAAGCGTCGGTGCGGGCGCCGGCACGGTGGCGTTCGGCTGGAAGGGCGGAATCGGCACCGCGTCGCGGCGGGTCGAGGCCGGCGACAGCACCTGGAGGGTCGGCGTGCTGGTGCAAACCAACTTCGGTGGGGACCTGCTGATTCTCGGCGTGCCCGTGGGCCGCGCACTCGGGCGTCAGGGCGTGCGAAGGGCAGGAGAGAGCCAGGGCGCCAAGGGCTCGATCATGATGGTCGTGGCGACCGACGCGCCGCTCTCCGACCGCAACCTCGGTCGCCTCGCCGCTCGGGCGATCGTCGGACTCGCGCGCACGGGGTCGGCCATGGGGAACGGCTCGGGCGATTACGTGATCGCGTTCTCGACCAATCCCGCGGTGCGCCGCAAGCCCGACGCCGCGCGGCTCGCCACGGCCGAAGTCGGGAACGATGCGATGACCGGCCTGTTTCAGGGTGCCGCGGAGGCCACGGAGGAAGCCATCTACAACTCGCTGCTCGCCGCAACGACCGTGACCGCCAAGGGGGGAACGGTGGAAGCCCTCCCGGTCGCGGAGGTCGTCCGCATTCTCGACGAGCACGGCGCGCTCACCCACCGGCCCTGACGGGCGAGTGCCGCCGTCATCGCCTGCCATCGTGGGAGAATCCGATGAAGTTCATGCTTTTGATCTATGTCGACGGCACGCTCCTGGACGACCTGCCCGCGGGGCAATACGATGCGATGATGCGCGACTGCCTGGGGCATGCCGACGATCTCCGGCGTGACGGGTGTCTGATCGAGTCGCAGATGCTCGAAGACGCCGTCACGGCCAGATCCGTCCGGATCCGCAAGGGACGCACGACGGCCACCGATGGGCCGTACTCGGAAGCCAAGGAAGTGCTGGGCGGGTTCAATCTCATCGAAGCGGACAACATCGAGGAGGCGGTCCGGATCGCCTCGGAATTTCCCTGGGGCCGCATCGGGTGCGTCGAGGTGCGTCCGGTCCGAGACATCGATGCGGTGCGCCGGCGCGTGGGCGCGTCCGCGCACTCCGGCGCGCCGGCAGTCCTGGAGCCGTAGCGCGTCGCGCGCCAAGCCCGGATGACCGGCAGATGACGGAGAGAGTCACGGCCGAACAGGTCGACGCGGCCATGAGCTATCACGAGCTGCTCGTGCCGGCTCTGATGGACGACTGGGCACCGCGAGTCGCCGAGGCAGCCGGCATTCGGCCGGGCGACCGCGTCCTCGACGTCGCCTGCGGTACCGGCGTGCTCACGCGCGCGGCAGCGAGCCGAGCCGGGCCGAGTGGGACCGTGACCGGTCTCGATCTCAATCCCGGCATGCTGCGGGTAGCCGCCCGCCTGAGCCCGACCCTCCGTTGGCAGCAGGGCACCGCGCAGGCCTTGCCCTTCGCCGATCGGTCATTCGATGCGGTGGTCAGCCAGTTCGGGCTGATGTTCTTTCCGGATCGGGTGACAGCCCTCCGCGAGATGAAACGGGTGCTGGGGCCCGGCGGGCGGCTTGCGGTCGCGGTGTGGGGATCGCTGGCCGTGACGCCCGCGTACGCCGCGGAGGTCGCGCTCGTCGAGCGGCTGGCCGGCGAGACGGCGGCCGATCCCCTGCGCGCTCCGTTCGCGCTGGGCGACGAACAGCATATGGCCGCGCTCCTCGCCGAGGCGGGCATCACCGGCGCGCGGGTGGCGCTCGAGCAGGGACGCGGGCGGTTTCCCAGCATCCGCGTCATGGTCGAGGCGGACCTCCGGGGATGGCTGCCGCTGATGGGTGTCGTGCTCGACGAGCCGCTCATCCAGGACATCCTGCGCCAGGCGGAGACGGTGCTTCGGCCCTTCGTCAGCGGCGCCGGCGCCGGCGTCGCGTTCGCGTCGCCGGCGGTGATCGCGTCGACCGGCGCGCCCTGCTGAGTCCGAAGGAACTGACGCATCGATGGTAACCGCCCGCGAGGCACTGGCCCGGCTGCAGGAGGGCAATCTGCGGTTCGCCTCCAACGTCCGGGGGATGGAGGCGTTCCTGAGCCATACCCGCCGGGCCGAGCTGGCGGCCGGGCAGGCGCCGTTCGCGATCATTTTGGGCTGCTCGGATTCCCGCGTCCCCGCGGAGATCGTCTTCGACCAGGGCCTGGGAGATCTCTTCGTCATCCGGGTTGCCGGCAACATCGTCGCGCCCTCGCAGGTCGGCAGCGTGGAGTTCGCGGCCGCGCGCTACGACACCCGGCTCGTGGTGGTCCTCGGCCACTCGCAGTGCGGTGCCATCGTGGCTACCGTCGAAGAGTTGACGCGGCCGACGGTGAATCAGTCCCGCAATCTCCGGGCAATCGTGGACCGGGTTCGCCCCTCGGTGGAGCCGCTCCTGGCCACCAATCTCCGGGACGACGTGGACGCGCTGGTGAACGCAGGCGTCCGGGCGAATATTCGGGCCTCGGTGAACCACCTTCGCCACGGCTCGCAGGTGCTCGAGCAGCTGATTCAGGATCAAGGCGTGCGCATCGTCGGGGCGGAGTATTCCCTCGAGACCGGCGTGGTGAGCTTTCTCGACGGCGCCATCGAGACGGGGGACGAGTGACCGCGTCGTCTGACCTCCCGCGCGGACCACATCGGCGGCATCTTCTGGAAGGGCCTGACGCGCGAAACTGGTCGTAGAACATCAACGAACCCTTCTCGTGGCCACCGCATGTTCATCCTTCGCTCTCCCGGCTTCGAGCCCGACGGCCCACTGCCGCCCCGATTCACCTGCGACGCCGACGATCGCTCTCCACCGTTGACCTGGGCCGATCCGCCATCGGGAACCCGGTGCTTTGCCCTGCTGGTGGACGACCCGGACGCCCCCGATCCGGCCGCCCCCAAGCGTGTCTGGGTGCACTGGATCCGCTACAACATCCCGCCCGGGAGCACCGCTCTGCCCGAGGGTGCCGGCAATCGGCCACCCGAGGCCGGCGCCAGGGACGCGCTCACGGACGCCAACGCGCAGGGATACCATGGACCTTGCCCGCCCATCGGCCGGCATCGCTACTTCTTCCATCTCTTCGCCCTTGATGCTCTCCTTCCCGACCTCGGATCGAAGGCGGGCCGGCGGGAATTCGAGCGGGCGATGACCGGCCACCAGCTCGCGACCGCGACGCTCATGGGTACCTACCGCCGGGGCAAGAGATCGCCTTGAGCGCACATCCAGGAAAGGAACCGCCCATGCAACTGGACCTGACAGACGAGGACGCCCTGGTCCTGCGCGACCTGCTGGCCGCGTACCTGCCCGCGCTCGCGCGTGAGGTGGCCCGCACGGAGCAGCACGATCTCCGGCATGTCCTCGTGCTCCGGCAGGAGCTCGCGGAACGCTTGCTCGATCAGTTGGCTGCCCGTTCCCATTAGTCGCCGGCCTGGGAGCCCTGGCGATCGACCCGCTCTCCGCCCACTCTTCCCTGGTGGGCGGCTGGGGCTGCCCCACTCCGAGGAGGATGCATGGCTCGATGCGAGGTATGCGGCAACGATTACTATCTCGCCTTTCAGGTGATCGCCGCCGGTCAATCACACACATTCGACAGTTTCGAGTGCGCCATTCACAAGCTGGCCCCGGTCTGCGATCACTGCGGCTGCAAGATCGTCGGCCACGGCATCGAGGCGCAGGACACGTTCTACTGCTGCGCCCATTGCGCGCGCGAGGCGGGGGTTTCGGCGGTCGTTGATCACGCGTGAGGACGGGGCACCCGGCGCCCGATCCCACACCGCCGCGCGCGTGGACCGTGGGCCATTCCACCAGGGCGCTGGACGAGTTTCTATGCCTGCTCGCGGCGCACGACATCGAGGCGATCGCCGACGTGCGCCGGTTTCCTGCCAGCCGCCGCTGGCCGCACTTCTCGGGCGCGGCGCTCGGCGAGGCGCTGGCGGCGCGCGGCGTTTCGTACGAGTGGTTTCCCGAGCTCGGGGGTCGCCGGACGGCGCGGCCCGATTCGCCCAACACCGGCTGGCGGAGCGCCGCCTTCCGGGGCTATGCCGACTACATGGCCGGCGAGGCGTTCGCCGAAGGATTGAATCGGCTGGCCGGCCTCGCCCTGGGCCTTCGCACGGCCATCATGTGCGCCGAGGCGGTGTGGTGGCGGTGTCATCGAGGGCTGATCGCCGACGCGTTGCGGTGGGCCGGGTTCGAGGTGTGCCACATCATGACGGCCGGCGCCGCCGTCGCCCACCCGTACACCGCGCCCGCGCGGATCGTCGGAGGCCGGCTCACCTACGCGGCCCGCACGGCGTGACGGAGAGACGGGACCCATGACGGGCGACGAGCTCGAGGGAATCCTCACCTTTCTCCGTGGCGCCGAGCGGCTCAAGACCGTGACGCGGAGCGGATGGACCTCCGAGGGCCAGCGGGAAAGCGTGGCGGAGCACACGTGGCGCGTCTGCTTGATGGCCATGCTGCTCTACGACCGTGCGCCGGGAGTCGACCTCGCGCGGCTCCTCAAGATGTGCCTGATTCACGATCTCGGCGAAGCACTCGGCGGGGATGTGCCGGCGCCCGCGCAGCAGCCCGGAGCCGGCAAGGCCGGCCGAGAGCGAGCCGACCTGCTCGAGCTGACGGCATCGCTGCCCGAACGCATGCGCCGGGAGATCGTGGAGCTGTGGGACGAATACGAGGCAGCCGCCTCGCCCGAAGCAAGAGTGGCCAAGGGCCTGGACAAGCTGGAAACCATTCTCCAGCACACCCAGGGCGAGAACCCCGCGGATTTCGACTACGCCTTCAATCTCGCGTACGGGCTGCGATACACCTCGGCGGATCCGCTCCTGGCCGAGCTCCGGACCCGGCTCGACGCGGAGACGGCCAGGAGGTCGAAGGAGACTGGGGCCAAACCCTAGGAGGCGTCCGTGGCCAACGAAGTCGTCGCCCATTACAACGACGGCCGGATAGTCAAGGGCGTGAGCCTGGACGTCGATCCCGCGCGTCCGACGTGCCACATTCGACCGTCGGGGAGTCCCGGCGTCGAGGTGAAGCTCGCCGATCTCAAGGCGCTCTACTTCGTGAAGGACCTGTCGGGTGACGCCGCGCGAACGGACGGCAACGCGCTGGAGCCGAAGGATGATCGCGCTCGCGGCGCCTACCCCATCGAGCTGGAGTTCGCTGATGGCGAGCGACTGGTCGGTCTCACCGTTCGATTTCCACCCGTGCGTCCCTTCTTCTTCGTGTTGCCGGCCGATGCCGCGGGCAACAACGTCCGCATTCTCGTGAATCGGGCCGCGGTCATCCGGATGGGCCAGCCCGATCTGCCGGACCATCCCCGAAAGCCATGACCACGAGCCTCCGCCTGATTCGCGATCCCGAAGGCCTCAACACCGCCAGCTGGCCGGTGCATCCCGATCACTTCATCACCCCGACCGAGCACTTCTTCACGCGCAGCCACGCCAGCGTTCCCACGATCGACCCGGCCACCTGGCGCCTGAACGTCGAGGGTTTGGTGGACCGCCCCGCCGCCTGGACCCTCGACGAGCTCGGCGCCAGGTTTTCTCGCCGCCAGGTGGCCGCGACGATGATTTGCGCCGGCCTGAGACGCGACGAGTTCCTGTCGGTCGGGCCCCTGCCCGGAGAGCTTCCCTGGGGACCGGAGCCCGCCAGCACCGGCCGATGGACCGGCATCGCGCTTGGGGACGTGCTGGAGGCAGTCGGCGTGAACGCGCGGGCCCGCCACGTCGAGTTGATCGGGCTGGACCAGGTCGAGCGCCACGGCCAGCGATTCGGCTTCGGCGGCTCGGTCGACCTCGCCAAGGCCATGAGCGGGGACGTGCTCCTCGCCTCCGAGCTCAACGGCGGCCCGCTGCCTTCGGCCCACGGCTTCCCGCTCCGCGCCGTGGTGCCGGGCTGGATCGGCGCACGAAGCGTGAAGTGGCTGGGCCGGATCGTCCTGCGGGAGGACCCGTCTCCCAATTACTTCCAGAGCAAGGCGTATCGGGTGCAACGAGAGATCAACCCCGGCGATCCGCGCGACGTGTCGGCCGGCACGGCGCTGAGCGGAGTGCCGCTCAACACCGTCATCGTGGAGCCGATGCCCGGTCAGGTCGTGCCCGCGGGACCGGTGTGCGTACGAGGGTGGGCCATGGGGTCGTCGGGAAGCAGGCTGGCGGCGATCGAGGTCTCGGCCGGCGGCGATCACTGGATCCCCGCGCGGATCTCGGCCGAGGGAGAGCCCTGGACCTGGACGTTCTGGGAAGTGGAGGTGCGGCTGCCGCCCGGCGATCATGCCATCATGGCTCGCGCCACCGACCGCACCGGCGCCACCCAGCCCGCCAGCGTCGGCGGAGTGTGGAACGTGAAAGGCTACAACAACAACGCGTGGCACCGGGTGGCCGTGCGAGTCAAGTGAGTCTCTCGAGGCGCGAGTGGCCGGGGCTACCCCGTGGAGTCCATGATGACGGCCTCGAGCTCCTCCGGCGCTCGCTTCCGGCACTCCCGCTTGAGGTCTTCGATATCCGCCGCCAGAAACTTCCCGAGAAAACTGTCCGTGACGATCTCGAGCGCCGGCAGATCCTTCTTCGAGGCGGTATTGGAGTACAGCGCCATCACGGCCCGGTCGTCGAAGCGGTAGAACGAGTACGTCGGATAGCGGTTGAACAGCCAGAGCTGCACCGGCTTTCCGAAGTCCCTGGCCAGGCGCGCGAAGTATCGATAGGCGTCCACGACGAGCGCGGGGATCTGTGGGCCGTCCTCGAAGTGCTTCGCGAGCGAGAACATCAGCTCGTGGTTCTCGACGTCGGGGAGAAACACGGTCAGACTGGTGTTTTCCCGAGTCAGAAACGCCTTGATCGCGGCGTCGTGATTCTCGCGCCACCGCCGTGAGTGGATGAAATACAGCTCCATCCTCGTGGCCGAGGCGATCAGCTCCTCGAACCGCTGGATGACGCCGGCAAAGGGGCCGACGCGGACGATGCCGGACAGGATGTCAGAGTTCGTGGTCATGGTATCCGACGTTCATGCTATCCTCCCTCCGCGGCAGGAACAAGAATTCAGCGACCGACCCTGAATGGGAGACCAGCACCGTCATGATCATCTCGATCGGATCCGACCACGCCGGCTACCGCTACAAGGAGCTGCTGAAAGTGCGCCTGACCGACCTGGGGCACCAGCTCACCGACATGGGAACCTACTCGACCGATCCGGTGGACTATCCGGTGTTCATCCGGCCGGTCGCCGAGGCGGTCGCGGCGGGCCGGTTCGAGCGCGGCATCGTCCTCGGAGGGTCGGGCAACGGCGAGGCCATCGTCGCCAACCGGGTGCGTGGAGTGCGCTGCACGCTGTGCTGGAGCGTCGAGTCCGCCCGGCTCGCGCGCCAGCACAACGACGCGAACGTGCTGTCGCTGGGCGAACGGCTGATCGCCGAGGCGGACCTGCTTCCCATCGTGAGGACCTGGCTGACGACGGCATTCGAGGGGGGACGGCACGCCCGCCGCATCGCGCTGATCGATGCCGCCACCTGACCGGCGTCCTCAGAGCGGTCGTTCGACCGTACCGGGCGGACGCTCCTCCGGATGCTTCTGGAGCCAGCGGCGCACGAAAGGACAGGTGACGACGACCCGTAGCTCGTGATGGCGGGCGTAGGCGAGGGCCGCGCGGACCAGCTCGTCACCGACGCCCTTGCCCCGGGCCGATGGTGGCACCTCCGTGTGGCGGAGGTCCAGCACGTCGGCGCCGAAGGTCCTGTAATACAGCTCGGCGTCGCCGTCGGGGAGGGTGACGAAGAATCGCTCGCGGTCGGGATCGTGCTGTACCGTCATCGGGGTCTCCGGCTGCATCTACCGGGAGAATAGCGACCATGGGAAGCTTCGTGGCGCTGCTGCGCGCCGTGAATCTCGGGAGCCACAACAAGATCGGCATGGCGGACCTGCGCGCCCTGTTCTCGGACCTCGGCTTGGCCGACCCGCGCTCGCTCATCCAGAGTGGAAACATCGTGTTCGGTGCCCCCAGGCGCTCGTCGGCGGCGCTGGAGCGGTTGCTGGAGACGGAAGCCGCCAGGCGGCTCGATCTCCACACCGATTTCTTC
>Ga0075288_1000060_pt1 | contig 11100 bp, 8 predicted proteins | sample SF_Rice_20C_0N_4_FD_69763 | JGI IMG/M metagenome (GOLD analysis project Ga0075288, IMG submission 69763) | Rice paddy soil microbial communities from Twitchell Island, California, USA - SF_Rice_20C_0N_404 | ecosystem: Environmental > Terrestrial > Soil > Paddy field/soil | place: USA: Twitchell... | reverse complement strand
GCCACCCGCGCCTTCTACGAGGCTCGCGGCTACCGGGTCGGCGGCATCATCTCCGATTTCTACGCGCCGGGCGACGATCAGGTCGTCTACGTGAAGCAGCTCTCCCCGGCCGCGTAAGGGAGGACGGCAACCATGGAAACCTGGCAGGAAGTCCTGAAGAAGAACTCCATCGCCTCGCTCGAGGCGCTCGCGGCTAAATTCGGCCCGGAGCACTTCCCGGACCTCGACCGCCTGCGGCTCGCGGCCGAGAGCTTCGAGTTCCGGATCTCACCCGCCATGGCCGACCTGATCAAGTCGCCGGGCGATCCGATCTGGCGGCAGTACGTTCCCAGCGTGCAAGAGCTCGAGGTGGTGGACGGCATCGTCGACTCGCTCAACGAGGACGGCGACAGCCCGGTTCCCAACATCACCCATCGGTACCCCGACCGGGCCCTTTTCCTCGTGTCGCCCGTGTGCGCCACGTATTGCCGCTTCTGCACCCGGCGGCGCAAGGTGGGCGATCCGCAGAAGATTCCGATGTCGCAGTTCGAGTCCGCCTTCCGGTATCTCGAGGAGCATACCGAGATTCGCGACGTGATCATGTCCGGCGGCGACCCGCTCCTGCTCAACGACCGGCGGCTCGAGGCGATTCTCACCCGGCTCCGGGCCATTCCGCATCTCCAGATCATCCGGATCGGCACCCGGATCCCCTGTCATCTGCCCGAACGGATCACCCCGGAGCTGTGCGATACCCTGAAGCGATTCCATCCGCTCTTCATCAACACGCACTTCAATCACCCCGACGAGCTCACGCCGGCCGCCGTGACGGGGCTCGGACGCCTGGCCGACGCCGGCATCCCGCTCGGCTGTCAGACCGTTCTGCTCAAGGGAGTGAACGACGACCCCGAGGTGATGATGGAGCTGATGCAGCGGCTGCTCATGGCCCGGGTCAGGCCCTACTACATCTACATGGCCGACCAGGTCGCCGGCGCCGAGCACTTCCGCACCACGGTTCAGACCGGCATCCGGATCATGGAGGCCCTGAGGGGGTGGACCAGCGGTCTCGCCAATCCCTACTTCGTCATCGACGCGCCGGGCGGCGGAGGCAAGATCCCGATCCTGCCGGAATACGTGCTGAGCATGACGGATGAAGAGGTGGTGCTGCGGAACTTCCGGGGAGATCGCTACGTCTACCGGCAGCCACCCCCCGACGAGTCCGGGCTGGAGGCCGGTCTCACGCCGCTTCTGGAGTCCGCTCCATCACTCGCATGAACGCCCCGTAGACATCGGGCCGCCACCAATGGCGCGACTCCTCCATCCGCCCCACCGCTTCCTTCCTCGTCATCGCCGAGCGATAGCTCCGGTTCGTGGTCAGCGCGTCGTAGACGTCGGCGATGCACACGATCTGGGCCGAGAGCGGGATCTCGTCCCCCCGCAGCCGGTCGGGATAGCCGTTCCCGTCGTACTTCTCGTGGTGTGAGCGAATCATCGGCTTGATGTCCCAGGGAAACTCGATCGTCGCCAGCAGCTCGATGCCCCAGACGGGATGGAGCTTGATGATCTCGAACTCCTCCTGGGTCAGCGCGCCGGGCTTGTTGAGAATCTCGTGGGGCACGCGAACCTTGCCGACGTCGTGGAGGTACGCGCCAAGCTTGATCGCCGTGAGCTGGCCCTCGTCGCTCCCCAGCTCCTTCGCCACCGCGGTCGAGTAGGTCGCCACCCGCTCGCAGTGTCCGTACGTGTAGCTGTCCGCCGATTCGATCGACTGGCCCCACTCCCGCACCACCGCCATGTAGGTGTCCTGAAGCCGGCCGACCTTGGATGCCACGTCCACCAGATCCACCCGCGCGTCGAGCCGGGTGAAGAGCCGGTGGGCGGCGTTCAGGAGGCGAAGCGCCTCCTGGTTCCGTCCCATCATCTGGTAGAGCCGGGCCAGCTCGCGTGAGGCCTCCGCCTCGCTCAGCACCGATCCGGTGGTCACCGCCTGCTCGATGGCGGAACGCAGACGCGACTCCGCCAGCGCGTGGCGGCCCGTCTCGCGATAGACCACGCCGAGCACCTTGTAGACGTCCGCCTTGTCGAGCCGGGCGCCCAGCTGGTCGAAGATCGCGAGCGCCGCCTCCGCATTGCCGCGGGCGTCCTCGAAGCGCTGGCGCGCGATGTGGACCTCGGCCTGGTTGAGGAGGCACAGCCCTTCGAGGTGCACGTCGCCGACGGTGCGGGTGACGTCGAGACTTCTGCGGAAGTAGCGGTCGGCGTCCTCCCAGAGCTGCCGGTCCGAGCTCACCATGCCGAGGTTGTGGTAGGCGATCGCGCAGCCCTTGTCTTCGCCGGAGCTCTCGAACGCCGCGAGGGACCGCCGATAGTGGATCAGCGCGTCGGAGTGGTCGCCGTGGATGTTCGCGAGGATGCCGAGGTTCTGCTCGATCCGCCCGCGGAGGCGGGGGTCGGTCCCGCCGAGCGCCAATGCCTCGAGATACCGGATTCGGGCCTCGTCCATGGCCCCGCTCTCGAAGGCGAAGCCCGCGAGGACGTTCAACGCCTCGCCGGCCAGGACGTCGTCAGCGATCTCGACCGCGAGGGCATGGCTTCGCTCGCACAGCCCCCGGGCGATGTCGCGCTCGCCGCGATGGTGGTGCTGCACGGCCAGCCGCCGGAGGGCCTCCGCCTGCGTTCGCGCATCGCCGGTACGCTCGCCGGTCTCGATGGCGGAGCGGTAGCCCGCCACCGCGTCCTCCACCGAGCCCGCGCGCTCCCGGTCGATGGCCTGGGACAAAAGCTCCGCCGCGCGATCGGCCCCATCTCCCGTGGGCGACCGCGCGGCGGATGTCGATCCGGGCTGCCAGCTCATCCCGGCACTACCATGCGACCGCGTACCTCGAGAAGTGCTTGATGGTGCCGGTAACGGTCTTCAGGTTGAGCAGGTCGAGTGACGGGATCAGCTCGAGAATCCTGAGCTTCTCGTCGGTGTAGGCCACCCGCTTGAGCACCCCGAGTAACAGCGAGCAGTTGCGATAGCTGAGCTCGACCGTCGCGGGCCTGGAGAACTGCAGGCCTTCGGGGCTGAAGCGCACCGAGTTCACATGGCCGGGCACCTGCTCGGCCTTGATGGCCACGGACCGGCTCAGCGCGCCGGCCGGGATCAGGAGCCGGTGGGTACCGACCGTAATGATGCCACCGCTGGGACCGACCACCCTGGTCGTCACCGCGTAGGGCTGCGTCGAGCACGAAAGCAGATGCAGGTTCTTGAGCGCGTTGACCGTGCCCGAGAGAGTGCTGTTGACCACTCCACCGAGCGAGCCAAGCGTGCCGCCGAGCGACTCCGACGGCTGCCCTGCCGACGGACCCATACTCTCTTCCGAGGTACAGCTGACCCCGGCCGTGAGTACCATGAGCCCGACGAGCAGGGCGGAGATCTTGCCATTCCACTTCGACATGCGGTACTCCGAGTTGAAGGGTCGTTGCCGTGCGACGGTACCGCGGCCCACCGAAAGGGCCGCCGATCATCCCCGGGCCGCCGAAGGAACGGGGATGTCGGTACGCGGAACGGTTGTGCAGGTCTTGGAACGGGCAAGGAGCATGCCCGGGGTGGGAAAACTGTCGATAATTTATACGTGCTATTTATGGCATCTATGATATCTCCGTGATATACCGCGAATTATACGAGATCACCATGATCAGCATCTGGCTAGGAATGTCACACATTCAGCTGGGTCCGCCTGCATCGCCACCACCTCAAGTGTTGACTCCCCTCCGCGCCCTCGACGCCGCACCCCCACTAGCATCTTCCCAACTTGAAACGTCAGGAACCGCCTACCTTACCGCCCGCCACCCCGGAAGCCCGCTCACCCAGCCGTACGGATTGATGTCGACCCCTTCGATCCGGCGAGACACCACCGCGATGTTCGCGGGCGCGTAGAGAAAAATTCCCGGCGCGTCGGCATTGAGGGTATCCATTGCCTCGCGGTATAGACGCCGGGCCGCGGCCACACCGTCCACCCGATCGGCTCGTGCAAAGAGCGAATCGAATCGAGGGTTGGCATAGTGCCCGTAGTTGAGCGCGGCCCATCCCGTGCGGGTCCACTGATCGGCCAGCCCGCGAGGGCTGGGCTCGTCGAGCCAGGCGCCGACGTACGCGTCGAACCGTCCGCGCGCCAGGCGCTGTTGGAAGATCGGAAAGTCCACCGCCGTGACCGTCACGGCCGCGCCCACCCTGCGCCACATCTCCTGCATCTGCAGCGCGAGCTGGCGCCTCGCCGTGCTGGTGCTCGGCACCAGGATGTCGAAGGCCAGTCGAGTGCCGCCACGCTGGCGCACCGCGCCGGCAGAAGGCCTGCGCCATCCGGCCGCGTCCAGACCCCGGGCGGCCGCCGCAGTGTCGAAGGGGATCGTCGTGATGCTGTCGTCCCAGATCCAGAGGAGTTGCGACATGGGTCCGGGCGGCGCCTTGGCGTCAGGCCCGAAGAGCGATCGCGCCAGGGTCCTCCGGTCGATGGCGGCGGCGAGTGCCCGCCGGGTCGCGCGGTCCGAGAGAACCGGATGCGGGCGCCCGCCGAGCCCGGTGATCTTGAAACCCAGAAAGCCGTAGACCGCGGCGGCGTACGGCACCAGGCGGAGCGCGGTGTCGGCCGCAAGGCGGGAAGCGCGCTCGGGGCTGCCGGCCGTCTCCAGCAGATCGGCCTCATGACTCATCATCAGATTCAGGGCGGCGTCGGGATCGGCGGTGAACCGCCAGATCGCACGCCGGATCGCCGGCGGCTTCCCGGCGGTGCTGTCCGCCTCGAGCGTCACGAACTGGCCGCGCTTCCAGGCCGTGAGACGGTAGGGGCCGGTGCCTGCGAGCCGGGCCACCGACGTGTCCTCTGCCCACTGCGAGCGCGGTAGCTGGGCCCAGAGGTGCGCCGGTACGACGCGTACATGATAGGTCGCGTCGTAGAACTGCTCCGGCGAGGGCGATGTGAAGCGGACGAGGAACGTAGTCGAGTCTTCGACGACGACCGAGAGACGCCCCGCCAGGTACGCGCGCGCCGGCGCATCGAGCACGGAATCGCCGAAGGCGTCGAACGAGAAGCGAACGTCCTCGGCGGTGACCGGCTTGCCGTCCTGCCAGCGCGCGCCGGGACGCAGATGAAAGCGCCAGGTGAGCGAGTCCACCCGCTCCCACCTGCTCGCGAGCCTCGGCTGGTAGGCCGTGCTGTCGATCGGGGCGGCGCCGGGTGCGAGGTCGGCAAGGCGTTCGTAGATCTGGTCTCCGATGTCGCGGCCGACGGTTTCTCCGACGAGGGGAGGAAAGATCGCCGCCGGCTCGCCCGTCGCGGCGATGACGATGGTATCGCACCGCGCACAGGGAGGTGCCTCGGTCCCGCAACCGCCGACCACGACCCCGATCCCTACTATTAGAGTTGGAATCGCGAGCCTGCGCGCCAAGAGGTCCACCGCTTCTTCCTCCCGTCTCCCTGGCCACAGGGTCATATTCAGTGCATCATTATGTGCCATGTCGCAACGAGACGTGACACCCTGTCGGATAGGACCGCGTTGCCAACGGACTCTAAGTGCCCACCGAATATAACGTTCGCCTTGAAATCGAGGCAGGCACAGGCGTTGCCAAACGTCGGGGAAGCCCAGCCCAGGTCTTCCCCCGACAGGAGCACAGAATGATTCGCCTCGCCTCCGGCACCGTCCTGCTGTCTGCCGTCGCTCTGCTCGCTGCCGGTTGCAGCGACTCGGGCAGCGGCCCGACCCCCGATCCCCAGATCAACTTCAACCTCGCGACGAGCGCCACTGCCGCCGCGGTTGCCTCCGCACCCGAGACCTTCACCGACGGCGCCAACACGCTCGTGCTCGACCAGGTCGATCTGGTGCTTCGGGAGATCGAGCTCAAGCGCGCCGACGCGACCAGTACGTGCGGCGAGTCGGGAAAGGATGGCGCATGTGAGGAGCTCGAGCTCGGGCCCGTGTCGGTGAGCCTGCCCCTCGGCGGGGGGACCGCCCGCGCGTTCAGCGTCACCGTGGCTCCCGGCACGTACGACGAGGTGGAGTTCAAGCTTCGCAGCGTCCACGTCACGGGCACCTACAACGGCACTCCATTCGATCTCACGAGCGACCTCGAGGCCGAAGAGGAGCTTCACCTCGATCCGCCGCTCGCCGTCACCGAGGCGGCGGCCACCGAGCTGACCCTCAAGGTGGATCTCGACACCTGGTTCAGGAACTCGGGTGGGACGCTCGTCGATCCGGCCACCGCCGGTGCGGGACAGCCCAACGAAGCCGTCGTGAAGGACAACATCCGCCGTGCGCTCGACGCGTTCGAGGACCACGACCGCGATGGCAGGCACGACGACGGGCGCGATGATGGACAACACGGGGGCGCCGACGATGGCCCGAATCATACCTGATCGCGCGGACCCGAGGTGACCGGAGAGGTCTGGCGCCTCGCCCTGCTCGAGCTCTCGGACAGCTTTCGCCTCGCAATGGCGGAGCTGGCCCGAGAGCTTGGCGCGGGCATCACCGTCTGGAGTCAAACCGACGATTCGAGTCCTCCCGCAGACGTCTCGGCGGTGCTCATCCTGGCGGGAGGCGCCGAAGCGAGAGCGCTCGACGTGCTGGCGGATCTCCAGGCGGGAGGGCCGCCCGTGTACCTGATTGGCGCGTCTGCGGACCATCGGGTGGCGGCCGCGGCGATCCGGCGCGGAGCACGGGACTATTTCGCGCTCCCCGAGGACATGGACGTGCTGCGGCGGTCGCTCGAGCGCGAAGCGCGCGAGGCGAAGGGCAAGGTGGACGCGGAGCGATTCGCCGAGACGGAACGTACCACCAGCGGGTTCGAGGCGATGGTCGGCCGGAGCCCGGCGCTGCAACGGACGATCGACCAGGCGGCGCGCGTCGCCCCGCATCGCGACGTCACGGTGCTCATCGGCGGCGAGACCGGAACCGGCAAGGAGCTGCTCGCCCGCGCGATTCACTATGCGGGCCCACGCGCGGACCAGCCTTTTGTCGAGATCAACTGCGCGGCGATCCCGGCGACGCTCCTCGAGAGCGAGCTGTTCGGCCACGAGAAGGGCGCGTTCACCGGGGCGATCGCGGCCAAACCGGGGCTGTTCGAGCTGGCGCACGGCGGCACGCTCTTTCTCGATGAGATCGGCGCGCTGCCGCTGGAGCTGCAGCCCAAGCTGCTCCGGGTCCTGGAGTCGCGGACGGTGCGGCGAATCGGCGGCAACGCAAGCCGGCGGATGGACGTACGAGTGATCGGGGCGACCCACGTCGATCTGGGGAGTGCGTCGAGGCGAGGCGAGTTCCGCGAGGACCTCTACTTCCGCCTCAACGTCGTGACGCTGACTCTCCCGCCGCTCCGCGAGCGCGAGGGCGATGTGGAGCTGTTGGCGGAGACCTTCATCCAGCGCATCGCCACGGCGTACACCCTGCCCGTCCCGGCGCTCACGCCGGAGCTGCGCGCCGTGCTCCGCGCCTATCCCTGGCCGGGCAACATCCGCGAGCTCCGCAACGCGGTCGAGCGGGCACTCGTCCTCTCGCCCCGGGGCGCCCTGCGAGCCGAGGAGCTGGTGCCGCCGCCGGAGACCGCGCGGGACGTGAGGGGCACCCTGCCGTTCCCGGTGCCGCTCGACATGCTGGTGCGGTCCGCCGCGCGCGCGATGCTGGAGCTGACCAGCGGCAACAAGAGCGAGGCGGCGCGCCGCCTCGGCATCTCGAGGCCGCGATTGCAGCGCATACTCGACGGCAATTCGGACTAGGTTCGCGACCCATCACGAGGGAGTGGTCATGCGTGGCATCCGGTTTCTTCCGCAGCTGTTGTGCGCCGTCCTGGCGGGGCTGATCCTGTCGTGCTCGGATTCGAGCGAGCCCGACGCGGGTGACTCCAAGGATCCGGCCCAACTCAACATCATCCGGCTCGCGGACACCAGCCCGCCGCTCCTGAACGCGGTGGACAGCTTCTACGCCGTCCGTGGGGAGGACCGGGAGGTGCGCATTTTCTTCGCCGACGTCGAAGGCGGGGAGGGCGAGGAGTACCTCCGCCTGCGGATCAACGCCCGATCGCTGCTTGCCCGGCCCGACGGCACGCCCTTTCAGGAAGGCGATTCGGTGCTCGTGCACGTCCAGGTGGTCGACCCGACACAACTGCTTTTCGACCTGCAGCCGACGGGACTCCGCTTCTCGACAGCCGATCCCGCCGAGCTCAAGATCCACTACGACCACGCCAACGACGACTTCAACGACGACGGACGCGTGGACCAGGAGGACGATTCGATCGAGACCACGCTCGGCATCTGGAGGCAGGAGAATCCGGGCGATCCCTTCGTTCGCCTCGGCTCGGCGGTGGTCGAGGACCTGAAGGAGATCGATGGCGACCTTCAGGGATTCAGCCGGTACGCGCTGGCGTACTAGGCAGCCACGCGCGTGGTCGCGATGTCCTTCGCCGACGATGTGACTGCCCGGCTCCGTGAGCTGATGCGGACCGGACGGTTCGCCGACGCGCTGGCCGACTTCCGGCGGCTTCCCGAGCCGGAGGCCGCGCGCCGCCCGGATGCGCAGCTCCTGGCGGCCACGTCGGCCATGCGGATCGGAGATGTCGGAGCGGCTGAAGAGCTGGCCACCGCTGCCCTCGAGCAGTTTCACGCCCGGGGCGACGCCGACGGTCGCCTGCGCTCGCTCAATCTCCTCGGCGTCGTGCACTTCGAGCGGGGGCGGATGCCGGACGCGGAGCTAGTGCTGGCGGAGGCGCTGAGTCTGGCCAATGGCGTGGGCGACAGTCTCCTTGCCGCCCGGGCCAACAACAATCTCGCGTCCGCGCTCCACCTGCGCGGCCGGCCCGACGAGGCGCTCGGGCTTTATCGCGGCGCCCTCCTGGCCTACCAGCGGCTCGGGGACCGTCGCGGCGCGGCAGAGTCGTACCACAACCTCGGCCTGATCTTTCGCCAGCTCGGCGACTGGCAAAGCGCGGAGGACGCGACCGCCATGGCGTTCCGCCACGCGGAGCTGGTGGGCGAGCGGGGGCTGCTCGCCCTGGTGACGACGGGCAAGGCCGAGCTGATGGTGGATCGAGCCCTGCTCCCGCAGGCGCGACGAGAGCTCGACCGGGCGGAGCGCTTGGCGGACGAGGCGGGAGACGAGATCGGCATCGCGGAGGTGCGGCGGGTGCGGGCACTGGCCGCGCTCCGCGGCGGCGACCTCACGGCCGCCTTCGAACAAGCCGAAGCCGCCCGGTCCGCGGCGCTCGAGTGCGGCACGGCGCTGATGGCGGCGGAGTGCGCAGGCATCGCCGCGCTCGCCTTGCGGGCGCTCGGACGCGCGAATGGGGCCGCTGCCCGGAAAGCGGAGGCGGAGAACGGCTTCCGGGCGCTCGGCGCGGCATCGCTGCTGGAGCGGCTGGAGAGGGAGTGGGAAGGGTAGGGCCCGCCCTCAGGATGCGGCCGCGTGCTCCCGCTGATTTTCCGCCGCCACCTTCGCGGCCACCTCGGGCGGGGCCTCCGCGTATCCGTGGGATTTCTGGCGGTGTGTGCCGCGTCCGTGCGTGATGGAGTGCAGCGTGGTGGAGTAGCGGTACAGCTCCGCCTCCGGAACGATCGCCTTCACCTTGGTGAGGCGCCCATCGGCCTCGGTGCCCAGAATCTGGCCCCGCCGGGCGCTGAGATCGCCCATCACGTCGCCGAGTACGTCGTCCGGGGCCCAGGTCTCCACTTCCATGAGCGGCTCGAGGAGCACCGGCCGCGCCTTGGGGGCGACGTTTCTGAAGGCCAGGATCCCCGCCATCTTGAACGACATCTCGTTCGAGTCCACGTCGTGGTACGATCCGTCGTAGCACTCCACCTGGAAATCGACCAGCGGATAGCCCGCGACCACGCCTCGCTCCGCCGCCTCCTGCACGCCGCGGTCCACCGCCGGGATGTACTTGTTGGGGATCACGCCGCCCACGATGCTGTCGACGAACTCGTAGCCGGCTCCTCGAGGACGGGGTGAGAGGCGGATCCAGCAGTCGCCGTACTGGCCCCGTCCTCCCGACTGCTTCTTGTGCTTGCCCTGGCCCTCGGCCTTCCCCTTGATCGTCTCCCGATAGGCTACGCGAGGACGCGCGAGCTCGGCGTGGACTCCGAACTTGCGTTCCAGCCGGTAGAGGATGGTGTCGAAGTGCCGCTCGCCCATGCCGTGGATGAGGGTCTGGCCCAGCTCCGAGCTGTACTCGAAGTGGAACGTGGGATCCTCCTCGTGGAGCTTGTGGAGCCCCGCGGCGAGCTTGTCCTCCTCGCCCCGCTGCTTGACCACCACGGCCGACGTGGCCACCGAATCCGGCAACGGGATGGGCGGCAGGTGAACGGGGTGATCGCGATGGCAGAACGTGTCGCCCGTGTGGGTGTCGCGCAGCTTGGCGACGGAGCCGATGTCGCCCGCGCAGAGCCGCTCGATCTCGATGCGATCCTTGCCCTGCTGCAGCGACAGGTGATTGAGCTTCTCCGCCACCTCGTGCTCCGCGTTCCACACCTCGTCGCCGTTCTTGAGCTCGCCGGAATAGAGCCGGAAGAGGGTCACGTCGCCGACATGGGGCTCGGAGTGGGTCTTGAAGACACGGCCGAGGAGCGGGGCCTCGACCGGCGGCGTGACCTCGGCGGCCGAAGGGAGGAGCTCGACCATCTTCTTGAGGAGCGTGCGGACCCCGTACGTCAGCTCACCGCTGCCGCAGAAGAGCGGCACGATCTGTCCTGCCTGAATGGCCTTCTTCACTCCGGAGATGAATTCCGACCGCGGGATCTCCTCTCCGGCGAGGTAGCGCTCGATGAGGGAGTCATCCGTCGAGGCCACCGCCTCTGTCAGGTGCTCGGTGTATTCCTGGAATCGGGCCTGATACTCGTCGGGAATCGGGACGACATCGTACTCACCGGTCTTGGTGCCCTTCTTGTAGAAGTGGCAGTGTCCCGAGAAGAGATTGATGATCCCGTGAAAATCGTGCCCCTCGCCGATGGGGATCTCGACGGGGACCACCTTGGGCGTCAGGTGCGTCTTCACGTCGTCGAACACCCGCTCGAAGTCGGCATTTTCCTTGTCCATCTGGGACACGAAGAGCAGGCGGGGGAGGTGCAGGTGATCGCAGGCGTCCCACACCTTCTCGGTGCCCAC
>Ga0075288_1000059_pt1 | contig 11107 bp, 8 predicted proteins | sample SF_Rice_20C_0N_4_FD_69763 | JGI IMG/M metagenome (GOLD analysis project Ga0075288, IMG submission 69763) | Rice paddy soil microbial communities from Twitchell Island, California, USA - SF_Rice_20C_0N_404 | ecosystem: Environmental > Terrestrial > Soil > Paddy field/soil | place: USA: Twitchell... | reverse complement strand
GCGCGAGGCGATGGGCTCGACCGGCATCGGCGACGGAATCGCCATCCCCCACGTCCGGAACCCGATCCTGCTCCCCGTCACCGAGCCCTTCGTCACCCTCTGCCTGCTCAGGCGGTCGGTGGAGTTCGGCGCCATCGACGGCCGGCCGGTCCACGCGCTCTTCACCCTGGTGAGCCCGAGCGTCCCCGCGCACCTCCGCATCCTGGCGCAGATCGCGTTCACCCTGCGCGACGCCGAGCTGCGGAGGCTGCTGCGCGAGCGCGCGAGCGCCAAGGCCATCATGGATCGCATCCGGCAGGTCGAGGGGACGGCCAGGTGAGCCTGCTCGGCTCGGCGCTCGCCGTCTGGCTGGCCGGCGCCGTCCTCGCAGGGCTCTTCGGGTCCTGGCCCCGCGCGGCGCGGGTCGCCGGCGCCGGATCGGCGCTCACCGGCGCCGCGCTTGGTACCTGGGGATCGGTGGCGACGCTGCTGGGCGCCGGGTCTGAGCGCTGGACGCACGCATGGGCGGTGCCCTTTGGATCGCTGTCCCTTCACCTCGATCCGCTTGCCGCCGCGTTCATCCTCCCAGTCTGTGTGGTGGGCGGCCCGTGTGCCCTGTACGGCGGCGCGTATCTCCTCCCTCACGCCGGCGAGCGACCCATCGGCGCGCCGCTCGCGGCCTACAACATCCTGCTCGCCAGCATGACGCTGGTGTGCCTGGCCGACAACCTCCTCCTGTTCCTCGTCGCCTGGGAGCTGATGACGCTCTCCTCCTGGGCGCTCGTGGTCCACGACCACGAGCTGGAGACGGTGCGGCAGGCGGGTTTCCGGTATCTCGTCGCCGCCCATCTCGCCACGGCCGCGCTGATCCTGCTCGTGCTCCTCCGGTCGGCGGGAGTAGGGAGCCCGGCCCTCCTGTTTCTCCTGGCACTCGCCGGGTTCGGCACCAAGGCCGGCATCGTTCCGTTTCACGTCTGGCTGCCCGACGCGCACCCCGCGGCGCCAAGCCACGTCTCCGCGCTCATGTCGGCCGTCATGATCACCATGGGCTTCTACGGCCTGGCGCGATTCATTCCGCTCCTGGGAGCTCCACCGCTCTGGTGGGGACTGCTGCTGATGGCGCTGGGCACGGCCGGCGCGCTGGGCGGCATCGCCTTCGCCATGGCGCAGCGCGACGTGAAGCGGATCCTCGCGTACTCCACCATCGAGAACGCCGGCATCATCACGCTGGCCTTTGGCGTGGGACTGATCGGCACGACGCTCGACCGTCCCGCGCTCGCGGCGCTCGGCTGGCTCGGCGGCCTGCTGCACCTCTGGAATCACGCGCTCATGAAGTCGCTGCTGTTCCTGGGGTACGGCGCGGCGGCCCAGCGGGTCCATTCGCGCGACGCGGAGGCGATGGGCGGACTGCTCGCGCGGTGGCGGACAGTGGGAGCGCTCATGGTAGTGGGCGCGGCGGCCATCGCGGCGCTGCCGGGGCTCAACGGCTTCACCGGCGAGTGGGTCATCTTCTACGGACTCCTGACGGGAGGCGTCGAGGTGACGGGCGCTCCCCAGATCGCTTTCCTCGCCGCCGTTGCGGCGCTCGCGCTCACCTCCGCGCTGGCGGTGGCGTGCTTCGCCCGCCTCACCGGCGTGACGCTGCTGGGCGAGCCCAGGACCGGCGCCGCGCGCCACGCCGTGCCTCCCGGCTGGGAGATGTCGCTCCCGATGATCCTGCTCGCGGCGTCGTGCGTGGTGGTCGCGTGGGTGCCCCAGAGTCTCGTCGCCTTGCTCGCGCCCGCCGTCGCGAGTATGGCGCCCCGAGCCGACGTATCGCCGGTGGCGGCAGTGGTGATGCCGCTCGGCATCGTCGCCCTGATGGTCGCGCTCGCCCTGGTGCTGTTCGTGGCACTCGGGCGGCTGCTGGCTCGGCGCAAGACTGGCGTTCGGCGCGCCCGCACATGGGGATGCGGCTACGCGCGCCCCGCGCCGCGCATGCAGTACACCGCCTCCTCGTTCGCCGAGCCGCTTACCCGCATTTTCCAGCCGCTGCTCCGGAGCCGCATCGACGCCGGCGCGCCCACGGCGGGCTCGTGGCCGGAGTCGGCGAGCTGGCGGTCGGCGACGCCGGACCGTGCGCTCGCAGCATTCTACGACCCGATGTTCAAGGCCGTCGAGCGTGCGCTCGTCCGGCTCCGTGGCCTGCAGCGCGGCCACCTGTCCACCTACCTGGTCTACATCGTGCTGACCGTGCTCGCGCTGGTGGCCGCGATGATCCTGCCGCTCGGCGCCGGGGCGCGCCCGTGACGCTTTTCTTTCTGGGGCTCGGACTGATTCTCGCCGGCGGACTCGCCGCCGCGCGCTCGGGCGCGCTCTTCCGGCTTCTCGTGGGAGCCGGGTCCGCCGTCGGTCTCGTCCCCGCCTTCTCCGTGCTCGCCGGCGGCTCGCCCAGGCAAGCGACGATTCCCGCGCACGTGCCGGGCGGCCCCTGGATCATCGGGATCGACCTGCTCTCCGCGTGGTTTCTCCTCATCGTCTTCGGCGCCGGCGCCGCGAGCGCGCTCTACGGAGTGACCTACCTCCGCCGGGGGCACGAGCCATCCCGCGCGCCGCTGGAGCATCTGCTGCTCTCGTTCCTGCTGGTGTCGCTCGCGCTGGTAGTGACCGCCGCAGCGGCCGTGCCGTTCCTGATGGCGTGGGAGCTGATGGCCGTCTGGGCCTATCTCCTGCTGGTGTACGAGAGCGAGAAGCTCGAGGTGCGGCGGGCTGGGCTGCTGTATCTCGTCGTCACCCACACCGCCACGCTCGCCCTGTTCGCGCTGTTCGCGCTCTGGGGCATGGCCGCGAGCGATCTCACCTTCGGCGCGCTCGCGGCCGCCGCGCCCGCGCTTCCGGGGCAGGGCGCCGCGGTGCTCGCGCTGGCGCTCTTCGCCTTCGGGCTCAAGGCCGGCATGGTGCCGCTTCACTTCTGGCTGCCCGACGCGCACGCGGCGGCGCCGTCGCACGTGTCGGCGGTGTTCTCCGGAATCATGATCAAGACGGGGATCTACGGGCTGCTGCGTGTCCTCCTGCTGCTCGGCGGCGCACCGGCCTGGTGGGGATGGACCGTCCTCTCGCTCGGCGTGGTTTCCGGCGTGCTCGGCGTCCTCTGGGCCCTGGCGCAGCACGACATCAAGCGTCTCCTCGCCTATCACAGCGTCGAGAACATCGGAATCATCCTGCTCGGCATCGGCGCGGGCACGCTCGGACTCGCCTACCACTATCCGGTGGTGGCGCTGCTCGGCTTTGCGGGCGCCGTGCTCCACACGCTCAACCACGCGCTTTTCAAGAGCCTCCTCTTTCTCGGCGCGGGCGCGCTGGTGCAGGCGGCCAGCACCCGCGACATCGAACGGCTCGGCGGCCTCGCCCGCCGCATGCCGCTCACATGGATGGCATTCCTCGCCGGCTCGGTCGCGATCGTCGGACTCCCGCCGCTCAACGGGTTCGTGAGCGAGTGGGTCACCTTCCAGGCGCTGCTCGCGGGAGGGCTGCTCGACGGACCCATCCGCCTGCAGTCGCTGGCCGTGGCCGGCCTGGCGCTCATCGGCGCCCTCGCGCTCGCCTGCTTCGCCAAGGTGTGCGGCATCGTCTTCCTGGGACAGCCGCGGATGCCGGACGCGTGGTCGGCGGACGAGCCGGGTGCCGGCATGCTGGCTCCGCTCTACGCCCTGGTGCTGGCCTGCGCGGTCATCGGACTGGTGCCCGACCTGGCGGTGGGGGCGGCGGCGAGCGTCGGGGCGTCCTTTACCGTCGTCGGTGGCGAGCCCGCCGAGCACCTGGCGGCCGCGGCGCGGGTGGCCGGATGGATCTCCGTGGCGGTCGTGCTGCTGATGGCGCTCGTGGCGCTGGGGCGCTCGCGCCTGCGGGCGCGGCGGCGGCCACGGCAGCCCACCTGGCGCTGCGGCTATGCCTGGGCCGAGCCGCGCATGCAGTACTCCGCCTCGTCGTTTGCCGCGCCGCTGATCGCGGCGTATCGGCCTGTGGCCGGTGTGAGAGTGGAGCGGAGCGCCACCTCGTTCCGCTCGCATCCGGCGGACCTCGTCGTGGCGGGCGGCGTGCGCCCGCTCTGGCGCGGGCTCCGCTGGGCCGTGGAGCGGCTCCGCCCGATTCAGCAGGGGCGTCTCGCGCTCTACGTCTCGTACGTGGTGGCCACGGTGATCCTCCTGCTCCTCGTCGCGATATGAGCGCCATGTCTTTCGCCTCCCTGGCGCTCGTCCTGCTGCTCGCGCCGCTCCTGCCCGGCGTGGCCACCCGCACCCGCGCGCTTCTCACCGGACGGCGTGGGGCGCCGGCCCTGCAGCTGTACTCCGACCTGGCCAAGCTCTGGCGCAAGGGCGTGGTGTACAGCACCACGACGACCTGGATCTTCCGCCTCGCGCCGGTCGCGGTGCTGGTGACCGCCCTCCTCGCCGCCTGTCTCCTGCCGCTCGACGGCCGCGAAGCGGTGGTGAGCTTCTCGGGAGACCTGATCGCGTTCGCCGCGCTCCTGGCGCTCGGGCGCTTCGCCCTGGTGCTCGCGGGGCTCGACACCGGATCGAGCTTCGAGGGGATGGGTGCCAGCCGCGAGGTGACGTTCGCCGCCTTTGCCGAGCCCGCGCTCTTCCTCTGCTTCATCGCGCTGGTGCGGGCCAGCGGCTCGCTGAGCCTGGCCGGCATGCTCGGCGGACCGCTGGCGGACGCGTGGTCATCGGCGGCCCCGTCGCTGCTCATGGTCGGCGCCGCCCTCTTCGCCGTGCTGCTCGCGGAAAGCTCGCGCGTGCCGGTGGACGACCCCGCCACCCACCTCGAGCTGACCATGATCCACGAGGTGATCGTGCTCGATCACAGCGGGCCTGATCTCGCGCTCATCCTCTATGGAAGCGCGCTCAAGCTGGCGCTCTTCGGCGCGCTGCTCGTGGGCGTGCTGATTCCGCGGGCGCACCTGGCGCCCGCGGCCGCGCTGGCGCTGCTGGCCGCGGGGCTCGTCGCCGTGGCCGCGCTGGTCGGGGTGGTGGAGTCCGTGATGGCACGGCTCCGGCTCGACCGCGTGCCCCAGTTCCTCGTCGCCGCCTCGGCGCTCGCCTTCTTTGCCGTCGTCCTCCTTCTCTGGTGACGATGTCGCATCTCGACCAGGTCCTCCTCCTCACCGTCGTCCTCACCAACTTCGTGGTGCTGGGCACGACGCGATTGAGCACATGCATCCGCGCCATAGCGGTGCAAGGGCTGCTTCTCGGCGTGCTGCCCCTGGTGCTCCATCCCGGCGCGGAGCCAGGGCTCGTGGCGCTCGCGGTCGGCACCGTGCTGGTCAAGGCCGTCTTTCTCCCGTCTTTCCTGCTCTGGGCCATCCGGGAGGCGTCGGTGCGGCGGGAGGTCGAGCCCCTCATCGGCTACATCACCTCGCTGCTCCTCGGCGCGGTCGCCGTCGCCATCGCCTTCGCCGTCGCGCAGCGGCTCCCGCTGCCCGAGCAGAGCCTGGCACTGCTGGTGCCGGTCGGCCTGTCCACCGTCATCATCGGCCTCCTCGTGCTCACCACCCGCGTGAAGGCAGTCACCCAGGTCGTCGGCTACGTCATGCTGGAGAACGGCATCTACGCCTTCGGCCTCACGCTTGCCAAGCGGGTGCCGCTGCTGGTGGAGCTGGGCGTGCTGCTCGACGTTTTCGTGGGCGTGTTCGTCATGGGCATCGTGGTGTTCCACATCAACCGGGAGTTCGACTCCCTGAGCTCCGCCCATCTCACGGAGCTCAAGGACTGATGCGGCTCATCGCGCTGATCCTGGTGCCGCTGCTCGGCGCGCTGATCGCGTCGGGCCGGGTGTTGACCGCGCGCCGGCGGGTGACGTGCCTGCTGGCCGCTGCCGTGGTCCACCTCGCGCTCACCGCCTCGCTCTGGCTCGTCCCGGCCGAGCCGGTGCTGGGCGGATGGCTCGCCGGCGATCCGCTCGGCCTCGTCGTCCTGAGTCTCGTGAGTGTGCTCTTTCTCGCGCTCGCCGCCTACTCGGTGGGCTACCTGCAAGTGGAGAATCCGCGCGGCGGGCGCCTGTTCGTGAGCTGCCTGATGGGGTTCCTTGCCGCGGCGTCGCTGGTGGTACTGAGCCACCAGATGGGACTGATGTGGGTGGGGCTCGAGGCCACGACGCTCTCCATGGCGCCGCTCATCTTCCACCGGCACGACCGGCGCTCGCTCGAGGCGGTGTGGAAGTATCTGGTGATCTCGTCGGTGGGCATCGCGCTGGCGCTGCTGGGCATGTTCTTCCTCGCTACCGCGCAGGTGGGCGGCGGAACCAGTGGCCCGCTCATGGTGCTGGAAGACCTGGTATCGCAGGCTCCCGCGATGAGTCCCGCGTGGCTCAAGGCCGCGTTCATCTTCCTGCTCGTCGGGTTCGGCACCAAGATGGGCCTGGCCCCGATGCACACCTGGAAGCCGGACACCTACGGCGAAGCGCCGCCGCTGGTGGGCGCGCTCATGGCCGGGGCGCTCACCAGCTGCGCGTTTCTCGGCATCGCCCGCATCGTCCAGATCACCACGTCGGCGGGACTCGCGGACTTCATCCGGCCGCTCCTGATCGGCTTCGGCCTGCTCTCACTCCTCGTCGCCGCCGTCTTCATCGTGGCGCAGAGCGACATCAAGCGGCTGCTCGCGTATTCCAGCGTCGAGCACATGGGTCTGCTGGTGCTGGGGCTCGGCGTCGGCGGTGTCGGCGCGTACGGCACCATGCTCCATCTCATCAACAACGGTCTCGCCAAGGGGCTCCTCTTCCTGGCGGTCGGCAACGTCGTGCTCGCGACGGGCACCTCGCACGCGCCCCGGATCCACGGCATCCTCCGGTCGCGGCCGGTCTCGGGCGTGCTGCTGGTGGCCGGTCTCTTCGCGGTGACCGGATCGCCGCCGTTCGGCCTCTTCCTGAGCGAGTTCACCATTCTGAGCGGGGCGGTGCGAGGCGGGCATCCGTGGGTGGCCGCGGCGATGCTGCTGCTCCTCGCCGTCATCTTCATCGGCATGGCCAGCGTCATCCTCGAGGTGGCCTACGGGGAGTCCGATCCTGCCTTGCCCCGGGTACGGGAGAGCGCCTGGCTGACCGGGGGACCGCTGGCGCTGGCGGCGGGTGTCCTGCTGCTGGGTCTCTACATCCCCCCCGCGCTCCACAGTCTGCTCGCCCGGGCCGCCGCGAGTCTCGGCGGGGGCGCGCCGTGAGCGCCTTCGACTCGCTGGGGCTCAGGAACCGGCGAAGCGTGCCGTGGGAGTCCGTGCCGCGCGAGACCGAGCGTGGATTCCGGGAGACGGTGCTGTCGGCGGTGGCAAACGGATGGCGTCTGGCTTCGTTCTTCGGCATGCCCGAAGGTCAATCAGACACGAGGCTGCTGGCCGTCCTGGCCCACGACGCGAGCGGCTCGCTTGGCGCCACCAGCACGGTGGTCGGCGACGGCTTCGAGTCGCTCACGCCGCCGTGCCCCGAGGCGCACCTGTTCGAGCGGGAGATCGCGGAGCAGTGCGGCGTGGTGCCGCGGGGACATCCCTGGCTCAAGCCGCTGCGACGCCACGCGCCCGACCATCTCCCTCCCGGCCGCGAGCCGATAGAGGTGGACCGCGAGGCCTATCCCTTCTTCCGGATTCATGGAGAGGAAGTCCACGAGGTCGGGGTCGGGCCGGTGCACGCCGGCATCATCGAGCCGGGGCACTTCCGGTTGCAGGCGCACGGCGAGGAAGTGCTGTTTCTCGAGATCATGCTCGGCTATCAGCATCGCGGCGTCGAGCGGCTGCTGGAGACCGCGAGGGCCGACCGCGCCGTGCTGGTGGCCGAGTCCATCGCGGGCGACACGGTGATCGGACACGCCGCGGCGCATTGCGGCGCCATCGAGGCGCTGGCGCGGAGCCGGAAGACGCCGAGAGCGCAGGCGATCCGTGGGATCGCGCTCGAGCTGGAGCGGCTGGCCAACCACATCGGCGACCTCGGCGCCATCGCGGGCGACGTCGCGTTTCAGCCGGGCGCGTCGTATCTGGGCCGCATGCGCGGGGAATGTCTCAACCTCCTCATGACCATCTCGGGCAACCGGTACGGGCGGGGACTGCTCCGCCCGGGCGGAGTCCTCTTCGATATCCCGCCGGGCATGGCGTCGGAGGCCCGCGACCGGCTGGAGGCGTTGCGCGCCGACCTGGAGCCGGCCGCGACGTTGATGCTGGAGAGCCCTTCGGTGCTGGGCCGTCTCGAGGGTGTCGGCGGGGTGCCGCGCGAGAAGTGCCTGGAGCTGGGCTTCGTGGGCGTCGTGGCGCGCGCGTGCGACGTGCCGCGCGACGTGCGGCACGATCATCCGTACGGCATCTACCGGTTCGCCCACATTCCGGTGGCCACCGCGTGGGCCGGCGACGTCCTGGCGCGGGCGCTGGTGCGGTGGGTGGAGATCCGCCGGTCGCTGGAGTTTCTCCTCGAGCAGTTGAGCGTGCTGCCGGCCGGGGCCCCTCGCGTGGCGTGCGGCGCGCTCCAGCCGCGCGAGCTGGTCGTCGCGATGGAGGAGGGATGGCGCGGCGAGATCGTGCACGTGGCCGTCACCGACGCGCGCGGCGCCATCCGCCGCTACAAGGTCACCGACCCCTCCTTCCACAACTGGACGGCCGTGGCGCTGGCGTTGCCGGGCAACCAGATCTCCGACTTCCCGCTCTGCAACAAGAGCTTCAATCTGTCGTACGCGGGACACGACCTGTAGGCGGAGGTAGCGATGCTCGACTTGCTGCGCACACGGCTCAAGCAGGGAACGCGGACGTCCGGATTTCCCGGGGAAGCGCCGGAGTTTCCCGAGCGCTTCCGGGGGCGGCCGGCCTTCGACGCGTCACGCTGCGGCGACGGGTGCGCGGGCTGCGCCCGGTCGGCGCCGTCGGGCCTGATCCAGCCCGGCCCGCCCCCGATGGTGGACCTGGGGGCCTGCCTCTTCAGTCCCGAGGAGGCGGCGGCGTGTCCGGCGGGCGCGGTCGAGTTCACCCGGGACTTCCGGATGGCCGCCTCGACGCGGCCGGGTCTGCGCTCGGAGACCGGCGAAGTGGAGCTGGCTCGCGCGCTCGACCAGCGCAGCCGCCGCCTCTTCGGGCGGTCGCTCCGGCTCCGGTCGGTCGTGGCGGGAAGCTGCGGAGGCTGCGAGGCGGAGCTGGTGGCGCTGGGCAACGTGGTGTTCGATCTGGCGCGCTTTGGCGTCCAGTTCGTCGCGTCGCCGCGTCATGCGGACGGCATCGTAGTGACGGGAGCGGTGAACACCAACATGCGGTCGGCGCTCCAGGCGACCTGGGACGCCGTTCCGGATCCTCGCCTCGTCATCGCCGTCGGCGCCTGCGCCATCAACGGCGGCCCGTTCCGCGACAGCCCCGAGGTGGGTGAGGGTGTGCCCGAAGAACTTCCGGTCGATCTCTGGATCCCCGGCTGCCCGCCGCACCCGCTCACGATGCTCGACGGCCTCCTGCGGCTGCTCGGCCGGATCGAGGTCGGACCCAGGGTCTAGCCAACCCGCCAGGCGGCCGCCACGTTCATCGGCAGGCCGCCGTGGATGCCGCCCGGAGCAGTAGCGCTCAAGCATCAATGCCCGGCACTGCGTCGAGGGAGGAAGTAGTGAGCCACATGACGAAAGCTTTCGCCGGCGCCATCGCGCTCGCCCTCTGCGTCACGACGGCCTGCGCTCAGGTGCCGCCCGCGTCTCGACAGATCGCGGCCGCGGTGCTCGCGGCTCCCAAGGAGATGCGGGACGATGCGACCGTGCTCGGCTACGGTCGGGATGGAAAGCTGACGACGCTGCGCAACGGGAGCGGCCCGATGATCTGTCTGGCGAGCAATCCCAAGGGAGAGCAGTTTCACGTCGCCTGCTATCATCGCTCGCTCGAGCCGTTCATGGCCCGGGGCCGGGCGCTCCGCGCCGAGGGAGTGCCGGAGGAAAGGGTGGACAGCGTGCGGTTCGCCGACGTGCGCGCGGGGAAGCTCGCCATGCCTACCCACGCCGCGGTGCTCTACTCGCTCACCGGGCCCGCCGGAAGCTTCGATACCGCGACCGGCACGGCGCCAAGGGCCAAGTCTCTGTTCGTCGTCTATCTCCCGGACGCGACCGTCGGCTCGACGGGGCTCCCGGAGACGCCCGTCGAGGGCGCGCCGTGGATCATGGATCCCGGCACGCCGAAGGCCCACATCATGTTCGAGTCCGGGATGTAGCGGAGCGCGCGACGCACAAAGAAGGCGGCCCGCACCTCGAGTTGAAGCTCGGAGTGCGGGCCGCCTACGCATCGGTCACCGGGGTCGGAGACTCTCGTCTCTGTTCTTCTCCGCTCGGCACCGCGAAACCGATTGATTCGCGGGTGAGCCTGGCGGGCTCCGGGTGTGATCCACACATGGTACGATCGCGCCGTGCGTTTCACCGATGCGGGCGCTGTACGTCGGAAGGGTCGCGGACCTTCCTCGTACACGGCACGTCGCGACGCCGCTGCGACGTGAGTGAAGCAACGCGACTGGCTTCACTGGGGAGAGAATCTATCGCGTTCGTCATGAAGACGATGTGAAATCTGCAGGAAGGTTTTTCGCGCCGTGACAAGCTAGGCGGACGGATCGGCCACCGCCCGTTCGAACAGGATACCCGTCCCTCCCGGCGACTCGACGACCTGATACCGGATCCAGTCGATCCTGATCCGCTCGATCTGGCGGGCCGCGGACATCATTCTGGTGGAGAACCGCGGGGCGAGAAGGAAAAGCCTGGGCGCGAGGGAGAAGTTGATCGCCAGGCCGCGGAACATGTTGCGCAGGTTGGGGACGTTCTCGATGACCCAGTCGGCGTGACTCAGGCCCCGCACCAGCAGCTCGTCGCCCGGCTCGGTGTCGAAGTCCACGATGGCGAGCTGGCTGGCGCGGTCGATCGCCAGGAGATCGATCGCGCCGCAGGCGCCGCAGGGCACGTCGCTCGCGATGCCCCGGAGGCCTTCCTCGAGCGCGCCCTCGTATTCCCGCAGCGCCGCCACGACCTGCGGCCGGGTGACGCGCTCGACCGGCCGGAGCAGGGTGGGGCTCGCCACCGACTGGTCCCGCGGCAGCGGGCGCGCCGTCCGCTTGGGCCCGGCGGGCTCGGGCGGGAGCGGGGGCGGGGGCGCCGGCTCCTCGGCGCCCTGCG
>Ga0075288_1000058_pt1 | contig 11109 bp, 14 predicted proteins | sample SF_Rice_20C_0N_4_FD_69763 | JGI IMG/M metagenome (GOLD analysis project Ga0075288, IMG submission 69763) | Rice paddy soil microbial communities from Twitchell Island, California, USA - SF_Rice_20C_0N_404 | ecosystem: Environmental > Terrestrial > Soil > Paddy field/soil | place: USA: Twitchell... | reverse complement strand
TGCTCCCCCGCGCGACCACTGGTCTGCCCCCCGATCACCGCCTGCTTCTCCGAGCCCGCCGGGTCACCCAGCTGGCGTTCGGATCCGCGGCGGAACGAACCTGCAGCTTCCGCTACTGGAACGGATTTGCCGAGCCCGGCGGACGCGCCGGCCCCAACCCACCCACGATCGTCATCCGCCATCCCGGAGCACTGAGAGCCGCATTCTTCCCCCCGTCGGAGCTCGCCTTGTGCGAGGCGTTCGTCCGGGAAGACCTCGACGTGGAAGGCGACCTCGAGACCGTCGTCCACTTCATCCGCGACCGGGCCCGCTACCTGTCCGCCGGAAGGCTCGCGCGGCTGGCCTCGATGGCCGCTCGCCTTCCCCCGACCAACGGCGCCGCTGCGGACCCTCGCAGCGTGCGCCGGCGCTGGATTGCTGCCCGCCGTCACACGCGCAAGCGCGACGCGGCGGCCATCCGGCATCACTACGACGTCGGCAACGAGTTCTATCGTCTCTGGCTCGACCGCCAGTCGGTCTACTCCTCGGCATACTTCCCGCCCGGCGTCGACGATCTCGACGTGGCTCAGGAGGAGAAGCTGGACCGCATCTGTCGGAAGCTGCGCCTCGGCCCGGGCGAGCGGATGCTCGACATCGGATGCGGCTGGGGCGCGCTCATCCGCTACGCGGCCCGCCACTACGGCGTGGAAGCGACCGGGATCACCTTGAGCCCATCCCAGGAGGCGATGGCCACCCGGCGCATCGTCGAGGACGGGTTGGGAGAGCACTGCCGGGTGGAGATCCGCGACTACCGCGATCTCCCCGGCCGCACCGTCTTCGACAAGGTGTCGAGCGTGGGGATGTTCGAGCACGTCGGGCGGGCAAAGCTCAGGGAGTACTTCGCGGCCGCCTTCCAAGCGCTCCGGCCCGGCGGCCTGCTCCTGAACAGCGGGATCATCGAGCTGGAGGATGCGCGTCCGGCGAGTCTCCGCGCGCGCGTCGGCCGAGGCCTTCGGGGCCAGGGCAGGTTCCTGCAGCGCTACATCTTTCCGGACGGCGAGCTATTGCCGCTGGCCGAGGTGGTACGCGCCGCGGAAGAGGAGGGTTTCGAGACCCGCGACGTGGAGAACCTGCGGGAGCACTACATGCAGACGGTCCGGCACTGGCTGCGCCGGCTGCAGGCCAGAGAGCGGGAGGCCGTGGCGCTGGCGGGGGAAGCGAGATATCGGGCGTGGCGCCTCTACCTGGCCGCTTCCGCCGATGCCTTTGCGAGAGCCAGCATCGGCATGGTGGAACTCCTGCTGTCCAAGCCGCGCGCCGACGGAACCAGCGAGGCGCCGCCGACGAGGGACGAGATCTACGGGGTCAGGACGACGGCCGGGCGGATGGGGCGGCCGAATCGCGCTTGGCCTCGTGCTTCAGGGTGACCCGCGCGCCCGCGATGTCCACCAGCGTACCGCGCCCGTCGTCCGCGCCGCGAATGCGAATCCAGATGGGCGGACCATCCTGCTCGGCAAACAGGACCACCGCGCCTTCCGGATCCTTGGCGTCGTTCACCAGGCGCCACTTTTCCCTCTTGAACAGCTCCCGGTAATAGGCCGCCACCACGTCGGCCCGGGCGGGCGAGTGTACCGTGATCTGCACGGCATCGGTCCCACCGGCCTTGGACACGAACGAAGCGCCCGGCGGCAGCGGTATGTTCGGCAGCACCTCGGACACTTTGGGCGACTGGGGGGGCTTGTCGTGGCCGCAGCCCGCTGCCGCGAGGGACAGCGTGAGAAGGACGATGGCTGGTCGAAGCATAGGCGTGAGAGACTAGCGGGCGGGCTCGGAGCGGTCAAGTGCCGCGTTGCCGCAAACGTGTGTCGGACTTATGTTTCCGCGTGCGCGCCATGCCGCTCGCGCCAGCCGGTTCTCCCCTCCAACCTCCTGAACGTCAAGGAGTTCGGCCATGGCCGGCCATAGCAAGTGGAAGCAGATCAAACGCAAGAAGGCCGTCACCGACGCGAAGCGCGCCTCGTCGTGGACCAAGGTCATTCGAGAAATCACCGTCGCGGCCAAGGCCGGCGGCGGCGATCCCGCCGGCAACCCTCGGCTCCGCACCGCGATAGACGCCGCCAAGGCGGTGAACATGCCCAATGAGAATATCGACCGGGCCATCAAGAAGGGCACCGGCGAGCTCGAGGGCAGCGTCTACGAGGAGCTGACCTACGAGGGCTACGGACCAGGGGGCGCGGCCATCTTCATCGAGGCCACCACCGACAACGCCAACCGGACGGTCGCCGAAATTCGCCATGCCTTCAGCCGGAACGGCGGTAACCTGGGCGCAACCAACTCGGTCGCGTGGATGTTCGACCGCAAGGGACAGATCTTTCTCGACGCGACACGCTACGGCGAGGACCCGACCCTCGAGGCCGCGCTCGAGGCGGGTGCGGAGGACTTCGTCCGTGACGGCGACCAGTACGTGGTGACCACGACGCCGGCATCGTTCCATGCAGTGCAGGACGCGCTCAGGGGGCGAGGCCTCGGCATCGAGTCGGCCGAGCTCACCATGGTGCCCCGGAATACCGTCAGGGTCGAAGGCGCCGATGCGGAGCGAATCCTCCGGCTCATGGAAGCGCTCGAAGAGCTGGACGACGTCTCCAGGGTGTCGTCCAACTTCGACATCGACGCCGCCGCGCTGGCCGAGGCCTGAGCGCGCGGTGAAGGTGCTCGGGATCGACCCCGGGACCGCCGTGCTGGGCTACGGAGTGGTGGAAGGCGGCTCCGGCACGGCGTTCCGACTGCTCGAGTGCGGAACCCTCACGACCACGCCTCGCGACACGCTCCCCGCGCGCCTCCGCGTCATCCACGCCGGCATGGCGTCGCTGATCGGCCGTCACGCGCCTGACGCCGTCGCCGTGGAAAGCGCGTTCCACGGAAAAAACGTCCGCACCACCATTGCGCTGAGCCATGCCCGCGGGGTGATCCTCCTCGCGGCGGAGGAAGCCGGTCTGGCCATCGCCGAGTATTCTCCGGCGCAAGTGAAGAAAGCGGTCGTGGGCCGGGGCGCGGCCATCAAGCCACAGGTCGGGTACATGGTCACGCAGCTGCTACGGCTCAAGTCTCCTCCGTCGCCGAGCGATGCGGCGGACGGCGTGGCGGTCGCGCTGACCCACCTGCTCGTGGCGGGTCGCAGGCCGGCCTTCGCCGGCCGCATCCCGGCGGCGCGATGATCGCCGCCGTCACGGGCATTCTCGCAGAGCGGGACGGGGACACGATCGTGGTGCAAACCGAGGGCGGTGTCGCCTACCAGGTGACGGTGCCGGCCGGCGTCGCCGAGCGCCTTCCCGCCACCGGAGGACGGGTGAGTCTCCATACCGAGCTGGTGGTCAAGGAGGACGGCTGGTCGCTGTTCGGCTTCGATCGCCCCGCCGAACGGCTGGTCTTTCAGCGCCTGCTTGGCGCCAGCGGATTCGGTCCCAAGCTCGCGCTCGCGCTGCTCTCCGCCCTCGGGCCCGAGCGCACCGTCCGCAGCATCCTGGCCCGTGACCTCGTCTCGCTGAGCTCGGTGGGGGGCATCGGCCGGAAGAAGGCGGAGCGCCTGGTGCTCGAGCTGCGCGACCGGTTCGGCGGCGTCTCGCTGGAGGCCCCCGCGCCCCAGGCCGGCCTCGGCGGCGACGCGGTCCGGGCGCTCGTGGGACTGGGGTACGGACCGGCAGTGGCCGAGGACGCCGTGCGCGCGGCGCTTGGCGACGGCGCGGAGCCGGAGACTCCGCAACTGATCAAGCGGGCCCTGCAGCAGCTCGCTACCGTCCGGGGAGGACACTGACTCGTGATGACGAGCGTGCCGGCGGCGACCGCCGAATGGAACTGCACGCGGTGCGGCAGCACCAATCGCAAGCTGGTGCCGGCGACCACCACCGAGACGCGCGACCGGTGCAATCATTGCGGCGCGTGGCATATCATTGTTCCGGGCGACAGGCCCGTCCGATGGAACGCGCGCCTGGAGGACTGAGGCCCGCCAGGTTCACCACGGAAGCACGGAAGCCACGAAAGATTCTTACGGGTTCGCTTGTGGTACGTACATTCGCTCTTTTTCGTGCTTCTCGTGTTTCCGTGGTGAATCGCTCCAACAGATGAACACCCCGGAAGTACGGAAGCGACGAAGGATTCTTGTGGGTTCGCTGGGTACGTACATTCGCTCCTTTTCCTGCTTTTCGTGTTCCGTGGTGAACCACCCGGGCAGATGAGGGCATGACGCGACTCCAAGTCACCACCCCCGAAGCACTCCCCGAGGAAACGGGCGCCGACGCGGCGCTCCGGCCCTCGCGGCTGGACGAGTTCATCGGCCAGGCGCAGGTCAAGGCATCGCTGCAGATTGCCATCGACGCGGCCAGGCGGCGCCAGGAGACACTCGATCACACCCTGTTCTTCGGTCCGCCGGGCCTCGGGAAGACCACGCTGGCCATGCTCATGGCGCGGGAGATGGGAGTGCAGCTGCGCACCAGCTCCGGGCCGGTGCTCGAGAAGCCGGGCGACCTCGTGGGACTGCTCACCTCGCTGGGGGCGGGCGACATCCTCTTCATCGACGAGATTCACCGGCTGCGGCCGGCGCTCGAGGAATTTCTCTATCCCGCCATGGAAGACTTCCGGGTGGACGTGCGCATCAGCGAAGGGCCGAATGCGCAGACGATCCCCATGACGCTCGAGCGATTCACCCTCGTCGGCGCCACCACCCGGTTCGGGCTGCTCACGCCGCCGATGCGGGCGCGCTTCGGACTGGTCGAGCGGCTCGGCTTCTACCCGTCCGAGGAGCTGGAGCAGATCGTGGTCCGGTCGGCGGCGATTCTCCACGTGCCGCTCGATGCCGAGGGCGCCAGGGAGATCGCTCGGCGGAGCCGGGGGACGCCGCGGGTCGCGAACCGCCTGCTCCGCCGGGTGCGCGACTACGCGCAGGTGAAGGCCGACGGCCACATCACGCTTCCGGTCGCCGACGCCGCGCTGTCCCGACTCAACGTCGACGAGTTCGGCCTCGACGACATGGACACGCGGATCCTGAGCACCATCATCGAGAAGTTCGGCGGCGGGCCGGTGGGACTCGGCACGGTGGCCGTCGCGGTAGGAGAAGACGCGGGAACCCTCCAGGAGGTCTACGAACCGTTCCTCATCCAGCAGGGCTTCCTCGAGCGGACGCCGCGCGGCCGGTGCGCCACCGCCCTCGCCTACCGCCGGTTCGGGCTCACCCCTTCCGCCGGGCAGACGACGATCTTTGACGGCTGAACCCTCGCCCCTCCGGACCTCGGATTTTCAGTACGACCTTCCCTCCGAGCTGATCGCGCAGGAGCCCACGCCGGACCGCGCGGGGAGCCGCCTGCTCATGGTGATCCGCGCCAACCGCCGCGGTGCCGGCAGCGGAGACCGCCGCGTCGCGGAGCGCCCGCCCCACGCGGGCCGCCGCGGGAGCGGCGTCTTCCGCCAGCCGGCGATGCTGCCGGGCGATCGTCGCGTTGTCGGCGATGGCGTGCTGGTGGACTCGCTCTTCTCCCAGATCCCCTCGCTGATCTTGCCCGGCGATCTGCTGGTCATCAATACCACCCGGGTCATGCACGCCCGGCTGACCGGGGCACGGGCCTCGGGCGCGCCCGCCGAATTGCTGCTCATCCGTCCCGAATCGGAGGGCGTCTGGGTGGCGCTCGGGAAGCCGGGCAGCGCGCTGCAGCCGGGCAAACGAGTGGAGCTGGGCGACGGCGTGGCGGTGGAAACGGTGGACGTGCTCTCCGACGGCAATCGTCTGGTGCGGTTCATTGGGGCGACGGCCGAGGAGGCGATGGCGCGTTACGGCCGGCTACCGCTGCCTCCTTACATCACCCGCGCGCCCACCGAGGTGGACGAGGTCCGGTACCAGACGGTCTACGCGCGGACCGAGGGGAGCGTCGCGGCGCCAACCGCCGGCCTGCACTTCACGCCCGATCTGCTCGACGCATTGTCCGCCAAGGGCGTGGTGGTGTCGGGTCTCGATCTCCAGGTGGGGCCCGGCACCTTCAAGCCGGTGGACACCGACGATCCGACCCATCACCCGATGCATCCGGAACGCTACGAGATCAGCTCCCGTCTGGCGGCGCTCGTCGAGATGACGCGCGAGCAGGGCGGACGGATCTGGGCGGTGGGCACGACGGTCGTGCGCGCGCTCGAGAGCGCCGCCGACGAGAACGGAGCGCTTCGCGCCGGCCCGGGCGAGACCTCGCTGCTCATCACGCCCGGATACCGCTTCCGCGCGGTGGACCGGCTCATCACCAACTTCCATCTTCCCCGCTCGACCCTGCTCATGCTGGTGAGCGCCTTCGCCGGGCACGGGCTCACGATGGCGGCCTACCGGCACGCCGTCGCGGAACGCTATCGGTTCTACTCCTACGGCGACTCGATGGTGATCCTGTAGGCCCCATGTTCGAGTTCCGCGTCGAGGCCATTGAGGGAAGCGCACGGGCGGGAACGCTGACCCTCCCGCACGGAACGGTGCGCACCCCCGCGTTCATGCCGGTGGGCACCCACGGCGTCGTGCGCGGGCTCAGCGCCGCCGACGTGCGCGGCACCCGCGCGCAGATCATTCTCGGCAACACATACCATCTGCACCTGCGTCCTGGCGAGGAGATCATCCAACACATGGGTGGCCTCCACCGATTCACCACGTGGGATCGGCCCATGCTCACCGACTCGGGCGGCTTCCAGGTCTTCTCGCTCGAAGGACTGCGGCGGATCTCGGAGCACGGGGTCGAGTTCCAGAGCCACGTAGACGGCACCCTCCGCACGCTCACCCCCGAGCGCGCCATGGAGATCCAGTGGGCGCTCGGCGCCGACATCGCCATGGCGTTCGACCACGTGGTCCCGGGGCAGGCGCCGCATGATCTGGCGCTGGAAGCGATGGAGCGGACGCTCAGATGGCTGGACAGGTGCAAGGGGAGGCATGCGGAGTTGAGTCGCGATCCCCGACCCGCGACTGCCCAAGCCCTCTGGCCCATCATCCAGGGCGGCGCGCACGACGACCTCCGCCGCCGCTCCGCCCTGGGCACCCTCGAGCGCGGACCGTGGACCGGGATCGCCATCGGCGGGCTCTCGGTGGGCGAGGCCAAGCCGGTGATGCACCGCGTCCTCGAGGAGCTGGGACCGGTCATTCCCCCCGATATGCCCCGTTATCTTATGGGGGTCGGGTTTCCCGGGGATCTGCTCGAAGGCGTCGCGCGCGGCATCGACCTGTTCGACTGCGTCGCCGCCACGCGAAACGGCCGTCACGGCACCGCGTGGCTCCCGGGCGGACGGGTCAACGTGCGCGGCGCGGCACTCAAGGGATCGACCGAGCCGCTCGACCCCGAATGCGATTGCGAGACCTGCACGACGTATCCGCGCGGCTATCTCCGGCACCTGTTCGTCGTCGAAGATATGCTGGGGCTGCGGCTCGTCTCGCTGCACAACGTGCGCTTTCTCGTCCGGCTCGGCGAGCAGGCGCGGGCACATATTCTGGATGGCACCTTCGAGGGATGGAGCCGCGAGTGGCTCCGCCGGCACACCACCCGCGGTGAGTGAGGAGCGCTCATGTTTCAGGGCCAGACAGGATCGGGCGGCGGGATCACCGTCCTGGTGCTGCAGATGGCGGCGATCGGATTGGTGTTCTACTTCCTCATCCTCCGGCCCTCGAGCCAGGCGAGGAAGAAGCACGCCCAGCTGCTGGCGCAGCTCAAGAAGGGTGATGAGGTCATGACGAGCGGCGGTCTGATCGGACGGGTCAAGGACATCAAGGACATCGAGTCGGACGGGGTCAAGGAGACGCGGGTGACCGTCGAGACCGGCAGCGCCACCGTCGTCGTCGAGCGCAGCCGTATCGTCCGCGTCGGCGGCGCCTCGGCGCCGGGAGCGCCGTCGACATGAGCCTCCTCCCGCTGCACCTGCTGGGCTCCCCGGTGCTGCGGCAGCGGAGCGCCGAGGTGGCGACTCCCGACGACGACGTACGCCGCCTGGTGGACGCCCTGTTCGAGACGATGGACGCCGCCAAGGGCGTCGGGCTGGCGGCCAACCAGGTCGGGATCGCCCGGCGGGTGGCCGTCGTCGATGCCGACGGCGACCGGTTCGCCATGATCGATCCCGTCATCCTCGAGACCGAAGGGTCCGCTACCGCCGAAGAGGGGTGTCTGTCCATTCCCGACATCTACGGGGACGTCACCCGTCCCGAGCGCGTGGTCATCGAAGCGCTCGACCAGCACGGCACTCGCTATCGGCGCGAGGCCACCGGCCTCAAGGCCCGCGCCATCCAGCACGAGATCGACCATCTCGACGGCATTCTCTTTCTCGACCACCTGAGCCTGATCAAGCGGCAGATGCTGCTCGCGCGCTGGCGCCGGGAGCGCAAGGACGAGACCGGCTACGTCAAGGAGGTCGTGGCGGAGACGGCCCGACCGGAGTGATGCGGATCGTCTTTTTCGGTACGCCGCAGTTCGCCGTACCGTCGCTCGAGCGCCTTCTCCAGGAGCGGTACAGTGTCGCGGCGGTCGTCACCCAGCCTGACAAGCCGCAGGGTCGCTCCCGCTCGACGCTGGTGCCACCGCCCGTCAAGCGCGCCGCCATCCAGGCGGGGGTGCCGGTGCTCCAGCCGCTGCGGCCGACGGGCGACCTCTTTCTCGCGAGCCTTCGCCGCCTCGAGCCCGACATCGGGATCGTCGTGGCCTACGGCCACATCCTGCGTCCCGACCTCCTCACCCTCCCGCCGCGCGGCATGCTCAACGTTCACGCCTCGCTCCTGCCACGGTTCCGGGGCGCCGCGCCCATCCAGCACGCGATCCTCGCCGGCGATGCCGCGACGGGCGTGAGCATCATGCGCATGGAGGAGGGTCTCGACAGCGGCCCGGTGCTCCTGCGTCTCGAAACCCCCATTCAGGCGAACGAGACCGCCGGCGAGCTCTCGGTCCGGCTCGCCGATCTCGGCGCGACGGCACTCGTCAAGGCGCTCGGTCTCATGGACACGGGCAAGATGCGGCCCGAGCCCCAGGACGCATCGGCGGCCACCTACGCCCCCAAGATCGACCGCGAGGCGGCGCGCCTCGACTGGAGCCGCCAGGCGGAGGCGCTCGCGCGGCAGGTGCGCGCGTTCGATCCGGCGCCGGGGGCCTGGACCCTGCACCACCGGGCGCCGCTCAAGCTCTTCGGTGCCACGCCGCGCGAGGAGTCCGGCGAGCCTGGCACCGTGCTCTCCGTCGGTGAGGAGCTGGTCGTGGCCGCCGGCAACGGGTCGCTGGCCGTCCGTGAGGTCCAGCCGGCCGGCAAGACCCGGCTCGCGGTCAGCGCATGGGCACACGGGCGCGGCATCACACCCGGAGAGCGGCTGGCATGAGACCGCTCCCCCGGCTCCACGCCATCACGGACGCGGCGGTGCTTGCCCACCCGGATCTCGGCATCCGGGCCGCGGCGATCGCGGCGGCCGGCTCCGCCGTGGCGCTGCACGTCCGCGACCGGTCGGCGGGAGGCGCGGCGCTCGCCCGCCACGCGCTCAGGCTTTCCGCGCTCGCCCGGCCGCCCGAGGCCGCCGTGTTCGTCAACGGCCGGCCCGATCTCGCCGCCGCCATCGGAGCCGACGGCGTGCAGCTCGCCGCCGGCGACCTCTCTCCCGCCGACACCCGCCGGCTCTTCCCTCGCGGCTGGATCGGCCGGTCGGTGCACGCCGAGGACGAGGCGCGCGAGGCCATCGCCGAGGGCGCGGACTTCCTGATGGTCGGCGGCATCTATCCGAGCGCGTCCCATCCCGGTCGCCCGGCCGCCGGACTCGCCCTCGTGCGGCGGACCGCCACGCTCGGCCGGCCGGTGATCGCGATCGGCGGCATCGACGCCTCACGCGTCGCCGAGGTGCGCGATGCCGGTGCGTACGGTGTCGCGGCCATCACCGCGCTCTGGAGTGCAACCGACCCCGCGGCAGCGGCGCTGGCGCTGCTCGAGCCCTGGCTGGCGGCGGCATGAGCGAGCTCGCCCTCACGGTCAACGGCGAGCCGCGGCGGCTTCCCGCCCCCGCCACGCTGCTCGACCTTCTGGACGCGCTCGACCTGGACGCACGCACGGTGGTCGTTGAGCTCAACCGCAAGATCGTCCGCCGGCCCCGCCTCAGCGAGACATCGCTCTCGGACGGCGACCACGTCGAGCTGGTGCACTTCGTCGGGGGAGGATGAGCCTCCTTCCGATTATCTTCTTCTCATGACCGACGTCCTGCAAACGCTGGCGCCCGCCGGCGATCCGCCTCTCGCCATCGGGGGCCGCATCTTCCGATCCCGCCTGATGGTCGGCACCGGCAAATACCGCAGCAACGGGGAGATGGTCCGGGCCATCTCGGCCAGCGGCGCGGAGATCGTGACCGTCGCGGTGCGCCGGGTGGACCTCGACCGCCGCAAGGAGGAGGGCGTCCTTCATCACCTCCCGACCGACCGCTATTTCCTTCTCGCCAACACCGCGGGCTGCTACTCCGCGGCGGAGGCCGTTCGCTACGCCAGGCTGGCTCGCGAGGCCGGATTCAACGACTTCGTCAAGCTGGAGGTGATCGGCGACAAGGAGACCCTCCTTCCCGATACCCGGGGCCTGCTCGACGCCGCGGAGGAGCTGGTGCGGGACGGGTTCACGGTACTCGCGTACACCAACGACGATCTGGTCACGGCGCTTCGGCTCGAGGACGCGGGCTGCGCGGCGGTGATGCCGCTCGCGTCACCCATCGGCAGCGGGCTCGGACTCCTCAATCCGATGGGTATCCGGGTCATCAAGAAGCGCCTCTCGGTACCCGTGATCGTGGATGCCGGGGTCGGCACGGCCTCCGACGCCTGCGTCACGATGGAGCAGGGCGTGGACGGAATCCTGATGAACACCGCCCTCGCCGAGGCCGCGGATCCGGTCGGGATGGCGAGGGCCATGCGATTGGCGGTCGAGGCGGGCCGCGCCGCCTTTCTCGCCGGGCGAATGCCCCGGCGCGAGGTGGCGGTGCCGTCGAGCCCGGAGCGAGGGATGGTGGAGTGAAGTGGGCCTCGCCTCCCGCAGAGCGGCGCTCCGAATCCTGACTGATGTGCGCGCCGGGCGGCCGTTCGAGGCCGCGCTCGACGGGGCCATCCGGGGCCTCGACGACGCCGATCG
>Ga0075288_1000057_pt1 | contig 11281 bp, 9 predicted proteins | sample SF_Rice_20C_0N_4_FD_69763 | JGI IMG/M metagenome (GOLD analysis project Ga0075288, IMG submission 69763) | Rice paddy soil microbial communities from Twitchell Island, California, USA - SF_Rice_20C_0N_404 | ecosystem: Environmental > Terrestrial > Soil > Paddy field/soil | place: USA: Twitchell... | reverse complement strand
TGAACGCGTCGCCGCGGTAGTTGCGCTCGACGACGGTGATCCGCTTGAGGTCGTCCGACACGCTGGCGCCCGCGCTCGGGCGGGACACCCGGCCGAGCCGGGTGCCGCGGCCCGGACCGGCCAGCTTGAACAGCACCACCGACTCCGGCGTGTCCCGCGGGCCGAACAGCAGCGTGCCGTCGCCCAGCCATTGGATGGAGGCGAGCTCGGCGGCGTCGGCGGTCCAGAGCGCCGGCTCGCCGCCGGCAAGGGCCGCCACCGCGACGCCGATCGAGTCGTAGGTTCCCGCGTTCCATCCCATCACGGCCACCCGCTCACCCTTCTGATCGACCGCCAGCCGCTCGAGCTGGCCGAACCAGGCCGGCTTGGCGATCTCGCTGGTCTTTCCCGCTCGCTCGATGCGGACCCGGTCCTTGGTGTTGGGAATCCAGGCCCATCCGTCGGGCACCGGCTGCGCGTCGGCGATGAGCGAATCGGGAATCGTCACGGTGCGGCTCATCGCGCCGGTCCGGATATCCAGCAGACTTACCTGCGTGCCCGTCGGCACCCGCCGGCCCACCCGCAGCGTCACCGAATCGGCCCAGGTCGCGCGTGCGGCCCCGGCCGGGATGTTGAGCGCGGTCTCGCTCCCGCCGGCGAACGGCAGTATCGAGAACCGGCGCTCGACGGCGCCGGCCCCGGTCGGCACCCGCCGGGACAGGAGCAGCCGCGAGCCGTCTGGCGACACCTGGGACTCGACGAGCGTCGAGGTGGTAAGCCGGCGGGCGGCGTCGGGGAACTTGTTCTTCACGGCCCCGGCCAGGTCGAGCGCCCACAGCGTGTAGTCGGAGGCTCCGTCGTCGAGCACCAGCGTCGCGCCGTCGGTGGTCACGCTGAAGTTGTTGAAGGTGCCGCTGAGGAGGGTGTCCTGCCGCTCGGCCAGCTTGCCCGTCGCCGGATCGAGCCCGATACGGACGATCGACTCGACACCCTGCCCCGAGCGGGTGAGCCAGAGCGCGTCGCGCGTGATCCGGCCGGGGCAGGTGCACGAGTTGAGCACCCGGTCGGCCACCGTGCCGCTCCGGTCGATCACCTGCCACAGGCCGCGCGACCCCTGGATTACCAGCGCCACGATCCAGCGTCCGCCCGGTGAGACGCTGAGCGCCGAGAGGCCGAGGCCCGGTCCCACGACCGGAATGCTGTCGCGCACGGTGCCGTCGATCGAGGTGACCCTCACCTGGAACACCGAGTCGCTCCCGGCCGCCGGCGGTCCGATCAGCAGCGAGTCGCCGCCGGCCCAGAACATGGCGGCGCTCGGGCTCAGGTACCTGGGCGGCCCGCCGAGCGCGCTCAGCAGGTACAAGCCCCAGCGCCGGTTGATGGTGCCGATGAAGATCAGGTTCCGGCGGTCGGGGCTCCACTCGAGCCCGTAGGCCGCCGTGGCGCCGTCGAGCACGCGGTGGGTCGCGGTGCCGCCGACGTCCTGGAGATCCACCGCGTAGCTGCACCCGTCGGCCACACAGTTGTGGGTGACGAAGGCGAGCTGCTTGCCGTCAGCGCTCACCGCGGAGACGAACACGTTGCCGCTGAACGTGAGCTGGGTGCGGTCGCGGAGGGCGTATGAAGCGGGAGCCGGTGCGGACGCCGCGCGCCGGCTTCGCGCGACGAGGGCGCCGCCTGCGATGACGATCAGGAGCAGGGCCGCCGCGAGCCCGACCCAGAGCCCGCGGCGCGACGGCCGTGCCGGGACGGCGATCGTCGGCGCGGTGCTCGCGCCGGTGGCGGGACGGAGGTCCAGCGCCCGGCTGAAGTCGCCCGCGCTGGCGAACCGGTCGGCCGGGGTCTTGTCCAGCGCCCTGGCGACGGCCGCGTCCACCGCCTCGGGCACCGACGATCGTACCACACGGAGGTGCACCGGACGCTCGGTCATGAGCTTGGCGATCATGGCCTGGGCCGTGGGGCCGGTGACCGGCGGCTCGCCGGCGAGCATCTCGTACAGCACGGCGGCGAGGGAGTAGACATCGCTCCGGGCGTCGAGCTGCCGGTCGCCGGTGGCCTGCTCCGGGCTCATGTACTGCGGCGTGCCGAGCGAGAGGCCGGTCTCGGTCAGCCGGTTGCCGCCGGCCTCGCTGACCGCGAGTGCGATGCCGAAGTCGGCCAGCATCGCCTCGCCCTCGAGCAGCAGGATGTTCTCGGGCTTGATGTCGCGGTGCACCACGCCGTGGCGGTGGGCGTAGTCGAGCGCGCTGGCCACCTGCCGGGTAATGGCGAGCGCCTCGTCCAGGCCGAGCTGGTGCTCGCGGTTGAGCTTGTCGCGGAGCGACTCGCCCCGGACGAACGGCAGTACATAGTAGAGGAAGCCGGCTTCGGCGCCGGAATCGATCAGCGTGAGAATGTGCGGATGGTCCAGCCGGGCGGTAATCTTGATCTCGGCCAGAAACCGCTCGACGCCGAGGACGGCGCCCAGCTCGGGCCGGAGCACCTTGAGCGCCACCTCGCGGTCGTGCTTGAGGTCGGTGGCCAGGTAGACGGTCGCCATGCCGCCGGCGCCGAGCTCGCGCTCGATCCGGTAGCGCTGCTCCAGCGCGGTGGTCAGCCGATTGAGGTCGCTCATGCGGAGAATATCGCGCGCGCGGCGCGCGGGGGCCAGTTCCGTAGCGGGTTATCCGTCACAGACGGCATTGTGGGGTCGCCTTAACGTGCGGCCTGACTTCACGCGGACGTCCATCTGATGAGCGCGCCGGACGTACCGACATCGACACTTTTCGAGGAGCGAGCGCATGGCAAGCGTACAGAAGATCACCCCTTTCCTCTGGTTCGACAGCCAGGCGGAAGAGGCGGCGAAATACTACTGCAGCATCTTCAAGAACTCCAGGATCACGCGGACGTCGCGCTACACCGAGGCCGGCAAGGAGGTGCACGGCCGTGCCCCGGGCAGCGTGATGGTGGTGGATTTCGAGCTGGAGGGCCAGGGGTTCAGCGCGCTCAACGGCGGACCCCACTTCAAGTTCAACGAGGCGATCTCGCTCATGGTCCACTGCAAGGACCAGAAGGAGATCGACTATTACTGGGAGAAGCTGGGCGCCGGCGGCGATCCGGCCGCGCAGCAGTGCGGCTGGGTCAAGGACAAGTACGGGCTCTCCTGGCAGATCTACCCGGACGCGATGGACCGGATGTTCGAGGACGACAAGTCCGGCGGCGCGCAGCGGGCCATGAACGCGATGCTCAAGATGAAGAAGCTCGACATCGCGGAGATGGAGCGGGCGTACGAAGGGAAAGGCGAGCCGGCCGCGGCCGGCCGCAGATAACCCGGTCCCCGAGCCTGCGCCGATCGGCGGAGCTGGGGAATCACCCTTCTGAAGGAGGTATCGAAGGCACGTAACAGCTCAGAAGGATGATATGCGAATGGCGATCTGCGCCGTGGCCGGCGTCGTGTGGGCCATCGGTGCAGGAGGACAACCGGGCCGCGAGGCGGCGCGGGCCGTGCACGGCACGGTGGTGGACTCCAATCCGCTCGCGACCAGGCTCGCGGGCACCTGGACCGGGACCCGGCACGACTCGGGGTCCAAAGCGCCCCAGGCATTTACGATGACATGGAAGATGGTGTCGCATCGCGAGGGCGACTCGCTCTGGGGCACGTTCGAGATGCGTCCCACCGCCTATAAAGGACGTACCGAGGAGGGGCGCTTCAGCGCCACCAAGCGGTCATGATCGAGAGGGCGCCCCCGATTCGGGGGCGCCCTGTCCGATCCGCCTGGCGGAAAGAACCCCTCTTCCCGCTTCCTGCTAGTTTCCGAATGTTGGCTCGAGACTACGTACAGGAGGCAGGAATGCGCATAGCAGTCATCGGTGGCACGGGTACGGTCGGCCACCACACGGTCGAGGCGCTCGCGCGGGGCGGACACGATCCCCTCGTCCTCTCCCGCTCGCGCGGGGTGGACGTGACCACCGGCCAGGGGCTCGACGAGGCGCTCGCCGGCGTGGACACCGTCATCGACGTTTCCACCGTGCAGGTCATGGACGCGGACGCGACACCCAGGCTCTTCGCCACCGGCACCCGGAACATCCTCGCCGCCGAGCAGCGCGCGGGCGTGCGGCACCACGTGCTGCTCTCCATCGTCGGTATCGATCGCGTCAAGGGCAACCCGCACCTCGCCGGCAAGCGCGCCCAGGAGGAGATCGTCACCCGAAGCCCGATTCCCTTCACCATTCAGCGCGCCACCCAGTTCTTCGAGTTTACCGGCGACGTGATCGAGTGGATGCGTCAGGGCGACACGGTCACGCTGCCGCCGCTTCTGCTCCAGCCGGTCGCCGCCGCGGACGTGGGCGCGGTGCTCGCCGGGGTCGCCACCGGCGCCCCGCTTGGCCGTACCACCGATGTGGCCGGGCCCGACCCGGAGGACTTCGTGGACATGGCGCGCCGCACTCTCGAGGCGCGCGGCGAGCACCTCAAGCTGGTGCCGAGCTGGCGCACCGGAATCTTCGGTGTGGACATGGCGGGCGAGGCGCTGCTGCCTGGCCCCGACGCGCGTCTCCTGACGACCACGTTCGACGCGTGGCTGGAGTCGGAAGCCAGGGTCCACGCATGATGCGGGAATGCCGCACCCTCGAGCGCACCGGCCTCGAGATGGCGCCCGCCGCGCCCCGCTACTGCGCGGCCGCCGCCCGCTTGGACTTCGGCTCCGGCTTGGGGCTCCAGAAATCGGCGTCCCGCGCCACGAACTCGGCCGACAGGTAGCTCATGCGCGGGCGGACGGCGAACACCATGTCTTCGGTGGACGCGTAACCCTCCGCCAGCGAGCTCAGCTTCTGCATCGATTCCGGCGTGAAGGACTTCTCCAGGTCGGCCATGGCGCCGGTCGCGGGATCGATCTCGCTCAGCGTGCGGTGCGGGATCAGGACGAGGTACGTGGGAGCCGGCATACCGGCGAGCACCTCGTACGTGGCCCAGGGATAGTCCACCTTCGCCGTCTCCACCGTGGTCTTGTAGAGCTTGGCCGCGTCCACGAAGTTCACCTCGTGTCCCGGCCGCACCTGAAAGATGACGACCTCCCATATCCGCATCTCGGCGAGGTTCACCGGCACGCCGTTGCTCAGCTCGGGCCGGTAGCGGCTCAGGATCGCGCGCGCGCTGGAAACGTTGGCGGCGTCGGCGGCGGACAGCCGATCCAGCTCGTCGTTGAGACCCGATGCCGCGAAGATCGCCGTGTTGACGTCCTCGATCTCGGCGACCGACTCGTGCCCTTCCATGAACCACGCCTCGTTCGGGCCGAAGACCGTCACCATCCCGATGTAATGATTCTGGATCTTCGATTTCGCGAAGGCGCGCGGCCATCCCGCCTCGGTCGCCTCGTGGGGTCCGGTCCGCCCGACCTTCACTTCTTCGCGGAAGATCTGGAGATAGCCAGGCGGTTTGTCCTGCGCGGCGAGAGGGAAGGCGTCGAGCAGCACGGCGCCGGCAAGGCCGGCAACCGCGAGACAGAGAGAGGAGTGCATGATTGCCTCCGGATGTATTGGGGATTCGCGCGGATAAGGTACGGCGGGGTACCGAAGGGCGTTAGCAGCGCGGGACGCGGCGTCCGGGAAGCGGGTGGTTTGACTTGGACCATAGGGGCCGGGTCGGTCGTTAGATTTCCCCGCATGGCGGCCCCGGCGCGGCAGACCACGATCCGTTGTCCCGAGTGCGGCGTCGAGGTCGTCGAGGCGATGCCGACCGACGCTTGCGTCTACTTCTGGGAATGCCGGTCCTGCGGCGTAGTGGTCAAGCCCCGGCCTGGCGACTGCTGCGTGTTCTGCTCCTACGGGTCCGACCCCTGCCCTCCGAAGCTCCGAGCCTAGCGGCGGCGAACCGCACAAGGCCACCCCAACGATGGCTGCTGGACTGAACGACCGGGTTTGAACCGTGAAGGACATCGTCGCCCTCACGGATCCGGCCACGGCTCGCGTGGAGTGAACCAGCGCCATATCTTGAGAAGGCGGGGCATGGCCTCGCAGGGAGGACACGATGGCGAACAAGACGAGCTGCGGCTGCACCAACGGATGCTGTGATACGGGGTGCTGCTGCGGGACAAGCGCCTGTAGCTGCTAGGGTGGCAGGCGAGAGGGGCCGGGTTACTTCCCGGCCCCTCCGATTTCGTACCCCAGGAAGCGGCTTCACCCCCAAAGCGGGTGCAGGCTAGCCCGCTCGCCTTTCAGTTGGGTGGCAATCCCGCGCCCGGCCTCCGAACCGTACATGCTGAACGCCATACCGTAGACGCACACCGCCCCACCCAGATAGTCCCACCGGTCCGGACGATGCCCGCCCCCCGAGGCTGTCTTGCAGCGGCGCTCGACGACCACCTACATTCCGCGAATGCGCCCTCGTGGGTTGAGCCGCCTCCTGGCCGCCATGCTGGCGGTGTGGTTCGCCACTCTGATGGTCGATCCGGGAGCGTTCCCCGGCTGTCCGATGCACGGCGGAGTCCGCTCGCCGGCGGGCGCCACCCATGCGCATGCGGCCCACGGTGCTCCGGCGGACCACGGCCGGGGCCGGCATCAATGCGCCTGCCCCGAGCTCTGCTGCGCGGCGCCGGTGGTCTGGCGGGCCTCCGGACCGGTCGAGGCGGCCGCAAGCATCGGTCTGGCCCTCGCGTCCCATCCGGCCCCTCCGCCGAGCCATTCCGGTCGGTCTCCCGACCACCTCCGTCCCTTCGCAACCGCGCCGCCTCCGCCGGTCACGCTGTAATACCCCGACATCGCAAGCCGGCTCGTGACCGCAGGGCCGGGCCGACTTGCCGCCACGCGCGACACCGTCTCTTCGCGCGGGCGCGCGACTTCATTCCGAGGCTGAACGATGCGTGAGCGAGTACACGAGCTGATCGTATCCGCGGGATCGTGGCTGATCCAGCGGCTCGAGCTGGTCATTGCCTGGGGCTCCAGGGTCGGCAACCCGGCGTTCTTCGATGCGCCGGCACATCCGGGGTTCGCCTGGACCCGAAATCTCGAGAAACAGTGGGAAATCATCCGCGACGAGCTGGACGCCGTGCTCGAGCATCGCGAGCTGCTGCCCAGCTTCCACGATATCTCGAAGGACCAGCGGCGCATCAGCGACGACCGCTGGAAGACCTACTTCTTCTGCGCCTACGGCATCAACGCCGAGGGCAATCGGGACCGCTGTCCCGAGACGAGCCGCCTCATCGACGCGATTCCGGGAATGAAGACGGCGTTCTTCTCCATTCTCGCGCCGGGCAAGCACATTCCTCCCCACCGCGGTCCGTTCAAGGGCGTCATCCGCTACCACCTCGGGCTCGTCGTCCCGGAGCCTCGCGCGCGATGCCGGATCCGGGTGGGGACCGAGATCCGGCACTGGGAGGAGGGCAAGGGCATCATGTTCGACGATACCTACGAGCATGAAGTCTGGAACGACACCCCGGGTACCCGGGTGGTGCTGTTTCTCGACGTCGTCCGTCCCCTGCGGTTCCCGGCCAATCTGCTCAACTGGCTGGTGCTCCAGATGATCGCGCACTCCCCCTACATCCAGGACGGCGCGCAGAACTACCGCGCATGGGAGAAGAAGCTGGACCAGGTGGGCAATGCCCGCGGCCGGAAGGAGAAGGTGCCGGCCTGAGAGCGTCGATCATGCTGGTGGCGGCCGCGGTCGTGGCGTGCCGCCATCCGGACCGGGGAGGCAGGGCGACCGCCGGCGGCCTTCACGTCACCCACGCGGTCATGTGGGGATTGCCGGAGGCCGCCGTGGGGACGGTGGGCTTCCGGCTGGAGAATCGAGGCGGCCTCGCGGACACCTTGACCGGCGTCACCAGCCCGGCCGCGACGGTGACCCTGCACGACGTCACGGCCTCGGCGGCCTCCCGGCATATGATTCGTATCGGCGGCGTGGCCGTGCCGCCGGGCGCCCGCCTCGTGTTCGGCCCCGGTCGCCCGCACCTGATGCTGTCGGGCGTGGACAGCGGGGTCTGGACCCGCGATACCATTCCCATTGGATTGCGTTTCGCGCGCGGCGGGACGATTTCTCTTTCGGTCCCCGTGCTGCGCGTGACCGAGGCGCTGGAAGAGCTGGAAGGAAAGTGACCGTGACGATGAACGGACGATGGGCCGCGGCGATCGTGTCGGTGATACTTCTCGGCACGGCGTGCGGAAAGAACGAAGACCTGTCGCCCGGCGGCTACGTCGGCGCCGAGCTGTCGAGTCCGAAGCCGAAGCCGGAGTTCGTGCTCACCTCGATGCACGGCGGCCCGTACGATTTTCGCCGGGAGACGGACGGATACCTCACCCTCCTCTTCTTCGGCTACACCCATTGTCCCGACGTCTGTCCCGTGCAGATGGCCAACCTGGCGGCGGTGCTCGACCAATTGCCGTCGGACGTCTCGAACCACGTGCGCGTCGTCTTCGTCACCACCGATCCGGCCCGCGATTCGGCCCAGCGGCTCCGGCAGTGGCTCGGCAACTTCGATCCGTCGTTCGTCGGCCTGACGGGAACGCGGGAGGAGTTGAGCCGCGTCCAGGTGGAGGCCGGCGTGCTGCCGGCGGTGCCCGACACGGCCGGAGATTCTGCCTCCGGACACGACTACCAGGTCGGACACGCCGCGCAGGTTCTCGCGTACACCCCGGACAACCGGGAGCGCGTCATGTATCCCGCGGGCACCCGGCAGCAGGACTGGGCGCACGACATCCCCCTTCTGGTACAGGTGCAATGAGGACGCGATGCTGTCGGTGAGCTGGTGGTGCTCCGCCACCGGAGAGGCCTGGACCTGGCACTGGCGCGCCTATCCGGGAGTCTGGCTCTTCGTCGTAGGCATGGTGGCCGCTTACGCCAGGCTGGCATGGCCGCGGCGACGCCAACCGGCGGAGCGGCCGTCGGCACGCTCCTACGGCCTCGGAGCGGCCGGGCTCGTTCTGATCTGGATTCTGCTCGATTGGCCGGTGGGCACGCTCGGCTCCGGATACCTCATGGCGGTCCACGCCGCGCAGTTCCTGGCCTTCTCGTTTCTCGTGCCTCCGCTCCTGTTTGGCGGCATCTCTCCGGACCGATGGGCGCGGCTGGAGGCGCGAGCGGGGCGGCGCGCGGCGTTCCGCGTGGCGACCCATCCCCTGATCACCGGCGTGGCGTTCAACCTCATCGCCATCGTCACCCACGTGCCGTCGGTGGTGGACGGCCTCATGAGCGCGCAGCTCGGTGCCTTCGCGATCGACCTCGCCTGGATCTTCGGCGGCATCGCGTTCTGGTGGCCGGTGCTCGCGCCGGTTCCGGCGCGGGCCGGCGGCGGGCTCGTCAAGATCGGCTACCTCTTCGTGGCCTCGATGGTCCACAGCGGACTGGGCATGTGGCTCCTCCTCAGCCGGTTTCCGGCCTACGCCACCTACGAGCTGGCGCCGCCCATCGGCGGCCGGTCGATCATGGCGGATCAGGCGATGGCCGGCGGAGTGATGGAGCTGTTCGGCGGCCTCATCGTCCTCGGCGCCATCGCCATCGTCTTTTTTCGCTGGGCCCGGGAGGAGGAGACCGATACGGTCCCCGTCCGGACGGAACCGCCGCCGACGGTCGCGACCATCGGCGGCGGCGTGTCGAGCACTCCGGACTGACGGCCGGTGATGCGGCCGGCCGGATCTCCCCGCCGGAAGGCGGCGGCTCCTGCGGCGCCGGCTTCGGCGCCGGCCTGGGACTCGCGACCACGTTGCTCGCGCTCTCCCAGGCAGCCAGCGACTCCGGATCGTTCATGAAGCGATAGCGGTTGAGGCCGTCCATCACCCGCACCACCTGGAAGATCTCGTCGGCCACCGCCTTGACCTCGGCGCTCGCGTCCACATGCGACGCGCGGCCTTCCCGGCCGCTCTCGACCGCGGCGTCGAACTGGTCGAGCGCCTGCGTCAGGTTCTCGAGAACGGTCTCCACCAGTCCGTGCGTCACCAGCACCTCCTTCTGGCTGGCCGCTTCCGCCGCCATCCCGCGCGCCGCGGTACGGAACGCCAGGTAAGACGCGGTGGCCGGCTTGAGCACGAACTTCCTGGCCAGGTCGGGCGCCTCGCGCGAGGCGACCCTGGCCGACTGCGCCAGGTGGGAGAGGTGCGCCTGCCGCATGGTTTGCCGCAGCTCCCTCTTGCGTGCGGTGGCGGCGCGGACCTGGAGCAATCCCTCCCGCTGCTGCACGGCCACCTCGTCCGCGTGCGCCAGCCGCTCCTCCAGCCGCGCCACCGCCGAGGTGTACCCCGGGCTGGCGTCGGGGTGGGCGCGGCTGAACTCCAGCGCGCGCTGCCCCATTTCGAGCCGACGTCGAGACTTCGCGTTCATACATCCTCCTGCGTCGCGGCCGGAGAGCGGCCGGGCGTCGCACCGGCCTGGGTGACGACGATGGAGAAGCGGCGCGTGCGGCTCCGTTCTCGCGCAATCGCGTCGCGATCACCGTGAATCCGGTCGCGTCCGATCGCGTCGCGAGTGTTTTCGCGACGACCGGTATCGGTCCACCGCGATCGGGGGCTCGGCACGGAGGAATCGGTCCGCGGTCGGCCGGATTGTGCTCGCGGCATCGAGGAGACCATCTCCGTCACGAGGACATGCGCTCGCGGTCACGAGAAACCGGCACGAGGTAACTGGGCATCGTCTCGCGTCCCGAAAAATCGGGACGCGATGCGGAATGACGAGAGCGGTGCGACTGACTCTGATTGGAGACAGTCGGTGGTGCGATTCGTACAAGGGAGTGGACGGTTGCGCTCTCGCTTCCCTCTCATGGCGGTTGGCACACCTGATGCGCATGCGCCCGCCGCTCGCGAGCACACCGGCCATGCGGACAGTCAACGACTCTCCACCGGAGGGCTCAGCCATGTCTCGCCTCAGCTCTACCCTGCTCCTGCTGCTCGGGCTCGAGGGCCCGGTTGCCGCCCAGGCGCCGGCCGCCTTCGCCTGGATCCAGCCCAGCGGAGACTACACCGTCTTCGGCCACACCGAGTACATCACCAACACCGTCGTCGACAGCGTGCGCGCGGCGGCCAAGACCTCCGCCGGCCTTGCCGCGGGTCTCAGCTCCTGGCCCGCGGAGATGTACTGCGGCGGCCCGGCGTCGGCGGCGATGCAGAGCCTCGATCCCAGGTCGGTGCTGCGCCGGCTCCAGCTCGCCGCGCAGTGCGGCGTGCGCCTGGTCATCGTCCCGCCGAGGCGCTTCCTCACCACCACCGGCGGTCCCAGAGGCGTGTTCTCGGTGGACAGCGCGAAGCATCTCACCGACCGCTACGCCGCGGTGCTGCCGGCGGACACCATCAGGAAGTATCGTGCGAGCATCATCGGCCTCAACCTGGGCGACGACTACGGCTG
>Ga0075288_1000055_pt1 | contig 11635 bp, 10 predicted proteins | sample SF_Rice_20C_0N_4_FD_69763 | JGI IMG/M metagenome (GOLD analysis project Ga0075288, IMG submission 69763) | Rice paddy soil microbial communities from Twitchell Island, California, USA - SF_Rice_20C_0N_404 | ecosystem: Environmental > Terrestrial > Soil > Paddy field/soil | place: USA: Twitchell... | reverse complement strand
TGCTCATCAGCATCGAGCTGGTGCTGATGCTCGCCATCCTGCTCTTCATCCCGGGCGAGTACGCCGGCCCCTGCTTCATCGGCTTCGCGATCGGCGAGTCGCTGGGCGCGGCGGTGCTGCGCGTGGCCGGCGGCATCTTCACCAAGATCGCCGACATCGGGGCGGACCTGATGAAGATCGTCTTCCGGATCAAGGAGGACGACGCGCGCAACCCCGGCGTGATCGCCGACTGCACCGGCGACAACGCCGGCGACTCGGTAGGCCCGTCGGCCGACGGGTTCGAGACCTACGGCGTGACCGGCGTGGCGCTGATCACGTTCATTCTGCTCGCGGTGCGCGAGCCGTCGGTGCAGGTTCAGCTGCTGGTCTGGATCTTCGCGATGCGGATCATGATGATCATCGCGGCAGGGGTCTCCTACTTCCTGAACGAGGCGGTGGCCCGGAGCAAGTATCAGCACGCCGCCACGATGAACTACGAAGCCCCGCTCACCACCCTGGTGTGGCTCACCTCGATCGTATCGGTGGTGCTCACCTACGTGCTGTCGTACTTCCTGATCCCCGACCTCGGCGGCGACCCGACCCTCTGGTGGAAGCTCTCGACGGTCATCACCTGCGGGACCCTCGCCGGCGCCATCATTCCGGAGCTCGTCAAGGTCTTTACCTCGGTCGACTCGCGCCACGTGCGCGAGGTGGTCATCAGCTCGCGGGAGGGCGGCGCCTCGCTCAACATCCTCTCCGGGTTCGTGGCCGGCAACTTCAGCGCGTTCTGGATCGGCCTCGCCATCCTGGCGCTCATGGCCATCGCCTTCGGCGTGAGCACCATGGGCCTCGACGGCCTCATGCTGGCGCCGGCGGTGTTCGCCTTCGGGCTGGTGGCGTTCGGCTTCCTCGGCATGGGTCCGGTCACCATCGCGGTCGACTCCTACGGGCCGGTGACCGACAACGCCCAGTCGGTGTACGAGCTCTCCACCATCGAGCAGATTCCCAACGCCGCCGCCGAGATCCAGCGCGACTTCGGCTTCGCGCCGGAGTTCGAGGCGGCCAAGCAGCACCTCGAGGAGAACGACGGGGCGGGGAATACCTTCAAGGCGACGGCCAAGCCGGTGCTCATCGGCACGGCGGTGGTCGGCGCCACGACGCTCATCTTTTCGATCATCCTGGCGCTCACCGAGGGGCTGCGGCCCGAGCTGCTCTCGAACCTCTCGATTCTGCACCCGCCATTTCTGCTGGGTCTCATCACCGGCGGTGCGGTGATCTACTGGTTCACCGGTGCCTCCACCCAGGCGGTCACTACCGGCGCCTACCGGGCCGTCGAATTCATCAAGGCCAACATCAGGCTGGAGGGAACGACGAAGGCTTCCGTGGCCGACAGCAAGAAGGTCGTGGAGATCTGTACGCAGTACGCCCAGAAAGGGATGTTCAACATCTTCCTGGTGGTGTTCTTCGCGACGCTGGCATTCGCGTTCGTCGAGCCCTACTACTTCATCGGCTACCTGATCTCGATCGCGCTCTTCGGCCTGTATCAGGCCATCTTCATGGCCAACGCGGGGGGCGCCTGGGACAACGCGAAGAAGATCGTGGAGACCGAGCTCAAGGCCAAGGGCACCGAGCTCCACGCCGCCACCGTCGTCGGCGACACCGTCGGCGATCCCTTCAAGGATACGTCGTCGGTGGCGCTCAATCCGATCATCAAGTTCACCACGCTGTTCGGGTTGCTGGCGGTGGAGCTTGCGGTCTCGCTCACCAGGGAGCAGGGCTCGTCCATCAGCCACATCCTGGCCGCCCTGTTCCTCGCCGTGGCGCTCGTCTTCGTGTACCGGTCGTTCTACGGCATGCGCATCGAAACGTCCGAGGCCACGGTCGCACCCCAGGCGGAGCCGGTCAAGGCCAAGGCGTAGGAGGCCGGGTTTTGCGGGAACCAACGGGAACGGGGGCGCCGGGGTCGGTGCCCCCGCGCCCTTTTCAGGCAGGTGCTCCCTGCGTCCAGCCGCATTCGGGAGGTCTGATGTCCGAGCATCGCATGCCGGTGGACCGCCGCGAATTCCTGACTCATGCCACTGTCCTCGGACTGGCCGCGGCCGGCGGCGTGCGGCCGGCCGGCCGGGCCGGGCCTCCCGCTACGGCCGGACCCCGCCCGCCCATGCCGTTCGAGCTCGAGGAGATCACGGTCGTCGAGCTGCAGGCCGCCATGACCTCGGGCCGATACACCGCCCGGCGTATCACGGAGCTTTACCTGGACCGGATCGCGGCGATGGACGGCACCGGCGTAGCGCTACGTTCGATCATCGAGACCAATCCCGAGGCCGTGAGTCATGCCGAGGCACTCGACCGCGAGCGGACGGGCAATGGGCCGCGCGGCCCGCTGCACGGCATTCCGGTCATCCTCAAGGACAACATCGACACCGCAGACCGGATGACGACCACCGCCGGATCGCTGGCGCTGGAGGGCTCCATCCCGTCCCGTGATTCCGGCGTCGCCGAGCGGCTGCGCGCCGCGGGGGCGGTCCTCCTCGCCAAGGCGAACATGAGCGAATGGGCCAACATTCGCTCGAACCGCTCGTCCAGCGGGTGGAGCGGGCGCGGAGGACAGTGCCGGAATCCGTTCGTTCTGGACCGGTCACCGTGCGGCTCGAGCTCGGGCTCCGCCTCGGCGGTGTCGGCGAACTTCGGCGCCCTGGCGGTCGGGACGGAGACCGACGGATCCATCGTGTGTCCGGCATCCGCCACCGGCCTGGTCGGCATCAAGCCGACGGTAGGCCTGGTCAGCCGCGCGGGAATCATCCCGATCTCGCACACGCAGGACACCGCCGGCCCGCTCTGCCGCACCGTCGCCGATGCGGCGGCCCTCCTCGGCGTCCTCGCCGGCCCCGATCCCCGCGACTCGGCCACTCTGGCCGGCGCCGGGCACGCCGAGATGGACTACACGAAGTTTCTCGACCGGGGCGGCCTGCGTGGCGCGAGGATCGGCGTGGCCCGCGAGAAGTTCTTCGGCTACAGCGACGTCACGGACCGGCTGGCGGAGGAGGCCATTGAGGTGCTCCGCCGGGAAGGCGCCATCATCGTGGATCCCGCGAACATTCCGAATGCCGGCACCTACGACGAGGCCGAGCTCGAGGTGCTGCTGTTCGAGCTCAAGGCGGATCTGAACGCATACCTCGCCGGATTGGGTCCGGCGGCGCCGGTCCGCTCGCTCGCCGACGTGATCGCCTTCAACGAACGGGAGCGCGAGCGCGAAATGCCCTTCTTCGGGCAGGAGCTCTTCGTGCAGGCACAGGCCAAGGGTCCCTTGAGCGATCCGACATACCGGAAGGCCCTCAGCACCTGCCGGCGGCTGGCCCGTACGGCCGGCATCGATCCGCTCATGAGGGCGCACCGCCTCGACGCGATCGTCGCGCCAACCGGCAATCCCGCGTGGCCCATCGATCTCGTGAACGGCGACCACTTCACCGGCTCGAGCTCGACGCCGGCGGCGGTGGCGCGATATCCCAGCGTCAGCGTGCCGATGGGATTCGCCTGGGGGCTGCCGGTCAATCTCTCGTTCATCGGCCGGGCCTGGAGCGAGCCGACGCTCATCAGGCTCGCCTATGCGTTCGAGCAGGTCACCGCCCACCGTCGGCCGCCGGGTTTCCTTCCGACGCTCGACGCGGCCGCGAAGTAACGAACCGAATTGCACGACGGGGCGCGCGCTTGACTCTGTTTCGGTGGGGGTGGATTTTCCACCCCGACTCACGATTCCTCCACCCAGGACCTGCATGGCTGTAACCAGCGGTGTCGTGTCTGACCCGGCCGCCCGGGCCGGGTTGTCGCGGGAACAGCTTCTCGAACTCTATTATTGGATGCGCCTTACCCGGTCGCTCGAGGAGCGGCTGGTCAACCTCTATCGGCAGACCAAGGTGGTGGGAGGCCTTTTCCGGTCGCTGGGGCAGGAGGCCTGCGCGGTCGGGTCGGCCTACGCGCTTCGACGGGAGGATGTCCTCTCGCCGCTCATCCGCAACCTCGGCTCGATGCTGGTCAAGGGCGCGACGCCGCTCGAGGTGGTCCGGCAGTACATGGCCAAGGGCAACTCGCCCACCCGAGGCCGCGAGCTGAACATCCATTTCGGCGACGTCCGGGACCGCAACTTCATCGGGCAGATCTCCCACCTCGGCGACATGGTGCCCGTCATGGCGGGCGTCACCCTCTCATTCAAGATGCGTCGCGAGCCGCGGGTGGGCCTGGTGTACGTCGGTGACGGCGCCACCTCCACCGGCGCGTTTCACGAGGGGATCAATTTCGCGGCGGTGCAGCGCTGCCCGCTCGTCGTCGTCGTGGAGAACAACGGGTACGCCTATTCCACCCCGACCAGCCGGCAGTGCGCCGCCGAGCGGCTGGTGGACAAGGCAGCGGGGTACGGCATTCCGGGGGTGCGCGCCGACGGCAACGACGTCATCGCCGCGTACGAGGTGACGAGGGACGCGGTCGAGCGCGCCCGGCGCGGCGGCGGCGTGACGCTCGTCGAGCTGACGACCTACCGGCGGAAGGGACACGCCGAGCACGACAATCAGTCCTATGTGCCCGCGGGCGAAATCGAGCGTTGGGCCCGGGAGAACGACCCGCTCGACCGATACGTGCAGCGGCTCACCGGCGCCGAGGGCATCGCCGCGGCCGAGGTGGAGGCCATCGACGCGCGGGTGCAGGCGGAGATCGACGAGGCCATAGGCATGGCGGAGACCTCGCCGCCGCCGGAGCCGCGGGACTGCCTCCGCGGGGTGTATGCCGAGCCCCCGGAGATGCCGGTGCTCTGGTATCGCGAGGGCATCAGGAGCGCCGTGGACACGCACGAGCGGCCCGCGAGCTGGGGGACCCACGATGGCTGAGGTGACCTACCTCGAGGGAATCCGCCAGGCGCTCTTCGAGGAGATGGAGCGCGATCCTGCCGTGTTCTGCATGGGCGAGGACATCGGGGCGTATGGCGGCGCGTTCAAGGCAACCGAGGGGCTCCTCGACCGGTTCGGCGCCGAGCGGGTGATCGACACGCCGATCAGCGAGACGGGGTTCGTGGGCGCGGCGGCCGGCGCGGCGCACATGGGTCTCCGGCCGGTGTGCGAGATGCAGTTCATCGACTTCGTCTCGTGCGCGTACAGCATTCTGACCAACTACGTCGCCACCGCCCGCTACCGCGCCTTCCTGCCGTGCCCCATGGTAGTGCGCGGGCCGAGCGGCGGGTACGTGCGGGGCGGGCCGTTTCACTCGCAGAATCCCGAATCGGCGTTCCTCCACACGCCCGGCCTCAAGGTCGTCTATCCGGCCACCGCCGCCGACGCCAAGGGGCTGCTCAAGGCGGCCATCCGCGACGACGACTGCGTGCTCTTCTTCGAGCACAAGTATCTGTACCGGCGGATCAAGGACGCGATGCCCGGGGGCGACCACGTGGTGCCGATCGGCAAGGCGCGCCTTGCGCGCGAAGGGACCGACCTGTCTATCATCACGTATGCGGCGACGGTGTGGAAGTCGCTGGAGGCGGCGGAACAGCTGGCGAGGGAGGACGGGATCTCGGTCGAGGTGCTCGATCTCCGGTCGCTCCTGCCGCTCGACGATGACGCGATCGTCGCCACGGTCAAGAAGACCAACCGGGTGCTGGTGGTGCACGAGGACACCGTCACCGGCGGTATCGCGGGCGAGATCACCGCGCGGATCAACGAGCTGGCGTTCGAGTGGCTCGATGCGCCGGTGCGGCGCGTGGCGGCGCACGACGTCCCCTTGCCGTACGCTCCCCAGCTCGAGGATTTCGTCCTGCCGCAAACCGGGGATATCGTGAGAGCGGCGAGGTGGATGGTGAGATATTAGGTCGCGAGTCACGAGTCGCGAGTCACGGGCCGAGGGGTGGCCAGCCGAGACCCTCGACCCGCGACCCGGGACTCCCGAACGGAGACTGACGCATGGCTAAGATCGACGTCATCATGCCCCAGATGGGCGAATCCATCGCTGAAGGCACCCTCTCGCGCTGGATCAAGAAGGCCGGCGAGGCAGTACAGCGCGACGAGCCCATCTTCGAGATTTCGACCGACAAGGTGGACGCCGAGATTCCCTCGCCCACGGCCGGCGTGCTGGCCGAGATCCTGGTCAACGAGGGCGAGACGGTGGCCGTGCAGACCGTGGTGGCCCGCATCGAGACCGACGCGAGCGCGGCCGCCTCAGCCCCGGCGCCCGCCGCGCCGGCTCCGGCACCGGCGGCCAAGCCCGCACCTCCGCCTCAGTCGGCGGCGCCGAAGCCGGCCCCGGCGCCCTCCGCTCCGCCGCCGGCCCGGAGTCCCGAGCCCGCGGCGCGCGCCCCCGAGCCGATCGTGCCCGCCCCCGCGGCCGATGCCACCGGCGACAATGGCGCCGAGTCGCTCGAGGATCGGCTGCGCCGTCGGTCCACGCCGCTGGTGCGCAAGATGGCGGCGGAGCACAACCTCGACCTGAGCGCCATCCCGGGCTCCGGGCTCGCCGGCCGGGTCACCAAGAACGACATCCTCTCGTACCTGGAGACTGCGCCCGCCCCGGCCCCCGCCCCCGCCCAGACTCCTCGTGAGGCGCGGCCCGCGGCCCCGCTCGCCCCCGCCGCCTCGGCTCCGCCGGCGCACGCGCCGGCGGGCGTCGAGCCCTGGGAGGGTGATCGGGTCGAACCGTGGTCGCGCATTCGGAAGCTGACCGCGGAGCACATGGTGATGTCGCGGCGCGTCTCGCCGCACGTCAACACCATCTTCGAGATCGACTACTCCCGCATCGCCCAGCTCCGGGCCGCGGCCAAGCGCGATTACGCGGCGCGGGGCGTCAATTTGACGTTTCTCGCGTTCATCGCCAAGGCGGTGGCCGACGGGCTGCGCAAGCATCCGGCTGTGAACTCGGCGGTGAACGGGGAGAGCACCATCTACCGGCGCGACATCAATCTCGGCATCGCCGTCGCGCTCGACTGGGGGCTCATCGTCCCGGTCATCAAGCGGGCCGACGAGTTGTCGCTCGTGGGCCTCGCGCGGGCGATCAACGATCTCGGCGAGCGGGCCCGCACCAAGAAGCTCAGCCCAGACGAAGTGCAAAAGGGCACGTTCACCATCACCAACCCGGGCGTCTTCGGTTCCCTGATCGGCACGCCGATCATCAACCAGCCGCAGGCGGCCATCCTCTGCGTGGGTGCCATCGAGAAGCAGCCCGCCGTCATCACGGTGGACGGAACGGACACCCTCGCCATTCGGACGCGGGGCATGTTGTCGCTCGCCTTCGACCACCGCATCGTGGACGGGGCGGACGCCGACCGGTTCATGGCCGACGTGAAGAAGCAGTTGCAGGAGTTTCCCGAGGGCGCCGTCTGACATGCCCCGGACGCTCTCGGTCTCGCGGGTGAGGGTGCGGGCCGGGGAGGACCGGGAGTATGTCGCCGCGGCGCAGGAGCTTGCCACGCTCGCTGAGAGCCGGGGGCGGCACCTTTGGTTGTTCCGCTCGTCCAGCGACCCGCATCTCTATCTGGAATGCAGCGAGAGTCGCTCATCCGACGACCACCGCGCCGTGGCCGTCCGTCCGGACGACGAGCGGCGACTCGAGGAACGGCTCCGCGCCGTGGCCGACTACCTGCCCGGCGCGTGGGATCTCTGGGAAGAAGTGAGGAGCTAGCAATGCCACGTCGTGTGTTCGACGCCGACGGCGACCGGTGGACGGTTTCGGTCAGCGGCCGGAATACCCAGTACACCAAGGACGAGTTCGGGCTGATCTTCACCAGGGGCACCGGCGGTGCGCGAGAACAGCGCGTCTCCCGCTACTCGCCCCTCGGCGCCAAGAGCCGCGAGCTGTCTCTGCACGAGCTGACCGATCAGGAGCTTCGGGCCCTGCTGGCCACGTCGCAGCCGTCCTGGACCGCGCCCGAGATGGGATACCGCACCTGAGCCACGGTTCTCCCGCGTCGACCGGCGCGACAATCGATCTGCACGTCCACTCGACGGCCTCCGACGGAAGCCTGGCTCCCGAGGTGGTGGTGGAGCGCGCCCTCGGCGTGGGTCTTCGGGCCATCGCGCTCACCGACCACGATACCGTGGCCGGCGTGCCCGCGGCGATGGCCGCCGGGGAGCGGCTCGGGCTGCGCGTGGTAGGGGGATGCGAATTCTCGGCCTCGGCGCCATGGGGCGAGATGCACGTGCTCGGCTATTTCCTGCCGTCCGCCACGCCCGCGCTCGAAGCCTTCCTGGAGGGGTGCCGGGCGGATCGGGTGCGGCGCGGTCGCGAGATGGTCACGAGGCTTCAGGGTCTGGGCGTGGACCTCCACTTCGACGACGTGCTGCTCCAGTCGCGGGGAGGTGCGGTGGGGCGGCCGCACGTGGCCCGCGCCATCGTCCGCCAGGGCGGCGCGCTCGACATCGGCGAGGCGTTCGACCGGTACATCGGGCGGGGCCGGCCGGCGTTCGTGGAGAAGACGCTGCCCGGCTTCCGCGACATCACGGAGCTGGTTCACGCGGTCGGGGGGGTGGTATCGGTGGCGCACCTCAAGGAACGCGGCACACGGTCGTTCCTGGAGCGGCTCCGGCAGGAGGGGCTCGACGCCGTCGAGATCCGCCATCCGAGTCATGATCTCCCGACGCGCTCTCGTCTCACCGATATCGCGCTCCGTCTCCAGCTGCTGCGGACCGGCGGCAGCGACTGGCACGGCGATCCCGCGCCCGGCGAAACGCACGGCGCCCTCGGCTCGCAGGAGGTGCCGGCCGAGTGGCTCGAGCGCCTGGAGGCAGCCCGACGGGTGCCCGAGGCGCCGGTCGCCGGCGGAGGCGCCGACGCATGAACGAGACTCCCGATTTCACGGGCAGGGTGGCGCTGGTCACCGGCGTGGGCCGGGCCGGCCAGATCGGCGATGCGGTCGCGCTTGCCCTGGGGCGGGCCGGCGCCAAGATCGTGGCCTGCGACCTCAACGCGGTCGGCGTCGCGACGCGTGTGCGCGAGTACGCGGAGGTCGGAGTGGACGCGCGGCCGTGCGCGGGCGACCTGACCCAGCCCGACATCGCCGCGCTGGCGGTGGAAACAGCGTTGCGGCACTTCGGCCGGCTCGATGTCGTGGTGAATGTGGCCGGGGGACTGACGACCTACGGTCCGCTCGAGCAGCTCGGCGTGGCCGCCCTCGACCGCGAGGTCGCGATCAATCTCAAGACCGCGGTTCTGGTCTCGCAGGCCGCAATCGGAGCATTGGCGAAGACCGAGGGCTGCATCGTGAATTTCGCTTCGATCGCCTATTTCCAGCCGCAGAGTCCCCTGGCGATCTATTCCGCGGCCAAGGCGGCCGTAGCGGGGTTCACCCAGAGCCTGGCGGTGGAGCTGCGCGACCGGAAGATCCGCGTCAACGCGGTGGCGCCCGGCATGGTTCGCACCGCCGACAATGTCGCCGCCGTCGGCGAAAACGCCGAATACGTCGAGTTGAGCGACATCACCCGGGGCGTCATGTCGCTCGCCAGCCCCGACTCCACGTCCGTCACCGGACACATTCTCCCGATCGCCCCGGTTTCCCCCGGCAGGGTCTGATGGAGCTGCGCGACCGCGTCGCTCTGGTGACTGGTGCGGGCCGCCGCCTTGGCCTCGCATTCGCCGGCGGACTCGCCCGGCGGGGAATGACGGTCGCCATCCATTACAACGCGTCCGTGCGCGGTGCCGAGGATCTCCGGAAGGAGATCGAAGCGGCCGGCGGACGTGCCGCCTGCTTCGCTGCCGACCTCACCGACGCGGCGGCCGCCACCGATCTGGCCGGCCGCGTGGTGGACAGGTTCGGGCGCCTCGACGTCCTCGTCAACTCGGCGGCGGTGATGCATCGGCTCTCGCTCGAGGATACGACGCCGGAGCAGTGGGACGCCATCTTTTCGATCAACCTGCGGGCGCCCTTCTTCTGCGCCCAGGGCGCCGCGACGGCGCTCCGGGCGTCGCGCGGCAAGATCGTGAACATCTCCGATCTGAGCGGGCTCGAGCCCTGGCCAGGCTTCGCGGCGCACTCGATCTCGAAGGCGGGCGTCGTCATGCTCACGAAGGTGCTGGCGCGGATCCTCGCGCCCGACGTCACGGTCAACGCACTTGCCCCGGGGGCGGTGCTGGTACCCGAAGCCTACGACGAGGCGGAGCGCGAGCGCCTCGCCCGAGCCACCCCGCTCCAGCGCCTCGGCGCGCCGGACGACGCGGTCGCCGCCCTCCTGTATCTGCTCGAGGGCGGCGATTTCGTGACGGGTGAGGTGCTGGCGGTCGATGGTGGACGACACATCGCCTAGCGTCGCGCTGCGCGACGTCGCCATCGTCGGCGGCGGGTGCTACGGCTCGTTCTACGCGCGGCAGCTCCTGCGCGCACGGGAGCAGGGAAAGGCAAGCTGGCGCCGGCTCCTCGTCGTGGACCGCGATCCCGACTGCCGGGTGGCCCGCGAGGCGGCGCTCGCGGATGCGAGCGAACTGGTCGTTCGCGAGTGGGGTGCGTTCTTCGACGACTACCTGGCGGCCCCGCCGGACGACGAGTGGACACCCGACACGATCGTTCCGTCTCCACTCATGCCCCATCTGATGTTCGAGTGGCTACTCCGGCGGGCTCGCGCCCGGTGGCCGGCGCGGGTGGTCGAGCCGCGGGCGGTGCCGCTCGAAGCCGGAACTCCGTACGACGTCCTGCACCCGGATGGGACTCGGTACGTCTCCTACGCGGACTGGCTCTGCCCCACGCACTGTATCGAGCCGGCCATCTGTCCGGTGATCCGGGCGCCCCGCTCGTGGGAGATGTCCGAGGCGATGGAGCGCCTGGCCGCGCGACTCGGCGCCGCGGGCCCGGCGCTCTTCGTGTGCCGTCACCGGGTGCACGGGGTGGGGATGTTCGACGCCGCGGCCGTCCGCGCCGGCGACGCCCTGGTGGCCCGCGCGGGTGAGCACACCGAGGCCGACGTTGTCGTGGGCACCATCTCGGCGTGTCACGGGGCCGTGAGCCTCCTTCACGTGGGAGCCTGAGCCTCCCGGAACCCGTGTCTGTTCTATATTTGTCCGACACGCCCACGAGGTAACCGCATGGTCGATAGGGAAGTATTCGAGCTCATCATCGTCGGCGCGGGGCCGGCAGGCCTCTGCGCCGCCATGTACGCCGGCCGCGGCATGCTCAAGACCGTCGTGCTCGAGCGCGGCGTTCCCGGCGGCGAGCTGCTCAACACCGAGTGGATCGACGACTATCCCGGGTTCGATCACATCCTGGGGCGGGAGCTCTCGGCCAAAATGACCGAGCACGCCCTCAAGTTCGGCGCGGACCTGCGGCAGGAGAACGTGGAGACGATCCACAAGCGCAGCGACGGTATATTCGAGGTCTCGACCAGCGGAGGCACGGTGTACGAGGCCCCCGCGGTCATCCTCACCGCCGGCGGCACGCCGGTCAAGCTCGGCATTCCCGGCGAGGTCGAGTACGCGGGCCGCGGGGTCTCCTATTGCGCGGTGTGCGACGGTGCCTTCTTCAAGGGCGAGACGATCGCGGTCGTGGGCGGCGGCGATGCGGCGGTGGAGGAGGCCGACTACCTCACGCGCTACGCCGAAAAGGTGTACGTCATCCACCGCCGCGACGAGTTCAGGGCCTCCAGGATCCTGCAGCAGCGCCTCTTCGCCAATCCCAAGATCGAGGTGCTCTGGAACCGTCGCG
>Ga0075288_1000054_pt1 | contig 11757 bp, 14 predicted proteins | sample SF_Rice_20C_0N_4_FD_69763 | JGI IMG/M metagenome (GOLD analysis project Ga0075288, IMG submission 69763) | Rice paddy soil microbial communities from Twitchell Island, California, USA - SF_Rice_20C_0N_404 | ecosystem: Environmental > Terrestrial > Soil > Paddy field/soil | place: USA: Twitchell... | reverse complement strand
TTCCGGTCGGATTCCGGAGCTCCACGTGGCCGCGCTGGGGACGTTCAAGGCTCGCGGCATCTTCTGCCCCCTCTTCTCGGCGTTCGGTCCCGAGCCGATCGAGGCCCGCCTGACCATCGGCCAGCCGAAGGTGCTGGTGACCACCGACGTGCTCTATCGACGGAAGGTCGAGGCCCTGCGGGGCCGCCTTCCCTCGCTGCAACACGTCCTGATCCTCGCCGAGGACGGCGGCCCCGCGGACCTGCCCGGCACCGCCGATCTCCGGAGGCTCATGGCCGGCGCGGCCGGCCGACCCGGCGGCCCTGGGTCGTGGAAAACCAGGTGGTGCCGCGGCCGGTGGTGACGGCCTCGCTCTCCGGCGATCATCGGGCGAGCGACGGCCATCTGGGCGCCCTCTTCCTCGCTCGGGTCGAAGAGTTGCTCCAGGAGCCGGAGAAGCTGTGACGCGCGATGAGATCCGAGCGCGCGTCGTCCGGTGCCTGGGGGAGGTCGCCCCGAGGCTGACTTGGCGCTCCTCCGACCGGATACCCCGCTCCGGGATCAGCTCGACATCGACTCCATGGACTTCCTCAGTTTCGTCATCGGTCTGGACCGGTCGCTCGGAGTCGCCGTGCCGGAGAGTGAGTACGACCGCATCGCGACGCTCGACGGCTGCGTGGACTACCTCGCGGAGAAGCGGGACCCCCTCGACCGCCTCGGTGCGAAGGAGCCGCCGGACTCGCCGGGCGCCGGGCGCGGCTGATCGACCACCCTGAGAGTGCGGAGATGAAGCGAGGCACGAAGCTGCCCGAAGGCTCTATCGGGGAGTCTCGTGCGGGGGCCTGGACGATGGAATGGGGGCGATCATGACCTCAGACTCGCCCCCGGAGGGGGCGTCCCGGCTCACCATTCTCCGGCACGCGTGAGACAGGGTTCCTCGCGACGGGCGTCACCCCGAAACTCGAAGTGCTCATCGTCAAGGGCCCTGCCTAGCCGAACTACTTTGTGGCGGCTCGGATGCTCCAGCCTGCAGGCGAGAAGCTGATCGGCCACGCTGGCGGCCGGCCGCCATTCGCCCGGCCGGAGGCAGTGGTATAGGGCGGCGTATCGCTCCTTCAGTCGTGTTTCCCGGGTCATCCTTTCCTCCCGCCGCCGGCCTGTCTCGCGATTCCGCTCGGGCGACGGCTCCTGGCACCACGTTATTCGATTTGTCGCCAAGCCATGAGGAAGCGGGCGTGAGTGTTTCTTCACGCCCGCGGAGTCGGTTGCCGGTCGCGGATCCGTCAGGCCTCCACGTGTTGCTGCGGCGACTTTCACGCAGTCTTCAGGGCCCCCTCATGGACGCGATGTAGATTGATCGGTGCGCTGCGGTTGGCGCCATCAGGTCGGCGGTCAGTACCCTGCCGCACAGGCAACGGTCGATGCCGCCGGGACCGGCCCCGCAGTCGGGGGCTGGCCTCTCGAGACCGGTCGGAACAGCCGGTCGCGTCTCCCGCAGCGCACTTCCCTCCTCCCCAGACGCTCGCTCTTTTTGTGGATGCCTGATCCGGAAGGCGGCCTCGATCCCGGCCCGGTGAAGCAGACGCCGGGGAACTTCTCCTCAGGATGGACTGCTCGACCTCTCCATCCGCGAGCACCACCCTGCCGACCCGCGCACCAGTTCCGGTCTGCGCGAATCAATGCGAGCGAAGCGTCTCGGGCATACGCACGACCACCACCAGACCCGAGGCAAAGGTGAGCGCGGCCACGGCGCCGATCGACCAAGCCATGCCGAAGAGGTCGGCCATGGCGCCGGCGAGCAACGCCCCCACGGCATACCCGCTGTCCCGCCAGAGGCGGTAGACGCCCACCGCCGAGCCGCGCCAGCGCGGGTGCGCCACGTCGCCGACGGCGGCCAGCAGTGTGGGGTAGACCATCGCGGTACCCACGCCGAGCAGCGCGGCTGCCCCGACCCAGGGCCAGAATCCGCGCACGAGCGCCATCGCGGCCAGGGCCCCGCTCTGCACCAGCATGCCGCCCGCGATCAGCCGCTTGCGACCCCAGCGGTCGGAGAGCGCGCCCGTCCAGAGCTGGAGCAGCCCCCAGACGGCGGGATAAGTGAAGCCGAGGATTCCGATCCGGGCCACGTCCAGACCCGCGGCGGCGAAGAAGAGGGGGAAGAGGCCCCAAGCGAGGCCGTCATTCAGGTTGTTGACCAGTCCCGCCTGGCTCGCGCTGGAGAGGGCGGGATCGCGCCAGCCGGCGAGCGCGAGTAGCTGGCGCGTCGAGAGCCGCGAGCCGTGGCCCGCGTCCCCCGAGAGCGACGAGAAGTCCCTGGCCTCGAGCGCCACGTGGTGGCGCGTCTCGCGGACGAAGAGCAGCGAGAGGGCGAGACCCGCGGCGGCACAGGCTATTCCCAGGTAGAACGGCTCGGGCCGCAGCCCGTACGCCTGGGCCAGGTACCCGGTGCCGAGCGCCGCCAGGGCAACGGCGAGGTACCCGGCGAACTCGTTGAGACCCATCGCCAAGCCGCGCCGTTCGGGTCCCACCAGGTCCATCTTCATGATGACCGTCGTGGACCATGCCAGGCCCTGGTTGAGGCCCAGCAGCACGTTCGCAAGGACGATCCACGACCAGCTTGGCGCCCAGATCACCAGGAACGGGACCGGCAGCCCGATGAGCCAGCCAGCCACGAGGACGCGCTTGCGCCCGTAGATGTCGCTCAGCCGCCCTGCAAAGAGGTTGGTAAGCGCCTTGACTGCGCCGAAGGTGGCAATGAAGGAGAGCACGGCACTCTTGCTGGCCAGGCCGAACTCCGCCTGCCCCAGCAGGGGAAGCACGGTTCGCTCCATGCCCACCATTGCGCCGACGAACGCGTTGACCAGCACCAACAGCCAGAACTGGCGCCAGTTGGCCCGCAGACCGAGCGCGACGGCGGATGCGGGGTCTGCCTGCGGGATCGGCGTGGAGCCGACGTTCATCGGCTCAGGCTTCTACTGGCAGGGGCAGGCCGAGATTCGCCGCCCGGATGTCCCGGGCACGCTCGGGGCGAGGGGGAATTTCCTGAAGCATCAGCCGCACGAACAGCTCCTCGTCCGTGAGCGAGAAGGCTCGGTTAAAGCGGCGCTCGAAGCCGATCGTGCTGGTGGGCTTGCCGCTCAGGCCCCGGCCGCAGACGGAGCCGGCGAAGGCGCCGGGAAGCACCTCCAGGTAATCGGGCAGGGCGCGCAGCCGCTCGGCGCTCCGGAAAAGCGCGCGGGCGCCCGCCTCCGCGCTCGAGGCGAGCTCGGTGCGCCCCATGTCGCCCACCATGAGCGTGTGCCCGGTGAGGACGAACCAGGGCTCGGGACCCCGCGTCCGATCCGTCACGATGAGCGCCAGATGCTCAGGCGTGTGGCCGGGCAGGTGGAGCACCCGGCCCTCCACGTTGCCGAGCGGGAGGACGTCGCCATCCTCCACGGCGCGGAACGGAAAGCGGGCTTCGGCAGAGGCATGCAGGGTGTACTCGGCACCCGCCGCCACGGCCAGCTCACGGCCGGCAGAGCGATGGTCGGCGTGTACGTGGGTGTCGATGACGTAGCGCAGCCGGAGTCCCTCGGCAGCGGCCGCTTCGAGGTAGCGCCCGGGCTCGCCCACCGGATCGACGACCGCACCAGCAGCATGACCGCCGCAGCCGAAGAGATACGACACGGCGACAACCGGCTCGGTGTGCAGATACTGGCGCAGGATCACGAGCGGCGCTTTCCATGGTGTCGCATCGCATGCACGGGGACCGTCTCGAGAGGGACGGGCTCGCTGCTGGCGGGATCATGGGCGACGGGGTAGCCGCGGGCGCGCCACGCGGGGATGCTCTCGATGAGCCGGCGGGCACGGTACCCTCGCCGGCGCAGGAGTTCGACCGCGGTGACCGCATAGACGCAGTACGGGCCGCGACAGTAGGCCACGATCTCCCTGCGCTTCGGAAGCTCACGGAGCCGGTCCGGCAGCTCGGCGACAGGCACCGAAAGGGCGCCCGGGATGTGCCCCGCGGCGAACTCGTCCGCCGGCCGAACGTCAACGAGGGTCACGTCGCCCGCGTCCAAGCGGCGCCGGAGCTCCTCCGGTGCGATGGGCTCAAGGGTATCGCGGTGCTCGAGGTACGACTGGGCCACTTCCCGGACCTCGGCGTAGCGGTGGCGGCCGAGGGCCTGGAGCGTGAGAAGGAATGCGGCCACGGCTTCGTCCGCCAGGCGGTACCGGACGTACGTGCCGTCGCGCCGGGTCTCGACGAGCCGCGCCTGGCGGAGCGCGCGCAGGTGAGCGCTCGTATTCTTGACCGGGGTCGCGGTCTGCTCGGCGAGCTGCTCGACGCTCTTCTCGCCCTGGCTCAGAAGATCCAGCAGCTCGAGTCGCTTGGGGCTCGAGACCGCGTGGCCGATCCGGGCGAAATGGGCATACAGGGCATCCTTGAAGGCGCGATGGTCGGTGGGCATAGGTCCTCGTGATTATTCTAAGACTCGTTAGAATACTAGAATATGCGCATCGCTCGCGTCAAGTCTCCGTCCGGCGCTAGCGCCGCGTTGTCCCGGAGACCTTGAGGGTGCTGCGACCCGCCGGGCGGATCTCGATTGCCGATATCGTGAGCCAAGCAGCTCTCGCAATCCATCATAAACGATCCCAACCTCTGGGCCTCCTGAATCGAGGGTGCGCTCCCGGAGGGAGAGATGTTTCGGCTGCTCGAGGAGTCCGGCCTTCCGATTCCGTAATGGCGCAACGCAGGATGCGGCGGAGACCTACGGAGCTAAGGCAGTGATGATGACCGCGCTCGAGCCCGCAGGCCCCTGACCCGCAGGCGCGATCCGAGCCCGCCGGGTCTGGCTGCCGACGGGCGCTGCAGGTGGCCGGCGTGCGCGACTGCGATTGTACCAGCATCTTCTTGGCTATGATCCCGGCAAGACAGGCAGGCTCGATGAATGAATGTTCATCGTCGCTTCAGGGTTTCATGGGGCCGCCGGCGCCATCCTCTATGGTCGATCGCGGTCGCCGACCCTGCTGATGGAAGCGAAGGTGAACCATGTTGGACGATCCAATTCTCCCCCGGGGCAATGCCCTCACCGAAGTCATGGAGCTCACCGCCCGGGACGGTGGGCACTGGGTGGCCTATATCGAGGGGTTCCCCTCGGTGCGGACGCGGCGCCTCTTCCCCCAGACCGTCCTGCCGGGACGCCGCCTGCGGTTCGACTCCGCCGCCGAGTCGCGCGTGAGCGGAGAGGTGCCGGCGGGCTCACCGTTCCTTTCGGAGCGTCGCCTGCTCGCCCTGCTCGCTGCCTCCCCGGTGCTGCCGCTGGTCGAAGGCGCTCCCGCCGCGCGGTCGCGTGTGTCGCGGTGGCGCACCGCCTGGCACGCGGCGAGCCGGCAAGGTCGGGCGGCCTGGTCCCGCGGCCGCCGCGTCTCTGCGGACGCCATGGAGGCAGTGTATCTGTCCGTGGATGCGCTCCTGCATGGGCACCGCGTCCGCTCCTAGGCGCATCCCTCCGGCATGGCAATGACCGGAAGCGAGGAGAACGCAATGGCCACGCACCCTGGGCTCGCTCTCACGCTGATCGTGATTTGCGGCAAGCCGCTGGCGCGGTTCGTGGCGGCCGACTGCTGGCTGGCGGCCGAGAACCTGATGCTCGCGGCCTGTGCGATGGACCTCGGCACGTGCTGCATCGGGTTCGCGGTTCCCGTCCTGAATACCCCGGATTTCAAGCGCGAGCTGGGGATCCCGGAAGACGTCGCCGCCATCGCGCCTGTCATCGTCGGTGTCCCGAAGGGCACCACGCCTCCGGTCGGGCGCAAGGCCCCGGACGTATTGCGCTGGGTCTGCTCAGCGTGAGGCCCATCCCGGGCGTGATCCAGCTTGGGCCGCCAGAGCTGGTCCATTCCCTCGAGCGGATTTGAGGCCGCGACGGGCAGCTCCGCGAGCGAACGAGGCGTGCTCGCGCCTCCGCCGCCACCGCGCACTCTGACCGAGCGGCTGGGATATCTCGCCCTGCGGTTCTCCGGGTGGCGGGTGGTTGGATTCCGGCCGACGGCACCGAGACTCCTCATCATCGTCGCCCCGCACACCTCGAACTGGGACTTCCTGGTCGGGCTCGCCTGCGGCTATGGGGCCGGCCTCCTCTCCCGTTGGCCCTACAGATTCTTCGTCAAGATGGAGCTCTTTCGCACGCCGCTGGCGCCGCTGTTCCGGGTTCTCGGCGGAGTCCCGATCGATCGCGGTGCTTCTCACGAGGTCGTGCACCGAAGCGTGGAGATCCTACAGCGGCGGGAGCGCTATCTGCTCGTGATCACACCCGAAGGGACGCGCCGGCGGACCGAGCATTGGCACTCGGGCTTCTACCACATCGCACGCTATGCTCGGGTGCCGGTCGTCCCGGTCTCGTTTGACTACGCAAATCGGGAGTGTCGGATCGGCGCCGCCATCGAGCTGAGCGGCAATCCCGAAGCCGATCTCGAGTGCTTTCGCCGGTTCTACGCGGGCGTCACCGGAAGGAATCCCGAGAGGTTCGGACCAATCCGCTTTCGCGGCGCTCGGGGGAGCGGCAAGGGAGCCCGGCAAGACTTGTGAGGAAGACGATCCCGTGAGTATCCTCTGCGGCACATGCTCACGACCCGAAGCGGGCTCCTCGTCCCCGTCGCTATCCTCGCGCTGACCACGCCGTTGTGGGGCATGCCACCGGCGCGGTCGGAGATTGACCTCGACGCGTTGCGCAAGGCCTCGGCCGTGTCGGGCCTGCGGAGCAACGTGCTGGCACTGGCGCTGCAGGCGCGGGAACGCGTCATCGCGGCCGGAGTCGCCACCCGTCCGGTCCTCACCGTGATCGACTACACGCTCTCGTCGCGCAAGCGGCGACTCTGGGTGTTGGACCTGGAGCACAGCCGCGTGCTCGCGCACGAGCTGGTGGCGCACGGGCGCGGAAGCGGAGACGAGTTCGCCAGGCGATTCTCCAACCGCACCGGCAGCTTTCAGTCCAGTCTCGGGATCTTCCTGACGGGGGCGGTCTATCGAGGTCTGCACGGGGTATCCCTGCGGCTTCGGGGCCTCGATCCGGGCGTGAACGACCGCGCCGAATCGAGGGCCATCGTAGTCCATGGCGCGCCGTACGTGAGCCCGACGGTGATCGCGAGTCTCGGCATGCTCGGGCGCAGTCAGGGGTGTCCCGCGCTCAGCCCGGCGGCCGCCTCGCGAGTCATCGAGCTGATCAGAGATCGAACCATCCTGTTCGCCTATTACCCCAGGTAGCTGCTTCGCTCTCTAGCCGGCTCGGCCGGTCCGGATCGCTCCCCATCAGCCATCGCGTCATTCATGAAGGTTTAGGGCGACCTTCATGCTTCCTTCACTTTCCGGGTGGTAGGCTTCGTCTCCAGGCCTTGGACGACTTCCCGACCGCAGAGGCAGGGCCCCATGCCGCGCCAAACCATGTTCCGCTCCATCCTGGTTCCGCTCGATGGTTCGGCGTTTGCCGAACAGGCAGTGCCTCTGGCCGCCGGGTTGGCCAACCGAGCCGGCGGGAAGCTGCGGCTTGTGCTCGTGCATCGGACTCCGACGATGCCTCTCGACTCGGCTTCCCCGAAGCTGTACACCTCGGTCGAGTTGGCCACGCGCAAGGCGGAGCACGCCTATCTGCACGGGTTCGCCGAGAGGCTCCGCCAGGCCGGCACCACGGTAACCTCGGCCGTCACGCTATCGGGGCCTATCGGCTCCAGCCTCGTCGAGTATGTGACCGAGGTGGGCATCGATCTGGTGGTCATGGCCACGCACGGACTCGGCGGGCTCCAGCGCGCCTGGCTCGGCAGCGTGGCCGATTACCTGGTTCGGACCCTCGAGGTGCCGGTTTTCCTCGTTCGGCCGTTCGAAAAAGGCACTGCGGCACCTCGGGATCTCGGGAAAGGTCAGATCCTCGTGCCGATGGATGGCTCCCCGCTTGCCGAAGAGATGCTCGAGTGCGCGGCAGAGCTCGCAAGGTCCTGGGATTCGGAAATCCTGCTTCTGCAGGTGGTGCAGCCCCTGAACCTGGTCCAGGACGCGATGCTGCCGCTGCCGTCGGGGTATGACGAAGAGCTGACCAACCTGTGGCGCAACCAGGCGCAGGCCTACGTCGAGGGGCTTGCCACGCGACTCCGGGAGCACGGCCTACGTGCCATCGGAGCCGCTGTGATCGGGTGGAACACGGTCGAGACGATTCTGGCCGCCGCTCACCCGGAGCGCACGTCGGCCATCGCACTCGCCACGCACGGGCGGAGTGGCGTGCGGCGGCTCGCCCTCGGCAGCGTAGCGGACAAGCTGGTCCGTAGCGCGGACGTTCCGGTGCTCGTGTACCATTTTTCGAGCCTGCGCCAGGGGAAGCCGAAGCCGTCGAGCCGTGAATCCGTCACACCGCCGAAGATGGCTGCCAAGGCCGAGCGTTGATCGGCATCGTGATCCGGGGCGCGTAGACCGGGCGATCCACCCTCACGCGGTGGTCGATGGCGCAATCGATCGGCTTCGGTGTTGCTGGGCGACGCCTTCGCGGCCGTCGCGGAAATGGAGCCGCTCGTTGTCCACCTCATCGGCCGACTCCTGGACGACCCGGCGCAAATCGCCAGCGGAAATTCGCGTGATGCTGACGGCGCCGTTCAACCACAGCTCGCCCTCAGACGTCTCGACGATTCCGGACGTTCCCCTGAATGCGCCATCCACCTCGCGCCACACCTTTACCGACACGCCTCCGCGTGAGCCGTGGCGCACGTCACCGGGCTAGCCCTCGCGTTTGCGAAAAGCGGCCTCTCCAGCGTCCGACACCGCGACCCACTTCGGGTCGGGCGCGTCGGCGACGTAACTGTCGTGCCAGTTCCACCACTTGTACGGTCGGCTCTGGGGGTAGCCCTCGGGCGAGTCTTCCCACGTTTCCTGACGCCCGAGCGCCGTCATGTCGAGGTAGCTCCAAATGGTGCCCATCGCCTCGTCACCGCGGCTGTTGATGAAGTAGGTGCGGAACACGCGCTCGCCCTCGCGGATGAACGCGTTGTGGCCGTGCCATTCATTTACCCCGAAGTCAGCGTCGAAGCTGTCGGTGATGGTGTACCAGGGGATGTCCCAGTCCATCCGCGCCTTCAGGCGCGCGATGTCGGCCTGCGGCGCGCGTGAGGCGTACACGAGGGTGGTGTCGCGGGCGTGCAGGTGGGCGAGGTGGGAGACCTGATCGGCTCCCAGGGAACAGCCGATGCAGGCATGCTCGGGCCAGCCGTGCACGCCCGGCTCGAAGAAGGCGCGGTAGACGATCAGCTGGCGGCGGTCCTCGAACAGGTCGAGCAGTCTCGCCTTGCCCTTGGGCCCGTCGAACTCGTACTCCTTCTCTACGGCCAGCCACGGCATCCGCCGACGCTCCGCGGCCAGCGCATCACGGGCGCGCGTCAAGGCCTTTTCCTTCACGAGGAGCTGCTGGTGCGCGGCGTCCCACTCCTGCCGCGACACGATGGTGGGTGTGTTCTTGTCCATATCTCTCTCCGTGTTCCTGTTGTTCCGGGGCGGTGCCTGCCCACGACCATTTCAGGCCCGCACAATCGTCATCACTCCGACCACGACCACTGTCACGCCCGCCAGGCGCGCCACTCGCAGCGGCGCCGGCGCCAGCCGTTCGGCGGAAATCGCGAGCGTCACCGCGGCCATCGCGACCAGGTCCATCCCGATCGCGAACAGCGCCAGCATCAGGCCGCCGCAGCAGAGGCTGCACCGCATGCCCAAGCCGAGGCCGTGCCGCCAGGCGCCGGTTGCACTGGAAGCGCTCGGGTCGCCGCACGCTTTGCGGCAGAGCGCCAGCTGCCGAGCCTTCCAGGAGGTAAGCTGGACGCCACCCGCCACGAGAAGGGTCACGGCGCTGGCCACCGGCAGCCACCGCGTGACCGCCAGCCATCGCGTCTCCAGGACCATGAGACCCGCGCCGGCGGCATAGGTGGCTGCGCCGAGGACGGCCCAGACGGCGAAGTAGCCCAGGCCGACCAGCGCCGTGAGTCCGTGCAGATGGATCCCGTCCGCGCCGCGCACGGACCGACGATACCGCGACAACATCGGGATCAGGGGCGGCAGCATCATCGGCACCATCATCGCCATCCACATCCCGAGGTACCCGGGCGCGGCGCCGTACCAGCTCTGCTGATGCATACTCATCCCGCTCACGGGTCAGCCCTCGTAGCGATGGGGGATACCAGCTCAGCGACTGGCGCCGGCGCGCCGGTTCCGTTAACCTTCAACCATTCGGTTGACTGATATTATTCAACCAAGCGGTTGAGCGCAAGACCCCCGGCAACTGCGGCGGAGACTATGTTGACACAAGTATATGGGGCTATTGCAGATCCGACTCGTCGTGCGATCCTGGGGATCCTGGCAGAGGGGGAAACCAATGTGGGGAGCCTGGCCGAACGGTTTCCGATTTCGCTGAACGGGGTCTCCAAGCATGTGAAGGTGCTGGAGCGGGCCGGGCTCGTCGAGCGCACCGTCCAGGGGCGAGAGCACCGGCTCCGCCTAAACGCCGAGCCGTTACGGGAGGCGTCGATGTGGCTGGAGCACTATCGTACGTTCTGGGATAGCCGGCTGGAGGCGTTGGAGGCGTACCTCCTCGAGAAGGAACGCGGCGCCGGCGGAAAGCCGGCACAACCTCGGGAGCGTGGTCGATGACCCGCATCGATGAACAAGCGCCGGTCCTGGTGGTGCGGCGCCACATCGCGGTGCCGCGGGAGCGGGTGTTCGAGGCGTGGCTCGATTCGGAGAGCCTGGCGCAGTGGATGCGGCCGGGGAGCTCCACTCACGCCACCGTCACCATCGATCCCCGGGTCGGCGGCGGATTCCGGATCGTGATGGAGGGGGCGACGCATTGCGTCGAGCATCGGGGCGACTACCTGGCCATCGAGCCGCCGTCGCTGCTGTCGTTTACCTGGATCTCCAGCCATACCGACCACAAGCCGACGGTCGTCACCATCGAGTTCAACGAGCGGGGGACGGGAACCGAGCTGGTGCTCACGCATCGGGGCCTGCCGCCGGCGGAAGTCGAAGGGCATCGGCAGGGATGGACCGACATCGTGCGCCTGCTGGATGAGGCATTGGCACGAGGGGCAAATGAGTGATGGATGGAGGCGGTCTGAAGGCCTTGCTCACGGCCTGAAAGCGGCGCTCTCGGTACTCATGCTGGCAGGCGCCTGCAGGGGAGCGCGCCCTGGCTCTGGCGAAGGCGCCTGGGAATTCAGGGTCGATACCGTCCGGTCGGGCAGTGATGCCGCCGTTCACCTGACCACCCGGCTCAGGACGGTCGGGAGGGAGGGGAAGCGGGGAGAGCCACAGACCGGGGCGGTCGTCTTCAGCCTCGACTGTCTGCCGGGGCACACGAGCAGCACGATCCTGACGGACCAGTCCCTTCGTCAGGGAAGCGTGGACGTGCAACTGAGGCTGGATGCCGATCCGCCTCGCCGGCTTCCCGGCTTTGCGGGGACGACCCCCAGTGGTGGGCAGCTCGTCCTTACGATTCCCCAGGACTCCGTGCTCACGCTCCTTGGCGGCCACCAGCACGCGACCATCGACTATACCGATGGGGCAGGATCGTCCAAGACCACCGCCGTGTTTTCCGTGGCTGGCGTGGAGAAGTATCGGACCCCGTTCCTGGCGGCGTGTGCGAGACGAGGAGGCGAGTCCAGGTAGCGCTTCAGCTGCATGCGACGTGTCGAGAAGGGATCGGAAACATGCGAGTCGGTATTCGGGGATCGGGGCTGATGGGCGGTAAGCTCGGGACGGTCTTCGCGCGTGCC
>Ga0075288_1000053_pt1 | contig 11996 bp, 11 predicted proteins | sample SF_Rice_20C_0N_4_FD_69763 | JGI IMG/M metagenome (GOLD analysis project Ga0075288, IMG submission 69763) | Rice paddy soil microbial communities from Twitchell Island, California, USA - SF_Rice_20C_0N_404 | ecosystem: Environmental > Terrestrial > Soil > Paddy field/soil | place: USA: Twitchell... | reverse complement strand
CGGAGCCTCGACGGGCACACCTGGGAAGCCGCGCTCTACGCCGCGTTCGCCCTCGTCCGCATCACGCCGAGGGTCCCGTCACCCGAGCGCCGGTCGTTCGCCACCCGCCTGCGGAAGACCATCCCCCGGCGCGCGCTCGATGCCTTTCTCGATCTGGCCGAGCGCGATCCGGTCATCCGCGGCCCGGTCACCGCGGTGCTCCGCTACGTCGGGGTGGCCGCGGCCGAAGCGATCATCGACCGGCTTCGCCAGGGCGACGTGATCGGCGTCCGCGGCTACTACTACGACGTGCTCGGCGGCATACCCGAGAGCTATCCGCTGGTCACCCCGCTGCTGCGGGGACGGGAGGCGCATGAGGCTCGCCACGCGGTGGCGCTCCTCGGGCGCATCGGGCGCGCCGAAGGGGTCGCGGAGCTGGAGCCGCTCATCGGCCATCGCGATGAACGGGTGCGGACGGCGGCGGTGCGGGCGCTCGGCGAAATCCATCAGGGGCCGTCGGCCGAGCCGTTGCGCGAGGCGCTCCACAGCCCCGACCCGAGAACCCGGTCGGCCGCGGCCGATGCCATTGCCGTCTGGCGGGCGGGCGCCCTGGCGATTCTGCTGGTTGGAGTGCTGGAATCGGAGCACGACCGCGATGTGTGGCACGCCTACGTGGCCGCGCTCGGGCGCATCGGCAGCGCCGAGGCATGCTCGGCGCTCGCCACGGTGGCGCTGAGCCGGAAGAAGCTGCTGCGCCGGCGCGGCTACACCACGTGGCAGCGTCTGGCGGCGGTCACGGCCCTGGGCCATTCCGACACGCCGCTCGCCCGCGCCACGCTCGAGCGGGTGTCGCGCGAAGCCGACGGGGTCGTCCGGTATGCCGCCGAGCGCCTCCTCCACGCCGGCGGCCAGCACGCCGGCTGAGCCTAGCGATGGACGTCGAATCCCTCCACGTGCACATCGAGATTGTGATTCACCCGCAGCCCGACGATGCCGTCGAGGTTCAGTGACGCGGCGTCGGCGGTGTGGACTGCCTTGCCGTTGACGAGGAAGACGACCTTCGACGGGTCGCGCTTGTGGTCGATCTCGAGGAGATTGGTCGCGGCGCCCTTCGCGTCGGGCTGCTTCACGGCCGGATCGGCCACCCAGCCCTTGGAGATGTCGCTGGTCTTCTCCCCGTCGCGACGCTTGATCAGGTATTTCCCGTCCTGTCGCACGAGAAAGTAGACGTAGCTCTGGCTCGGTCCCTCGAGATCGCGTCCGCCGGCAAAGAGACCGTAGCCTTCCGCGTGCTCCCCGGGCTTGGTCTGGGTAAAGGTGGCAAGGGTGTGGAACGGACCCTTCCCCTCGGTGCTCGCCTTGTACAGGATGATCGCGGGTCCGAGCGTCACGTGGATGCCCTTGCCCATCGTCACCACGCGCGCGTTCGCCAGGTCGCCGTCGCCGTCGGGCCGGGCCGTCCACCCTGCCGGTAGTGCGCCACCGCCCGCTACCGCATGGTCGGCATCCTCGTGTCCCGCGGAGTGCTTCGCCTCCTGGGCCCAGACGGCCAGGGGGAACGAGAGGAGCAAGGTGGCCGTCGTCAGTGCGCGCATGATCTACCTCGGGTCGTGGGAGTCCCGTGAGGATGTTACGGGAGCGGGTTGCGTGGAGCGGGGAGTCGCGAGTAACCTATTGGCCTCGTAAACGACCGAAATCTGGGGAGTCGAGCATGGTGTACTGGATCGGGGTTCTGCTGGCGTTCATCGGGGCCACCCTCATTCTGAGCGCCCTGACCTTCGTATCCGCCCTCATCGGCGTCCTGGTCAACGCGATGATCGTTCTCATGTGTGGTCCCTTGATCGACAAGATGCTTGCGCGGAGGGGAGGTGCCGCCAGGGCCCGATAGACCGGCCGGCCACTCTGCCTTCACCTCTCTCCGCCACCTCCACGACACTATCACGAAAGACCCGACAAGGTTTCACGCGTCCGATTTCTCGTCCGGCAACCCAGGCGGTCGTGCGCTTGTCGAAATCAGCGTCGTTCGGACGACTAATTGAGGGTGGCTGCCGACTCGACGGCACGCCTCCGACCCTGAATCTCCCCGATCCGCGTTCCGTAGGGCAACAGGCCACGGATCGGTGGTACCCAGCCTGAATAGTGGTATGGCTCGCTACTATATGACGGGGCGACCTTATGAAGCTCTCCGACCTCTCCATCCGGCGTCCGGTGCTGGCCAGCATGCTCAGTCTGGCCCTCGTCCTCTTCGGCGCCATCGGCTATACCAGGCTTGCGGTTCGGGAATACCCCGACGTGGACCCGCCCATCGTGTCGGTGTCCACCGTCCTGCCCGGCGCCAATCCCCAGGTGGTCGAGTCCGCGGTTACCGACATCCTCGAGGAGGAGCTGAGCACGATCGAGGGGCTTCGCACCCTCACCAGCTCGAGCGCCGAGGGGGTCAGCAACATCACCCTCGAGTTCAACCTCGATCGCGACGTCGAGGCGGCGGCGCAGGACACCCGGGACAAGGTCGCCCGCATCAGGGAGCGCCTGCCCGAGGACGTGGAAGAGCCAGTGGTGGCCAAGCAGGACGCCGACGCGCAGCCGTTCTACTGGCTGGCGCTGTCCGGGCAGAACTACGATTTGCTCCAGCTCTCCGACATCGGCGACCGGCTGGTGAAGAGCCGGCTGCAGACGCTCGCGGGCGTCGGTCAGGCCCGCATCTTCGGCGAGCGTCGCTTCTCCATGCGGGTATGGCTCGACGCGTCGGAGCTGGCCGCGCGCGGACTTACCGTGCAGGACGTGCAGCAGGCCATTCGGACGAGAAACGTGGAGGTGCCGGCCGGCCGGATCGAGTCGGTGCGGCGTGAGTTCACCGTGCGGTCGCTCGGCGAGCTCAAGACGCCGGAGGAGTTCAGCAACCTCGTCGTGTCCAACACCGGCGGCGCCCTGGTCAAGCTCAAGGACCTGGGCCGGGTGGAGCTGGCCGCGGAAGACGAGCGCAGCGCGCTCCGCTCCAACGGCACGCCGGCCGTGGCCATCGGCGTCATCCGGCAGTCCAAGGCCAACATCCTCGCGGTCTCCGAGCAGATCCAGAAGGAGCTGCCGCGCATCCAGGAGTCGCTCCCGCCGGGCGTCACCATCAAGACGGTGTTCGACGAGTCGATCTTCGTCAAGCGATCGATTCAGGAGGCCGAGGAGACGCTGCTCATCGCCGCCGCGCTGGTGGTGATCATCATCTTCCTGTTCCTGCGGAACCTGCGCGCGACGATCATTCCGGGCCTCGCGATCCCGACCTCGATCGTGGCCGCGTTCGCGATCATGTATTTCCTCGGCTTCTCGATCAACAACTTCACCCTGCTGGCGCTCACGCTCGCCATCGGCATCGTGGTGGACGACGCCATCATCGTGCTGGAGAACGCCTACCGGCACCAGGAGGAAGTCGGCGAGACACCCATGGAGGCGGCCACCAACGGCACCCGCGAGATCGCGTTCGCCGTCATCGCCACCACCATCTCGCTGGTGGCGGTGTTCACCCCGCTCGCCTTCCTCAAGGGCTCCACCGGCCGGCTGTTCAACGAGTTCGGGATCGCCGTCGCGGGATCAGTGATCATCTCCGGCTTCGTGGCGCTCACGCTCACGCCCATGCTCTGCGCCAGGGTCCTCCGGGTGCCGCCACGGCATGGCCGCCTCTATAAGGTGCTGGAGGAGGGATTCAACGGCATCGCGAGAGGGTACAGCCGCGCGCTCCGCTCCGCCTTGAACCACCGGGCGGTGATCGTGGTCGTCACACTCGTCGTGACCGGGGCCGCGGTGCTGGTCTTCCGCTCGCTGGAGCGCGAGTTCGTGCCGCCCGAGGATCGGGGCTGGTTCTTCTCGTTCATCATCGCGCCCGAGGGCTCGTCGCTCGCCTACACCGACGGCTACCAGCGGCAGGCCGAAGCCCTCCAGGCCAAGGTCCCCGAGATCGCCAACTACTTCAGCGTGGTGAACCTCGGCGACGGCGTGAGCCGCGGCATCATCTTCACCAACCTGAAGGACTGGTCCGACCGGAATCGCTCGGCGGCGGAGATCATCGGCGGACTCCAGGCGCAGTACTTCGGCATTCCGGGCATCTTCGCCTTTGCCACCAACCCGCCGGCGTTCGGCTGGGGCAACCCGGTCAACTTCGTGATTCAGCATCCCGACTTCGAGATGCTGGCCAAGGGTAACGATACGCTCCTTGCGCGGGCCCGGCAGGTTCCCGGCCTGCTGAACGTGGACAGCGATCTCCGGGTCAACAAGCCGCAGCTCACGGTGAGCTTCGACCGCGATCGCGCCGAAGACCTGGGCGTGCCGGTGGGTGACGTGGCTACGACGCTGCAGGTTCTGCTGGGTGGCAGCAAGACCGGCACGTTCACCCGCGCCAACAAGCAGTACGACGTGATCGTGCAGCTCGATCCCCGGGCCCGGGCCACGCCGAGCGACATGACCGGCCTCTACATCCGGGGACGCGATGGAAAGCTCGTGAAGCTCGAGGCGGTGGCCTCGGTAAACGAAGGCGTGGGCCCCCGCAGCCTGGAGCACTTCAACCGGGTGCGCTCGTCCACCATCACCGCGAGCCTTGCGCCGGGCCTGACGCTGGGAGCGGCGCTGGACTCGCTCAATCGCATCGCGAAGGAGGTCCTGCCCAAGGGGAGCAGCACGGCGCTGGCCGGTGAGTCGCGTGAGCTGGAGGAGAGCGGCACGGCCCTCTACTTCGCGTTCATCCTGGCGCTCGTCGTCGTCTTCATGGTGCTCGCCAGCCAGTTCGAGTCGCTGGTGCATCCGTTCACGGTGCTGCTGGCGGTGCCGCTCGCCGTGACGGGCGCGCTCTTCACCCTCAAGCTGGCGGGCTCCACCCTCAACGTGTACAGCCAGATCGGCATGATCCTGCTGATCGGACTCGTGACCAAGAACTCCATCCTGCTGGTGGAGTACATCAATCAGCTCAAGGAGCGGGGCATGTCCACGGTGGAAGCCGCGCTCGAGGCAGGCCGCATCCGTCTGCGGCCCATTCTCATGACCTCGGTCGCCACCATCATGGGCGCGCTGCCGATCACGCTCGGACTGGGCGCCGGCTCGCTGAGCCGCCGGCCGCTCGGCTACGCGATCGTGGGCGGCCTCCTGTTCTCCACGCTGCTCACGCTCTTCGTGGTGCCCACGGTCTACGTGATCTTCGACGGCCTGCTCGACCGGGTCCGCGGACGGGCCCCGGTGACACACCGCCCGCTCGCGCCCGCGGAGGCGGAGTGATCGCCGCGCTCATGCTGCTCGCCCAGGCCGCCGTCACCGCTCCCGATTCGTTGCCTCGCGTCACCTTGGGCGAGGCGATCTCGAGGGCCACGCGGCTCGATCCCAACTACGTCCAGGCGCTGGGGCAGGTGGACAACGCCGAATGGGGTCGCCGGGCGGCAATCGCGACCTTCGTGCTGCCCTCCATTACGGTGTCGCTCAACGCCACCAAGTATTCGACCGAGTTCTTCAACCTCGGCACTGGACGGCCGCAGGACGTCTCGGTCGTCGCCGACGTGCTGGCCCGGTACGAGATCTTCTCGGGGCGGAAGTTCGCCGACCTCGGCCGCACCGGCGCCGAGCTCGACCAGGCGGAGGCGACCGAGCTCCAGCAGCGCTTCCAGGCGGCCCTCCAGACCGAGTCCGACTATTACGGCGTGCTCCTCAATCAGGAGCTGGGCCGGGTGGCGCGCGAGCGGGTGCGCCGCGGCCAGGAAGGGCTCGCCATCGCGCGGGCGCGGGTGACCGCGGGCGCGGCGGTGCAGAGCGACTCGCTCCAGTTCGTCCTCGAGCTGACCCAGGCCCGGCTCGACCAGCTCCAGCGCGACGCCGCGCTCACCGTGGCTCGCCTCCAGCTCGGCCGCCGGGTCGGCGAGGCGGGACCGGTCGACGCGGTGCCGATCGACACCACGCACGCGCCCGACCTGCCGATCGGATTGCCCGAGGCGGTCGAGACGGCGCTTTCGCAGGGCCCGCAGTACCGGGCGGCGCGGGCGGCGGAGCGCGCGGCGGCCGCGGCTCTCAAGGCGGAGCGGGGCGCCTACCTGCCGAGTGTCGTGCTTACCGGCGAGCACACCCGCTTCGACGTGAAAGTCTTTCCCGGCGCCGTAAACGTGTCGTCCATCGCGCTCGGGGTGTCGTTGCCCATCTGGGACGACGGCCGCCGGGAGATTGCCGTGACGCGGGCGCGGGTCAACCGCGATGTCTCCCGCGCCATCCGCAACGATCTCGAGCGGGCGGCGCGGCGCGACGTGACGGCCAGCTTCGAGGCCTACCGGACCGCGCAGGCCACGACGGCGCTCTCCGAGACGGCCGTGGTGGTCGCGCAGGAGAACTACCGGGTGCAGGAATCGCGGTACCGCGCCGGGGCCACCACGATCCTCGACGTCCTCGACGCCCAGCTGCGGCTGACCCAGGCGGAGGCCGACCTCGTGCAGTCACGCTACGCCGCAAGGCTTGCCCTCGCCGGGCTGGAAGCGATTCTGGGCCACAGACTCTTCACGAACAGGAACGAGCCGTGAGACCGACTCCCGCAGTGACGAACCGCCTTCTCGGCGCCGCCCTTGTCGTCGGCATAGCGGCCTGCAACAAGGCGGAATCCGCCGACGGTCCGGCCGGTGCTGGGGGAGCACAGGGCGGTGGCCCGCCGGCCATGCCGGTCGAGGTGGCCGTGGCGCGCAGCGACACGGTGGTGGATGCCATTCTGGCCACCGGACAGATCGAGGCACTCCAGTCCATCGAGCTGCGTCCCGAGATCGAGGGACGGATCTCGGAGATCCTGGTGCGCGAAGGCAGCCCCGTCGCGGCCGGCACGCCGCTCTTCAAGGTGGACGACGCGGAGCTGACCGCTCAGGTCGCCCGCGCCGAGGCCGACCGCGACCTGGCTCGGCAATCCCTCGACCGGACGAAGGACCTCCTCGAGCACAAGGCTTCGTCGCAGGCCGAGCTGGAGCGTGCCGAGGCCACGGCACGGAGCAACCAGGCCCAGCTCGAGCTGCTGAAGGTGCGCCTCGACCGCACGACGGTTCGCGCGCCCTTCGGCGGCGTGGCCGGCCAGCGCTGGGTGAGCCTCGGCGACTACGTGACCACCGATACGCGGCTCCTGTCGCTCCAGACGGTCTCACCCCAGCGGGCATCCTTTCAGGTGCCGGAGCGCTACGCCGACCAGCTCAGGAAGGGTCAGGAGGTAACGTTCCGAGTCGCGGCGCTGCCGGGCAAGGAGTTCACCGGCCGGGTAGACTTCGTGGATCCGGTGGTCCAGCTCCCGGGGCGGACCATCACGGTGAAGGCCCTCGTCCCCAACCCCAAGCGCGAGCTGCAGGCCGGAATGTTCATCGAGGTGCGTCTCGCCACCGCTACCAGGCCCAACGCCGTCGTGGTCCCTGAGGATGCGATCATCCCGCTCCAGGGCGCCCATTACGTCTGGGTGGTGGTAAACGGCAAGGCCGCCCGGCGGCAGGTCGAGCTGGGCGTGCGCAATCCGGGGTTCGTGGAGCTCAAGACGGGCGTGGAAGCCGGCGAGCAGGTGGTGGTGGGCGGCCAGGAGCGCCTAGGCGAAGGGGCGCCGGTGGCGGCCAAGGTGGTGGATCGCACGCCGGCCAAACCGGAGGAATAAGATGGCGTTGAACCCGGGCGACGCGGCCCCCGATTTCACGCTCGAGGACGCGGAGGGACACCGCGTGTCGCTCCGGGACCTTCGCGGACGCGACGTCATCCTCTATTTCTATCCCAAGGACGACACGCCCGGATGCACCAAGGAAGCCTGCGGCTTTCGCGACTCATGGGACGACCTCAAGGCCACCGGCGCACTGGTGCTCGGTGTCTCGGCCGACGACGGCGCGTCCCACCGGCGATTCGCATCGAAGTACCGGCTCCCGTTTACCCTCCTCTCCGATCCGGACCACCGGGTCATGAAGGCCTATGGCGCCTTCGGCGAGAAGACCCTGTACGGGAGGAAGACGACCGGGGTCATTCGCTCCACCGTCTGGATCGGGCCCGACGGGCTGGTGAAGCGACACTGGGCTCGCGTCGCTGACGCCGGCGAGCATCCCGCCAAAGTGCTGGCCGCCCTCAGCGGCGCGGCGTGAACGGCGAGGCCGTTATACTTTTCCGTCGGACCCATCAACGGACATACGCATGACCGCTCGCCCTGCGTCTTCCTCCCGCTCCTTTGTGACCTGGATCTGGGAGTGGACCAAGTCCATCGTCGTCGCCCTGGTCGTCTGGTTCTTCCTGCGGACGTTCCTGGTCGAGGCTTTCCGGATACCGTCGGGCAGCATGGAAAACACGCTGCTCATCGGGGACTTCCTCTTCGTCAACAAGGCGCTGTACGGCGCCGAAGTGCCGATCATCCACGCCCACCTTCCGGCGGTGCGTGAGCCGGTCCGTGACGATATCCTCGTCTTCGACTCCGTCGAGGAGGAGGGCCTCAAGGTGGTCAAGCGGCTCATCGGCATGCCCGGAGATACCCTGTCGATGGAAGAGGGGCAGTTGTACCGGAACGGGAAGAAAGTCGACGAGCCGTACGCCGTCCACGCCGATCCGACCCGGTCGGAGGATCCGGGACAGCGGGCCAAGATGCGGGCGTGGCAGCTTCCCCACCTGGCCACGCGGGATACGGCCTCGTACCACCCCGATCTCCAGAACTGGGGCCCGATCGTGGTGCCCGCCGACTCCTTCTTCATGATGGGCGACAACCGGGACAGCTCCTATGACGGCCGCTACTGGGGCTTTCTCCCCCGGGAAAACGTTCGCGGCCGGCCGCTGCTGGTCTACTTCAGCTACGACCCCAGCAGCTGGCGGGCGCTGCCGTTCCTCACCGCGGTGCGGTGGGGCCGGATCTTTTCGTCGCCTCACTGAGCGTCAGTGCTCGGTGTGGTGTCTCGGGGCTTCGGGGAGCGAATCGGGACTGAGCACGCGCGGGATATAGGTCGCGGTGCGGCCGCACGAGACACAGTGGAGGGTGACACGGCCGCCCGGGGCGTCGTCGGACGACGCGCGTTCGGGAGTTCTCTCGACGGCTGAGGAATTACAGGAGGGACAAACCAGCGGCTTCTGGTCCCGATCCGACGCGATCAGAATCAGCGCCTCCGGCGCGCGGTACTCCTTGATGCCACGACGTCCCACGACCAGCCCTTCCGGCGAGGTTGGTGCCTCGAGCGACTACCTCACCCCACGGAAATTTACGGAACCTCGCGGCCGGGCGCAAAGGCGCTCGATCGGCCCTACGGGCCGGGAAAGGCGCCCATATGCAACGTCTCCTGCACCTGACAGCCGGACTCCTGGTGGCCGGGTCATTCGCGCGGCCGGCACTCGCGCAGAAGACCCACGTCATCACCTTCCGGGCGGACACCGCGGCAAAGGAATACCGGATCCAGCCGGCAGTCACCGTGGTGCATCCCAGCGACGTGGTGGTCTTCAAGGTCGCCGGCGGCGCCCCGCACAATGTCACGTTCGAAGCGACTGGCCTCACGCCCCAGGCACGCTCGGCGCTCAACGAGGCGCTGCCTCGCCGCGCCGGCGACCTCACCGGACCGCTCCTCACCGCCGGAGCGGAATACCGTCTTGTGGTGCCCGCCATCCCTCCGGGGTCGTACCGGTTCTACTGCCTGCCCCACCGGGCCTATGACGAGCGGGGGGAGTTGAGGGTGGAGTAAGGTCACGAGTCACGACCCGCGACCCGCGACCCGACTCCTGACTCGCGACCAGTGATTCGTAGCATCTACTACTACTAGCATTCCCTCCCACTCCATGCGACAATACGCCCTACGGTGTCCGATTGGACCCATGGCTCGAAGCTCATCTTGGAGGGGTTGTGGTATCGGAGCTTGGCGGTTCCCAGATTTCGACCCTGTTGGAGACCCTGCCGGGGATCGCGAACGTGTTGCGCAGTCCGGTCGCGGACGCTCTCGGCAACGTGATTCGCGCCGCGGCCCGCCTGTCGGAGTTCAGCGTGGCGGACGCGGAGGAGTTGATCAAATACGCCACCCGGCGCGGGTTGCTGGGTCAGGACGAGGGAGACCGGCTGCTGGCCGAGGTGCACGCTGCCCAACAGCGCCGTGCCGACAAGGCCGCCGACCGCGAGCGGGCGCAGCGAGCCAAGGCTCGCGCCAAGGCCAAGGTCCGGCCGGTCAAGTCGATCAAATCGGTCAAGAAGATCAAGAAGGCGGCAAGGGGCGGCCGGCGTCGTTAGCCGGCCGTCAGGTCTTGAACTCCTCCATGAGAATGGTCAGGCGCGTCGCCGCCTGAAGCAGCTCCCCCGCCGACGAAGCCATCTCCTGCGTGCTCGCGTTCTGCTCTTCGGCCGCCGCGGTCACTTCCTCGCTCGCCGAGGCATGCTCGCTGGCGGCCTGACTGACCTCCTGCGTCCTCAGGCCGAGCTGCTCAACGATCTGACGGTTCGCCGCGGCCTCGCGGGCCACGTCGCCGGCGGCGTCGTGCACTTCGCGTATCGCGGCCGAGATCTCGTCGAGGGCCCGGGCCGCCGCCGTGGCGACGTTCTCGATTCCCTGCACCTTTTCCGATCCCGCCTCCATCGTCAGTGAGACGTCCCGCACCTGCTTGCGGATGAACTGCACCGTCTTGGCGACATCTTCGGCGGCGGTGGCACTCGAGTCGGCCAGCCGCCGTACCTCTTCGGCCACGACGGCGAATCCCCGGCCGTGCTCGCCCGCCCGGGCCGCTTCGATCGCCGCGTTGAGGGCGAGGAGGTTGGTCTGAGAAGAGATCTGGCGGATCAGGTCGATGAAGGCGGTGATCGGCTCGGAGAGCCGCGCCAGCTGCTGGACCTGGGTGGCCGATGTGGCAACGACCTCGCGGACGCCGAGCAAGGTCTTGCCGGCGTCGGCCACGTCGGTCCGGTGGTCGGCGGCGAGGGTCCGGATGCGGTCGCCCAGCTCCACCACCCGGGACGAGGCGTCGGCGTTCGCCTCGGCGATTTTCCTGAGGCTCGAGAGGAGCGCGTCGGCCCGCTCCATACCCTGCACCTGCTGATCGGCGCTGGCCGCGATCCGGACCATCGCGCTCGAGATCTCGCCACTGCTCGCCGCCAGCTCCTCGCTGACCGCCGAGAAGTCGGTGGCGCTGTTGCCCAAGTTGGTCGCCTCGCCCATCACGCCCGTGACGACCCCGCGGAGGCGTCCGCCCATGTCGTCCATCGCGCGCGCCAGCTGCTCGATCTCGGTCGGCATCGCGGCGCCCAATTCAATGGGCCGGAGGTCGCCCCCCCCGAACCTTCGGGCGGCGCCGATGAGCTGGCCCAGCGGACGGTCCACGGAGCGGACGGTCCAGAACGAGATGCCGGCGCCCACCATCAGGGTGACGATGGCCAGGCCCCAGAGCGCCCGTCTCCGGTCGGCGGCCTGGCGGCGGAGCGCGCTCGCCCGTGCCATCGACCGGTTGGTCTGGGTGAGGCCGAGCGCGCGGACGTCGCCCAGGAGCGTATCCGAGGGGGCCCTGGCCCGGTCGGCCATCCGGCGCGCCTCGTCCAGCCGGCCGAGGTCGGTGAGGGCGTGGGCCAGTCCGTACGCCACCTCGATCTGCGCCTGGTTGGCGGCGATCTTGTTGACGATGTAGCGGTCGGCGGTGGTGAGCGCGCCAAGCTCCTGGTACCGGCGCTGGAAGGCGAAGGCCGAATCGCCCTGCTGGATCATCTGCCACCGCGTGCCGAGCGACGGCCGTACGATGTACTGCTCGGCGGAGCGGACCTCGGACGTGACCGCGGAGACCAGACCGGTGCCGAGGTCGCCGCTCGCCAGCACGATCGAGACCTCCTGGCTGACGGAGCGGTCGAGCGCACGGATGGAGTTGACGCCGAGAACCGCGATCACGAAGACCAGGGCGATGAGCAGCGCCATGCCGGCGATCAGGCGCCCGCGCAGGCTCCGGAGCGGCGTCATTGCGCACCCAGCTTTTCTTCGGCTCCCTGCACCTCGACTGCGCCGTGGCGCACCAGTCCGATGTAGACGTTCTGGGTGGACAGGTCACCGGCGGTGTCGAATGCAATC
>Ga0075288_1000052_pt1 | contig 12012 bp, 12 predicted proteins | sample SF_Rice_20C_0N_4_FD_69763 | JGI IMG/M metagenome (GOLD analysis project Ga0075288, IMG submission 69763) | Rice paddy soil microbial communities from Twitchell Island, California, USA - SF_Rice_20C_0N_404 | ecosystem: Environmental > Terrestrial > Soil > Paddy field/soil | place: USA: Twitchell... | reverse complement strand
GTGGCTTGCCAAGGAGGGGCACGACGGGCTCGTGGGAGTGAACCTCCTCACCAAGCTGCAGCTTCCGAATCTCGCCGCGCTTTACGGCGCCATGCTCGCGGGGGTCAGCTTCGTGCTCATGGGCGCCGGCATCCCCAAGGAGATCCCCGCGGTCCTGGACGCCTTCGCCGAAGGCCGGCCGGCCTCCCTCCGACTCGACGTGGAGGGCGCCCAGGCAGATCGAGTCGAGCGGGTGACGCTCGATCCGGCCGAGCACTGGGACAACTCGGCCCCACGGCTCCGGCGCCCCGCATTCCTCGCCATCATCGCCAGCAACTCGCTGGCGACGATGCTCGTCCGGAAGGCGAGCGGACGCGTCGATGGTTTCGTGATTGAGGGCCCGACGGCCGGCGGCCACAACGCGCCGCCGCGAGGCGCACCGCAGTACAACGACCGCGGCGAGCCGATGTACGGCGAGCGCGACGAGGTCGACCTGGAGAAGATTCGGGAGCTAGGACTGCCCTTCTGGCTCGCCGGCGGCACCGGCTCACCGCTCGGGCTCCGGCAGGCTCGCGCGCACGGCGCGACGGGGATCCAGGTCGGGACTCTCTTCGCCTACGCCGAGGAGTCGGGTATCGACGAGGGGTACAAGCACTCCGTGCTCGCCCACGCCGCCCGCGGGGCGGTCGACGTGTTCACCGATCCCCGCGCCTCGCCCACGAGCTACCCGTTCAAGGTCGTGCGGTGGCCCGATGACCCAGTTGCCTCCGCCCCGGAGCCGCGCACGCGGGTCTGCGACCTCGGCGGCCTCCGCGTGCCTTATGTGCGGCCGGACGGCCGTCTAGGCTACCGCTGCCCTGCGGAGCCGGTGGACGCGTACGTCGAGAAAGGGGGCTTGGTGGAGGACACGGTCGGCCGACGCTGCCTCTGTAACGGCCTCATGGCAAACATCGGGTACGCGCAGGCCCGCGCCGGCGGGCGGATGGAGCCACCGCTCCTCACCAGCGGCGACGACCTGCCGAGCATCGGGAGCTTCTTGAAGGGTCGGACGGCGTACACGGCCGCCGACGTTATCCACTACCTCCTGTCCGGGGTCGAGGGCTAGGGGTCCGGACGGTCGTGAGGCGCTAGCGCCTCACGACCGGGAGCGGCATCGGACGCGGAGCGGGCTCGCTGATCGTCCGCCAGATGTTGAAGATGAACAGGTAAGCGCCCAGGGCACTCAGTGTGCCGCCTGCGGCCAGGATCGGAATCGCCCGCGCCCCCAGATGCGGTTGCAGGCTGAAGCCGGCGACCATCGTGGCCAATCCCAGGTTCGCCAGGACCCAGTGCGCGCCAGCAAGGCCGCGCCGGTGCAGCGGATGCCCGCTGAAGCGCGGAAGCACGTGGTAGGCGACCCCGTAGATCATCATCGTGACGAATCCGAGCAGGTTCATATGAACATGCGCGGGCCGGTAGACGATCCAGGCCGGCTGGGCCGCCATGGCCACACCCAAGGTCACACCGAGTCCTAGCCATGCCAGGCTCGCCTTGATGAACGCGCGGACGAACCACTCCAATGAGACCTCCTCAGCGACTCGCCGGCCGCGGGGTGATGACGGCCAGCAGGGTTAGCTCCTCGGTCCGCGCCCGCATCCCGTGGGACTCCTGCGGCTCGTAGGCGACGACCGCGCCCGGGCTCACCTCAAGCTCCCCGCCGCTCCCGCTCACCAGCCCGGACCCCGACAGTACATGGAGGACGACCGTGGACCCGGAGGTGTGGACCGGCACGGACTGGCCGGCGGCGATGCGGAAGACGACGAGCCTCGCGTCCGTCCCATCGTGCATGAGCGACATCGCCGGCCGGTCCGGATGCGCCGCGACGGCCGTTCGGGCGACGGCGGCAGGGTCGTAGACTCTCATCCGTGCGTCTCCAGCGCCGGCCTGAGCTCGGCCCGCAGCTCGTCGGATGTCAAACCGGCAGCGCGCCCGGCTTCCCCGAGCGTCAGCGACCCACCGCAACAAGTGTCGAGACCGAGGCGGTTGAAGACTCCCACGAGCTGCGGCGCGGCACGCAGCGCTTCATTCACCGTCCATTCCATCACGTCCATGCGGCTCCTCCGGGGTTGTCGACGGAGGATAGGCTGGGCGCCTGAAGGCGACGCGAAGAAGACGTGAAGATTCCTTTATCGCATAGGCCGAGCTCAGTCGTCGACTTTCCAGGTCTCTCCAGACATTGCGACTCTCAGGAGCCGTAACTTCGGGTTTTGGCACTCGCCCGCCAGAACTACCAGTTTCCACCAGACTGGTCAGCGAGGCCATGTTCTGCCAGACGTCTGGTTCTTGCCTCCCGAGCAAGAGGTCGCGCGTTCGAGTCGCGCCGGGCCCACTCCGGAAGCTTTGCCCTCGCTTCGACTTCGGTCGGGGCGGGGGCTCTGCTTTCCTCCCCTGGCCCGGCCAGTGTCGGGGCTGACCACTCCAACCGACGCCCTGTCGCGCTCGTACAGAATGAACGGATCCTCACCTTACGTTCATCGGTTTGTACTGATCGTCCGGTAACTTCAGGGCCATGAGGTTCCTAGCCGTCACTCGCTCAGGCGATCGCGCGAGGAGTTGCTCGTCGGTTTTCGGCGCGTGCGGCCGCTAGAGCATGACACACTGGCCGAGGAGAGACCTGACCATGCAAGCGAGATTATCGTCCGCCTCCCCGGGTCCCGACATTTCGCCACTGGAACAGTCGGTGACCGTGATCACGCCGAGCGCCCCGCGGCAGGCCAAGCCGATCCGGGCCGCGCTCCCGGGGCTCGTGCTCGCGGTATTCACCGTGCTCTTCGGTTTCACGATGGGCGGGATCTTCGGGCTTAACGAGGACCTCATCAAGGCCCGGCTCGCCGCTTCGGCGGCTGCCGTAACCGCCACCGTCTACCACGGCGATGCCGCCGCAGCCGAGCCGGTGATCGCCAAGTCCTGGGACTACATGCAGCGCGCCCACCTGCACGGCGGCGCCATTGGCACCGCGGCGATCGGGATGATCGTGGTGCTGCTCCTGATCGGGTCTACACCCCGTACCATACGGGTTTTGAGCCTCGCGCTCGGCGCCGGCGCGCTCGGCTATTCCGTCTTCTGGATGTGGGCCGGGTTCATCGCACCGGGACTTGGCAGTACCGGCGCCGCGAAAGAGTCACTCCGATGGCTTGCGATGCCTTCGTCCGGAGCCGTGATGCTGGCGACAGCGGTGGTCGCGTTCCTCTGCGTCCGCGCCATGGCAGGCGCGCGGAATCAATGAACTCCGGGGTTCGGTGAGCGGGGCGCCCCGATGGGCGCCCCCATGATTCGGAGCTCAGTCGTCAACTTTCCCGCCTTCGCGATCTGCATCCATCGATCCCCCAGCGGCGCCAAGGGTGTACGCGCTCGCAGCCCCATCGCGGTAGACTAGATTGCCGCCCGAGTGCCCGACCTGCGCACCCAGCGCCATGAGGCCGAGGGCCCCGGCGGTCGCTCCCAACCGAGCGGCTCGGCCGGGCACGCCGCGGAGCAGCCCAGCCGCCGTGATGACGAGCAGCACCCCCGACAGCAGCAGGAAGCGCTCGGCGTCCTCCTCGTGCCGGTCAAGCGAGGCCTCGGCGACCACGGGTTCGACCTTCTCCTCCTCCCCCTCACCGGTCTCAACGGCGACCCAGCTGCTCAGTGTGAGAGCGGCGGCCGCGGCCACCGGGACGGCCCACGCCCTCGCGGGTCGCGCACCGCCCCGGATGGCCCAGAGCGCGCCGGCCGCCACGAATGGGAGCAGCACAATCAGTACAATTGGGAAGTGGACCACGGCGGGATGGAGCGGATCGGGTAACACCAGGAGTCTCCTGTAGAGGTTGGTCTCACCTTATGGTGCCGGGCCGCCTCCCACCATCGGGCATGCGACGCGGGTGGATAAAGACGCCGCATCCCGGCAAATGACGGAGGTCCAATGGAGGGCGAAGGCCGGGGAATGCGCCTGGTGCTCGCGGCGGTGCTGACGAGCGCCGTCGTGGGTGGCATCGTCGATCTTGTGCTCGACGCACCGAAGAGCTGGCGCTCGGGGCATGTGCTCTACGAGCTGGGGCTCATTGTCGGGGGGTTGGCGGCCGTGATCTGGCTCTGGCTCAACTGGAAGCGGGCTGCCGAATCGACGAGCGCGCTACAACGCTCACTGGTCGAGCGGCAGGCCGAGCGGGACGCTTGGCGGGAGCGGGCGGCGCAGTCTCTACAGGGTCTCGGCCGGGCGGTGAGCCAACAATTCCGAGACTGGGAGCTCACCCCCGCGGAGCGAGAGGTGGCAGTGCTGCTCCTCAAGGGCCAGAGCCACAAGGAGATCGCCACCGCCACCGGACGCAGCGAGCGGACCGTCCGTCAGCATGCGATCGCCGCCTACCACAAGGCCGGTGTCGGCGGGCGCGCCGAGCTGGCGGGCTTCTTTCTCGGCGACCTCACCCTGCCTTCAAACCTGACCGCGGGCTAGGTGGCGTCCGCAGCCCGAGCCGCTTCGGCTAGGCGATTCCAGGGTTTCTCGAGGCATTGCGACTCTCAGGAGCCGTAACTTCGGGTTTTGGCACTCGCCCGCCAGAACTTGCCAGGCGTCTGGTTCTTGCCTCCCGAGCAAGAGGTCGCGCGTTCGAGTCGCGCCGGGCCCACTCTGCAAGCTGAAACCGTGCTACCGGTTGGCGAGGAGCGGGGCGCTCACCAGCGGGCTACTCCGCGCCGGCCACTCCCAGCCGCACCAGAATCCTTTCCATCAGGCACCAGCGGGTAAACGCCGATTGGACCAGGTTCACGCCGACGAACGCCGTGAACAGGAACCAGGCGGGGTGAACCCAGTAGCCGAGCGCCAGCGAGGCCAGCACGAACGTGCCGGCGATCAGACGGATCATGTAATGCATCGGCATGATCATTCTCCTCCATGAAGTTCCACGTACAGCAGCGGCACCACCACGAGCGTCAGCAGGGTGGCGACCACCGCACCCGAGATCATTGCGACGCCCAGTCCCTGGAAGATCGGGTCCGACACCATCACCGCGCCGCCGACGACCACGGCGGCGCCGGTCAGGAGAATCGGCCGTGCCCGCACGACGCCGGCTTCGACGATCGCGTCACGCACCGGCGCGCCCCGCTCCTGCCCCAGCTCGGCGAAATCGACCAGCAGGATCGAATTCCGCACGATGATGCCCGCCAACGCGATCATCCCGATCATGGACGTCGCGGTGAAGAACGCGCCGGTGAGCCAGTGCCCCGGCAGGATCCCCGCCAGCGTGAGCGGAATCGGCGCCATGATGACGAGCGGCGTGGTGTACGAGCGGAACCAGGCGACGACCAGCAGATAGATCAGCACCAGCACGGCGGCGAACGCGATACCGAGATCCCGGAAGACCTCGTACGTGATGCGCCATTCGCCATCCCAGCTGAGGCTCGGCTGTTCGGTCGACTCGGCCGGCCCGGTCCATCGCGTCTCCAGCCCGGCCCGGCGCAGCGCGTCGTTCATCGCCAGCATGGCGTACACCGGCGACTCGAGCTCGCGCGCGACGTCGCCGGTGACATAGACGACCGGCTTGAGGTCCTTTCGGTAGATCGGCTGGGGGGCGGACCGCTCGTCGATCGTCGCCACGGCCGTGGCGGGCAGGAGCGCCCCCTCCCGCGTCGGCAGGCGGAGATCGCGCAGCGTCTCCGCGCCGGCGCGATCGGCGGCAGCGAGCCGGATGACGATCGGTACGCGATCGGCGGCGCGCGGATCGTGCAGCGCGCCGGCGGGAACGCCGCCGGCGGCCGCCACCGCATCGGCGATCTCCGCCGCGCTGAGCGCGGCGAGTGCGGCCGCATCGGGCGACGCCGTGACGCGATACTCCGGATGCTGCGCCCGGAGCGACCAATCCACGTCGACCACGCCGGCCGTCGAATCGAAAATGGCGCGGACCCGCTCGGCCGCCGCTGCCCGCGCCGCTTCGCTTGGCCCGTAGACCTCGGCCGTCAGCGTCGCGAGCACCGGCGGGCCTGGCGGGATCTCGGCGACCTTCGCGCTCGCCCCGTAGCGCCGCGCCACCGCCGCCACGATCGGCCGGAGCCGCACGGCCACCGCGTGGCTCTGCGCACCGCGCTCGTGCTTCGAGGTGAGATTTACCTGAAGGTCGGCCACCGACGCGCCGCGACGCAGGAAATAGTGGCGCACGAGACCGTTGAAGTTGAACGGCGCGGCGACCCCGGCGTACACCTGCACGTCGCGCACGTCGGGATCGGCGACGAGCCGCTCCGCGATCTCGTGCGCGCCGCGGCTCGACGTCTCGAGCGTGGTCCCCGCCGGAAAATCGAGCACGACCTGGAACTCGCTCTTGTTGTCGAAGGGGAGCATCTTGACCGTCACCGCCCGCGCCAGCACCAGCCCGACGGACAGCCCGAGCACCAGGACCACGAGCCCGTAAAACCCCCACCGCTCCCCGCGATGCGTCAGCAGCCGCCGGAGGCCGCGCTCGTACCCGTCCCGAATGCGCGACCGCCGCGCGGCCGAGGGCGCGTGGTGCTCGCGCACGAGCCGCACCGCCAGATACGGCGTCACGATGAACGCCACCGCGAGGGAGAACAGCATCGCCATCGACGCACCGACGGGAATCGGCCGCATGTACGGTCCCATCAGGCCCGAGACGAACGCCATCGGCAGAATCGCCGCGATGACGGTGAACGTCGCCAGGATCGTCGGGTTGCCGACCTCGTCGACGCCGTCGACCGCGGCCTGCGCCGGGGCCTCGTGACGAAGCCCGAGGTGCCGGGCGATGTTCTCGACGATCACGATGGCGTCGTCCACCAGAATGCCGATCGCGAACACCAGCGCGAAGAGCGTGATGCGATTGAGCGTATAGCCGAGCAGACGGTATACGAGCAGGGTGAGGGCAAGCGTGACGGGCACGGCCACCAGTACGACGACTGCCTCCCGCCACCCCAACGCGAGCCAGACCAGGACCGCCACGCCCAGCGTCGCGATGAGGATATGGGACAGGAGCTCACCCGCCTTCTCGTTCGCCGTCTCGCCGTAGTTGCGGGTGACGGTGAGCTGCAGGTCGCGCGGCACCAGATGGCCGCGGAGCGACTCGATGTGGTCGAGAATGCGCTGGGCCAGTTCCGCCGCGTTCACACCCGGACGTTTGGCGATCGCGAGCGTCACCGCCGGGCGCGCGCCCCCCGCATGGCGGGCAAGATGCGAGACGTACCACGCCGGCTCGCCCGGTCCGTCCCCGATCGCCGCGACGTCGCCCAGCCGAATGCCGCGGCCATCGGTCACGCCGACGAGCAGGTCGGCCACGTCGTCCGCGCGCTCGAGGAACCGGCCGGCGCGGATCTCGACGCGGCGATTCGCCTCGACCACCGCGCCGGCGGGGAGCACCGCGTTCGCGGCGGCGAGCGCCTGGGCCACTTGGCCAAGCGACAGCCGATGCGCGGCGAGCCGTACGGGATCGGGCACGACCTCCAGCACTCGCGGCTCGCCGCCGATGAGGTCGACCTGCGCCACGTCGGGGAGCCGCTGCACCTCGTTCCGAAGCTCTTCCCCGATCTGCCGCAGCAAATACCCGTCGTAGGCGTCGCCCCAGAGTGTGAGCGTCAGGATCGGCACTTCGTCGATGGTGTGCAGCTTCACGAGGGCCGGCGTCCCGGAGAGCTTGGCGAATACCTTGACGACGCTCTCCTCGGGATCGTCGCCCACGCGGAAGCGCACGGTCGTCATGGCGCCCGACGCGTCCGACACGCTGTAGACGTGCTCGACGCCGGAAATCTCCCACAGCATCCGTTCCAGCGGCTCGGTGACCCGCCGCTCCACTTCCGCAGGCGTGGATCCCGGCAGCGCGCTGAAGACGTCCACCATGGGCACGCTGATCTGCGGCTCTTCTTCGCGCGGCGTCGTGACGACGGCTCCCGCGCCGGCCAGCAACGCGGCGACGGTGAGCAGCGGCGTCAGCTTGCTGTCGAGGAAGGCTCGGGCGACCCGTCCCGAGATGCCGACGGCCATCAGTCCTCCGGCGCGCGCAGCACCGGCCGCGCGGAGAGGCCGTCACGGGCGCGAGCGGCGTCGAGCGCCACCGTGTCGCCGGCGAAGAGGCCGCTGACCACTTCCACCGACTCGCCGTTGCTGCGCCCCACTCGCACCCATCGCAGCCGCATCGTCGAGTCGGCCGCGAAGAGGTAGACGCCACACAACTGTCCACGCTCCACCAGCGCCGACCGCGGGACGCTGAGCGCGCGCTGCTCCGCCGTGGGCAGCTCGGCGACAGCGGCGAGCCCGGGGGCGAGCGAGGCGGGCCCGCGAAGACGGACTTCGACCGTGGGACTCCGCGGATCCGCTCCGGGCACTACGGCGGTGACGCGCGCCGAGTACCGGCGCCCCGAGGCCCCGATGCTCACGGCCACTTCCTGTCCGGCCAGGAGTCGCGCGCCCACGTCATCGGGAGCGGTGACGACGATCTCGCGCGCCGTCCGGTCCTCGATCACCAGGAGCGTCTGGCCTGGCGCCGCGAGGGTGCCGGGATCGACGAGCCGGCTCGCGATCACACCGTCGAACGGCGCGCGGATCGAGGTATACGTGAGATCCGCCGCCACGGCCCGCGCTTGTGCCTCCGCCTGGGCGTACGCGTTCCGCGCCCCTTCGAGCTGCTGGAGCGTCATCGCACTGTCGGCGTACAACCGCTCGGTGCGGCGCAGGCTCGTCCGCGCCAGCTCGAGCGCCGAGGCGGCCTGGCCCTCGGAGGCGCTCAGCGACCCGCGCTCGATCGTGACGAGGACCTGCCCCCCGCGCACCTGATCGCCGGCGCGGACGCGCACCGCCTCGATCCGCCCCGTGACCCGGGTCGACAGCTCGGCACGGCGCGAAGCCCGCACGGTGCCGGCGGCGCGATACGCCCCGACGGCCGTCGACTCGCTCACGAGCACCGCGGGCACCCGCTCGACACTCCGCGCGACCACTCGCTCGTGTGGCTCGGCCGTCGTGCACGCGGCGAGCCCCAGACTCGCGATCGCAGCCGCGTAGGCTCTCATCGTGGCATCCCTCCCCGCGCCAAGGCGAGTGCCGCATCCGCGACCCGCGCTTGGTAAAGCGCTTGGAGACGCGCCAATCGTTGCGACGACTCCGCCGCCCGAATCGCGAGCAGCTCGCTGATGACTGCGGCACCGGCGTCGTACCGCGCCGCGGCCGCGCGCGCCGCCAAGGTGCTCTGCATCAGCGCCGCCTCGGCGGCGTGGTATCCCGCCACCGCGGCCTCCCACTCGGCCGATGACGCCCGAACCTCCGCGCGCGCGTGTCGTTCCGCGCGCGCGAGCTGCGCCTGGGCGCCGTCGCGCTCCGCGAGGGCCCGTCGCAGGGCACCAACGTCGCGCATGCCCGCGAACGGCGTCCATCGCACCACGATGCCGGCCGTCCAGCGTCGCGCCCCGGCCCCGAGGCCAATCGCGTCGTCATGCCAGCGCAGCTCACCAAACGCGCCGAGTGATGGCAGCCACTGGCCCCGGGCGCGGCCGACCGCCGCGGCGGCCGCGGCGACCGCTTCGCGCAGGGCAGCCACGTCGGGGCGCGGGCCTCCGGCCGTATCCCCCGCCGCGCGCGTCGGCAGCACGAGCGAATCGGCGAGCACCACCTCTTGTCCGGGATCGGCGCCGAGCAGCTCCAGCAGCAGGTCGGCCGATGCGGTCCGTGCCGCGGCCGCGGCCGCAAGCGACGCAGCCAGCTCGCTCACACGGCTCTGGGCGAGCTGCGCGTCCACCACCGTCACCATCCCTTCAGCCCGCAGCCGCTCGACCTGCCGCAGCGTTTCCCGAGCGGCATCGAGCGATTCCTGGAGAACGCGCACCCGATCGTCGGCGAGCCGCGCGCCGAAGTAGGCGCGGATCACATCGAAGGCGGCGGCTTGGGCGGCGCGTGTCTCGGCGAAACGCCCTGCGCGCGCGCTGGCCCGCGCGGCGCGGCGGCCGAACAGCGCCTCGGGTTGGAAAAGCGGCTGCTGCGCCGAGAGCACGGTGCTTACGTCGGTGATCGGCGCGGGCGTATTGAGCGCGTCCAGCGCGAAGTCGGCCGCGCCGAATCGGCGCTGCCGCAACTTCATGCCGAACGCCGCGACCGGGTCGTCGGTGCGGATGCCGCCGAGCTCGGCGCTTACCGTGGGTAGGAAGGCCGCGGAGCCCGCGAGCGCGTCCGCGTCGCGCGCCTCACGCTCCGCGCGGGCGGCGAGCACCCCCGGATGCCGCTCGGCGGCCAATGCCAGCGCTTCCGTCAAGCCGAGCCGCCGCGGCTCCTGCCCCACGGCGACGGTCGTGACCGCGATCGACCACGCCAAGAGGAGGTATCGAGACGAGCCCATGGCGACAATTTGCGGGGAGGCCGGCGAAGCAACGTTGAAGGGCTCGTGAAGAAATGCTTACTCCCACGGTGATCCCGCCGACGTCGGCCCTGTCGCCCCCAGCGAAACCGGAGAACCGCTGCCACCCCGACTATAAGGCCACGCTCAAGGGCGCAAAGACCTTGATCTCATCGTCCACCCTGGTGACGCCGGGAGCATTCCATGCCGCCCGCTCCGCATCCCGCCGCTCCGCTACCGAGCGGACCGTGCCCCGCAGGGTGACCCGCGATCCGCTCGTCTCGACCGTGATCTGCTCCGCGTCGAGCTCGGCCTGGCGCTTGATGCTGGACCGGATGCGGTGCTTGATGTCCGCCGGGGTTGGCATGGCGCGCAAGGTGATGACATTGCTCACCCCCTTCACGCCCGTCAGGTTCCGGACGGCGTGCTCGGCCGCTTCCTTCTGATAGTACCGGTCCACCTCGCCTTCGAGCGTCAGCCAGCCGTTGCCCACCTTGACCTGGATACGCTCTTCCGGCACCTGGGTGTGCCACCGCAGCGCGTTGACGGCGGCATGGGCGATGTCGGCGTCCGAGCGCTCCGTGGCCCCCGAGAGCTTCACGTCCAGCTCGTTGACGATCGCCTGGACCCCTTTCACCCGCTCCACCGCCCGCTCGGCTGCGTAACGCTGGGCGTACGTGTCGACCGTGCCGGCGAGCGTGACCACCCCATCATTCACGGCGGTGGCGATGTCCTCGTGCTGGTGGGCTTCGAGGGCGCTCTTGCTGATTCTCGATCGTTGAGTTACAGAGCATGTCGACCGGGGAGGTCCGATCAGCGCAGCACACGCAAGCAGCATGACCGCTCTCATCTTCGACCTGGACGGCACGCTCATCGATACCGTCTATGCCCACGTCTTCGCCTGGCAGCGAGCCCTCGCGGAGGCGGGGATGGCGATCGATGGCTGGCGCATTCACCGTCGGATCGGCATGAGCGGGGGGTTGTTTACCAGAGCGGTCGCCCGGGAGCTCGGGCGCACCCTCACCGCCGATGAAGCGGAAACCCTGCAACGCCGCCATGGGGAGCTGTTTCGCCAACTCCTGCCCGAGCGTCGTCCGCTACCCGGCGCGGTCGAATTGCTCCGCGAGCTGCGCGAGGGCCGGATCGTCCATGGCATAGCGACATCCGGCAGGCGCCCGGAGATCGACGGCTCGCTCGCGGCGCTCGCCGTAGGCCCCGAGACCGTCGTGGTGGATCGGGGAGGCGTTCAGCGGGCCAAGCCGGCGCCGGATCTCTTCCTTCACTGCGCGGAACGGCTTGGCATTCCGCCCCCCCAGTGCATCGTCATCGGCGACGCCGTCTGGGATCTGCTGGCGGCGCGGCGGGCGGGAATGTTGAGCGTTGGGCTCTTGAGCGGCGGCTACGGAGAGGATGAGCTGGTGCGTGCCGGGGCGTTTCGGGTCTATCAGGATACCGCGGACCTCAGAGCGTCTCTCGACGAGCTCGGCGTCGTGCCCTGAGGTCTGCCGCTCCATCGGCCAGCGCACCTTCGAGCTCGAGCAGCGACCGCTTCCGCTCGAGACCGCCGGCATAGCCCACCAGCCTCCCATCGGCACCAATCACACGGTGACAAGGAACGATCACGGCGATTGGATTCCGCCCGTTGGCCCGGCCTACTTCCCGGGCGAGGCCGGGATCGCCGAGGGCCGCGGCGAGCTGCCCA
>Ga0075288_1000051_pt1 | contig 12071 bp, 12 predicted proteins | sample SF_Rice_20C_0N_4_FD_69763 | JGI IMG/M metagenome (GOLD analysis project Ga0075288, IMG submission 69763) | Rice paddy soil microbial communities from Twitchell Island, California, USA - SF_Rice_20C_0N_404 | ecosystem: Environmental > Terrestrial > Soil > Paddy field/soil | place: USA: Twitchell... | reverse complement strand
TGAAAGACGCCCTGGACCACACGCTCATCGGTGACGTCGAGCGCGTCCCGGTCGCACGGGATTGCCTGCCAGCCTGCCGGCGCGGTAGCCTGGAGCTCGAGGCCGAGCTGCCCTTCCGCGCCGGTAATGAGAGCGGTGCCGTCCCCCGGTGAGCTCACGGATACACGTCCGCGTCGCGAAGCCAGGCGCCCGCGGCGTCCTTCGGGGAGAGCAACGGCATGCCCTCGAGCGGCCAATCGATGCCGAGGCCGGGATCATCCCACTTGAGCGTCCGCTCGTGCTGCGGCGCGTGCACCTCGGTGCACTTGTACAGCACATCGGCGGAGTCGGTCGTCACGCAGAAGCCGTGCGCGAAGCCGGGGGGCACCCAGAGCTGGCGATGGTTTTCCCCCGAGAGCGCGACCCCGACCCAGCGGCCGAAGGTGAGTGAGGAGCGCCGCAGGTCCACCGCGACGTCGAAGACTTCGCCGCTGGCTACCCGGACGAGCTTGCCCTGCGGCTGCTCGACCTGATAGTGGAGCCCCCGCAGCGTGCCGCGCACCGAGCGGCTGTGGTTGTCCTGCACAAACGGCAGGTCGATGCCGGCCGCCCGGTACCGCCGCTCGTGCCAGACCTCCACGAAGAATCCGCGCCCGTCGCCATGCACCACCGGCTCGATGACGAGGACGCCGGGAATCGCCGTCTGGATGACGTTCACGGGCCGCTCTCGGCCAGCATCCGGAGCAGATACCGGCCGTAACCGGAGCCACGAAGGGGCTCGGCGAGCCGTTGCACCTGCTCCGGTCCGATGTAGCCCATCCGGAAGGCGATCTCCTCCGGACACGAGATCTTGAGGCCCTGCCGCTGCTCGATCGTCTCGATGAACAGGCTCGCCTGCAGCAGCGACTCGTGCGTGCCCGTGTCGAGCCAGGCCGTGCCGCGGCGGAGCACCTCGACCTCCAGCTCACCGCGGCGGAGGTACCACGCGTTGACGTCGGTGATCTCGAGCTCGCCGCGCGCCGAGGGTTTGATCTCGCGCGCCACGTCTACCACGCGATTGTCGTAGTAGTAGAGTCCGGTGACGGCGTAGTTCGAGCGCGGCCGGGCCGGTTTCTCCTCGATGCCCACGGCGCGCCGCTTGTCGTCGAACTCCACGACGCCGTACGCGCCGGGGTTCTGCACGTGATAGCCGAACACGGTGGCGCCGCGCTCGCGGCCGGCCGCGCGCTGGAGCGTCTGGCTGAGGCCGTGCCCGTAGAAGATGTTATCGCCCAGCACGAGGCACGCCGGGTCCCGGCCGATGAAGTCTCGGCCGATCAGGAAGGCTTGCGCCAACCCGTCCGGGGACGGCTGCTCCGCATAGGCGATCGACAGGCCGAACTGGCTGCCGTCGCCCAGCAGCCGCTGGAAGGCGGAGAGATCCTGCGGCGTCGAGATCAGCAGGATGTCCCGCGTCCCCCCGAGCATGAGGGTGGACAGGGGGTAGTAGACCATGGGCTTGTCGTACACCGGGAGCAGCTGCTTGCTGACGGCGCGCGTGACGGGGTGCAGCCGGGTGCCCGAGCCTCCGGCGAGGATGATGCCCTTCCGCGACCCCGTGGCCGGTGGCCGCGGCGCGTCAGTACTCAAGCGGGAGCGCGACCCGCCGTCCATCGCGCGCGGACAGGTAGGTGGCGATCAGAATCTCGAGGGATCGGAGTCCCTCGCGGCCGTCGGTGTCGGGAATCGCCTCGCCCCGGAGCGACTTGATCACGTTGTCGTAGTAGAGCGGATGCCCGAACCCGTACACCGAGGTGGTCTCGTAGCTCGCCCGCTCCACCATCTCGTCGTCGGGATCGGAGTCGGCAAAGGTCCAGTGCTCGATCTTGTTGACGGCCACGCCGCCGACCTTCACGGTCCCGTTCTCGCCGATGACGGTAATGGATCCTTCGAGGTTCTTGGGATAGGTGAGCATGGTCACGTTCATCGTGCCGAGCGCACCGGTACGCCAGCGAATGCCGAGGACGCCGGTGTCCTCCACCTGGATGTTCCGGGCCAGCGTCGCCGTGTAGGCCTGGACGCTTTCGACGGGCCCGATCAGCCAGTCGAGCAGGTCCACGTAATGGCTCGCCTGATTCATGAAGGCGCCGCCGTCGAATTCCCAGGTGCCTCGCCAGGGCGCGCTGTCGTAGTAGGCCTGGGGCCGGCTCCAGAAGACGTTGATGTTGACCATGAAGATCCGGCCGAATCGCTTCTTCTCGATGGCGCGCTTGAGCAGCTGGAGCGTGGCGTTGCGGCGGTTCTGCTTGACCACGAAGAGGTGCACCCCGGCCTGGTCGCAGGCGCGCACCATTCGCTTCCCGTCCTTCCAGTTGGTCGCCATCGGCTTTTCCGTCATCACGTGCCGGCCCGCGGCCGCTACCTGGATCGCCTGCGTGGCATGAATCCCGCTTGGCGTGGCAAGGATCATGATGTCGGCGTTGGTGCCGGCCAGCATCGCCTCGAGCGACTTGTAGCCCGGCACGCCGGTTCGCGACTCGGCCTTGGCCAGCGCCTCAGGGTCCATGTCGCAGACCCCGACCAGCTCGGCGCTGGCGGCGTGCTTCTCCAGGGAGTCGAAGTGATTGGCCGAGATCCGGCCACACCCGACGAGCGCGAACCTGATCTTGCGGTCTCTGATGAATGGCTTGGTTATGAACATCGGGCTCGCTGGCTGGGAGGGAAGTCGAAGGCCAAAATGTAGATGGGCCGCGGGCTAGGGGCTACGGGTTGGGAGTCACGGGTCGCGACCCGCGACTCGTGACCCGCGACTCGTGACCCGCGACTCGTGACTCGTGACCCTATGGCGCATTCCAGCGCCCAATGCTATCATGTGAATAGTTTCACAAGTGCGCTCGGCCCGCCTCGCCCCCGTACGGCGGCCAGCGGCTCGGCCCTCGAGGAGATTCCCATGGCGACTGCGACTCCCCTGATCTCGCCTCACGCGTCCTACCCCGCCGACTTGGTCAACAAGCTTTTCGCCCCCCCGGAGACCGAGGTCCCCGCCGACAAGCTCCGGCGACTCCTCCGGGAGGCTCAGGCCAAAGGCAGCTATCTCCACACGGCCGGTGCCTACGACGCCTTCTCGTCCGCCATCATGACCCGGCTCGGCTTCAAGACGCTGTACGGGAGCGGCTGGCAACTCGCGGCCACGAAGAGCATGTACCCCGACATCGGGATCTATCAGTCCCATCAGATGGTCGAGCTCGTCCTGGAGATGCGGAAGGGCATCGAGGGGGCCCGCAACACCCACTGGTACGACACCGAAGGCAAGGAGCGGCTCGAAGCGCCGCCTGCATTCGTCGATATGGAAGCGGGGTTCGGAGGGTCCACGCAAACCTTTACCCTCGCCACGGAGTTGATCCGGGTCGGCACGGCGGGAGTCCACCTGGAGAATCAGGACCCCTCCAATCGCACCTGCGGCCACATCGTCAACGTGGGCAAGCAGAAGCGCAACAAGGTCCTGGTGCCGCGGAAGGCGTGGCTGGCCAAGCTCAAGGCGATCAAGGCGGCGGCGGAAGCGACCGGGGTGGACGTCGTCATCATCGCCCGCACGGACTCCGTGGACGGCGCGCTTCCCGACCAGGAGCCGGGCGGCGTCAAGATGGCCATCGAGGATGCGTGGGAAGCCGCCGAGCTGGGTGTGGACGTGATCTGGCCCGAGTTCAACAACACGAAGCTCGACCAGCCGCAGGCATTTGCCGAAGGCGTGCGGAAGTACTACCCGAACCAGATGCTCGGCTTCAACCTATCGCCCTCGCTGTATTTCGGGAGAGACAAGAAGGCCGGCACGATGATCAGCAACCAGCAGCTCGCCGACCTCGGCTTCACCCTGCAGTTCTCGACCCTCTTCAACTTCCGGACGGCCGGAATGGCGATGGAGAAGGCCTTGCGGAAGTTCCTCGCGAACGGCATCGACGCCCTCGCCGATCTCCAGATCGAGGAAGACGAGCTCAACCCGCCGCCGATCACGAAGATGCACCAGAAGTTCGCCGGCATGAACCGCTGGCTGATCCTGGAGCAGGTGCTCAGCGGAAACGGGGAGGAGTAAGAACGGGGGACGGTACACGGGGAACGGGAAGGCACCCCGTTCCCCGTTCATCGTTCCCCGCCGTCATCCCGTTCTGCGCTCCCGGTTCCCCGTTCTCTGCTGTTCCCTCACCTCCACCCCCTGACTCCGCAGTCGATCGACCTGCCACGAGTCGAGCCGCACCACCACATCGTACTGGCTGTCCTTGTCTTCGCGGGAGAGGACCTCGCCATCGCGGTAGAGTGCGGCCAGGCGGGCGCCGTCCGTGACCGGAAGTCGCACGTGCACGGTGGGGCGGCCCGAGCGCTCGAGATCCCGGAGCTTCGACTTGAGCATCACGAGCCCGTCGGTGCGCTGCGTCGTACTGGTGACGGCGCCCGGATGCAGCTCGCAAACCCGCGCGGCGAAGCCGGCGGGGTCGGGCACGGCGTCGATCTTGTTGAACACGGCGAGAATCGGCCGGTCGGCCAGGTCGAGCTCCGCGAGCACCCGCTCCACCACGTGCATCTGGCCTTCCCAGTCGGGATGGCTCGCGTCCACGATGTGCAGCAGGGTATCGGCCTCGCGGACCTCTTCGAGCGTGGCCCGGAAGCTCGCCACCAGATGGTGCGGAAGCTTCCGGATGAACCCGACGGTGTCGGTCACCCGGGCGCGCTGCCCCTCGCCGAGGTCCACCTCGCGGGTCAGGGTGTCGAGCGTCGCGAAGAGCCGGTCCTCGACCACGATGTCGTGCTCGCCCGAGAGCCCACGGAGCACGCTCGACTTGCCGGCATTGGTATAGCCCACCAGCGCCACGCTCAGCATTGCGTCGCGACCGGCCCTGATGTTCTCGCGGTGCCGCTCCACTCCCTCGAGCTTGCCCTTGAGCGCCTGAATGCGGCGCCGGATGATCCGGCGGTCGGTCTCGAGCTGGGTCTCGCCGGGACCCCGGAGACCGATGCCGCCACGGATGCGCGAAAGGTGGGTCCACATCCGGGTGAGCCGCGGCAGCAGGTACTCGAGCTGGGCCAGCTCCACCTGAAGCTTGGCCTCATGACTTCGCGCCCGGGTCGAGAAGATGTCGAGGATGACTTCGGGACGGTCCATGACGCGGACCTTGAGCTCGCGCTCGAGATTGGCGCCCTGAACCGGGCTCAGCTCCTCGTCGAAAATGACGAGCGTCGCCCCAGCCTCGGCGACGGCCGCTGCCACTTCTTCCACCTTCCCCTCCCCGATCAGCGTCGCGGGGTTGGGTGTCGCGATGTTCTGGGAGATCCTGCCTACGACCTCCGCTCCGGCGGTATCCACCAGCCGGGTGAGCTCTTCGAGGTGCTCGGTGATGTGCCGGCCATCGGGGGAGCCCTTGCGGGGAGCCGCGACGAGCACGGCGCGCTCGATGGGATCGCGAACCTGGATCGGTGTTTTGGTCGAGATGCGTAGCCTCCGTTTCAGGACCCCCGGCGGGCGCCGGCCCGGGTCCTTCAAGAATATAACCGCCGTCCCTCAGGCCGAGTCCGGCCCGCCGTCCCCGGTCTCCTCACCCCCGCCTTCCGCCTGCCGCTTGCGCTTTGCCCACCAAGCCAGTCGCTCCGCGACCCGGCGCTCGTAGCCGAAAGGGCCGGGATGGTAGAACTCGGTCCCCCGCATCTCGTCGGGCAGGTATTCCTGCGGCAGGTAGGCGTCGGGCGAGTCGTGGGCGTACTGGTATCCTCGGCCGTACCCCAGCTCCTTCATCAGCCCGGTGGGCGCGTTGCGGATGTGCATGGGGACGGGTGCCGCGGGTGTGTTCCGGGCGGCCTCGAGGGCGGCGCCGAGCGCCTCCTTGGAGCTGTTCGACTTGGGCGCAGTGGCCAGGTAAATCGTCATCTCGGCGAGCGGGAGATAGCCCTCGGGAGGCCCGAGCATATGGAAGGCGTCCCGGGCGGCCACCGCGATCGTCAGCGCATTGGGATCGGCGAGCCCGATATCCTCCGCCGCCATCGCGATGGCACGACGGAAGAGCGTCATCGGATCCTCGCCACCATCGATCATCCGGGCCATCCAGTAGAGCGCGCCCTGCGGATCGCTGCCGCGGAGAGACTTGTGATACGCCGAGAGGAGATTGAAGTGCTCCTCGCCGGCCTTGTCGTATCGCGCGAAGCGCTTCTGCATCGCTTCTCGCGCGACCTCGATGGTGATGCGCCCTCCCGTGCCGACGTGGGCCGCCGCCGCCTCGAGCACCGTCAGCGCTCTCCTCGCGTCGCCGTCGGCTTCGGCCGCGATGGATTCGATGGCCTCCTCGTCGACCGCGAGCGCCATGGCGCCGAGGCCGCGCTCCCCGTCGGCGAGCGCGCGCCGGATCAGCGTCTCGATGTGGGCCGGGGACAGCGCCTCGAGCACGAACACGCGGGTCCGCGAGAGGAGCGCCCCGTTGATCTCGAAGCTCGGGTTCTCGGTCGTGGCGCCGATGAGCGTGATGGTCCCGTCTTCCGACGGCGGCAAAAAGCTGTCCTGCTGCGCCCGGTTGAGCCGGTGGATCTCGTCCACGAAGAGAATCGTCCCGGGCCCGCCGGAATCCAGCCGAGCCCGCGCGGCCGCCACGATTTCCCGGATCCTCGGCACCCCCTCCGATACGGCGCTGAACGGCACGAAGGCGCGGGCGGTGGTCGTGGCGACGAGGCGCGCCAGGGTCGTCTTGCCGGAGCCGGGCGGGCCCCAGAAGATCATCGAGCCGGGCACGCCCCGCTCGATCGCTTCGCGCAATGCCTTTCCCGGCGCGAGCAGGTGTTCCTGACCCACGACCTCGTCGAGCGAGCGGGGCCGCATCCGGGCCGCGAGCGGCTGTGACGAGAAGTCGGCGAACAGCGACTCGCCCGTGGCGGCCGTATCGCGCGGCCGCGGCATCAGGGAATCCACCCGGCGAGCAGACGCTCCACCGCGAAGAAGCTCAACGCGCCGCCGAAGAAGGCCGCCGCCGTGGTCACACCCCTGCGTGCCTGGAAGTGAGGCACGAGGTTCGAGGCGGCCACGTAGAGTGTCACGCCGGCCGAGATGGCCAGGCCATGGCGGGCGAGCGGGGCGACCGACTCGGTCAGGAGAACGCCGAGCACCGTCGCGAGCCCCAGCACCGCGGCCGCGCCGAGGGCACGAGCCCGCGTCTGGCCCCCGGCCACCATCACGCTCGCGATGGTGACGCCCTCGGGCAGCTTGTGCAGAAGGACCGCGAGGAAGAGGAGAATGCCGAGCTGACCCGAGACCAGAAAGCCGCTGGCGATGGCCACGCCGTCGAAGAAGGTGTGGAGCACGAGCCCGAGGAGCGCCGACACGCCGGCCGCCGCGCTCACCCGATGGGTTTCCTCGCCGAAATGGAAGTGGGGCGTGAAGACGTGCTGCGCCAGGTGCACGGCGAGGTATCCGCCCAGCACGAACAAGGCCTCGGCGGGTCCCTCGGCGAGCACTTCCGGCATCATGCCGATCACCGCCACGGCCAGCATGAACCCGGCACCGAACGCGAGGCCCGCGTCGATGGCGCGGAGGCTCCGCCGCTCGTGCCGCACCACCGCCAGGGCGCCGGCGATGTTCCCCAGCGCCGCGGCGACCGCGAACACGATCGGACTCACGACAGATCCCGCGCGAGGGCGGTCAGCGTCTCGCGCGTGTTGCGCGATGGGTCTTCGAGCACGAGGGCCAGCAGCACCGAGAGAATCTCGCCGATGCGGCGACCAGCGGCCCCGAGCGCCTGCAGGTCGCTGCCCGTGATCGCCAGGTCGCCGCGCGTGAGCGGGTCTCCGCGCTCGCGAATGCGGCGGACCGCTTCCGCCCAGGGCGCCGGGGCACCGTGACGCACGACCCAGAGCGCCATGATGTCGTCGGCCGCCTTGCCCGCCGCCGAGAGCCAGCGCCGGACGGCCACCTCATCCCCACCTGCCGGTGCCTCGGGGCCGACGGCCATCGCCGCGGCCCGGTCGACTTCGGCGCCCGAGGCCCGGAGCCGGCGCAGGGTGGAAGCCGGATCGCGGGACAGCAGCGCGGTGGCGAGGATCGGGTCCCGGTCCGCGGGGGCCAGCGTTCCCAGGCTCGCGACGGCCTCTGCCGAAGCCTGATCCAGCTCGGGCATGAGGCGCGCGGCGGCCCCGCTCTGCCGCCAGAGCGTCACCAGCTCGGTCACCGATTGCGCCGTGGCGATGCCCTTGAACCATTCGTCCCGGACCCGCTCCGCCGACAGGCGGGTCAGGCCGTCGGCCCCGGCCACCAGAGCGGCCCAGGTGGCGGGCTCGATGGTGAAGCGGAACCGGGCGACAAACCGGAGCGCCCGAAGGATGCGGAGGTAGTCCTCACGGAACCGCCGCGCCGGCTCGCCGACCGCGCGCACCAGGCGGCGCCTCAGATCGGCCTCGCCCTGGAACGGGTCGCGCCACTCGTGCCGCAGCGGATGGTAGGCGATGGCATTGATGGTGAAGTCGCGACGGGCGAGGTCTTCCTCGAGGGAGACGCCGTAGCTCACCACCGCATGCCGTCCGTCCGTGGCGACGTCGCGGCGGAAGGTGGTGACCTCGTGCACCACACGGCGGCGGTCGATCACGCCGACGGTGCCGTACTTTTCGCCGACCAGGGCCGTGCGCCTGAAGAGCGACTGTACCTGTGCGGGCGTCGCCGCCGTGGCGAGATCGAAATCGGCATGAGGGTGACTCATCAGCGCGTCGCGCAGCGCGCCGCCGACGCACCACGTTTCGTAGCCCGCCTCCTGGAGCGTTCGGGCAATCTCGACGACCTCGCCGGGAATCGGCAGCGAATCGGGAAAGCTCATGGCCCCCCGCCGTACGGCGCCCCGGCCGAGAGGGAGATGGCCAGCTCCATCCGCGCCTGCGAAGGCGTGCGCGGTCCGGCCGGGATGGCGCCCATCGCCACGGTGCGCGCCCCACCGCCGTCGAACGCGTAGAGCGGCGTCACCTCGCCGAACGGACAGCGGCTCGCCAGCACCACGGGCTTGCCCTCGTCGAGCCACCGGCCGATGGCGGGCACCGCCCCGGGCGGCACGTTCCCGCTGCCGAAGGCGACGATGACGGCGCCATCGTGCGACTGCCGGGCCAGATCGAGGAGGGCCCCGTCGTCTCCGATCACCATGGGCACGAGAGCGACGCGCGCGGTGAGCCCCTTGGCGGGCTCGAGCGGCCGCGGGCGAGCGGAGCTGGGCGCCACGTAACGCACCCTGCCGCCGGCAACTTCGCCCACGGGGCCGGCGTGCGGCGCCGAGAACGCGTTCACGTCGGTGGCGTGCATCTTGGCCACGGTGCGCCCCGCAAACAGGGCGCCGTTGAACGCCACCAGCGCGCCCCGGCCGACACTTTCCGCGCTTCCCGCGACCGTGGCCGCGTCGGTGAGGTTGCGCGGCCCGTCCCATCCGTCATCGCTCGACGTGCGCATGGCGCCCGTGATGGCCACCGGCACCTGGGGCTCGAGCGTACGGTCGAGAAGGTAGGCGGTCTCCTCGATGGTGTCGGTGCCGTGGGTGATCACGACGCCTCGCGCCTCGCCGGACGATACGATCTCGCGGACCCGCTCGCGCAAGGCCCAGAGGCGGTCCGGCCCCATGTGGCAGGCCGGAATCCTGGACCAGTCCTCGATGCGAAACGGCCCGAGCCTCCGGAGGTCGGGAGCGAGTCCCACCAGCGCTTCGCCACCATGCGCCGGGACGTTGCCGCCGGCCTCCGGATCGCGCTGCATCGAGATCGTGCCTCCCGTGAACAGGAGGTGGATCACCCGCACAACACGCTCCCCCCATTCACGTTGAGCACCTCGCCCGTAATGTGGCGGGCCAGGTCGCTGCAGAGGAACACGATGGGCCCGGCGATATCGTCCGGAGGCGGGATGCGGCGCAGGGGGATGGTCTGGCGTACCCGCTCCCGCCCGTCGCCGGCGAAGGCCGGCTCGCACATCTCGGTGTCCACCCACCCGGGCGCGACGCAGTTGACGAGGATGTCGGGCGCGTACTCGATGGCGAGCGACTTGGTGAGCGCGATGATCGCGCCCTTGGTGGCGGCGTAGTCGCCGTGAAAGGCTTCGCCGCGCTGCCCCGCGGTACTCGACACCAGGACCACTCTGCCACCCGGACCCATGAGTCCGAGGGCCGCGCGGGTGCTGAGAAACACCGCGTCGAGGTTGGCTGCGATGGTGGCGCGCCAGCGCTCGACGGTGAGGTGACCGAGCGCGACCTCGTCGGACGGCCAGATGCCGGCGTTGGCGACGAAGATATCGAGCCGGCCGAAGGCCCCGCGCACGTCGGCCGCCAGCCGCTCGCAGGTCGTCGGATCGGCGAGGTCTCCACCGCAGATCATCGTCCGTCGCCCGAGCGCGCGGATCTCGGCGGCCGCGGATTCCGCGTCCGCCGATCTGGTGTGATACGTGAGAGCGACGTCGGCGCCCGCTCTGGCGAGCTGCCGCGCGACCGCGCGGCCGATTCCCCGGCTGCCGCCGGTTACGAGCGCGGTCCTGCCGGCGAGCGAGATCATGTGGTGGAAGGGAGCGCCGCCTCGACCAGCTCCACGATGACATGCTCCAGCACCAGGTGCATGACCTGCACCCGCCCGGTGGCGTCCGATGGGACCACGATCGCCTGATCCACCAGCGCGACGAGATCCTGTCCCTGGGCCCCGACGAACGCCGCCGTCGCGACGCCGAGCTGCCGGGCCGCGCGGGCCGCCGCCAGGATGTTCGCGCTCCGTCCGCTGGTGCTGTGGAGCACGAGCAGGTCGCCCGGGCGGCAGAGCGCTTCGACCTGCCGGGCGAAGACCTGCTCGACGCCGAAGTCGTTGGCGGCGGCGGTGAGGATCGAGGTGTCGGTGGTGAGCGCCACGGCGGCGAAGGCGCGGCGGGACCTGGCGTAGCGCACGACGTATTCCGCCGCCACGTGCTGCGCGTCCGCGGCGCTGCCGCCGTTGCCGCAGAAATAGATCGTGCCCCCACCCCGCAGCGTATCCGCGTACCGGCCGGCCAGCGCGACCACGTCCCCCACGAGCGACCTGCTGGCGGCCGCCAGGCGCGAGAGCTCGTCCAGCTCCCGCTCCACCCGCTCCCGGCTCACTCGTCGCCCTCGAAGAGCACCCGGAGCCGCTGGATCAGCGATTGCTTGATGCGAAAGGGAGGCACCGGCTCCAACGGCTCGTCTTCCAGAATGGCGCGCGGATTCGTGACGGCGAGCAGACGACCCTGCAGCGTCCCGTCCTGCGCCACGAGGAACTTGAATCCCGCGGCGACGGTGCGCGAATCCCCGTGGTTGTCGCCCGCGATGATGTCGCCGAGCCCGAACGCGAGCAGCTCGCGGACCCGGAGCCCGCGGGCGGAGGACCGGAACAGCGTCGTGGCGTCGAGCTGCATCCGCGCGCCCAGCTCGCGCCACCGCTCCACGGCGGCCGGGGCGCAGCAGCTGTATCGCTCCGGATGCGCCACGATCGCCACGAACCCGGAATCGCGAATGCGGGTGAGGGCATTGCCCACCGCGCCAGCCGCCACGAGCCGCGGGAACTCGACCAGGATGTAGCGGGTGCCGGCGATCGACACGCCGCGCACCTTGTCGGTGTCCGTCGGCAGCGGGCGGTCGAGCATGATCTCGGCCCCGCGGTGCAGCCGGGGAATCTCGGGCGCCACCGCCCGAAGGGCCTCGAACGCCTGCGCGTGCGAGGCGGGCGGGCCAGCTTCGACCTGGGCGGCCCGCATGTGGGGGGTCAGGCAGACGTCGGTGATGCCCAGGCCACCCATCTCCCGCAGCACGGCGGCCGACTGGTCCGCCGATCGCGAGCCGTCGTCCACGCCGGGAAGAAGATGGGAATGGAGGTCTATCAGGGGCGGCCCGTTTGAAGAAGGGTGCTTGCGAACTCGCCGAGGCGCTCCGGCGCGGATTCCGCCTGCGCGAGCAGCGCCAGGGTGATCAGCGCGTCGGCGGCGAGCAGATCGAGCGCGGCCGATCGGTCTCCGGGATGATCTACCACGAGGTCGAGCGCCCGTTGCCCGGCTCGGGCCAGCAGGTCGGGCGCCCGGCCCCCGCCGCCGACGGCTTCGACGTGGTCGCGCGCGCGCGCGCGCAGCGCCG
>Ga0075288_1000050_pt1 | contig 12211 bp, 8 predicted proteins | sample SF_Rice_20C_0N_4_FD_69763 | JGI IMG/M metagenome (GOLD analysis project Ga0075288, IMG submission 69763) | Rice paddy soil microbial communities from Twitchell Island, California, USA - SF_Rice_20C_0N_404 | ecosystem: Environmental > Terrestrial > Soil > Paddy field/soil | place: USA: Twitchell... | reverse complement strand
CAGGTTCAGGCCTACTTCGACCGGACCTGGCGCGATTTCCGGAATGGATTCACCGAGGGTCTGTCCACCTACGACGTCGATGCCCAGCACCGTTTTCCGCTCGGCCGGAGGCAGGAGGTGGTCTGGGGCCTCAGCGCTCGCCTGATGGATCACAAGACCGAGAATCTCCCGCTTTTCGCCTTCGAACCTGCCCACAGGACCCTTCACCGCTACAGTGCCTTCGTGCAGGACGAGATCGAGCTCATTCCCGAGCGCCTCAGCCTGACGCTCGGCTCGAAGTTCGAGCACAACGACTACACCGGCTTCGAGGTACAGCCGAGCGTCCGGCTGGCCTGGAGTCCGCTGGATCGACACACCGTATGGGCCGCGGTCTCACGCGCCGTCAAGACGCCCTCGCGACTCGACCGCGATTTCGTGTTGTCGCTCGCGCCGGGCATCCCGATCATCGACCAGAGCGACCTGCAATCGGAGGAGGTGCTCGCCACCGAGCTGGGCTGGCGCGCACAGCTCCAGGCGAAGCTGACGGCCTCGATCTCGACTTTCTACAACGACTACGACAACATTCGCACGGCCGAACCGGGACCGCCCCCGTTCGGGATTCCCATCACCTTCGGCAATGGCGTGCGGGGCCACACGTACGGCGCGGAGCTCGCGGCGGTGTACCAGGCCACCGGCCGCTGGCGGCTCCGCGGCGGATACACCTTCCTCAAGAAAGACCTGTCCCTCAAGCCCGGCAGCAACGACGCCAACGGCGCAACGGCGGAGAGCGATGATCCGGAGCATCAGTTCCTGGTCCAGTCCATGACCGATCTTCCAGGACGGGTGCAGGTGGACGCGGTGCTCCGTCTCGTGGACGAGCTGCCCGATCCGCGGGTGCCGGGCTACGGCGAACTGGACGTGCGGCTCGCGTGGAAGCCGATCGAGCGACTCGAGCTGTCGGTGGCGGGCCAGAATCTGTTGCACGACGAGCACGCCGAATTCATTCCGTCGTCGCCCTCGCCCCGCCGGATCGAGCGCGCGGTGTATGGTAAGGTCACCTGGCGCTGATGCGCGACCTGCTCCTCCATGTCGTGATGTGGGTAGCGGTCTCGACCACACCGTCGAGCTCCTTCGCCCAGGGTACTGCCACGCCGGAGTACCAGCTCAAGGCGGTTTTCCTCTTCAACTTCGCCCAGTTCGTCGACTGGCCCTCGTCGACGTTCCCCGCGCCGGACTCGCCGCTTGCCATCTGCATCCTGGGTCAGGATCCGTTCGGCGCCTACCTCGACGAGACCGTCCGCGGCGAAGCGATCAACGGCCGACCCCTTGCCGTGCGGCGCTATCAGCGGCCCGAGGAGGCGACCGGCTGCCAGATTCTCTTCATCAGCCGGAAGGAAACCGACCACCTGCCGGAGGCGCTCGACAGTCTCGAGGGCCATAGCATCCTGACGGTGAGTGACGCCGACCGATTCACCTCGCTCGGGGGGATGATACGGTTCGTCACCGAGCACAACCGTATCCGGCTGCACATCAATCTCGGCGCCGCCAAGGCCGCCAACCTCACGATCAGCTCCAAGCTGCTCCGACCCGCGCAGATCGTGTCCAAGGGCGGAGACTAGGCTCATGCCCCTGCGGAACGTCCCGATTCGCCGGAAACTGATGACGATCATGCTGGTGACCAGCGGCCTGGTCCTGCTGATCACCTGCACCACCTTCCTGGCCTACGAATTCGCGACGTACCGCCGGACCGCGTCCCGGGAACTCTCCACGCTCGCCCAGATCATCGCCGCCAACAGCACGGCCGCGCTGGCGTTCCAGAACCAGGACGACGCGCGCGAGGTGCTCGCCGCGCTCGCGGCCGAGCCGCACATCGTCGTTGCGACGCTGTACGACCTCGAGGGCCGGATCTTCTCCATCTACCCCGACGACCTGTCCCCCTCGAGCGTCCCCGAGACGCCGGGACCGGACGGGCTCCGGTACGCCGGGTCGCTGCTGGCCGGGTTCGAGCCGGTCGTCGAAGGCAACCGGCGCCTCGGCACCCTCTATCTCCAGGCCGACGTCACGTCGCTGTACCAGCGCCTGGGACTCTTTGTCGTCATCGGGCTGCTGGTCACCGGCGTCTCCCTGCTCCTCGCCTTCGTCGTCGCCCGGAAGCTGCAGCAACAGATCTCACAGCCGATCATCGCGCTGGCCCAGACGGCCCGGGCGGTCTCCGAGCGTCAGGACTACTCCGTGCGGGCCACGCGCGTCGGGCACGACGAAGTGGGGCTGCTCACCGAAGCGTTCAACCAGATGCTCGACCGGATCCAGGAGCAGAACCAGACGCTGCGTGAAAACACGGAGCGGGTCCGGGCGGTCGTGAACTCGGCCCTGAGCGCCGTGATCGTGACCGACCGGAGCGGGGTCATCACCGACTGGAACACTCGCGCCGAGATGATGTTCGGCCTGACCCGCGACGAAGCACTTGGCCATGCCATCGAGGGCGCCGTCATCGCCCCGGCGCACCGGGAGGCGTTCCGCCGCGCCCTCGATCGGCCCCTCGGCGGGTTGCCGAGCGGTCAGGGAAATCCGCCGATCCAGATCGCTGCCCTGCGCCGGGATCGTCAGGAGTTTCCGGTCGAGCTGGCCGTGAGTCCGCTCCGGACGGCCGACGGCGTGTCGTTCTGCAGCTTCATCACCGACATCACCGAGCGCCTGCGCGCGGAGGAGCGCCTCCATGCGCAGCTGGCCCGCCTCAGTCTGCTCAATCGGATCACCCGCGCCATCGGTGAGCGGCAGGATCTGCCGAGCATCTTCCAGGTGGTGATGTCGACCCTGGAAGACAACATGCCCATCGCGATGGGCTGCATCTGCCTGTACGATGCCGTCTCGGAGTCGCTCACGGTCGCCGGGGTCGGAAGCAGGAGCCGGCCGCTGGCGGCCAAGCTGGGCATGACCGATCGGGCCGGAATCCCCGTGGACAACAACGGGCTCGCGCGCTGCCTCCGCGGCGAGCTGGTCTACGAGGACGACATCGGCGGCCTCGCGTATGATTTTCCTCGCGCACTGGCGAGCCAGGGCCTGCGCTCGCTCGTCGTCGCGCCGCTCCTCCTGGAGAGCCACGTCTTCGGCACGCTGATCGCGGCCCGCGAGGAGTCCCGGGGCTTCAGCAGCGGGGACTGCGAGTTCCTGAGGCAGCTCAGCGAGCACGTCGCCCTGGCCGCGCATCAGGTCAGGATCTACGGTGCCCTGCAGCAGGCCTATGACGATCTGCGGCAGAGCCAGCAGGCCGCCATGCAGCACGAGCGGCTGCGCGCCCTGGGTGAGATGGCGAGCGGCATCGCGCACGATGTCAACAACGCCATCTCGCCCGCCGCCATCTACACCCAGCTTCTGCTGGAGAGCGAGCCGGATCTCACGCCCGCGGCCCGCGAGCATCTCGAGACCGTCTATCGGGCCATCGAGGACGTCGCGGCGACGATCGCCCGGATGCGCGAGTTCTATCGTCACCGCGAGCCGCAGGCGCTCCTGGCGCCCACCTCGCTGAACGCGCTCGTTCAGCAGGTGCTCCACCTGACCCGGGTCCGCTGGAGCGACATGCTGCAGGCGGAAGGCGTGGTGATCCAGGCGGTAACCGAGCTGGCACCGGATCTTCCGCTTGTCATGGTGGCCGAAAGCGAGATACGGGAGGCGCTCACCAACCTCGTCTTCAACGCCGTGGACGCGATGCCGGATGGCGGCCGACTCACCGTGCGAACCCGGGTGGTCGGCGAGAAGCCGGTCTCATCCGGAGAGCCCGATCTGCGGCAGGTTCAGGTGGAGGTGAGCGATACCGGCCGGGGGATGGACGAGGAGACCCGCCGCCGGTGCCTGGAGCCCTTCTTCACGACCAAGGGCGAGCGCGGCACCGGACTGGGGCTCGCGATGGTATACGGCGTGGTGCAGCGGCACAGCGCCGACATCGACATCGACAGCACTCCCGGTGTGGGCTCCACGGTGCGTCTCTCGTTCGCCGTGCCCACCTCGGCCGAGGTTGTCGCGCCCGCGGCCGCCGGTCAGGCTCCGCATGCCCCCAGGCGCATCCTCCTCGTGGACGACGATCCGCTCGTGCTCAAGGCCATGCGCGATACCCTGGAAGCGGCCGGCCACTCGGTGGAGGCGGTGGACGGCGGCCAGCAGGGTATCGACCGATTCCGCCAAAGTCTCGGCGAGACCGAGCGGTTCGATGCGGTGATCACCGACCTCGGCATGCCGTACGTGGACGGACGCCAGGTGGCGGCCGCGGTGAAGCAGGCCTCCCCCTCCACGCTGGTCCTGATGCTCACCGGTTGGGGCCAGCGCATGGCCGAGCAGGGCGACGTGCCGGCCCATGTGGACCGGGTGCTGAGCAAGCCTCCGAAATTGCGCGAGCTCAGCGCCGCGCTGGCCCTCCTCAACTCGCCCCCCGGCTCGCGAACGGCTTGACCCTGGGCGGCGAGGGCCAAACCTTGGATGCAGGTGCGGGGGCGGGCTGCCCGGGGCGGCGCGAAACGCGGGGATGGGACGATCGTACAGCGGTAGCTAACTGCCCTGCATGTAGCGGTTCCCATCGTGGCTCGTGGATTGCTCGGCAATCGCGGCGCGGAGCAGGGCAGGCTTATTCTGTGGAGGCCAGCATGCCAACGGAACGAATCCTCATAGTCGAGGACGACGATAGCATTCGCCGGGCCATGGTGACCGTGCTCGGGCGCGCCGGCTACCGGGTGAGAGAAGCGAGCAGTGGCCAGGAAGCGACGCGGATGTGGAAGGAGGAAGAGTGCGATCTGGTCCTGACCGACATCCATATGCCGGACAAGGACGGGATCGAGATGATGCGGGAGCTGCGCGAGTTGAAGCCGGAGCTGCCGATCATCGCGGTCTCGGGCAGCGGCGAAAGGACCTGCCGCGCCCTGTTGAGCGGCGCGAACATCAACGGCGCCATCCGCACGCTCGACAAGCCCTTCAAGATCGCGGAGCTGCTCGATTGCGTGGGTCAGCTCCTGGAGAGCGTGGCGCCCCGCGGCTCTCGTCGGACCGAGTAGCCGCGGCGGAGGGGAGCCCCCCGGACCATCATTTCGTCTTGGCCGAGTCGGCGGGGGCACGCTGCATGCCGGGCATCGGATAGCCCCGCCGCTCCACGCCGTGATTCCGCATCATGCGATCCCTCATCGTCCCGTCGCGCATGTGCGCCCGCATCACCTTTCGCTGGGACGCCATCTCGTTGATCACCGCCGCCATCGCGTCAATCCTGCTCGTGCCCTGTGCCCGATTCATCACGGTCACCAGGGAATCGAGCCGGGCGTCCATGGAATCCACCATCATCATCATGCTCTGGGTCATCGGACCCCTCATGGGGCGCCCGGCACTATCGCGCGGCATCCGGTCCGGCTGCTGCGCCGAGGCCGCGGACGCAGCGACGAGAAAACCGATCAGGCCGAGGGTAATAAGGCGTATCATGTGAACCTCCAGCGAAGTTGATTCCGTCGGAATCGTTGCGGGTAATCGACGGGCCCCGTCAGACGGCTCGCGACATGGGCCGGCGGGTGTCGGTTTCCACTGGGTATGCATCGAAGGCGGCGGCGATGGTGCGGAGGAAATAGCGGCCGACCGGCGTGACGACCGCCCTGTCGCCCTGCCAGTGGATCAGGCCATCGGTCACCAGGGGCTCCAGCCGCTCCATCGTCCCCTCGATCTGCTCGACGAGGGCCATTGGCACGGCGAGATCGCACATGAGGCTCATGATGGCGTGACGGCGGCGGCGGTCGTCGTCGGTCAGCCGGTGGCCACGCATGGTCGCAAAGTTGCCCGTCTCGATTGCCGCGTGCCAACCGGCCAGATCACTTTCATTCTGCACGAGGCATCCCGCCACGTCACCGATGGCGCTCATGCCGGCGGCAATCAGGTTGGCGGCCGGCATGGTCGTATAGCCGTTGAAGTTGCGGTGGAGGCGTCCGGCCCGAGCCGCCTGAGCCAGGGAATCGGTCTGGCGTGCGAAATGGTCCAGCCCGATCCAGGTGTAGCCGGCGCTGGTGAGCCCGTCGATGGCAATGCGGTTGAGGGTGAGTCGTTCCGGCCCTCCGGGCATCGAATAGCGGGCCAGGGCACGCTGGTGGGGACGAAGCGCGGGGACGTGTGCGTAGCCGAAACACGCCACTCTGTCGGGTGCCAGCTCCACGATCGCATCGATACTTCGGCGGAAGCGTTCGGGAGTCTGCTCCGGCAGGCCGTAGATAATGTCGAGGTTGATCCCCTCGAAGCCGGCGTCGCGGGCAGCCTGGACGGTTTCTCGCACCGCCTCCAGTGGCTGTACCCGCCCGATCGCCCGCTGAACCTGCGGATCGAGATCCTGCACCCCGAAGCTCACCCGGCGGAATCCCAGCGCTCGCAGACCGGCAAGCTGCCGCGCCGACGCGAGACGTGGGTCGGCCTCTACGGCCGTATCCGCATCCCTCGCCAGTGTGAACCGGTCGACGATGATCTCCTGGAGGCGCGCGAGCTGGGCCTCGTCGCCGTAATTGGGCGTGCCGCCCCCGAGATGGAGCTGTGACACCACGCGGCCCCGACCAAGGACCCCGGTGACCAGGTCGAGCTCCTGCGCCAGACGATCCAGGTACGTGTCCAGCGAGCTCCGTCGCCGGGTGATGACGACGTTGCACCCGCAGTACAGGCACCGAAAGGGACAGAATGGCAGATGGATGTAGACCGAGAGAGGCTCCGACGCGTTGACCGCGGCGCGCTCCAGCGCAGAGCGATAGTCGTCCGAGCCGACGTTTCGCGTCCAGGCCTGGACCGGCGGGTAACTGGTGTATCGCGGCGCCGGACGAGCATACTTCTGAAGAAGGTGGCCGGGTACATCCGGTGCCTGCTTCGACCCGGAAGTCGGCCCGAGCGTGTCGTCGCTTGTCATGTCATCTATCTAGCCCTCCCGGCTTAAAGAATCCGGGAAGTTGAGATGAAGCACCCTGTAACCTTCGCCGGCTCGGACCCAGACTGCGCCCCTCCCTGGCTCTCTCACTCCGGAGAAAGTACGATTCCCGCCATGCCGCTCACCTTGCGCTCAGCGCTCGCCCTGACGCTCCTGCCGCTGCTGCATCTCTCGGCCCAGCAGACCGGCTTCACCCACGCCGACACCCTTCGCGGCTCGATCACCCCGGAGCGCGCCTGGTGGGACGTGGCGTTCTACGACCTGCACGTCCGACTCGATCCCGCGGACAGCACGATCCGGGGCTGGAACGGCATCACGTATACGGTCACGGGCACCCCCCGCGCGATGCAGATCGATCTCCAGGAGCCGCTTCGGATCGACAGCGTCATCCAGGACGGACGCAAGGTGAGGTACCGTCGCGATGGCAACGCCTTCCTTTTGGCGGTGTCGGGTCAGCGAAAGGGTACGACCCGAACCGTCACAATCTATTACAGCGGCAAGCCGCGGGTCGCGAAGAAGCCGCCGTGGGACGGCGGCGTCATCTGGGCGCGCGATCCGGAGGGTCACCCGTGGATCTCCACCGCCTGCCAGCATCTGGGCGCGAGCGTCTGGTGGCCCAACAAGGACACCCAGGCCGACGAGCCGGACAGCCAACGGGTCGCGGTCACCGTGCCCGACTCGCTCGAGGCCGTCGCCAATGGCCGCCTCCGCGGCGTCGAGCGCCGGTCCGACGGCTGGACCACCTACGAATGGTTCGTCACCAGCCCGATCAACAACTACGATGTCGCCCCGTACATCGGGCGTTACGCCCACTACGTCGGCACGTACGACGGCGAAGGCGGCCAGCTCACCCTCGACTTCTGGCCGCTCGCCAGCCATCTCGATACGGCGCGCGCCCAATGGCGGCAGACCGAGCCGATGCTCAAGTGCTTCGAGCACTGGTTCGGGCCCTACCCCTGGTATCGCGACGGCTACCAGCTCATCGAGGCGCCCCATCTCGGCATGGAACATCAGAGCGCGGTGGCGTACGGGAACGGATTCGAGAACGGGTACAAGGGGAAAGACCTGTCGGGCACCGGGTGGGGGCTGACCTGGGACTTCATCGTCGTCCACGAGAGCGCGCACGAGTGGTTCGGCAACAGCATCACCACCGCCGATATCGCCGACATGTGGGTGCACGAGAGCTTCGCCAACTACTCCGAGTCGCTCTTCACCGAGTGCCAGTACGGAAAGAAGGCGGGAGCCGAATACCAGCGGGGCACCCGCGTCCTTCTGAAGAACGACAAGCCGATCGTGGGGCCGTACGGCGTCAACGCCGAAGGCTCCGGCGACATGTACTACAAGGGCGGCAACATGCTGCACACCATGCGGCAGGTGATCGGCAACGACACCACGTGGCGGGCCATCCTACGCGGACTCAACGCAACGTACCGGCATCAGATCGTGACTGGCAAGCAGGTGCAGGACTACATCAGCTCGAAGGCCGGCCGCGACCTCCACAAGGTCTTCGATCAGTATCTCACGACCACCAGGCTTCCGGTGTTCGAATACCGACTCGAGGGCAAGACCCTCGCGTACCACTGGGCCGACGTCGTTCCGGGATTCGACATGCCGATCCGGGTGGTCACGGGGCCCGACAGCTCGGTGGGCCTCTCGCCCACCGAGGCCTGGCAGACGACGACACTCCCGCTCGCCAACCCCGAAGACTTCCACGTGGACGAGAATTACTTCGTGGACGCCCGCCGCGCGGAGGCATCGGAGGCGGCGGCACGCGCGCCCAGTACTGCGCGGTGACCGGGATGCCCATGACCTCTGCCATCGCCCGGCTGCATCGCGAGCTTCCGCGCCTTCAGCAGCTCATCGCCGACGCGCGAGTGGACGGCTGGCTGCTCTTCGACTTCCGCGGACGGAATCCGATCGCCGCGGCGGTGCTCGGCAACGAGATCGTGGGGAGCCGCCGGGTGTATGCCCTGATTCCGCCCCAGGGGCCGCCCATCGCGCTGGTCCACGCGGTCGACGCCGAGCTCTGGCGCGACTGGCCCGCCGAATGGTCCAAGCGGGTGTGGGTCAGGCGCGAGTCTCTCTCCACCGAGCTTGGCGCGCTCGTGAGGGGAAAGCGGCTCGCCGCCGACTACTCGCCCCACGGCGCGATTCCCTACCTCGACGGGGTTCCCGCCGGTGTCGCGGAGCTGCTCCAGGCGCTGGGCGCCACGCTGGTCTCGTCGGTGGACCTGGTAACCCGGTATTGCTCGGTGTGGACGGCCGACGACGTCGCCTCCCACCAGCGCGCCGCGGAAGCGATCGCCACGATCGCGCGGGGGGCCCTGGCGCTCGCGGGCGCCAGAGCGGGCACCGATCCGATCCAGGAGTACGAGCTGGCTGCCTGGGTCCGCGAACGGTTCGATCGCGCCAAGCTCGAGACCGAAAGCGGGCCCAGTGTGAGCTGGGGCCCCAACGCCGCTCGCACGCACTACGAGCCGACGGCGGCCGAGAGCGCGCGGATCGTTCCGGGAGCGCTGCTCCTGCTCGATCTGTGGGCCCGGGAGCCCGGCGGGATGTATGCCGATCAGACCTGGATGGCGGCCATCGGCGAGCCCAGCGAGCGGGATGCCGCCCTCTGGCGGGAGGTACGGGAGGCGCGCGATGCGGCGCTCAACCTGATCGGCCAACGGGTGCGCGGCGGAGAGCAGGTGCAGGGGGCGGAGGCCGATGCCGCGGCCAAGCGCGTCATCGCCGACGCGGGGCACCTGGAGTACACGGTGTCGCGAACCGGGCACTCCATCGACCGGTACGGGCTCCACGGTTTCGGTCCCCCCATCGATGATACCGAGACGTTCGACGCCCGGGTGCTGATTCCCGGCGTCGGGTTTTCGGTCGAGCCCGGCGTCTACTTTCCGGGAGAAACCGGCGTCAGGAGCGAAGTGAACGTGGTGATCGGAGAAAAGGACATCATCATCACGCCCCGGGACTATCAGCGCGAGCTACTGAGGACCGACGCGTAGGTCCCTCGCGACCCGCCGAAGTGAGCCAGCGCACAGCCGCGGTGCCGCGGGTTCGCTAACTCGGGTACTAACGCCGGATCTCATTTGCTCGAACTGTTGACGCGCCGTCGGTCCGCTGGAGAATCGCGATGGACGAACGGGAAGCCTACCTCAAACCGGAGTATGCCGAGTCGTACCCGGGCCTGCCCGCCGGACGCTGGATCGGCGCGTTTGCCGCCCGCCATCTCGTACACTTCCTGCTCGCCGAGCGCGAGCACGAGATCCGGCGTGGCGAGCGGGTCCTGGCGTCCGACCACTTTCTCTTTCGTGGAGGCGAGACAACCGATCGGAAGAGCGGCGAGGAGCGACGGCGGCCGGTGCGCCGCTTCCGCCCCTCGAAGCCTTCGGCGGTCCCCTGGGAGGAATCCCGCGAGCTCGAATGAGAGCTCAGGCCGTGGCGAGCGCCGGCGAGGCCTCCACCGTGACGTGCAGGGACTTGTACGTCGGGGTGTTGCTCTCCTCGGCCACGCTGTCCACCGGCACGAGCACGTTCGCCTCCGGGAAGTACGCCGCCACACACTGGCGCGGAATGGCGAACGGCACCACCTGGAATCGCCTCGCGACGCGTCGCTGACCCCTGAAGTGGCTGGTGATGTCCACCGGCGTGCCCGCAGTCCACCCTCGGGCTGCCGCGTCCCCCGCGTTCACGAAGAGCACCCGGCGCGCCCCGTGCACCCCGCGATACCGGTCGTGCAGCCCGTAGACCGTAGTGTTGAACTGATCGTGGCTTCGGATGGTCATCATCAGAAACTGCTCGGGCTCCAGGTTGTGTCGTGAAATCGGCGGCACCGCGAACTGGGCCTTGCCGCTCGTGGTGACGAACCGCCGCTCGCGGGCCGGATTGGGCAGGTAGAACGGCCCCTTCGCAATGCGGGCCTCGAAGTCCCCGAATCCCGGTACGACGCGGCCGATGTGAGCGCGGATCTTCCGGTAATCGGCGGCCAGGCCCGGCCAGTCGATGCCCGAGCGTCCCCGGAGCGTCCGGGCGGCGATCTCCGCGATGATGGCCGGCTCGCTGCGGAGCAGGTCGGACGCGGGGGCGAGCATGCCCCTCGACGAGCTGATGACGCCGAACGCGTCCTCCACGGTGACGAAGCCGCCCGGATCACGCTCCGATCGATCGAGGCAGGGCAGGATCAACGCCTGCCGCCCGGTGATCAGATGGCCGCGGTTGAGCTTGGTCGAGATCTGCACCGTCAGTCCGCAGTTGCGGATCGCCTCGGCGGTGCAGACGGTGTCGGGTGTCGAGGCGAGAAAGTTCCCTCCGAGGCCCACGAAGACGTCGACCTCGCCGTCGTGCATGGCGCCGATCGTGTCCACGGTGTCGTAGCCGGCATGGCGCGGCGCTGTGAAGGCGAACTCCTTTTCCAGCGCGTCGAGGAACGGACCGGTCGGCCGCTCCCAGATACCCATGGTCCGATCGCCCTGCACGTTCGAGTGCCCGCGTACGCAGCAGGTACCCGCCCCAGGACGGCCGATGTGTCCGCCCAGCAACAGCAGATTCACGTACATCCGGATGGTCGCCACCGCGTCCCGGTGTTGCGTCAGCCCCATCGCCCAGCAGCAGATGACCCGCTTCGACCGTGCCACGAGCCGGCCGGCGCGCTCGATCTCCTCGCGCGCGATGCCGCAGCCCTCCACGATCTCCTGCCACGACGCCCGCTCGAGATCGGCGTAGAGATCGGCGAATCCAACCGTGTGATCGCGGATGAAGTCGTGGTCGAGCACGCCGCCGGTCGCGGCATCCTCGTCCAGCAGGACCCTCATGATGCCCTTGAGCAGTGCGATGTCGCCGTTGATCCGCACTGGCAGGTGGATGTCGGCGAGCGGAAGGCCCGGGCCCAGCATGTGCGCGGCGAAATGCAGTGCCGTGCGGTATTCGTCGGGATTGGGATTGATGAACCGCAGCAATCCCGGCTCGGGCAGCGGGTTGATGGCGATGATCCTGGCACCCTGCTTCTTGGCGTGCTCCAGCGACGTGAGCATGCGCGGGTGGTTGGTGCCGGGGTTCTGGCCCGCCATGATGATGAGGTCGCACTGCTCGAAGTCCTCGAGGGTGACGCTGCCCTTGCCGATGCCGAGGCTCTCGACCAGAGCCGTGCCCGAGGACTCGTGGCACATGTTGGAGCAGTCCGGCATGTTGTTCGTTCCGAACTGGCGGACGAACAGCTGGTACAGGAACGCGGCCTCGTTACTGGCCCGACCGGACGTGTAGAACACCGCTCGGTTCGGCGAGGACAGCGCGCTCAGCTCGCGCGCGATGAGATCG
>Ga0075288_1000049_pt1 | contig 12225 bp, 10 predicted proteins | sample SF_Rice_20C_0N_4_FD_69763 | JGI IMG/M metagenome (GOLD analysis project Ga0075288, IMG submission 69763) | Rice paddy soil microbial communities from Twitchell Island, California, USA - SF_Rice_20C_0N_404 | ecosystem: Environmental > Terrestrial > Soil > Paddy field/soil | place: USA: Twitchell... | reverse complement strand
GCGCTCGAGCCGTTCCGGGTCGCCCGAGACCAGCGCCTCGACGGCGGACAGGCCGAGCGGAGCAATGTCGAGGCGGTCGGTGCGGACCAGTGGCTCAGTCATCGTCTCACCCTCCATGCCCTACCCGGTCGGCCGGGGAGCTCTTGAACACCCGGAAAAGATACAGCAGCGACGGGAGCAGGATCGCACCGCCCGCCACCAGCACAATGAGGGCGAGGCGCAGCGTGCGGTCGGGCGCGGCCGCTCCCGTTACCGTGAGATCCGGGGGAAGGATATAGGGATACTGTGCCAGCGCCCACCCTCCCACGATACAGAGAACTTGCATCCCGACGCCGATCCGGGCCAGCCGGTATTTCCTGAACCAGAGCGCGGCCAGCACGGCCACCGCCACCGCACCCGTCACCAGGTGGAAGGGCATGGCCCACGTAGAGCTCACCAGCGCTCGCTGCACGAGTGGCGCTCCGTGCGGAGCCAGCGCGAGCGCGGCGAACGCGGCCACGAACACCGCCACGCCCGCGATCAGCCCCCGGCGCCGGAAATCGTCGGCGAGCTCCGGGTCGTGCGTCTCGAGGGTGAGGAACACCGCGGCGAGAAAGGCGAAGATCGTCAGGGTCATGAGGCCGATCGCGAGCGCGAAGGGCGTGAGCCAGGGCTCGACGAAGCCGGTGACGAAATCGCCGTCGGCGGGCGGAACGAGGCGGCCCGACGCGACCGCCCCAATGCAGACGCCCAGGAGTACTGGCGTGGCCAGGCTCGCGATGGCGAAGACGCGGCCCCAGCGGCGCTGGGCCTTCAGCTCCTCCGTGTCGTAGCTCCGGAAAATGAACGCCGATCCTCGAAGCACGATCCCGATGAGCATGAGGGAGAGGGGAATGTGGAGCACCGTACCGAGTCGGGCGAAGACCTCGGGAAAGCAGGTGAATGCGAGCACGATCGCGAGGATGAGCCAGACGTGGTTGGCCTCCCAGATGGGGGCGATCGCGTGAGCGATCACCTCGCGCTGTCGGGCCTTTCGGGGCCCCGAGGCGAGCAGGTCCCACACGCCGCCGCCGAAGTCGGCGCCGCCGAAAAGCACGTACGCGGCGAGGGAGAGGGCGAGGATCGCCGCAAGGACGTCGGCGAGCGGGAGGTCAGGCACTACTCGCTCCGGCCGGCGTGTACCGGCGGCTCCATTCGGTGGGACGGGGACTCCGCGCGATCTGATGGTAGAGCAACCACACTACGATCAGGCCCAGGAAGCAATAGAGGACCGTGAAGCAGAGAAACGGCACGATGAGGCCGGGCATCGGGGTCACCGCGTCCGCGGTGCGCAGGACGCCGTAGATGGTCCACGGCTGCCGGCCCACTTCGGTGACGGTCCATCCCGCCTCGATGGCGATGAAGCCCATGGGTGCGGCGACCGAGAGCGCGCGCAAAAATGCACGGTGGCTCGCGTGGTCTTGGCGCCGCCATGCGAGCCATCCTGCCCAGAGCGCCACGATGGCCATGTACGTGCCCAGAGCGACCATGAGCTGAAAGGCGAAGTGGACGATCGGCACGTTGGGCCAATCCGCTCTCGGAAATCGGTCCAAGCCCTCGACCACCGCGTCGGGATCGCTGAAGGCCAGGATCGAGAGTCCGCCGGGGATCGGGATGGCGTAGCGGACCTCCCTGGCGTCCATGTCGGGCCACCCGCCCAGCTCGATGGGCGCGCGCGGCCCGGTTCGGAAGTGCGCCTCCATGGCTGCGAGCTTGGCCGGCTGGTACCGGGCAACGACCTGCCCGCTATGGTGCCCGGACAGCGGCTGGAGAGCCGCGGCCGGCGCGCCGACCATCATCGCGACGGCCAGGGCCCGCCGATGGAAGGCGTTCTCCCGATCGATGAGGAGGAGAACGGCATGAATGCCGGCGACCCCGATTCCCGTGGCGGCGTAGGCGGCCAGCGTCATGTGCAGGGTCTGCTGAAACATCATCGGATTGAGCATTCCGGCGATCGGATCCACGTTCACCGCCCTGCCGCCCACCAGGTCGAAGCCGGTGGGCGAGTTCATCCAGGCGTTCGCCGTGACCACGAAGATGCCCGATGCCACGCCGCTCACCGCCACCATGATGCCGGCGAGCAGATGCGCGCGCCTGGAGATGCGATCCCATCCGTAGAGGTAGACCCCGAGAAAGATGGCCTCGGTGAAGAAGGCGAATCCCTCGAGCGAGAAGGGCATGCCGATGATGGGGCCCGCGAACCTCATGAATGTCGGCCAGAGCAGGCCGAGCTCGAAGGAGAGCACCGTGCCCGAGACCGCGCCCACGGCGAACAGGATCGCCGTGCCCTTGGCCCATCGCTTCGCGAGTTCCAGATAGATCGGGTCGCCGGTCTTCTGCCACCGTCGCTCGGCGACGACCATCAGCACGGGCATGCCGATGCCGATGACCGCGAAGATGATGTGGAAGCCGAGCGAGACGGCCATCTGGGAACGCGCGGCGAGCAGATCGGACATCACGGCGCCTGGCCACGGCCGGTGAGCGCCAGGACGTAACGCCGCACCGAGTAGCGCACGGCCTGCTTGGCGGCCTCGAGGATATTCTGACCGAACCAGGCTCCGTATACCTGCTCGAACTCGAAGGGCTCCACCGCCGCGCCGATGGCGCGCACCGTGTTCGCGTCGAGAGGGATGTAGTTCGGGTAGCTGTACATGAACCCCGCCGTTCGCCGGTCCTGTCCCACCATGATCACGTCGCCGCTCAGGATGACGCCGAGTCCGCCGGCCCCGTCCGCCCAGTGAAGCACCGTGCCTCCCGGAAAGTGGCCACCGCAGCGGATGAGGGTCGCTCCCGCGGCGATGCTGCGGGTGTCGCCGTCCCAGAAGATTAGTGCCCGGTCGTGATTCACCACCCAAGGGCTGTCCGCGGCGTGGAGATAGACCGGCACGCCGCCGAACGCCCGGCTCCAGGCGACCATGGACGAGTAGTAGTGGGGGTGGGAGATGGCCATTGCGCTCACGCCGCCGAGCCCTTCCAGCCGGCGCACCGTCTCGTCGTCCACCAGGCTGACGCAGTCCCAGAGGATGCCTCCCTCCGGTGTCCGGAAATAGAGCGCGCGCTGCCCGATCGCGAATTTGGGATCGGTCCCGATGCCGGTGAGCCCGTGCCCCTCCGGCTCCATCCGATTGCGGTGATCGGATCGAAGCCGCTCGAGCGTGGTCCACGTCTGCCCCTTCCACCCGATGTACTGGCGCTCGTCGCTGCAGATGAAGCAGCTCTCGGGCGGGGCCGCGCGCTCGGGATACTGGGTGCCGCAGGTGGCGCAGATGTATTCGGGCATGGGCGGAAAGTAAACCCTGCCGGATACCGCGACGCGCCAGGGTGTGGCGGCCGACACAGCAGGGGAAGCGCCGGTTCCCTACGGTTCACCGCGGAGGACTCATGAACGATTCGGCACAGCGGGAATCATCGCTTAGGGTCGCGGACTTCCAGCGGCGCGAGTGGACCGTGCAGCGCTATGCCTGGCTCGTCATGTGGGCCATCCTCGGCGCCGGGATCGCCGGCCTGTTCGGACGAGGACCCCTCGCCCGGGCCCGGATCGAGACGAGCGGCTGGCGGGTGGAATACGAGCGGTTCGCCCGCAATAACACCCAGACTTCGCTGGCCATCACGCTCCCCACGGCTCAGTCGGGGGACACCGCGACGCTGTGGGTCGATCGGGTGTACGCGGAGGCGATGGACATCCGGCGAGTGACGCCCGAGCCCCTCACGGTATCGGTCCGGCCCGACAGACTCGTCTATCGGTTTCTCACCGGCGGAGCGGGCTCGGTGCGGCTCGTCTTCGATCTCGAGCCGCAGGAAATCGGCCGAATGAATGGCCTGCTGGGCTCGTCGGGTTCCGGCACCGTGACGTTCTCCCAACTGATCTACCCCTGAGGACCCACCATGGATTCCATCGTCCGCGCCGTCGTGGTCTATCTCTTTCTGTTGATGATCTTCCGTCTGTCGGGCAAGCGCACGCTCGCGGACGTGACGACCTTCGACCTGGTCCTCACGCTGATCATCAGCGAATCGATCCAGCAGGCGCTCATCGGCACCGACAACTCCCTGGTCAACGGGCTCCTCGTCGTCATGACGCTCGTGTCCCTCGACATCCTGATCTCCGTTCTGAAGCGGCGGTTCCCGCGGCTCGACAAGACCCTGGAGGGCATGCCGCTCACGGTCTATCATGACGGGCGCCGACTGGAACAGGGACTGCGGCGGGAGCGGGTCACCGAGGAGGATATTCTGGCGGCCGCGCGCGAGCTGCAGGGGCTCGACCGGCTGGAAGACATCCGGAAGGCCGTCATCGAGCGGACCGGTCGGATCACCATCGTGCCGGCCAAACGGGCCCAGTAGTGTGACTCGGATCACAGCAACGGGGTGCGCCAGAGCTGACGTTGAACGTCGATCCGCGATCGCGACCTCCACCCGGCGACCATCGTGACCACGACCATCGGCATTGACTATTGGGATGCCCGGCCCGACCGTCGAGAGGCGGGCATCAACGTTGGGGACACCGAGCGATGGGTCTCGGCGATCGCGGGTGTCGCGCTCCTCGCGGTCGGCCTCCGCCGCCGGCGCCTGCGCGGCCTTCTGTGGCCCCTCTCCGGCTCGCTGCTCCGCCGGGCCGTGACTGGCCGCTGCCCGGTCAACCGCGCCATCGGCCGAAACAGCGCGCGGCACCGTACCCGCACGAGCCCGGTGGCGAGCCTCGAGGCGGGCGCCGGCACCCGCGTCGAGCAGTCCATCCTCGTCGACCGGTCGCCCGAAGAGCTGTTTCATTTCTGGCGCAACTTCACCAACCTGCCGCGATTCATGGACAATCTCGAGTCCGTCGCGGTGCTGGACGAGGACCGCTCCCACTGGGTCGCCAAGGGCCCGGCTGGAACGCGCGTCGAATGGGATGCCGCCATCCACAACGAGATCGAGGACGAGCTGATCGCGTGGCGCTCGCTGCCCGGGGCGGACGTGGACCAGGCGGGCTCCGTGCACTTCGTGCCGACCGGCGATGGTCGCACCGAAGTGCGGGTGGTGCTGCGGTATCGCGCGCCCGCGGGGAAGGTGGGCGAGACGGTGTCGAAGCTTCTGGGCGAGGATCCGGCCCGGCAGGTGAGCGACGACCTGCGCCGCTTCAAGCAGGTCGTCGAGGCGGTGTAGGAGGCGCGGCTAGAACAGCAGCTCCATGCCGAGCCGCACGAGGCGCGGCGTTCCGTACGCGAAGATCGGCATCGTCAGATCGCGAGCGGCGGCGGCGTACATCGGAAACAGCTCGGCGCGTCCCTCGACGAAACCGTTTCGGTCGAGATCGGCGGCGCGGCGATAGCGCGGGGATTCGAAGGGTATCGGCTCCGGATGCGCCTGGTATGCCTCTTCGGCCATGGCGCCGACGGTGCGATCGTCCGGTCCCGGCTCGCCCGTATCCTTGCGCACCGCCACGATATTCCGCCGATCGAGCAGGTTCCGCACGTCCAGGTAGATCCCGCCCCGCAGGTTACCCACCCGAAGCGCGCGCCGGATGAGCAGATCGAGACTGCTGTTGTACGGAAGGCGCGAACCGTTGGGCAGCCCGACGAGGCTGTCGCCCATACTGTCGGTGCGGGAGTACGGGAGACCGCTGGTCACGCGGAAGATGACCGATCCTTCGAGCCCGGCGATCGGCCTGGTGCCGAAGATCCTTGGCCCTACGCCGTCGGGCACCTTGCCCCGACCGATCACCGTGAGCGCGTGCCGGCGGTCGAAATCCAGCGGGAATTCCGTCTTGGCGGGACGGATGGTATCGCCGACGGCATCCACCTTGATCAGGCGGGTCAGCAGAAACGGGTCGGTGGAGGTGGCATCGGCCCGTTGGAACGTGTACGCCACGCGAAAGCCGAAGTAGTCCTTGAACTCGCGCTCCGCCAGGAGCTCGAGCCCCCGCACGGAGCCCGCGTCGGCGTTGCCGAAAATGGTCGAGTCCGGGTTGATGCCGAGCGGCACCGATGCCACGAGCCCGTCGAGGCGCTTCACGTACGCCCCGATCCGCAATGAGATCGCCTCGCGTGGACGGAAGCGGACGCTGAACTCGTATTGCGTCGCCTTCTCGTAGCCGAGATCCGGGTTGCCGCGGCGGAACCGCCCGGTCCGGGTGGAATCGTCGAATGCCGCATCCACCAGAAACTGGTAGTCCGGCGCCTGGGTGAACCGGCCGTAGCTGATCACGACCGTCGCCTTATCGAGCACGGAGGAGACCGCGAAGCGCGGGCTGACGGTTTTCTGCGCGCCACGCGACAGGCCCGCCTCGATGGTGCCGGGGCTGAACTGATCGTAGCGGAGACCGGCGGTGATGGCGATGTCGCCGGCCCGAGCTTGCGCCTCCAGGTACGCGGCTCCGCTCATCGGTGAGAAGGCGGACGACGCCGGCGCGGGAACGTCCTCGCCGGCCGGCAGATAGCCGAGCACACGCTGCCAGGTGCGGACCTGCTGGGCGGAATACATGCCGCCCGCGTAGATGTCGACCTGCCGGAAGCCCCCGTAGGTGAGGTCGAGTTGCATGCGAGTCTCGCCGAACCGGTTCCACGCCAGGTCGCCGCTCGATGCGCCGGTCAGGAAGAACGCCGGCACGCCCCACGGCGTATCCGCGCTCAGCTCCGGGGGGCGGAACCCGGGAATGGCGTCCGGCGACGTCGATTGAGCCCGGGCTACGTCTTCGCCCACGAAGTGGAATCGCGACCCGGTGATGGCGCCGACGGCGTAGTCCACCGGCTCGGTGAGCTGTCCTCGCAGGAACTCGCGGACGAAGCGGCTCGCCCTCGCATCGACGATGAGCGGGAACCCGGACCGGGGGTCGGTCTGATACCGGGCGTGCCCGCTGATCATGTCACCCCGAAGCCGGGAAGCGGGCGCGAAATCGGGATCGTACTTGTAGGCGGGATCGAAGAGGAGTCGCTGGTCTTCCGAATGGATGCCGAGCACGCGCACGGTGGTTCGCGACGCGACCGGAATCACCACCTTGGCCGCGCCGTTCCACTGCTCGCCGCTGTTGTGAGGGAGCGGATAGGGCTCGTCCCGTCGTGGATCTCTCAGGCTTTCGGGCGCGGGCGCGTTCACGGGATCATCATCGAGTCGGCCCGCCACGTCCACCGCGGCCACCAGGCCGATGCCCCCGGCGATGGGGCCTCCCGCGCGGGCCGCCAGTCGGTCGAGTCCGCGATCGAGGGTACCGCCCATCGGCCGGTCGGTCTCGTAGGCCACGCGGCCCTGCCAGGTCTCGTCCGGATCTCGCGTGACGACGTTGACCAGCCCGGATAGCGCCTGGCCGTATCGCGCGGAGAATCCGTTGGTGACGAGCGAGGCCTCGCCGAGGAAATCCGGCGGTAGCCTCAAGCCGAGCCCTCCGCTGGCGGCGTCGAGCTGATTCTTGATACCGAGTCCGTCGAGGATGAACGACTCCTCACCGACCCGGCCCCCGCGGTAGCTGGTGCCGACGCTGCCGGCCGAGAGTGCCACGGCCTCCTCGAGCGAGCTTACCGGCAGGTCACGCAGGTCGGCCGCCGTGATCTTCTGCTCGCTGGCGGTCGCCAAGGGGTCCAGCAGCTCGTCGATGGGCGCCGTCACCACGAGCGGCGCCAGCTCGACCGGGCTCGCCTCCAGGCTGAAATCCGCGCGGATGGTGGCGCCGGCCCGCACGATGACGCTGTCGAGGACGACGCCGCGATAGCCGATCAGCCGCGCCGCGACGCGGTGCGTCCCTGGCCGCACGCCCCGTATGCGATAGCTGCCCGACGTATCCGTCACCGCGCCAACCAGATTGTCGAGCAGCACCTCGACCGCGGCCAGGGATCGGCCATCCCCCGCGTCGCTCACACGGCCCCCGATGGCTCCATCCGCCTGCGCGGCCGCCTCCCGGGCGAGCAACGCGACGAGCACGGACCCGGCGACGAGCGACAGGGGCCGGTTCATGGAGCGCTCAACAGATAGAGATCGCCGTCGCGGTGGATGGTGGTGTCGGCGATCTGTCCGTCGTTGAAGATCGCCAACGTGTGGCCCTCCGCGACGATCCGCTGGCCGGAAGGGGAGAGCGCCGGGCGCCGGAACAGGAAGCCCGGCCAGTCGAGGGGCTGGTCGGCACCGCTCGCCAGGTCGACGACGTGCACGACGCCACCGCTGTCGCGCTGGGTCGGCCCCAGCAGCGGGTTGATCTCCATGGCCACGCGCCCGCCCACCACCACCACCATGCGTCCGGCGATCACCTGGACGTCGCGGGCGACTCCGGCGGCGCCGAAGTCGAAGGCGACCGTCACGTCCCCGGACGACAGCGTGCGCCGAAACACGCGGCTGTCGCCCGCGAGCGTGTAGTAGATCTCGTCCTCGGTGCTTCCCGGAGAGACGCCGGACGCCAGGTCGGTGCCGGGCACCGCCGAGGGGTCCGCACCGCCCTGGGCATCGAGCGTCACGATCTTGAGGTTGGCCACCACCGTATCGGTCGGACATCCGAAGCAGCGGGTCTGCACCCCCGCCGTCCCGCCGATGAACACCAGTCTACCGTTTCCCAGCCAGTGGAGCGCTTCCGCATGGCTGTGAGTCGGTTCGCCGGGAATGGTGTAGGGAAGCGATTGAACGATCGAGGCCTGACGCGGGTCTAATCCCGGGGCGATCGCGATTCCTTCGCGCAACGGGCTCGTAGTGCCGATGGGGCCGATCGCCTTCACGAACGCCAGCCGGCCGTCGGCGGAGGCGGCCGGCGATTCGGTCGCATCGGTGGAGTCGGCGCCCCCCGCTTCGAGGTCACAGATCAGTGCGCGTTGCGAGCCTCCCGCGGGTGGCAGCACCGCGAGGCACACATCGTTGTCGGCTCGTCCCGGTGTTTGGGTGGAGTAGAGAATGCCCGATTCGTCAGGGATCCAGATGCTGCCCCGGTCGGCTCGGGGACTGAGAGTCAGATGAACGGGGGGCGTCGGATCGATCGGGCCATCGGCGCCGTATGGGGGAGAGCTGAAGGGATCGGTGTGGCCGCACCCGGCAACGGCCACCGACAGTGTCAGAGCCCGCAAGGGAGCCCAGACGGGTGGGTAGCCCCGGGTGCGAAAGGTCAAATGCGGCTCCTCGGAATGCAGCGGGAATTCCCCGGTGACGACGAATCCAGAAGCTACCGCACATCCAAGTGTTCGCTTTCGGGATTCGGCCATCCCGCTTTCGAACGCCCGGCAGGATAGCCGGTGATGAGTGAATTCTTCAACTCGTTGTCCGGGCCGGCCTTGTCTGGCGGACCAACGTGGCACGGCCTTTTCCTCGTAACGGGGCGACGGCAGGCGCGACGCCTGGCCGCATATCGCACCTCTTATGCATATCGCACCTCTTATAAGGAAGCGCTGTGGACATTCCGCGGGCCCCGGTCAAGCGAGGCCGGAAGCAGATCCTGTATGGCGGGCTGGCGCTCCTCGCGGTTGTCTTGGCCACCGTGGGCCTGCGCGGTCTCAAGCCCGCCTCGCCGAGAGTCGATCGGTCGGCCGTCTGGATCGACTCGGTGCAGAAGGGCCCGCTCGTCATCGAGGTGCGCGGCCCCGGCACGCTCGTGCCCGAGCGCATCCGATACATCTCCGCGGTCACCGCAGGGCGGGTGGACAAGCGGCTGGCCGAGGCGGGCGAGGTGGTGAAGCCGGAGACGGTGTTGCTGGAGCTGAGCAACCCCGACGTGCAGCTCCAGGCGCTGGAGTCGGAGCGCCAGCTCACCGTTGCCCAGGCGGACCGGGTGAACCTCCGGGCGAACCTGGCTAGCCAGCGGCTCAATCAGGAAGCTACGGTGGCCGCGGCGCGGGCCGCTTTCCTCGACGCCAGGCGCAACGCGGAGGCCGCCGAGACGCTCGCGGTCAAGCAGCTCATCTCGGCGAACGACGCCAGCCGGGCGCGCGAGCACGTGGACGAGCTGTCTACCCGCTACAAGGTCGAACAGGAGCGGCTGCAGGTCATGGTCCAGGCGGCCGACTCGCAGCTCGCGCTGCAGGATGCCCAGGTGGCCCGCCTGCAAGCGGTGACCGAGTTCCAGCGCAGCCGCATCCGCTCGATGGAGGTGAAAGCGGGCGCCGCCGGCACCCTGCAGGATCTGAGTCTCGAGGTGGGGCAGTGGGCCCAATCGGGCGACCAGCTCGCGAGAATCGTCGAGCCCGGCCGGCTCAAGGCCGTGCTCCGCATCCCGGAAACGCAGGCGAAGGACGTCACCATCGGCCAGCCCGCCGCCATCGACACCCGCAACGGAATCGCCCAAGGACGTGTCTCACGTATCGACCCCGCGGTGTTGAACGGCACCGTCACGGTGGACGTGAGACTGGATGGCGAGCTGCCCCGCGGCGCCCGCCCCGACCTCTCGGTCGATGGGACGATTCAGGTGGAGCGGCTGGACAACGTTCTGCACGTGGGCCGGCCCGCGTACGGACAATCGGGCAGCACGGTCGGTCTGTTCAAGCTGGTCGACGGCGGCTCGGCCGCCGTACGCACCAACGTTCGGCTCGGCCGGACCTCGGTGAACACCGTAGAGGTACAGGGCGGGCTCCAGGCCGGGGACAAGGTGATCATTTCCGACATGTCGCGGTGGGATGGATTCGACCGGGTGCGGGTGGAATGAAGCGGCCGAGGGCTACGGGCTGCGGGCTACGGGCTATCAGCTCGTGCGTACCCCTTACCGACGTGACCAAAGCACGGCTCCTAGCCGTAACCCGTCGCCCTCAGCTCTCGACTCGTAGCTCATAGTCCATAGCCATAGCCATAGCCACCTTCATCCGGACCTCACATGACCGAACAGCTCATCGTGCTCCAGGGCATCAAGAAGGTCTTCTACACCGACGAGGTCGAAACGCACGCGCTGTCCGACATTCACCTCGAGATCCGGCACGGCGAGTACGTCGCGATCGCGGGACCATCGGGGTGCGGCAAGACCACGCTGCTGTCGATTCTCGGCTTGCTCGATTCGCCCACCGACGGATCGTACACGCTTGATGGCCAGCCGGTGTCCAAGCTGACCGCGTCGGAGCGCGCCAGAGTCCGCAACCGGCAGATCGGGTTCATCTTCCAGGCCTTCAATCTCATCGGCGATCTCACGGTCTATGAGAACGTGGAGCTGCCGCTCACTTACCGCGGCATGGCGTCCGACGAGCGGAGGAAGCGGGTACAGTCGGCGTTGGAGCGGGTCGGGATGTCGCACCGCATGAAGCACTTTCCCGCTCAGCTCTCGGGCGGCCAGCAGCAGCGCGTGGCCGTGGCGCGCGCCGTGGCCGGCGACCCCGCGATCCTGCTGGCCGACGAGCCCACCGGGAATCTCGATTCCACCAACGGTGAAGCGGTGATGGAGCTGCTCCGCGAGCTGCACCAGGGCGGCTCGACCATCTGCATGGTGACGCACGACGCGCGGTACGCCCGGCACGCGGGCAGGTCGATCCACCTCTTCGACGGGAAGGTGGTCGAGGAGCGGCAGCTGTCGGCGGTGAGCTGACCGAACGACGAGGATCGGTATGGACACCCTGTTCCACGACCTGCGCATCGCCTGCCGCTCACTGCGCAAGGCACCGACGCTCACTTTGTCGGTGGTGCTGACTCTCGCGCTCTGCATCGGCGCTACCACCGCGGTCTTCAGCGTGGTGTACGCGGTGCTGTTCCGTCCCCTGCCGTTCGCCGATCCTCGCGGCATCCTCATCATCCGGGAAAACTGGCGCGGCCATCCCGGATCGTTCTCCGTGGGGAACTGGGCCGACACCAAGCGCGAAGATCAGCTGCTCCAGTACCTCGTCCCCACCAGCGGGTTGAACGTGAACCTCGCCGGCTCCGACGTGCCGGAAAAGGTGACGGCCGCCCGGGTGGGTGCCGACTTCTTCCCGCTCCTCGGCGTGCAGCCGGCCCTGGGACGCGGCTTTCGCCCCGAGGAGGATCGCCCGGGCGCCGACGGCGTGGTGGTGCTGAGCGATGGGCTCTGGCGCCGTCGGTTCGGTGCCGATCCGGCCATCGTCGGGCGCGACGTTCGAGTCGACGGCGTGCCGAGACGGGTGATCGGGGTGATGCCGGCATCGCTCGACTACACGCTGTACGACGAGGAGCTGTGGATTCCGACCGCGTTCACCCCGGCGCAGCTCGCGGAGCACGATGAGCACTACCTCTTCGTGGTGGGACGGCTCAAGCCGGGCGTCGCGCTCGAGCGGCTGCAGCCCGAGCTGGACCGGATCGCGAAGGATTTGCGGGAGCGGCTGCCGCAGGTCAACGCCG
>Ga0075288_1000048_pt1 | contig 12300 bp, 12 predicted proteins | sample SF_Rice_20C_0N_4_FD_69763 | JGI IMG/M metagenome (GOLD analysis project Ga0075288, IMG submission 69763) | Rice paddy soil microbial communities from Twitchell Island, California, USA - SF_Rice_20C_0N_404 | ecosystem: Environmental > Terrestrial > Soil > Paddy field/soil | place: USA: Twitchell... | reverse complement strand
GGCGACCATGCAACACCTGACCGGTCTCGCAGGGGTCGGCCGGAAAACGGCGAACGTGATTCTCGGGCACGCTTTTGCCAAGCCCGGAATCGCTGTCGACACGCATTGCAAACGCCTCTCGCGCCGTCTCGGGCTTACTCGGCAACACGATCCGTCGAAGATCGAGCACGATTTAGGCCGAATTCTGCCGTCGGAAGAATGGACCGGCTTCTCTCATCGTTTAATTCTGCACGGTCGCTCAGTTTGTCATGCACGTAAGCCGGCGTGTGAAAGATGTGTTTTAAGCGAACTTTGCCCGTCGAAGACGATAGCCATCAATTCATCTGGTCAGCAAGCCAAAGAAATTCGCGATAACGCGATAAGCCATGTCTGAGTGCGATCCAGAAATCTGGCCGTTTAAATCGGACTGTGATTTTTAGCGAATCAGGCGGCTCGCCGTTATTGCGGCTAAAATTGTCCGGTGATCTCCAAAACGGTTTGCGAATTCTTTTCTCAAATTCTAGCGCACGCCGAATTTGTTACGTTTTTCTAAACAAAGCCATGGCACATAATTGGCTTCCTGAGTGCTGTTACGTGGGCTAAGGAAGAGGTTGTTCGACGGTTGCCAAATTTGACGTGGTTGGAGATTGCGTTGTCGCCGACCGCTGAAATTCCATCCAGCTGATAAAGCGCTGAACCGGCCGGTGCATGGTGGTTGCTCCGGTTTGCGCGCATCGCAGGGTTCTGACTTTGAGAAGAGGCTCTCCGCGCCACAGTCGATCACATAAGCGGGATAAAGATAATGAAAGCAAAACGGGTAGCAACAGGGATCTGCGAGCTCGATATTTTAATCGAAGGCGGGTTGCGTAGGGGCAAAACGTATCTTGTGGTCGGCGAGCCGGGAACCGGCAAGTCGGTCCTGGGTTTGCAGTTTCTGGTAAATGGCCTGAGAGAGGGAGAAAAAGGACTTTACGTCGCGATCGATGAAAAACCGGCTGACGTCATGGAGCAGGCGGCATCCTTGGGGTGGGACCTCGCGCCGTACATCGGCTCCAAAGAATTTTTCATTCTCGATGGATCCGCATATTTCAACACACGGGTGGCGGATGACCAGGGAAAAAGTATCGACGTCCAGCGTGTTCTCACCGACCTGAATACTTATATCACACGCCTGGGCGCATCGCGGTTGGTGATCGATCCCGTCGGACCGCTGCTTTTTACCAATGACGCGACCTCGCGCGCGCTCGATCAAGCACGCATGTTATTCTACGGCCTGCAAGCAAATACGAAGACGACGAATTTGCTGACGACCTACGCCGTGGAGAGAAATGTGCGCGGAATTGAGGAGTACCTGGTCGCTGGGACATTTGTTCTCGAGATGGAACTTGTGAAGAGCCGTTTCGTTCGCACGCTGACAATCGAAAAAATGCGCAGCACGGCGCTTGAGCCGGCGCAGTATACCTTCAATATTGCTTCCGAACGCGGGATCGTGCTTCATGGATTGGGTGGGCCGGTTATGGCGAATTTACTGCCTTGACCCGCCAGTTCACGAAACACCCCCGGCATCAATACGAATTCTTGGCAAAATCCCAAGGGCCGCCGGAAGTCATGGCTGCCCGGAACCGAGTTCGCAAGCAAACGCTTTTACTGGCGTACCGGCAAAGGGTCGTTGCCGGCCAATGTCTTGAACAAGGCAATGACTTCCGCGTCGCGCGGTATGTTTTTGATCGCCTTTTCTTGGGCCTCCGGCAACAGCGGCGTAGCTTCATCGGCTGTAAGTTTTTTGAATTCCTTTAAAAACGCCGGGTCTTTAAATGTTTTGCGCATCGCTTCACGGTATTGGTTGGCGATTTCAGGCGGAGTCCCCGGCGGCAAGATGTATGGCGAGCCGACCAAGCGGAAGGCGCGGAACATAGTCATGATCTTCCGTTCATTATCGGTCTTGGTAAACGTTTCAAGCTCAGGCAACTTATTGAACGCCGGATGCGGGTGACGGTCTTCTTTGGGAATCTGGATGATCGCGTGATAATTGACCAGTTTTTTTGCTATGAACTCCGGCGACCTTTGCAGGATAGTATCCGGAATGTTCGCGCGCGCGTCGACTTCTCCACGCGCCATCGCTAAATCGACTTCAGGGCCGGAATAGCCCGTTATGAATTTAGGATCTTTGAGCGCGAGCAGCCACGAGAATAGTCTGCCGTTCATGTAAATATCATGGCCGACGGTTTGAGCGCCAATACGCAAACCGGGCCGGGCGCGCAATTTGTCGAGCGTGTCGATGCCAAGTTTCGCCCATGTCCCGAAAACGTATTGCGCCGTGCTGTTTGCCGCGCCGAGATATACCAATTTATCGATGTCATATTCCACGCCGGTCGAGCCGAGTATGGCGTTGGCGATAAGGCCCGAGCCGACATTGGCAAAGGTCAGACCGTCCGGCTTGGCGTTGTGATAGAGGTAATTGGCTGCTTTTCTGCCGCCGCCTCCGGGCATGAACTGCGTGACGATTGTTGGTTGGCCGGGAAGATATTTCCGCAAGAACGGGATCGCGGCTTGTGCCCGCAGCGCTCCGGTGCCGCCCGCTTCGCGTCCCTGAATCAGCATGATTGTTTTGCCTTGGAAGTAAGGTGCCGATTGTGCCAAAAGCGGCGTGTACCCGATCAGCACAGCGACAGTCGACAAGAAAGATACGGACAGTATTTTTTTCATTTTTCCCTCAGGAATTCGGTGTCGTGTTCCAATATCATCACAAGCTGCTAAGTCAAGACCGCCTTTGAGCGGGCGCCCTTCACCAGCCGTGTCTTGTCCAACGCGCAATCGCGCGGCGATCTTTCTTCGATGGGCGGCCTGCGGAATCGAACTTCTGCGGTCGTTCCAGTCTCAATTGAGCGATTGCGGCTTCGCGCTTGCGCGCGCTCGCTTCGGTTTCTTCATAAAGTTGTTGCGCCTGTGAAGCTGGACCGCGCAGGCGTGACAGGTTTTTGACGATAACCACCCACTCATAGGGACTTCGGCGGATAGCCAGTTGATCGCCGCATTGGACGAGACGGCTCGGTTTGGCGCGATCGCCATTGATACTAATTTTGCCGCCGGTTATCGCTTCCGCGGCCAGCGAGCGCGTCTTGAAGAAGCGCGCGGCCCAGAGCCATTTATCGAGCCTGATCGGTGTATTGGTTTCGTGATCGGCCATATAGTTTTTGGCTTGTTTGATCATGGCCAGGGAAAAGCCGGCAGCGTGCTGTTTTGGAGTAGTTTGTAATCGGTCAAATCGACTTGGAGAGGCGTCACCGAAACATAGCCTTCCTGAACGGTTTTGCAGTCGGTTCCCTCTTCATCGGCAAAGCCCAGATCGTCACCGCCGATCCAATAGTATTTGCCGCCGCGCGGATCGATGCGCTCGACGATAGTTTCGCTGTAGTGGCGTTTGCCCATGCGGGTAACGCGCCAGCCCTTGAGCTCTTCCTTGGCAATCGGCGGCACATTCACGTTGAGAAGAGTTTTGGGTGGGATGTCGCGCTCACAGATGCGCTCAACCAAAGTCGCGGTGAATTCTGCGGCGGCGCGAAAATCAAAATCTTTGAATGTCACCAGTGAAACCGCGATCGCGGGTATGCCGAGCAAGGCGCCTTCTATGGCGGCGGAGACGGTGCCAGAGTATATGATATCGTCGCCGAGATTGGGCCCTTTGTTGATTCCGGAAATGATCAAATCGGGACGCACGGACAAAAGTCCGGTAAGCGCGAGCTTCACGCAATCGACAGGCGTGCCGTCCACGGCTAATCGGCGCGGGCCGAACTCATAGACGCGCAGAGGACGGTGCAATGTTAGAGCATGGCTCATCGAGCTTTGCGCGCGATCCGGCGCAACTGTATAAATCTCGCCCACGTCGCGGAGTTTTTCTTCTAGCGCGACGAGGCCTTCGGATTGAATACCGTCGTCATTGGAGAGCAGGAGAATCATGGCCGTATTCTGGCAAAGATGCCGGAAACGGACAAGAGACTGTAAGCGCCGGCGCTGTCTTGTGTCGCGCGCGGGCTAAGGTATAGATTCGACGTGAACCGGGAGAAGTTTTTATGGCGACGGCGGAAATCATTGCGATCGGGTCGGAGTTGCTGTTGGGACAAATCGTCGACACGAATTCGGCGTGGATGGCGCAGCGTCTGACCGCGCTCGGCGTGAATCTCTATTTTAAGTCGGTGGTCGGCGATAATCCTATGCGAATGAAGGAGATCATTTCGCGGGCGCTGGAACGCGCCGATATTGTCATCACAAGCGGCGGGATCGGGCCTACTCAGGACGATCTAACCCGCGAAATTGTCGCCGAAGTGACCGGTCGCAAGCTAGTCCAAGATGCGGGAATGTTAGCTCAGGTGGAAGAACACTTCCGCAGACGGGGCCGGCCGATGACGCCCAATAACCTCCGGCAGTCTTACATGCCGGAGGGCGCAATCCCGATCAGAAATCCGAACGGCACGGCGCCGTGTTTTATCGTTGAAGATTCACGTGGCGTAATTTATTCGCTGCCGGGCGTACCCGTGGAAATGAAATGGTTGTTCGAGAACGAAGTCGAACCGTACCTGCGCAAGAAATTCAGTCTCGCCGAGGTGATTCACTATCGCGTACTCAAGATTATCGGAATCGGCGAGAGTGCGGTCGATGACAAGGTTGGTCATTTGATCGCGAATTCCAACAATCCGACGGTCGGCGTACTGGCGCTGCCGGGGCAAGTCGATGTTCGGATTGCCGCCAAGGCCGCCAATCGGCAAGAGGCGATGAAAATGATTGCCCCCGTGGAAGCCGAAGTGCGGAACCTGCTCGGCACGGCCATTTTTGCGGCCGACGAGGAGACGATGGAGCATGTGGTCGGAAAACTACTGCGCGCCCAAAACAAAACCGTCGCGGCCTGCGAAGACTTGACCTGCGGCCAGTTGGCGGAACGGCTGCAGACGGCTGGAATCGAAAATTTCAGCGCGGGCTTTATCTGCAACAGCGAGACTTCGATGCGCGCCCTGCTTAAAACTACCGGGGACACGAAGAATATCGACGCCTTGCTGAAGGATCCTGTGGCGCTGACCGATGGCCTTGCGCGATCCGCTCGCGAGCTGTCGGGGTGTGATTTTGGGCTCGCTTTGCATGCGGTTGCTGATCCCGACAGCAAGATTCAAAATCTTGCCAGCGGACGGGCTTACGTCTCACTTACAGATGGCCAAAAATGCCTCCGTCGCGAAAGCGCAAGCGCCGGACGCGGTGCCTACGATCGTTCGCGCATGACGCTCAACGCCATTGATCTTTTGCGTACGGCCCTGATAGACGGAATGCGATAAAAACCCACTGCCGAGTGTCCAGTGGGTCGCACTTTGAACCCAGTCACTTTACGATTTCTTGCGACACGCGCACCAGGAATTTCATTTCGAACCGTAGAGCAATGACAAATCTCGAACAAACAAATTTTTAACGGCCGGGAAAAACCGCCGGCAGGATGGCTTCCAAGGCATTCAGAGGCTCCTCCAGACTCATTATCGCCGCGCCCCAGAAATCCGGTTTTTGGATATCCTCTCCGATCGTTCGCGTGACCACATTCTCCACGGTGTCGCTGCCGGCCAGACGGAGAAATTCTTCGTATTTCAGTAAAAACTTCCGGCCTTCATTCTTAAACATGCGGTAAAGACCTCGGCTCAGTAGATAGCCAAAAGTGTAGGGAAAGTTATAGAAGGTGAGGCCGGTGATATAGAAGTGCAGCTTTGAAGCCCAGAAGTAGGGATCTTCGCCGCCGCGCTCCAACACATTGCCGAGAACGCGTCGCTGGGTTTCGATCATGAGTTCCTTCAAGCGCGAGACGCTCAAGGGCCCGCTGGGCCGCTCTTCATAGAAAGCTTTTTCGAACTCGTAGCGCACCGGAATGTCGAGAAGATAAATTGCGCCGTGACCGATTTGTACGTCGAGGATCAGCGCTTTCTCACGGTCGGGCGTGCTCGGATCGTCCAGCACGCCGTTCATGAGCACCTGCTCGCCAAAGGTCGACGCCGTCTCAGCCAGAGTCATCGGATAGCCGCGCGCATACGGTCTTAAATGTCGCATCATCAAGCCATGATAGGCGTGGCCTGATTCATGGGCCAAGGTCAGCACGTCACCCAACGACTCATTGTAAGTCATGAAAATGCGCGACTCTTTACTTAGCATGGAGCTGGTGCAGAAGCCGCCGGGCCGCTTGCCGGCGCGAGGTTCCCAGTCCACCCAATTTTTTTCGATGACTTGCTGGTTGAAAAAATTTCCCAGCGAGGGATAGGCACGGGTAAATGATGCGCTGACTAGCGATTTCGCCCTATCCCAGGATAGCGGCTTTTGGCCGGGCAGGTCGAGCGGCGCGCCGAGATCGTACCAGGCGACGCCATTTTGACCCATGACGGTTGCTTTGAGTCTCAGGATGCGGCGGGGGATTTCCAGGTTAGCCATCAACGCTTCGAACATGGCATCGACAGTTTTGCGCGTGACGGCGGCCTGGAATAAAGCGATATCCAGAAAGTGATCCACGCCGCGATGGCGGTTGAGAGTGATCCGTGCGCCGGCGATCGCGTTGAGTGCCGCGGCGGCGGTATCTTCGATGGTCTGCCAAGCCTTGTTGCCGGCATCGAACGCGGCTTTTCGTACGCGGCGGTCGGGATGATCCAACAGCGAGCGGCGTTGCGACATCGGCAGTCGCTTCTGAGCTCCATCGGGGAAGATCATGTCGAATTCGAGCTTGGCGGAAACGGTACTGTAAAGCCGACCCCAGGCTTGCATGCCGTCCACCCCAAGATCGGTCGCCAATACTTCTTTGTCGGCGGACATGGAGCGCTTGGCTTCTTCACGCAGCCGATGCAAATAATTTTCTGCGCCACGGAGCTCCGGCCGTGCCGTCAAAGCCGCGAAGGATTGCTCGTCGGCTGCTTTGATGGCGCGCAAAAACTCGATTCGGGCTTTAGCAATCTCGGCGCGCATCCGGGTAAGATCCGCTTCTTCTTTAAGATAGTTTTCATTGTTTGCATCGGAGGACGCGAGGCAACTTACGTAGGAACCTAGATGCGACATGCGCCGCATTACATCTTCATGCTGTAATAATAAATTTCCCCAATCGGGCGCTGATGCGGCATTTACGACCGGCAGCGCGGCCGCGGATCGCTGCAAAGCAGCCACGTCGTTGCGGATGGCCTCCTTAAATTGAAGCATCTCCACACCATTGAACTCAGGGAAGTAACTGGTGAGATCCCAAGACATGTATCTGAAAGCGTACGCGGATTTTAAAGCCGCCCCGGGTTAGACGATCCTCTAGATTTCAACTGTCGTGCCGACTGCTTGTTCCAGCGCTTTTCGATACACGAGATTGGCCGTCGCGACATCCTGAATCGCTATGCCGACCGATTTGTATAACGTGACTTCGCCTGCGCTGCTTCTGCCCGGTTTTGTGCCGGCCAGAACTTCGCCGATCTCGCCGTGGATATGATTTTCGCTGATTGTTTTTTCTTTGATCGCGAGAAGAATATCGCCGCATTCGGCCATGATCGCCTCGCGCGAATCGACGATGAGTTTTGCGCGAGCTAGTGTCACGCCGTCGATTTCACGGTAGTCCGGCCGGTGCGAGCCCACCGCATTGATGTGGACGCCGGCCTTGAGCCATTCACTTTTGACAATTGGTTTCGTGGAGGTAGTTGCAGCGACGAGCAGGTCGGCATCGCGCACCGCGTCCTCGGCGCTTTCGGCGACGTCGATGGCAATCTTCATCGCCGGCGCGAAATCTTTCTTGATTGCTGAAGCGCTGGCGCCGGAAGGGCTGTAGATTTTTATGCGCTCGATTTTTCGCACACGCGCCAACGCTTGGATGTGCGACCGCGCTTGAACGCCGGCGCCCAGGATTCCCAGGACCGGAGCTTCGGCATTGGCCAATGCTTTGGTCGCCACGGCCGAGGCGCAAGCGGTGCGAATCGCGGTGATGTAGCTGCCGTCCATGGCCGCGATCATCTTGCCGGTCTCGGCGCTAAAAAGCATGATCGTGCCGAGGATGGCCGGCAAGTTGCGCTTCGGATTTTCCTGAAAATAGGTGACGACTTTCATGCCCAGAGCTTTATCTTCATCTAAAAATCCCGGCATGCTGGTGATGCGACCTTGAATTTGCGGCAGTGGCACGACGAGTCGCACCGGCATGACCGCTTTGCCGGTGGAGTACTGGATGTGAGCTTTTTCGAGGGTTGAGATTAATTCGTCAATGTCGATCAGGCTTTGAACTTGTTTTTCTGATAGGACCAACATAGTTCTTTTTGATACCACAAAGGCGGCGGCAAAGGGTAGCGCGCCAACTCACGAGGAGGCCTGTAAATGGCAAAACATGAACACGTGATCCAGCTTTCCGACGTTCCGGTGGAAAAAATCAACGCGCCGGAGGGTTCTGCGTTTGGCGGACAGCGGCGGCGCGTGGGCGCACAGATCGGTGCGCGCAAGCTCGGTTATAGTTTCTTTGACGTGCCGCCGGGCAGAGCGGCGTTTCCCTATCACACGCACTCCGGGAATGAAGAAATGATCTACATCATCGAGGGCAAAGGAATTTTGCGATTCGGCAAACAGGAAATCGCCGTCGCAGCAGGGAGCGTCATCGCCTGCCCGACGGGCGCAGAATATGCCCATCAACTCATCAACACGGGCCGCGGCGAATTGCGCTATCTCGTGGTGAGCACCATGGAATATCCCGACCTGTCGGAGTATCCTGATTCCAACAAAATCGGCGCCTTCAGCAGCCCGGCGGTTGGGCCGAACGTGGGCTTTCGGGCGCTTTATGTGCGCGACAATAATGTGAACTATTACGAAGGCGAAGACGGTAAAGAGGTCGAACGGATCATGAAGTCAGCACGTCGCTAGCAGATTCGCGAAAAGGTCAAACATGCGCTGATCTCGCATATGGTATGAATCGTTAAATTTGATGCCTTTGCTTCTCCTGGGCCGCCCCTCGGTCGATCGAGTGTCATGAGTCGCATGAACAATTCGGGACCTAACGGGAGTTACTGATTCGCTTCCTTCTCGAATTCTTGGAGTGCCGCCTTGCTTCTGTCTTCGCTCTGCTTCAGCGAATCTTTGGCGCTTTCCAAAGTATTGAATGGCTGGGTGACGACGTCTTTTACGGCTTCCCGGCCGCTTGTCACGGGATCTTTTTTGGAGTCGCAGGCCCAACTCATCGTCACAACGAAAACGAGTACGAAAGCCGTCCCAAAGATTGGTTTCACGCCACGATCCTTTCTGCGCCAAGCACATTCTCAAGCTCGGATTTCGCAATATCGCCGGCGCGAATGATTCTGAGCGAATCCTCAGCGAGCTCGACGATGGTGGAACCGGTTTTGGAAGTAAGCTCGCCGCCGTCGACAAAAATATCGATCTCTCCAGAAAAATATTGTTTGGCTTGCTGCGCGGTGCGCGCCGGGACTTGGCCGGACGGATTGGCGCTGGTGGCCGTGAGCGGATGGCCAAGAGCTTTGACGAGATCATTTGCGATTGACTGGCTCGATATGCGCACGCCCACGCCGCCCGCAGCATTCACCAGCGGCCGCGGGATATCACGGCGCGCTGGAAAAATGATCGTCAAAGGGCCGGGCCAGAAGCGCGCGATTAATTTTTCTGCTAGAGCTGACACCTTGGCGACCAGCGTGAAAAGCATCTCCCGGTCGGAGACGAGCACGGGGATAGGGTTCGCTGCATCGCGACCCTTGAGGCGAAAAACTTTTTCCACTGCGGCGGAGTTCAGAGCGTCGGCGCCCAGGCCGTAAAGCGTTTCAGTAGGAAATGCGATCACCTCGCCTCGTTGGAGAGCGGCGACGGCGGCAGAAACTACCTCAACTCTTGGTTCTTTCGCTCTGGAGCTTTCGGTCTCGCTCTTCGACACTCGCGGCCATCTCCTTTTTGAATTGCTCCAACTTGGCGGCGACAACGTTGTCTTTGCGCGCGACGATCTGCGCGGCAAAGATTCCTCCGTTGGCGGCGCCGGCTTTGCCGATCGCCATCGTCGCAACGGGAATTCCCGCCGGCATCTGCACGGTGGCGAGCAGGGCATCGAGCCCTCTGAGGCTCGACGAATCAATAGGAATGCCGATGACCGGCAACGTTGTATTGGCTGCGATAGCACCGGCCAGATGCGCCGCCGCCCCGGCGCCGCAAATGATCACTTCGAGACCCCGCTGCTGGGCCCTGGCAGCATACTCCGCTGCTGTTCCCGGCGTGCGGTGCGCGGACATGATGCGGGTCTCGTAGGCGACGCCGAAGCCGTCAAGCCGTTTTTCTGCTTCCCGCATCACTTCGAGGTCCGAATCGCTGCCCATTAAAATCCCGACTTTAGGTTGTTTATTCGTCACGATAACCTCCGGATGTTTGAGTCTAGCGTCTCTCGTTGGAAACTCCAGGCTCACATAGCGGGACGTCAGTCAGCTTTTCAACGCTCGATGGGCAATGTCCCTGCGATAGTGCATGCCTTCCCAGGAAATCTCCCCGACCGCGCGATAAACTTCCTTGACGGCGTCGGTAATGTCTTTTCCACGCGCCGTAACTCCCAGCACGCGCCCGCCCGTGGTAACCCAGCGGTTGTTGTTCAGCGTAGTGCCGGCGTGAAAAACGAAGCCATCGGCCCAGTCCTTTAATTTGTTAAGTCCGGAAATTTCTTTACCCTTCTCATAAGCGCCCGGATAACCGCCGGTGCACAAGACGACGCAAACCGCCGAGTCCTCGGACCATTCCGCTTGAACCTGGTCTAGCTTCCCCTCAATGGTCGCTTCGAGCAACGGGATGAGATCGCTCTTCAGGCGCATCATGATCGGCTGGCACTCGGGGTCGCCGAATCGGGCGTTGAATTCCAAAACCTTCGGGCCGGCAGCCGTGATCATGAGACCAACATAGATTACGCCTCGGTAGCGGATGCCGCGCCTTTTTAGCCCGGCTAGTAACGGCCTCAGAATATTGCGCAGAATGCGCTCATGAACCGCCGGCGTAACCGCCGGCGCCGGTGAGTAAGCGCCCATCCCGCCAGTGTTGGGTCCCTGATCGTGATCGCAGAGCCGTTTGTGATCCTGCGAGGAAGCGAGCGGCAAAATATGTTCGCCATCTGTCAAAACCATGAAGGAGGCTTCTTCGCCGTCCAAGAACTCTTCGATCACGAGTTTCTTACCCGCTTCGCCGAAAGTTTTGCGGACGAGGATCTCGTCTATGGCCTCTTCGGCTTCTTGACGATCGGCACAGATAAGAACGCCTTTGCCGGCGGCCAACCCGTCCGCTTTAATCACGTAAGGCGGCTTTTGTTGGGCGAGGTACGCTTTAGCCGCGGTTTCATCAGTAAATGTGCCAAATGCGGCCGTCGGAATGTTGTTTTCGCGGAGAATTTCTTTGGCAAAAGCCTTACTGCCTTCCAATCGCGCGGCCGTTTTGCTCGGTCCAAAAATTTCCAAGTCACGAGATTCGAAAAGATCGGATATTCCAAGGGTGAGAGGCAATTCCGGTCCGACGACCGTCAAGTCGATTTCTTCTTTTGCCGCGAACTCGGCGAGCTGTTCGATCTGATCAACGCCGATCGGCACCAAGGTTGCCAATTCAGCGATCGCTGCGCTCCCGGGTGCGTTATAAATCTTGCTCACGCGTCGACTTTGGCTGATTTTCCAGACCAGCGCGTGCTCGCGACCACCGCTGCCGATGACTAGAATTTTCATCAATGATAAGCTTGGTTGCCGCCGAGGATCGAAGATGGAAGATCGAGAATGGCCATTCTCGGTTCTCGATCCTCCAGTCTTGGTTAGTGTCGGAAGTGTCTCATACCGGTGAAAACCATTGCGATGCCGTATTCGTTTGCCGCAGCGATAACTTCATCATCTTTAATCGATCCCCCGGGTTGAATGACTGACTTGGCTCCAGCGTTGGCCGCCTCGTCGAGGCCATCGCGGAAGGGATAGAAGGCGTCGGATGCCACAGCCGAGCCTTTGAGGTCCAGACCGTGAGTCTCGGCGCGAAGCACGGCAATCTTGGTCGAGTCGATGCGGCTCATCTGGCCGGCGCCAACGCCGAGAACCTGATCCGGCGAAGCGAAAACGATAGTGTTCGATTTGACATGGCGGCAGACGCGCCAAGCAAAATCGAGCGCTTGGTATTCGCTTTCGGTAGGCTTTCGCTCCGTCACGACTTTGCAAGCGCGCACCTCGACTTTTCCCGTATCCCAATCTTGAATCAGCATGCCGCCGCGCACGCGGCGCAGATCGTAGCCGCCGCCTTGAGGCTCGTTCATATTGACTTCAAGCAAACGTATATTGAGCAAGCGCTTTGCCGAAGATA
>Ga0075288_1000047_pt1 | contig 12327 bp, 9 predicted proteins | sample SF_Rice_20C_0N_4_FD_69763 | JGI IMG/M metagenome (GOLD analysis project Ga0075288, IMG submission 69763) | Rice paddy soil microbial communities from Twitchell Island, California, USA - SF_Rice_20C_0N_404 | ecosystem: Environmental > Terrestrial > Soil > Paddy field/soil | place: USA: Twitchell... | reverse complement strand
TGTGAAAATTCAGCGTCACGCCGCGATCCTCCGCGTCGTTCGGGACCGGCGCATCGAGAGCCAGGACGACCTGCGCGAAGCGCTCGCCGAGGAAGGGTTCGTGGTCACCCAGGCAACGCTCTCGCGCGACATCCGCGAGCTTGGGCTGGCCAAGCTCTCCGACCCGCAGGGCGGCGCCTACTACGCCCACCCCCATCGCGCCGCGGTCCGCCCCGATTTGACGCAGGTCCTGCCCACCCTCCTTGTGAGCGTGGACGGCGTCGGTCCGCTTCTGGTTCTCAAGACCGCGAGCGGCTCCGCGGGGGCGATCACGGAGGCGCTGGATCAGGCCGGCTGGGCGGAAATCATCGGAACCATCGCGGGAGACGATACCGTCCTGGTGATCACGCGCAGCCAGCGCACCCGCGAGGCCATCGCTAGCCGGATCAAGGGATTGGTGAAGAAGTAGGCGTCCCGCCCGGCCTCCTCGGGTATCTTGCACGCCCGAGGGTGGGAGCATTACGATTCGAGTCGCCGGTAGCCGGTGTTCAGCCGGCCGCCGCCCCTTCCCGTCGGGCCCCCGAGGCAGGGGGAGCAAGGCGGGATTCGTGCATCCACTGCTCGATCCTTGTGGAGACAAGCGCGTGCGCTGCCTGGCGTTGAACGCCTCCTTCGAGCCGCTCACCATGGTGCCGGTCCGCCGTGCGTTGCGGCTCGTCATCGAAGGCAAAGCGGAAATCGTGGAGTCGGACGGGGGCGAGAGCGTTCGAAGTGAACGCCTCACACTTCCCAAACCGGCGATCATCCGCCTCGTCAAGTTCGTGCACGTACCCCGCCGCTTTCGCCGCCAGGTCACCAACACATTCCTCTTTGCCCGCGACAGTTACCGGTGCCAGTACTGCCACCGGGGCCAGAACGAGCTCCGCCACCGCGAATGCCTCACCCGCGATCACCTGGTCCCCCTGTCGCGCGGCGGCGACAACGAGTGGACCAACGTGGTGACGGCCTGCAGCGCGTGCAATACGAGGAAGGGCAATCACCTGCCGGTGGAGTGCGGCATGCATCCCCTCACGCCGCCGCGCGAGCCGCATTTCGTCCATCTCTCCTGGGCCGTGCGCCGGCTCTCGGCGACCCAGGCCAAGTACATCCGCCTGTTTTACGGCGAGGAAGCACTGCGGGCTCTCGGCGGTACCGTCACGGCCTGACCTCGAACGACGGGCTCTTGGCCTCAAGCCGCAGCGTCGGCAGGCCGGCTATCCGCAGCAACAACCGAGTCGCCCCCCGTCCGAGCGCGTCACCCACCTTGCCATCGTCGCCCCCATCGTCGTCTCCTTCCAGAAATCGTCGAAGCTCGTCGAGATCGGTATCCGACAGCGTCGAGATCTCGAGCGTCGCGTTGTAGTAGTGGCGTCCCGCGGTGGTGGGCCGCACGTTCACCTGAAAGGAGAATGCCAACGCCGCGCTGAGCGCGTCGAGGGTGGCATACCGGCGTTCCTGCCCGCGGCCCGCGACGATGGTGAACAGGCTGTATTGGTCCAGCAGGGGCTCGTGGCGCACGACAACGTCCCACTGGGTCTGTCGCTCGAAGGTGTCGAACCAGCCATCTCTCGACCGCCAGATCTCCAGGCGGTAGTGAAGGCGGACCGGCAGACCCGACCGGAGCGCGGACACCCACCGCTCATCGCTCAGCAGATTTCGTGACTGCACGATCGGTGCGCGGGCGCCGCTCGCGGCCGGCGGGGTGAGCCGCACTTCGAGCTGTACTCCCTGCGCCGCGAGCGGCCCCGCACCCGTCGCGATCGCCCATGCGGCGAGGGCCGCCCTGGCGCGGCGGGCACCGGGGACCGTGCGTCGGACGAGCGGCACTAGAACCGGCGCTGGAGGCGGACCAGGAACTTGATGGGTTCGCCGCCCGACAAGCCCTTGGCCAGGTAGGCGCCGATCTCACCGGCATCGAGTCCGATCCCCACATCCGCCTTCCACTCGTCCAGCGACGGAATGCGGTCCACAGGAACCTGCCCCGGTCCATCTCCGGCCAGCCACGCCTTTCCGACGTCGCCGAGGAAGACCAGGTCGGCCTCCTCGATGCCGATGAACCGGCCGTTCGAGCCGCCTTCCTTGTCGCGGAGACGGTAGCCCAGATTGAGTCCGAGCCGGGTGCGCACCTCCACCTGCGCCGCGATCATCCGATCGCAGAGCGCGGGCTGGGAGGCGTCACTGAAGCCGCGCGGCGAGCAGGGGAAGGCGCGAAAATCGTAGCCGGGGAGCAGATCGGGGCCGCCGAGGGAGACCCGGCGCTGGACGGGCAGCCGGTTGCCGGTGAGCCAGCCGTCGGCGCGGAGTCGGCCGTTCACCCGCAGCGACGGGGTGAGGCGGGAGTACCGGCGGAGGTCGAGGGACAGGCGGTCGAAGCCGTACCCGCCGCCTGCTGGCGTCGGAGGCCGGATGACGTCGGGCAGCGCCACCGGCGAAACGTCGTCGCTGGTCCCGTGTTCGTAGCGACCCCGCAGGTACCACCCCGTCGCCGGCGTGTCGTGCTGGTTGCGGGTGTCGTACGTAACGTCGAGACCGGTGGTGAAGAAGTGCCCGTCGTCGATCAGGGGGTTCCGCCGCCATCGGTCGCTGTTCCGAAGCAGGGACCAGGGGTCGATTGCGCGTACCGAGCGCTCGTGGTCGCGCTGGAGCGACAGCGCGATTCTCACGCTCGTCGCGGGCTGGAACCAGGCGTACCCGCCTCCGCCGACGCGCTCGTAGTAGTCGTGATAGTCGCGCTGGAGCAGGAACGCCGACCACCCGCTCTCCGATGCCGAGAGCGGTTGGTCTTCGATCGCGGCCACCTCGCTGTAGACCCGCCCGCCGATACCGCCATGCGCCGAGCGGAGCTCCGCCCTGACGGCGTAGCCGAAGTCGCTGGTGAGCCGCGACCCCTCGCCTGCCGTGCGCAGCGTGCCCCGCAAGTCGAGCCGCGCCAGCGTGCCTCTGGTGGGCCGCAGCTCGAAGAGCGGTCCGAACACGATCGGGAGTCCTTCGACCCGGTTGTAGGTCCCCCCGGTGGCGAGCGAGAGGGTGGTGCGCACCCGTCCGGTCTGGAAGGTGGTGCTCGCTGTCGCCAGGTCGCCAAGCGGCCGGCGCCGATCGCGGATGACCAGACCCCCGTCGGCCACGCGGAGCACCGGCGCGGCGTCCCAGAATACCCGCTCCTGGCCCTCGTGTCTGGTGCCCGCGCTCCTGATGAGTCTCCCGCCCACCACCAGGATGTCGCCCTCGATGTCCGCGCCGGGCAGGAGGTAGAGCGTCGCGTTGATCACGGTGACCGAACCCGTCACATGGCCTGCCAGCCGGAGCGACCCCCGGTAGAGAGCGAGCTGCCCGGAGAAGCTGCTGCCCTCGGGGAAGGTCACGTCTCCCTCCATGCGGGTGGTCGCGGAGTCGTTGAACGAGGCGATCAGCTCGGCGATGATCTCCGGCGGCGGCCCGCCGCGGACCATGGTGGAGTCCCCCGGAGGCGCGTCGGGGTCGATGACGATGACGCTGTCCTGCGCCCGGAGCGCAGGGACGAGCACCACGGCGAGGATGAGGAGGAGGTATCGCATGCGACTCCCGGGGTGAGTGCTGCCGTCACTCTTCTCGCTTGTCGAGTCCCAACCGCCGCATGCGCCGGTAGAGATTCGCGCGGTCGGTCCGGAGCACGCGCGCGGCTTCGGCCACGTTGCCGCGCGCCTGCGCCAGCGCGGCGGCGATGAGGGCGCGCTCGAATTCGTCGAGCGCTTCGTTGAGGGGACGCCCCGACGCGGCGATCGCGGCGGGAGGCGGCGGCCCGTCGCGCAGCACCGCTCGGACATCGTGCGCGTCAACCACGGGGCCGCTCAGGATGCTCAGCCGCTCCACCAGGTTCGCCAGCTCCCGCACGTTTCCGGGCCAGGAGTACCCCGCGAGGGCCGAGAGCGCGGCCGGGGTGAACGCCGCGGCCTGGCGGGGACGAACGCGCTCCGCGAGGTAGGCCACCAGCGCGGGGAGGTCCTCGAGGTGCTCGCGCAGGGAAGGCAGGTGGATGGGAAACACGTGGAGACGAAAGTAGAGGTCCTCGCGGAAATTACCCTCGCCGACCTCGTCGTCGAGACGGCGGTTGGTGGCGGCGATGACCCTCGCGTCCACCCTCACCGACCCCTCCGCTCCGATTCGCTGCAGTTCGCCGGTCTCCAGCGTGCGCAGCAGCTTGGCCTGTGCCTCCGCGCTCAGGTCGCCGATCTCGTCGAGAAAGAGCGTGCCGCCGTGCGCCAGCTCGAACCGGCCCAGCCGCCGCTCGGTGGCGCCCGTGAAGGCGCCACGCTCGTGGCCGAACATCTCCGATTCGACCAGGTCGCGCGGAATGGCCGCGCAGTTCACCGTCACGAAAGCGCGCCCCGAGCGGCGGCTCGCGGCGTGGATGGCGGTGGCGACCAGCTCCTTGCCGGTGCCCGATTCGCCGGTGATGAGCACCCGTGCCTCGGTCGGCGCTACGCGCGCGACCAGCTCCCGCACCTGGCGGATCGGCGGGCTGTCGCCGATCAGCGTGCCCCGCCGCGACAGCTCCGCCTGCAGCGCGCGGTTCTCCGCGCGCGCCCGGTGCAGCTCCAGCGCCGCCCGGATCGTCACCAGGACCGACTCCGGCGTGAGCGGCTTCTCGAGAAACTGGAAGGCGCCCAGCTTCACGGCGCGCACCGCATCGTTGAGCTGCGCCTTCCCGCTCATCATGATCACCGGCATGGTGCGGCCGCGCTCCCGGAAGCGCACCAGCGTGTCGAGGCCGTCCGGGCCGGGAGGCATCAGCAGGTCGAGGAGGATGACGTCGGGATCGGCATCGTCGAGCTGGAGCAGCGCCGCGTTCCCGTTCGGCGCCTCCACCACCGTCATGCCTTCCTCGCGCAGCAGCGCCGCCAGCATGCGGCGGATGTTCGCCTCGTCGTCCACGATGAGGACGCGATCCGACATCGCTCACACTCCCCGCATGCGTATCCGGAACGTGGCCCCTCCGCCGGGCGTGTCCGCCACGTCGATCGTGCCGCCGTGCATGTCGATCGTCTGCCGGGCCAGGGCGAGCCCGAGTCCGGTGCCGCCGGATTTGGCGGTGGTATACGGGTCGAAGATGCGCCCGCGCAACTCGGCCGGAATGCCCGGGCCGTGGTCGGCGATCTCGACCCGTACGCCGCCTGCCGCATCGGGCCCGGCGGTGATCTCGAGCCGCCCCGCGCCCTCGCACGCCTCCGCCGCGTTGCGGAGGATGTTGCTGAACGCCCGCCGGAGCGGATCGTAGTGGCCGGACAGCGTCGGCGTCGCCGGGTCGAGCGTGAGATGGGTCGTCATCGTGGGGGGCAGGCTGGTGCGCGCCAGCTCCGACAGCAGCTCGCCAAGGTCCACTGGCGCGGCCGGCCCCTCCGGCAGCCGCCCGAACTCGGTGAATTCGCGCGCGAGCTGCTCCAACCGTCCCGACTCGGCCACCAGCACGTCGATCGCTTCCCGCTGTCCCGGGGACGGCGTCCGCGAAAGCTGCGACACCGCGAGTCGAATGGGGGTAAGCGGGTTTCGCATCTCGTGCGCGACTCGCCGCGCGGTCTCGCGAAAGGCGCGCAGGCGCTCCGCCTCCAGCTCCTGCGAGCGCGCCCGATCGAGCGACTCCGCCATCTCCCGCAGCGCGGTGCGCAGGGCCGCAAACTCGGGCGCCCCGCGCCTGGGCCGGTCGGGCGGCAGCGGCTCCTTCCGCCGGATGTGGCCGGTCCAGCCGATCAGCTCTTCGATGGGCCGGCTGAGCTGCCGCGAGAGGTGCCCGCCGAGGCGCACCGAGGCGTACAGGAAGGCGGCGCCGGCGAGGAACACGACGAGCCCCAGGCCCGCGTAGTAATACCGGCCGAATGTCTCGGCCCGCTGGAAGCTTCCGATCGCGGCGTTGAGCTTGGCGGCATGGTCTGCAAGCGCGCGGCGCTCCTGCGGTCTCAGGCGTGTGGAGTCCAGCGTCTGCAACAGCGTTCGTCCCGACGAGCCCACCGCCTCCATTGCCCGCCGAGCCCCGGCGGCCGGGGTAGTCGAGCGGACCGTGAAGCCCCACCCGAGGACCGCCACGGCCGTGGGAACCGCGCCGAGACCGATCAGGATGAGAAGAATTCGCTGGCGGAAGGAGAGCCGCATCGCGTTGCAAGATAAGCCGCGGAGGCTCGGACGGCCCACCCGGCGGCCGCGCCCGCCACCGCGGCGATCCAGTCCCGCACGGGGACCGGTCCCGTGCCCGCCAGCCACGGAATCAGCCCGAGCCCGGCCCCGATCGCGACCGCTACGACGATCGTCGCGGGTTTTGGCCTGCCCCACCGACTCGCCCAGTAGCCCAGCGGCAGCATGAGCCCCGCGACCCAGACCATGGTCAGGGCGGCGGCCTCGGGGCCGAAGGCGTAGCCAAACGGTATGGCGAGACCCCACGCCATCATGGGCTCGAGCAGCAGATCCGCCCGGCGAGTCCGACCGTTCACCGTGGCTTCGAGCCAGAGGAGCTGGCCGCGCTCTCCGGCCTGGATGTGGAACGGCACGCCCGCCTTGTCGGGCGCCGCGCCGTCGAGCCTGAGAGCGGGACCGGGTATCCTGAGCCGCGACACCCTCCGCGGCATCTCGGCCATCAGCGCGCGCCGCCGCTGAGAGACGCTCGCGATGCCGGCGCCGATCCTCATCCGATAGATCCACAGCTCGTTCTGCGGCGGCGCCTGCGACACCACGTCCAGGCTCAGGTCCATCACCCCACTGGAAAAGAGCGCGCGGATCTGCTCGGACTCCGGAGTGTCGAGCCAGCCCTCGGTGAAAGATGTTCCCGACACGGCCGCGCGTCCGATCCGGCCGCGGTACGCATCGGAGAGCGCCGAGCTGTCCGAGTGCTCGACGAGGGCGCCCTCATCTTCGTGCCAGGGCCTGAAGCTCCATGAGGAAAGACCGGCGATGCCGAGCCAGAGGGCCGCGCCGGAGAGCGTGAGCGCGCGGGCCGCCTTTGGGCCGGGTGCGAGCAGGATCCCAAGGCGCGGCGCCATGGCCGCACCCAGCGCCCCGCCCGTGGTGTTGCTCAGGACGTCGCTCAGGCTGGCGTCGCGTCCCACGACGACGAAATACTGGAGCGACTCGATCGAGAGCGAGAGCAGCGCGCAAGCGAGCGTCGTGCGCCGCCAGCTCCATCCGGCCAGGCGGAGGCAGAAGCCCAGGGGCACGAGCATGAGCACGTTCAGGAAGACGTCCACGCCGCCGCGAGGTCCGCAGACCAGGCAGAGAAGCGGAGTGGCCGCGGCGGGTCCCACACCCTGCGGCATCGGGTAGAGGGTGACGTAGAGGATGACCGCCAGCGTGCAGGCAGCACCGGCGGCCCACCACCGAGGCCGGAGAAAGGCGATGCGCACTTCGATCGACTCGCCTAGGCCATGCGATCGGCCCGTGCGATCACGGGCGAGCCGAGCCAGCGGGTCATCCCGGTGAATCGCGCCGGCAACTCGGCGATGCGGCTGAACCGGGTCGAGCCCGCGGCGCGATGCAGGACCATGGGGACGAAGAACTGCGGCGTGTGGGAGGTTACCCGAAATCCGCTTTGCTCGAAGGCCGCGCGGATTTCGCCGGGAGAAAACAGAAGATAGCGGCGCGTGCTTCCGCCCTCCAGGCGCAGCTTGGCCGAGAACAGCCGGTCCGCGATGAAGTTCACGCTCCGGCGGCTGGGATAGTCGATGACCACGCTCCGGTCGGCCACCCGGCACAGCTCCGCGAGCAGCCGCCGCCAGTCGATGCTGTGCGCCAGGAGCCGGTAGCAGACCACCGCCTGGAAGTGTCGATCGGGAAACGGGAGCGCGAGGAGGTCGGTCGTGAGATAGTGGCACGCATCGCGGGCGAGCCAGGGATCCAGACGTCTGGCGCAGGAGGGATCGCTGCCCGCGACCGTGACGGTAAGCCCGCTGCCGATCAGGGCCGGCGCCACCTGCGCGTGCCCGCCGCCGACGTCGAGCAGCGTGGCACCGGGGGGAAGGCCAGCCAGCGCTTGGAGAGTAAGTCTCGCCTGGACCTCGAGGAACCACGTGCCTACCGGACCAGCGAACCGCTCGGCATAGCGGTCGGAGGAGGACTCGATGTCGGCGTCCTCCCGGATCGGCGCGTCCGCTGGCGTCATCCGGTGCAAGCTAGTCCCCGCCTCGACGGCAGTCCACGGCGGCACAGGCGACGAAGAGCGATTACCGCGCCGCATCCTCGAGGCGACGGATCGGCGGGAGAGACGCGGTCGGCTCGGCGCCTCGCCGGTCGAGAAAGGTCCTGCACCATAGTTCCGTGAGCAGGAGCGACCAGAGCCGGTACGCCCGCTCCTGGCTGTACGGCGTCCCGGCACGCCGCCGCCGAAGCGCGGCCACGTAGCCGGGCTCGAAGAGCCGCCGCTCCGCCAGCACCGGAGGCGCCAGCAGGTCGTCGGCCATGCGGTCGAGCACCTCGCTCATCCGGGTGTCGTGCTTGAGCCGGTTGAAGCTCTTCCCGGTTGCCAGAACGCTGTCCGAGATCAGGCCCGCGGACGCCTTGCGCAGGATGTACTTCTGGGTGCGACCGCGGATCTTCAAGCCATCCGGGATGGAAAAGGCGGCCGCCAGAAACCTGGGATCGGTGTGATGCGCGTTCATCCGCACGCCCGCGCCGGCGTACAACCGCTCCACCGGTGACTGGTAGGGCAAGACCAGGAATCCGCGTCGAAGGAAACTCGTGAGCGGCTGGTCGCCACCGGCGGGGAACCCGGCGAAAGGAGCGATCGCCGGTGCCCCGATGACCGTGGGAGCCGGAAACTCCCGCCCTCGAAAATACGCCCGGCGGAGCATCCGGCCCGCCGCGGATCGAGGCTCCACGCTCCGGAAGGTGTAATCGTAGAACTCCTCCAGCGGGCGCCGGAAGAGGGGATGCCGGATCGCGAGATCGACGAGGCGATGCCGCGGCTGGCCGGCGAAGAGCCCGTCGAATCCGAAGCCTGTCACCACCAGCTCGACGAATCGGGCCGCCTCGCGGGCCGCGACGAACAAGTACGCGACGTCCTCCCGGCCGATCGGCTCCTCGATGTGCCACACCATCCACGGCAGCAGACCGGGAAGGTCCTCCGGGTCCATCACCAGCGGGTGGTGCGTCGTTCCCACCTCGGCCGCCACCCGCCCGGCATTCACCAGCTCGCGATCGTCCGGGCCGTAGCCCGCGGAGAAGGTGTGCACCTCGCGGTCCCCAGCCACGTGCCGGACGCCCGCCGCCATGATCGCCGAATCGAGCCCGCCGCTCAGCGAGACGCCGACTCTGGTGTAGGGTCGTACCTGATCGCGGAGCGTTTCGAGGAAGACCGCGCGGAGCTCGGCGGCATGCCGCGCCTCGTCGTCGTGCACCACCCGTACCGGCAGGTCCCAGTACCGTGCGCTCCACATCCGGCCCGCCGCGACTTCCACGTAACTGCCCGGCGCGACCGGGTGGACGTCCTGGAGGCAGGTGATGCCGGGCGCGGTCCACTTGGTGGCGTGAATGGTCTGAAGCGCCTCGCGATTGGGCGCCGCGGGGACGCTTTCCACCGCGAGCAGGGCCTTGTACTCGCTCGCGAAAACCATGCGTCCCGTTCGCCGCTCCACCGTGAAGTAGAGCGGCGCATAGCCGATCCGGTCGCGGACCAGGATGAGCCGGCCGGTATCGGATAGCCAGACGGCGGCGGCAAATTGGCCCCCCACCTGGCTCAGGCCCTCGACGCCAAGAGTCGCGATCAGCTCCTGCAGCAGCTTCGCGTCCTCGTCCGGCCTCGCCTCGTCCGGACGACGCCTTCCGAGCAGTCGCGCGAGCTGCCGGCGGTTGTCCACGGCTCCATCGAAGACCAGGGGTCCTCCCTGGAGCGAGCGAACGAGGGCGTCCGGCCCGCGCACACCCAGATGCACGCGCCGCGCGGGCGACCAGGTGGCGCCGGCCGGTCCGCGATGCGCGAGGCGGGCGCCGATGGCGCTCACTTCGTCGGCCCCGGCGTCTCCCACGATGCCGTAGATCGCGCCCATCAGGTCATGCCCGGTGAGAGTGGGTGAAGTGGGATCCCGGGCGCTGTTCGATGCCGTTGCACGTTCGAGTCGAGCGGACTCAGCGGTCGAGAGCGGACACCGCTGGGTGGCCGGCGGGAATTTCAGGGAGACGGAGATGCCGGACGATGGGATGCAGGGTGGTGGCGGCGCGGGCCAGCCAGCCGAGAGCCACGCCGTAGATGACGCCGACCAATCCCCAGCGCGCTCCGAACACCGCCGCGGCCACCGCGAGCAGTACCGAGCCCCAGCCCAGGAGATTGACCACCGCCAGCTCGCGGTGGGTCGCCAGCGCCGACACCGTGGCCTTGGCAAACGCATTCATGATCTTGACGATGCCGCTGATCAGCGCCGCGACGATCAGCGCGACGGTCAGGTGGTACTTCCCCCGCAGAAACAATTCCTCGACGATCGGGGTGGCGATGCCGATGACCACCGAGCCGATCAGGACCAGACCGATGGACAGCTTGGCCTCGTGGGCGATGAGCTGCCGCCGCTGCTCGACGCTGGTAGCCGCCCGCAGGCGAGGGAACAGGGTGTATCCGACCCCCATCTGCATCACCCGGAAGAGCGAGCCAACGATCGCCCCGAGCACGCCGTAGGTAGCCAGATCGGAAACCGACAGGGTGTGGGGGATCACCAGGCGCTCGAGCTGCACGAGGGTGAGGCCGGCGACTTCGAGTCCAGCGAGCGACAGCGCCTCTTTCCACGGGAAGTCGCGCACCTCGACGTCGCCGGCCGGGTGCTCCCGAAGGAGCACGGCCCAGCCGATCAGCCCCGCCACGACGAAACCGAGCGCGGAGATGAGCAGCGCGAGCCAGAGGTGCCGGACGTTGAACGCCACCACCGCCAGGGCGGCGAACAGCAGGACCACGTTGGGACTCTGGATCAGAGAGAGGGAGATGGCGAAGCGTTGCTGGCTCTGGAACTTGGCCCCGGCAACCATCATGGCGCCGCCGGCCGCGACGCTCACGAGGAGGTAGAGTCCGATGCCGGGACCGAGGCCGTAGCCCAGCAGCCCGATGGCGGTGAAGATCAGGGCGACGGTTCCCGCGGCGAGAATCACGCGCCAGAGGAGTTGGGGGCCCGCCGCCAGGTGCCGCCGGTTCACGATCCCATCCACGCCGGTCGGGGCGAGCGAATAGCCCAGGTTCCCGATCGCCAGCACCAGGGTGAACAGGGCGTACTCCTCTTTCGGGAGCACTCGGGCCAGAATGAGATTGGCTCCGGCGAAGCCCGCCCCCGCCGTTCCGTAGACGACCATGCTACGGAGCGTCGGGGACTTCCAGAGCCGCTTCACGACCGGATCTCTGCCGCCCGCGATTCGACGAGGCTGTAGAACTTACCGAGCTTCCGGTGGGCGGCCTCCCGCGTGTACTCCTCCTGGACGTGGCGCTTGGCCTCCATGGCAAGCTGCGCACGGAGGTCGGGATCCTTCAGCAGCTCCGCCAGACCGCGTCCCAGGGCCTCGGGCTCGGGCTCGACGAGATACGCGATCCGCTGATCGAGCACCTGCGTGTGGGTCGGGAGCCGGGTGGCGAGCACCGCGGCACCCGAGTCCAGGTAGGAGTAGATCTTCATCGGGGTGTTCACGCCCTTGAGCCGCGGGGAGACCAGCACGTCGGCGTGCTTGAACAAAGCCGGCAGATGGCTGATGGGCCGGGGACCCAGGAAGTGCACGTGGTCGCCGTCTCCGCCCGCTCTCGCCAACACCTGATACCGGCTGATATCCTCCGGTCTTCCGCCGACGATGACCAGCTGGGCGTTCGGCACAGCCTCGAGGACGTAGCGAAAGGCGTGGAGCAGCAGGTCGATGCCCTGGTAGCGCTCGAGGTTGCCCACGTACATGGCCACCGGTCCCAACTCGGCGATCTCGGGTGGCACCCCGGCGCCGGAATTCGAGGGATGGTCGATGTAGGGCAGCAAGGTCGTATCCTCGACCCGAGCGACCAGTTTCCGGGGCGCATGACCATGCACGATAGTGGCCAGGGCGGTGCAGACCGTCAGCACGCCCAGGCTCCGGCGAATCACGAAGCCCTCGCACTGGCGGAGGGCCGCGGATACCCAGCGCAGCTTGGGGAAGGTGTCGACCATCTGCTCCACGAGCGACGAGTCCATGTCGTAGACGTACGGAATCCGCGTAACCGCTTCGACTCCCGCCGCGATGAACGCCGACTCTTCCACCGCATGAATGAGGTCGTACCGCTTCCGTTTGATCAAGCGGATGCATTTGAGCAGCATCAGCCAGTCGCACAGCACCTTTTTCAATGAAAAGCCCGGCCGGATGTTT
>Ga0075288_1000045_pt1 | contig 12530 bp, 9 predicted proteins | sample SF_Rice_20C_0N_4_FD_69763 | JGI IMG/M metagenome (GOLD analysis project Ga0075288, IMG submission 69763) | Rice paddy soil microbial communities from Twitchell Island, California, USA - SF_Rice_20C_0N_404 | ecosystem: Environmental > Terrestrial > Soil > Paddy field/soil | place: USA: Twitchell... | reverse complement strand
CCCCGCTCCTGCTCCTGCTCCATCCAGTCCATGGTGGCGGCGCCCTCATGGACCTCACCGATCTTGTAGTTCTTGCCGGTGTAATAGAGGATGCGCTCGGTCGTCGTCGTTTTCCCGGCATCGATGTGGGCCATGATGCCGATATTGCGATAGCGGTCGAGCGGGGTCTGTCGGGCCATGATGTCCTGTCGGTTCTAGCAGCGAAAAAGCGGGGCGACCGACCGGGACGACTCCCGTGGTATCGCTCCGCGCGCATCGGGGCTTACGCCCGCGATGAAGATCGCGTTGTCCTCGGAGGATCAGAGGTGGTCGGGCCCGTCAGGGCCAGGATCACGTAATCCGATGTCTGGGGGCCGGTGTGCCACCCACGGCCCGGAAGTGCTAAGCCCCGCAAACCTAATGGAGTTAGACCCCCTGTCAAGCCCGCCCGCCGTACCCTGCCTCGGCGCCTGGACGTACCTGGGCGGGACGGCGACGATTGGCCCCGGTGACGAGTGCTCGTCGCGGCGTTCCCGCAACAGATGATGTTCACTCGACGTGAGACCGGCCCACACGAAAAAGGGGCGATCCCGAGATCGCCCCTTTCGATCCAGCCGTGCGTCTGGCCTACCAGCGATAGTGCGCGAACGCCCGGTTGGCCTCGGCCATCCGGTGCGTGTCATCCTTCTTCTTGATGGTGTTCCCCTCGCCCTTCGACGCGAGGACCAGCTCCGCCGCCAGCCGCTCGGACATCGTCTTCTCGGTGCGGGCCCGCGAGAAGGAAATGAGCCACCGCATGGCCAGCGCCGTGCGTCGGTCCGGCCGGACCTCCACGGGCACCTGGAGCGATGCGCCGCCCACCCGCCGGCTCTTGACCTCCAGCGTGGGCTTGGCGTTGTTGACCGCCTGCTTGAACACCGAGACGCCCGGCTGTCCGGTGCGCTCCTCGATCAAGTCCATGGCCGAATAGAAAATGCCTTCGGCGACGCTCTTCTTCCCTTCGTACATCAGATTGTTGACGAACTTGGAGACCGTCTGGCTGTCGTACCGCGGGTCTGGCGGCACCGGACGCTTGACCGCCTTGTTGCGCCGGCTCATGCCTTCGCTCCCCTGGCCGCGGGAGCCGCGGCGCCCTTCGGCCGCTTGGCTCCGTACTTGGAGCGGCTCTGCCGCCGATCGTTGACGCCCGCCGAATCGAGCGTGCCGCGGACGATGTGATAGCGCACTCCCGGCAAATCCTTGACTCGGCCGCCGCGAATCAGGACGATCGAGTGCTCCTGAAGATTGTGGCCCTCACCCGGGATGTAGGCCGTGACCTCGAACCCGTTGGTGAGCCGCACGCGGGCGACCTTCCGCAGCGCCGAATTGGGCTTCTTGGGCGTGGTGGTGTAGACCCTGGTGCACACGCCGCGCTTTTGCGGATTGGACTTGAGGGCCGGCGCCTTGTCTTTGGCTTCGACGTCTTTCCGGCCGCGCCGGATGAGCTGATTGATGGTCGGCATGCGGAAAACGTAGTGGCTCGATGGGGTGAGGTCAAGAAGCTGGCGAGCCGCGAGCGTCCGTGCCGTTTGCCCTTCCCCACTGCATCCATTCTGGTCAGCCGGCACCGATAACCTGATACCCGGTACCGAGATGGCGGTCCTCCACCGGGCGGCCTCCAACTTGCCTCCTGGCTCCGGAGCCGGATGCACCGGCGACGATTTTCCAACGCCGGAGCCCGCGTGCACCGTTCGACGGTCCTCCCTCTCGTATCCATCCTCCTCGCGGCGGCCCCGCTCCCGGCACGCGCCCAATCCGACCCTCCGGGCAAGCCGTTCAACGAGGTGACCCGCGGCAGCACCATCGGCACCGGACTCTTCACCATCTACTACAAGGGCGACGACATCTTCCTGTCGCTCGGGCCGCGCCAGCTCGACCAGGACTACCTCCTGGTCACCCAGGTCTCCCAGGGCATCGGCGATCTCGGGCTCGATGGGGGCCGATCGCTTCGCTCGGACCTCGTGCGCTTTCACCGCGAGGGCAGCCAGGTGGAGCTGTGGGTCGTCAATTCGCATATGGCCGCCGTGCCGGGGACGCCCATGGCGCGCACGGTGGGCTATTCCTTCGGCCACTCCGTGGCGGAGTCGTTCCCGATCGCGGCCGAGCGTCGCGACGGTGAGATCCTGATCGACGTCGCGCCCTTCTTTCTCTCGGACTGGGGCGACGTCGGCACGATCCTCCAGACCGCGGCGACGAGCCGCAAGGTCAGCGGCACCATCTCCCTGGACGAGAAGCGCTCCAGCTTCCAGCAGCTCCGCCTGTTCCCCACCAACGTCGAAGCCGAAGTGCGGCTCACCTTCGCCACCCCGCGCAACCTTGGCCTGGAGACGGTGTCCGACTACCGCTGGATTCCGATCGGCGTCCACTACTCGCTGCTCGAGCTCCCCGCCGAGCCGATGCGGCCGCGGTTCGCCGACGATCGGGTGGGCTACTTCATCTCGGCGATGAAGGACTTCTCCCGGGACACCGCCGAGCGGTTCTTCGTCCGCTACGTCAACCGGTGGCGGCTGGAAAAGAAGTACCCGGAAGCCGCCTCCAGCGTGCCGGTGCAACCCATCATCTACTACATCGACCGCACCGTGCCCGTCGAATGGCGGCCCTACGTCCGCGCCGGAATCCTCGAGTGGAATCGGGCGTTCGAAGAGGCCGGCTTCCGTGACGCGATCCGGGTACTCGACGCGCTTGACGACAGCGCCTGGAGCGCGGAAGACGCCCGCTATTCCACGGTACGGTGGACGGCGACGAATCAGTCGGTCTACGCGATCGGCCCCACCAACGTCGATCCCCGGACCGGAGAGATCCTGAACGCCGACGTGCTCATCTCGGCGGGATGGATCCAGCGCTGGCGCGGCCAGTCGGGGGAGTTCGTCACCCCGGTCGCGTCGGTGGAGTCGGCGTTCCGCGACGACTCGCTCGCCGCGGCGGCCGGTGAGGATCCCCGGTGGTGCCGCTACGGAGAGGGTCTCGGCTCCGATGGCGGGCTCGCGGTGGCCCTCCTGGCCGCCAGAGGATCGATCGCACCCGGCGAAGCCCCCAGCCGCGCCTACATCGGCCAGGCGCTCAAGGCGCTGGTCATGCACGAGATCGGGCATACGCTTGGCCTGCGCCACAATTTCCGCGGCTCCGCCGGCGCGAGCGCGGCCCAGCTCGCCAACCAGGGCTGGACCAGCACCCATGGGTTCGGCGTCTCGGTGATGGACTACATGCCGCCGGCGCTGGCGCTCGATCCTGCCCGGCAGGGTGACTACTACGCCCCGACGATCGGCTCCTACGACCGCTGGGCGATCGCGTATGGATACGGCGCGGTCGGCGGCATCGTGCAGCCCGAGCGGTCGAAGGGCGGCGGGCAGAGCACCGCGAGCTGGACCCCGGAGATGGAGCTCAACGGTCTCGAGGCGATCGCGTCGGAAGCCGCCGCTCCCGAACATCTCTACGGCTCGGACGAGGACGCGGGGTTCGGAGCCGCCGGTCTCGATCCGACCATCTCCCGGTACGACCAGACCAGCGATCCGCTCGCCTGGGCCCGGGACCGCGTCGCCCTGATCGACGGCATGTTCGACTCGCTCGAGACCCATGTCGTGGCGCCCGGTCAAGGCTACGCCCGACTGCGATCGGTCTTCACCGATCTCCTGGCCGATCGCTGGTACGCCCTCCTGGTGACGACCAAGTATCTTGGTGGAGCAACGATCTCCCGCGATCATCGTGGCGACCCCGGCGAGCGCCCCGCGCTCGTGAACGTCCCCGCCGCGCGGCAGCGGGCCGCCCTGGCATTCATCGCCGAGAGGGGCTTCGGGGAGGGCGCCTACCGCTTTTCGCCATCGCTGCTCGGGCGCCTGGGCCCGGAGCGCTGGAGCCACTGGGGCGCATCGCCGTACGGGACTCGCGCCGACTTCCCCCTGCACGAGTGGGCGCTGGGCCAGCAGAGCGGCCTGCTCTCGCGGCTCCTCGATCCGGTGGCCCTGAGCCGGATCCGCGACGCGGAGCTGCGCGCGATGCCCGGCGATTCGACGATGGGCCTGCCGGAGCTGTTCGCCACCCTGAGCGGATCAATCTGGTCGGAGCTGGCGCCTGAGACACCGGGCAAACCCGGCCGCGCCCGAAGCATCGGCTCGATGCGGCGCGACCTCCAGCGGCTGCACCTGAACATGATGATTCGCCTCGCGCTCGATCCGGCCCCCGGCACCCCGGAGGACGCCCGGGCGCTGGCCCGCGTCACGCTGGCCTCGCTCGGCACCGATCTGGACCGCGCGCTCAACGGCGCGCGCCCGGAGCTGGACGCGTACACCCGCGCGCACCTGCTCGACTCCCGGCAGCGTGTCGGTCGGGCGCTCGAGGCCGGAATGATTCAGCCCACCACGTACTCGAGGTAGCAGGCCATGCATGCGATCGTCGACGCGTCCGCTCTGGCTCAGACCGCCGTCTACATGGCGGGCGTGCTCACCGGCTATGCACTGCTCACGCCGACCGAGGAGCTCCAGCGCGTCTGGAACGCCGTCCGCTCCACCTGGCGGCGCAAGGAGTAGCGCCGCTCCATCTTGACAGCCGGTGATCCGCCCGGGACATTGGCTGTACCGTGAAACAACGTTCCAAATCCGAGGTGCATTCCCGCCTCGCCGGCACCAAGGCCGTGGCTCGTGCGCTCCGCATCGCGCGCACGTTCACCGATGCGCGCCCAGAGTGGACGCTCGCTGGCCTTTCCCGCGAGCTCGGTCTCAGCAAACCCACCGCCTTGCGCCTGCTGGCCGCCCTCGAGCGGGAAGGGCTCGTCGTGCGCAGCGACGCGTCCGGCGCGTACCGTCTGGGCCCCGCCGCCATCGAGCTGGGCGCGCGCGCCCAGCGCTCCAACAGCACCGCCAGCGCCGCCCGCCCCGAGATGGAGGATCTCACCCGGGCCACCGGCGAAACCTCGAGCATCGAGATCCTGTCGGAGGATGAGACGGTGATTCTCGACGAGGTGCAGGGCGGCCACCTCATCGGCACCTCTCCCTCGGTCGGCACGCGGTGGCCGGCCCATGCCACGTCGACCGGCAAGGTGCTCCTCGCGGCCGCGCTGGAGCAGGACGCCTCCCTGATTCAGAAGATGACGCGCCGCGCCGGTGGCAGGCTGCGGCGCCTCACCTCCTGCACCATCGGCACATCCGCGCGGCTCGCCCTCGAGCTGGCTCGGGTCTCCAAGCAGGGCTATGCCACCGCGATGGGTGAGCTGGAAGAGGGCTATGTGGCCATCGGCGCGCCGGTGCGGAATCACGACGGAGAGGTGGTGGCGGCCGTTTCGCTGGGCGGCCCCAGCACCCGATTCACCGAGTCGCGCCTCCCGCGGCTCATCAAGCTGGTGCGCGAAGCCGCCGCCCGGGTGTCCCAGCGGCTCGGGTACGTCGTCCGTTCCGCCGGCGGAGCATCGAGGGTCGCTGGCTCCTAGTCTTCCCTCACGATCGATCTCATGCCGACTTCGTTTCTTCGCCTGACGCTATCCGTTTTCATTCCGTTCGTCGCCTTCGCGACATTCACCGCGTCCGCGGCTCCGCCCGCGCCCAAGGGTACACTCGTCATCGTGGGTGGAGGCGAGCGCTCGCTCGACGTCATGCAGCGATTCATCCAGCTCGCCGGCGGCCAGAAAAAGGCTCGCATCGCGGTACTCCCCATGGCAAGCGAGGACGCCGCCGAGGCCGGCCGTGAGATGGTGGCGGAGCTCGACAGTATGGGCGCCCGCGCGTACATGGTCCTCCTCACCCGGGCAGAGGCGGAGACCGACGCGGGCGCCGGCCTGCTCGACTCCGCCACCGGCATCTGGTTCAGCGGGGGCGACCAGGACAAGCTCGCCGCCGCCATCGGCGGCACCGCCGTGCTCCGGGCCGTCCACGCGCGGTACGTCGCCGGCGCGGCGGTCGGCGGCACGTCGGCGGGCGCGGCGGTCATGTCGGACTCGATGATCACGGGCAATCAGACGCCGCCGGGCGATACCACGGGCTACTACGGCGACGAATTCCCCGCCATCGCCCGAAACCGCATCCAGGTCGTCCCGGGGTTCGGGTTTCTCACCACCGGCATTGTCGATCAGCACTTCATCAAGCGTGAGCGCCACAACCGCCTCCTGAGCGCGGTGCTCGAGCGCCCCTATCTCATCGGCGTGGGCATCGACGAGGGGACCGCGCTCGAGGTGGACCCCGACGGGCGCTGGCGGGTCCTCGGGAAAAGCGCCGTGATCGTGTACGACGCCCGGAAGGCGCATGTCACCCCGAAGGAGCGGGCGGTTCTCGGCGCCACCGAGATACGCCTGCACGTGCTGCCGTCCGGCAGCACGTTCGATCCGAAGACGGGGCGAGGAGTCCTGAGCCCATGAGTCCGATCCCGATCCGGGAGAGTCTTGCGATCGCAACCGGCGACCTCTCGAATGCGTGGCTCGAGAGCGGCTGCGTGGAGCGCATCCGGGTAGGGGATTCCACCGCGTTCGAAGCCCTCTTTCGTTCCTACCACGCGGCGCTGTGTGCCTTCGCCTACCGCTACCTCGGGGCACGCGATCTAGCCGAGGAGATGGTGCAGGAGGTCTTTCTCTTCGTCTGGGAGCGACGCGAGACCTGGCAGGTCCGGACTTCGGTGAAGAGCTACCTGTTCACCGCCGTCCGCAACGCGGCGCTGAGCTACCTACGACACGAGCGCGTCGTCCGGCGCCGGGAAACCGAAGCTCTCGAGCTCTTGGAGATGCCACTTGCGAGCGCCGACCTGGAGGTGGCAGCCGCTGAGACCACGGCCGCCGTCCAGCGCGCGGTCGGACGTCTCCCGGAGCGGTGCCGGCTGGTGTTCACGCTGCATCGCGAGCACGGCCTTACCTACGCCGAAGTGGCCGACGTCCTCGGCATCTCCCCCAGGACGGTGGAGGTCCAGATGGGCCGGGCCCTCAAGTCGCTCCGCAAGGCTCTGGCGGGCTTCCGGCCATAATTAACGGATTGTCACCCTGAACGGAGTGAAGGGGACCATGCTGGCACGGTCCCCTTCGCCGCGCTCAGGGTGACAGAGTCCCAGTCCAGCCTGTAAGGGTATCAGGCCGGCTCGGGCGCCTAAGGAGTGAGGACGCTTCCTTGGGAGATCTCTCCTGCCTTGACCGACGACATCGATTGGACCCGGCTCGCCCGCTATTTCGCCGGCGAATGCGCACCAGACGAAGCTGAGGAGACCCGCCGCTGGATCGAGGCCGACCCGGAGCGTCGGCGGGCCGCTGAGGAGGCGCGCGCCGCCTGGAGCGCGGCAGGCAGCCCGACCACGGCGTGGAACACCTCCGCGGCGTGGCGCGGGTTGGCGGCGCGACTCCACTCCCGCGAGCGTCGCGGCGGCCCGGCTCTGGTGCATGCCGCCTGGCCGCCCGAGTCCCGCGGCAGATGGTCCCGCGCCGCTCCGGGGGTGGCGATCGCCGCCGCCGCGGTGCTCATGGCGGCCATCGGCCTCCGGTGGAGCGGACTGAGCATCGGGCCCGCCCGAACCGCCCCGGCAGCCGCCCCGTTGCGCGAGGTGCGCGTTCCGCTCGGCCAGCGCGCCCGATTCCAGCTTTCCGACGGTACTCGCGTGCTGCTGGCGCCAGGCAGCGTTCTCCGCTACGACACCACCAGCTTCGGCGAATCCGTCCGCGAGCTCTGGCTGGACGGCCAGGCCCACTTCACGGTGACTGATGATCCGCGGCACCCATTCATCGTACGCACCAGTCGTACCGTGACCGAAGACCTGGGAACCGAGTTCGTGATCACCGACTATGCGACGGATCTGGCAAGCCAGGTCGTGGTAGCATCGGGGACCGTCGTGGTACGCAGCCTTGCCGCCGATACCTCGCGGCCGGCCACGCTGCTCCGCGGTGGTGAGCTGATGCGGCTCGACCCGGCCGGCCGGGTGAGCGTGCGTCGCGAGGTAGATCTCCGGCCGGTGCTCGCATGGACTGAAGGCCGGCTCGTCTTTGCGGACACGCCGGTCGGCGAGGTCGTCACCCAGCTCAATCGTTGGTATGACAGCAACGTGCGCTTGGGCGATCCGTCACTCTCCGCTCACAGCTTTACCGGCAACTACCTCTCCGAATCGGAAGCCACCGTGGTGCGTGAACTGGCCGCGGCCATCGGAGCGATGGTGGAGCGCCGGGGTAATGTCGTGGTTCTGGTTCCTCTGTCCGACCGCTCACGGGGGAGATGAGTATGTATCGCCTTGGCTTGGTCATGGCCTTCCTGTTGCTCTGGGTGAGCCGCCCGGTCGTAGCGCAGACGGCCGACACCCCGGATGCCAGTCCGTACTTGGAGCGCGGGCCGCGGTTCCTGCTGGCCTCGGCGAGCGCGCCGAAGCTGGTGGACGTCCGCAAGACGAAGGTGCTCCGGCAGCGGATTTCCCTGGACCTGCAGGACGTGCCGCTGGCGGAGGCGTTGCGGGATGTGTCCCGGAAGTCAGGGATGCGGTTGGCGTTTAGCGATGCCGTGGTTCCCCCCCAGCACACAGTGCAATTCCGAGCCGACAACATTACGGTGGCGGCGGCGCTCACCGAGCTGCTGATCGACACCGGAGTGGACATTCTGTTTTCCCGTGATGGGGGCGGAGTGCTGGTCCGACGGCAATTTCAATTGGCGGTGATACGGGGGACGGTCACCGACTCCGCTGGTGAGGCGCTCCCGGGTGCCATGGTTTCGATTCCCGGAACCTCACACCGGGCGGAGACCAGCGAGACCGGGCAATACGTCCTGTCCGATGTCTCTCCGGGAACGGTCGTGATTCGGGCGCAGTCGATCGGCTATGTCCCGCAGGAGCGTCGTGTGGCGGTCGAGCCAGACGCGCAGCTGACCGTGAACTTCGTCATGGCGCGGGGGATCGCCCAGCTCGAGGAGGTCGTCTCGGTAGGCTACGGCAGCAAGCTCCGCGGCGAGCTCAGCACCTCGGTGTCGTCGGTGAGCGCGGCGGAGATCGCCAACCAGCCGATCGCCAGCATCGACGGCGCCCTCCAGGGCAAGGCCGCGGGCGTCCAGGTGACCCAGAACGCCGGCAATCCCGGGAACGGGATGAGCATGCGAATCCGCGGCACGGCCTCGGTATCCGCGGGCAGCGACCCGCTCTACGTGGTCGACGGGGTCCCCATCGTGGCCGGCGACATCTCGCAGCTCGGCCTCGGAGGTCAGACGCCGGCGGCCATCAGCGGGCTGAGCCCGGACGACATCGACCGTGTCGACGTCCTCAAGGATGCCGCCGCCACGGCCATCTACGGGTCGCGGGGGTCGAACGGAGTGGTGCTCATCACGACCAAGCGCGGGGTGGAGGGAAAGCCGACCGTCACCTTCAACAGCTATGTCGGCACCCAGTCGGCCTCCAAGCGGCTCGATCTGCTCAACTCGACCCAGTACCTCGAGATCTTCCGCGAGAGCGCGCTCAACGACGGGTACGACCTTGCCGATCTCGACCCCAATTACTTCGGCGAGGTCGGGGTCGCCGACAGCCTCGATACCGACTGGCAGAGCGCCATCCTTCGCTCGGCGCCCGTGAGCAGCGCCGAGCTGGCGGTGAGCGGGGGCGACGATCGGCTCCGCTATCGGGTCGCGGGCACCTGGTTCGACCAGGTCGGCATCGTCACGCCGTCGGGCTACCGACGCGTCGGTGGGAGGCTCAATCTCGATTTCAATCCGGCCCGCCGGCTGTCCCTGAGCACCTCGCTGACGGTCACCAGCGACCACAACGACCGAGTCGAGGGCGACGGCGACCTCGAAGGTATCGTCACCAACGCGATCGGCGAGTCGCCGCTCTCTCCGATTCGGCTGTCGAACGGCGACTTTGCTGGCCCGGACGACGATCTCGTCTACGTCAATCCGGTGGCGCTGGCCGCGTTGAATCCGGTCAATGCCCGCTCCACCAACATCCTGGGCAGCGTCGAGGCTCGGCTCCGGATCACGCCTTCCCTGCAGTATACCAGCCGACTCGGCGTGGACCTCGTCGACCTGAAAGAGGATCAGTTCCTCTCGCGCCGGGTCAACGGCTCCGAGGGCGCGGGACTCGGCGGCTCGGCCAAGAAGGGATTCTCGTCGTCCGATCGCTACGTGATCGACAACTTCCTCACCCTCGCGCCCGACCTGGGCGGCAGACACGAGCTGGAAGCTACCGCGGGCGGCAGCCTGGAGCTGACCCGCTCCGAGCTCAACTTCGTCCGGGGCGACGGCTTCAGCAGCGACGAGCTGACCCAGGTGGACAACGCGGCGGTCATCAGCGCGGGCAACGGCACCAACTCGCGCAATAACCTGATCTCGTTCTTCGCCCGAGGCAGCTACACGCTGGACCGAAAGTACACCTTCGGCGCCAGCGTTCGCACCGACGGCTCGTCGCGGTTCGGCGTCAACGACCGGTGGGGCTTCTTCCCCTCGGTGTCGGCGGCGTGGCTGCTGAGCGAGGAACCCTTCCTCAAAGGCGGCTTCTTCGACTTCCTCAAGGTCCGGGCCAGCTACGGGCTCACCGGCAATCAGGCGATCAGCGATTTCCCGTACCAGGGCCTCATCGGCAGCGCCAACTATGGGGACAATCCCGGCAACGCACCGTCCAATCTGGCCAATCCCGACCTCAAGTGGGAAACGACCAAGCAGTTCGACGCGGGCGTGGACCTGGCGTTCGCCCACCAGCGGGTCAGCGTGACGGCGGATTACTACGAGAAGCGCACCAACGATCTGCTGCTGGAGCGTCCGATCTCGGGGACCTCGGGGTTCACCACCGTCTTCGACAACGTGGGAAGCGTCTTCAACAAGGGCTGGGAGCTTGCGCTCACGACGGTCAACATCGACTCGCGCAAGGCCGACGGCTTCCGCTGGACCACCACGCTCAACCTGGCCGCGAACCGGAACCGGGTCACCGCCTTGTTCGAGGACCAGCCGTTCAACAGCGGCGAGCGGGACATCAACCGGGTTCAGGTGGGACAGCCACTCGGCGCGTTCCAGGCGCTCAACTTCCTGGGGGTCGATCCGGCAACGGGCAATGCCATCTTCCAGGACGTGAACGGGGACGGCGAGATCACGGCGGACGATGAGATCATCGTCGGCTCACCCTGGCCGGACTTCACCGGCGGGCTGACCAGCACGTTCACCTACAAGGGCTTCGACCTCACAGGGTTCCTGGTGTTCAGCGTGGGCAACGACATCTTCAACGCGATGCGGATCTTCGCCGACAACGGGGCGTGCTCTTTCGACAACCAATTCAGCAACACCCTGCGGCGCTGGAAGAAGCCGGGCGACATCACCGACGTGCCTCGTGCGAGCTTCGACTGCGCCTCGGGCGCCTCGGACATCTCCAGCCGGTACATCGAGGACGGCTCGTACGGGCGGCTGCAGGACCTGACGCTGGGGTACACATTGCCGGACCGCGTGTCGGGCCGTCTCGGCTTTGCCTCCGCCCGGATCTACGGGTCGGTACGCAACCTGTTCACCATCACCGATTATTCCGGGTATTCGCCGGACGTGAACAGCAACGGCGCCAACAACGTGGACAGCGGCAGCCTGGCTACCAGCTCGCAGGTCGGACTGGGCACCGATTTCTACGCCTACCCTCAAGCCCGCACCTGGACCTTCGGCGTCCAGGCGTCCTGGTAACCGCCAATGATCACTTCACGGAGCTTCGCGATGCGAATTCGTTTCGCTCTTGCCCTCGCGCTGATGGGATCGCTGGCCGGCTGCGATTCGATCCTGGATCAGAGCCCGACCGACCGGCTGCCCGACGACCGCGCGATCGCCAACGCCGAGGGAGCCCGGGTCGCGCTCATCGGCGCGTACAACGCCCTACAGGCGACGGGCTATTATGGCCGCAACCTGCTATTGATGGGCGACCTGCCCACGAACGACGTCGACCATACCGGCACCCTGACCTCATTCGGGCTCGCGGACGCGAATCAGCTTCGCGCCGACAATGACGCCGTCGACCTCATCTGGAACGCGATCTACGGCGGGATCAACCGGGTCAACAACATCCTGGAGAAGACGCCGCCCCTGGCCGATCTGGACGACACCGAGAAGAATGAGATCCTGGGCGAGGCGCACCTCCTTCGGGCGCTGCACTATCACAACCTCGTCAAGCTCTGGGGGGACGTGCCCATTCGCCTCACCCCGATCACATCGGTCGAGGAGGCCGCCGACGCCGTGCGCAGTCCCGTGGCCGACGTCTACGCCCAGATCAACGCCGACCTCAACGAAGCCGGCAACCTCATCACCAATACCGAGCCCACCACGCAGGCCACGGTCGGCGCGGTACACGCTCTCCGGGCGCGCGTGGCACTGTACCAGGGCGACTACGCCACCGCCGGCGCCGAAGCCGACGAAGTCATCGACGAGGGGTTCGACCTGGCGCCGGACTACAGCGACCTGTTCGATCCGGAAGGCATCGCCACGGCGGAAGACATCTTCAAGGTCACCTTCACCGCGCAGCAGTTCAATCTCGAGGGCTTTTACTACACCGCGGAGGCCTTCGGCGGGCGCGGCGAGGTGTCGCCCGCCCAGGACCTGTTCGATGCCTTCGAGCCGGGCGATGCC
>Ga0075288_1000044_pt1 | contig 12575 bp, 20 predicted proteins | sample SF_Rice_20C_0N_4_FD_69763 | JGI IMG/M metagenome (GOLD analysis project Ga0075288, IMG submission 69763) | Rice paddy soil microbial communities from Twitchell Island, California, USA - SF_Rice_20C_0N_404 | ecosystem: Environmental > Terrestrial > Soil > Paddy field/soil | place: USA: Twitchell... | reverse complement strand
AATCATGAAACGAATCGTCCAACTTGCGATCCTGACGCTGTTCATTACGTCGGCCGCGGTGCAGGCACAGGAGGGGTTTTACCGCGGCAAGAGCGTGCGGATTATCGTCGGAGCTTCGGCAGGCGGCGGTTACGACACCTATTCCCGCACGCTTGCCAGGCACATGGGCAAACATATTCCCGGTAATCCGGCAATCGTCGTCGACAATATGCCCGGGGCTGGTTTTCTGATCTCGGCCAATCACATGTACAACGTCGCCAAACCGGACGGCCTGACCATCGGTCACTTCATCGGCGGTCTTTTCCTGCAACAACTCCTGGGCAAGCCGGGCATAGAATTCGACGCACGCAAGTTTGAATACGTGGGAGTGCCGGCCCAGGACAATTACATGCTCGCCGTCCACAAAAGCACCGGCATTACCAACATCGATCAGTGGTTGTCGTCGAAAACACCGGTGAAGCTCGGCGGTGTCGGCGTCGGCTCGGCGACTGATGACATTCCTAAAGTGCTCGCCGCCGCGATCGGCTTACCGATGCAGCTCGTCTCGGGGTATAAAGGCACCGCTGATGTGCGTTTGGCATTCGACAGCCAAGAGGTTTTGGGCGTCTGCAACGCCTGGGAATCCTTCAAAGCCACCTGGCGCAAGGAGCTCGATTCTGGGGAAGTGGTGCTGGTTTTACAGAATACCGCCAAACCTCATCCCGAACAGCCCAAGCTGCCGCTGGCGATCAATTACGCCAAAAATGAGGAGGGCCAGAAACTGATCCGGGCGCTGGTCCACAGCGTCGGCCCGACGGCCCGGCCTTATGTGTTACCTCCGGGCACGCCCAAAGACCGCGTCCAGATTCTTCGCAAGGCCTTCATGGATACGATAAAAGATCCCGATTTCGTCGCCGATGCGACAAAGGCGAAACTCGACATCAATCCACTCGACGGCGCCGAGCTGGAAAAAAACGTCAAAGAGGTCTTCAACCTCGATCCAAAGCTGATTCCGCGCGCGAAAGAAATACTGAAATAAAACCGTATCAGCTGCCTTGATTGACCTGAACGAAAACAGCCCGCCGGATCGTAAGCGATCCGCGCGGGCTGTTAAGATCTCGCTTGATTAATACCTAAGCCGCTGCTTCTTGCTTCTCAGCCGCTTGCCGGCGCGCTCTGCGACGTTTCTTTCCGCCGCCCGAACTATCTTTAGCTGCTTCGCCGCCCACAAGCTCGATCACCGACATCTGCGCCGCGTCACCGTGACGGATGCCGATTTTGATGATCCTCGTATAGCCGCCCGGACGATCTTTGAAACGTGGACCGATTGTATCGAATAGTTTGCGTACAACCGCCTTGTCTTGGACAATGCTCAAAGCCTGCCGTCGCGCGTGCAGATCTCCGCGCTTGCCAAGCGTGATCACGCGGTCGACCCAACGCCGCAGCTCCTTCGCTTTGGGATCAGTCGTACGAATTTTCTCTTCGCGCAAAAGGGCGGTAATAAGGTTCCGCATGAGCGCCCAACGATGCGCCGAGTTGCGGCTCAATTGCCTACCCGATTTTAGATGTCGCATGGTTCAAACTGTCTCTTTCTCGGCAGCGCGCTTGCGCGCGTCAATTTCTTCACGGGAGGGGAAGTGATCGACCTTCATTCCCAGCTCCAAGCCCATTTCCTTGAGTATTTCCTTGATTTCGTTGAGCGATTTATGGCCGAAATTCTTAGTGCGCAGCATTTCCTGCTCGCTTTTTTGCACCAATTCACCGATGTACTTGATATCGGCGTTTTGCAGGCAGTTTTGCGACCGCACGGAAAACTCGAGCTCGTCTACGCTGCGGAACAAGTTTTCATTGAGCGGCACCGGCGGTCCGTCGTCTTTTTTCTCCGCCCTGGGCTCGTCTTGGAAATTGACGAAGATGCTGACTTGGTCCTGAAGAATCTTGGCGGCGTAGGCCATGGCATCATCCGGCTTCACGCTGCCATCGGTATAAACTTCGAAGATCACGCGGTCATAATCGGTGCGCTGGCCGACGCGGGCATTGGCGACATTGAAGTTGACCTTCTGGACGGGCGCGAAGACCGCGTCAATGAAAATCGTATCGACCGGAGCGCCCTCTTCCTTGTTTCGCTCCGCCGGAACATAGCCGCGGCCCAGCTTGGCTAACATTTCCATTTCGAGCTTGGCGTCCCGCGACAGCGTGGCGATCTTGTGCTCCGGATTTAAAATCTCCACGGACGGCGGCGCGATGATGTCTTTCGCATAAACTATCCCCGGCCCTTTGGCTTCGATTTTTAAGTTCTGCTGCTCACCGTCATTCAACCGAAGTCGAATTTCTTTGAGATTCAAAATAATATCGGCGACGTCCTCGGTGACGCCCGGCACCGTCGAAAATTCGTGCAGGATTCCTTTGATGCGGACAGCGACGATGGAGGAGCCCATCAGCGAGGACAGCAGAATGCGCCGGAGCGAATTGCCGATTGTTTGGCCGAACCCTCGTTCAAACGGCTCGGCGTAAAATTTCCCATAGGTTGGCGTCAGAGTTTTCTCTTCCACCTCCAATTGTTTGGGTTTAATCAATTCCGTCCAATGCTTATACATTGTCGACATAGCGTCTCCCAATAGCGAACTTACTTCGAGTACAACTCGACAATTAGTTTTTCATTGATGGGCATGGTGATATCGCCGCGCGAGGGCAGAATCTTGATCCGGCCGCTTAGCGCCTCTCGGTCAACCTCAGCCCAGTCGGGCACGCCGCGTCGTTGCGCGCCTTCCATCGCCGATTGCACACGGCCCATTTGGCGGCTCCGCTCTTTTACCGAAATCACGTCGCCCGCTCGAACGGTATAAGAAGGAATATTGGTCTTCCTTCCGTTCACGAGAAGGTGACCGTGTCGGACCAAAGTGCGCGCTTCGGCCCGCGAGCTGGCAAAGCCGAGCCGGTAAGCGACATTGTCCAAACGCCGCTCCAGCAACGTCAGCAGAGTCTCGCCGGTAATGCCTTTGATGCGGTTGGCCTCGGCAAAGGTTCGGCGAAACTGATTCTCCAATAAACCATATATGCGTTTGACCTTTTGTTTCTCACGCAGCTGTATACTGTACTCAGAGAATTTTGGCCTGCCTTGGCCATGTTGGCCCGGCGGATAGTTCCGTCTCTCGATGGCGCACTTGTCCGTATAACAGCGCTCGCCTTTGAGAAAGAGCTTCAAATTTTCGCGCCTGCAAAGCCGGCACACAGAATCTGTGTATCTAGCCAATCTTATTCCTCCTAATATTGATCAAACACGTCTTCGCTTCGGCGGACGGCAGCCGTTATGCGGAATCGGGGTAACATCTTTGATCAAGCTGATATTGATTCCCGCGGACTGCAGTGCCCGTAGCGCCGATTCTCGGCCCGCGCCGGGACCGCGAACAAAGATCTGCACGCTGCGTAAGCCATGGTCCATCGCTTTCTTGGCGGCGCTATCGGCCGCTTGCTGGGCTGCGAACGGCGTTCCCTTGCGTGATCCTTTAAATCCCATTGCGCCCGCGCTGGACCAGGAAATCACGTTGCCCTGATAGTCGGTGATCGTGACAATCGTGTTGTTAAAGGTCGAGTGGATATGCACCACTCCTTCGGCGATATTTTTTCGCCCGCGTTTTCGGCGCGCCGCCCGCTCGCCGGCCTTTGCGTCCGCTTGCCCTTCGGCTTTTTGTTTCTCGTCGGTGGCCTCGGCCATGATTTTCTCCTATTAGCCTTTTGATGGAGCTTGTTTCTTGCCGGCAACCGTCTTGCGCGGGCCCTTGCGGGTGCGCGCATTGGTGTGGGTGCGCTGACCGCGCACCGGCAGATTTTTACGGTGGCGCAGGCCGCGATACGATCCCATATCAAGGTGGCGCTTGATATTGCCGGTCACATCGCGCCGGAGATCGCCCTCGACTTTGTAGCCCTGATCCATGATTTGGCGAATCTTGGCGGTATCATCGTCGGTCAAATCGTCGGTCTTGAGGTCCAACGAGACCCGGGCCTGATTGAGAATTCCCCGCGACGCGCTAAGCCCGATGCCATAGATATAAGTCAGCGCCACTTCCATTCTCTTACTTTTGGGTAAATCTACACCAGCAATGCGTGCCATATGTTCACTCCGTTGGGTGTTTCAAAGAGAGACAGCAGACAGCGTGTCGATCTCGTTTGAACCCCAGGCTTTTTAAACTTTTGGACTACTCCTTAACCTTGCCGCTGCTTGTGCTTGGTGTTCTCGCACAACACCCGCACCACGCCTTTGCGCCGGATCACTTTGCACTTGCTGCAAATCTTCTTTACCGATGCTCTAACCTTCACGTCTTCTCCTAAACCTTAGCGCTCACGAAAAATAATTCGGCCCCTTGCGAGGTCATAAGGGGATAGCTCGATTTTTACTTTGTCACCGGGGAGGATCTTGATATAGTGCATGCGCATTTTGCCGGAGATGTGGGCAAGCACTCGGTGGCCGTTTTCCAGCTGGACCCTGAACATCGCATTAGGGAGGGTCTCCAATACCGTACCCATCACTTCAATAGCATCTTCTTTTGGCATAGGAAGCCTTGACGGCTGCGCTTCTCCTCCTGGCTAAATTTGGCTCAAAATAAACGGGCCGTCTTTGGTGATCGCCACTGAATGTTCGAAGTGGGCGGCCAAGCTACCATCTTTGGTAACCGCGGTCCAACCATCGTCTTTGATCTCCACTTCATAACCGCCGGTGTTCACCATCGGCTCGATGGCCAGAACCATTCCCTCTTTTAAGCGGAGCCCTCGCTCGGGTTCGCCATAGTTCGGCACCGGAGGCTCTTCGTGAAGCCTTTTGCCAATCCCATGTCCGACAAACGCACGAACAACCGAGAAACCCGCACTTTCAGCAAACCTTTGGACTGCGGCGCCCAGATCGCCAAGCCGCCTCCCGTCCCGGAGTTGCTCGATGCCTTTATAAAGCGACTGCTCGGTCACGTCCATCAATCGCTGGGCTTCCTCGCTCACCTTGCCCACGCCGACGGTCACGGCCGAATCGCCATAAAAGCCCTCGAAGATTACCCCATAGTCGAGTCCGATAATATCGCCCTCTCTTAGCGCGCGATTGGATGGGATGCCGTGAACAATCTCATCGTTGATCGAGGCGCATAGGCAACGTGGATAGATCCGCCCGCCGACGTTGTATCCTTTAAACGCCGGAATCGCCTTTTTTTTTAACGTCAACTCCTCGGCAACCGCATCCAGATCGAGCGTGGTGACGCCCGGCGCGACGCGTCGTTTCAGCTCTTGCAGAACCTCCGCGACGATCACGTTCGCGCGTCTCATGATCTCGATCTCTCGGGGTGATTTGAGCGATATCACGCAACTACGTCTCCCAAGGCTCGGATCACGCGAGCGCCGATCTCATCCACAGGACCCACACCATCAATCTCACGCAGCAAATTACGCTGACGGTAATAATCGACCAACGGGGCGGTCTGGTTCTCGTAAACATTCAGGCGATTGGCAACTGTCTCTTCCTCGTCGTCATGGCGCTGGTATAGCTCGCCGCCGCAATGATCGCAGACATCTTTTCGTTTCGGCGGACTAAAAACCATATGCGCCAGAGCGCCGCAATTCTTACAACTGCGCCGACCGGCCAGCCGTTCGATGATCACCGTGCGCGGCACCTGCATCGACAAAACACCGTTCAGGCTGAGCTTCATTTGTCTGAGAATCGCGTCGAGACTCTCTGCCTGAGGGATCGTCCTTGGAAAACCGTCCAGAATAAATCCCGGCTCACAATCTTTCTCTTTTAGCCGCTCCGCCACGAGCCTGACGATCACGTCATCCGGCACTAAGGCGCCACGATCGATGTATTGCGCTGCCTCTTCGCCAAGCGGAGTCTGATCCGCCACGGCTTTGCGCAAGATATCTCCGGTCGAGATTTGACAGGCGGCAAATCTTTCTTGAAGCAACTTTGCCTGGGTTCCCTTGCCCGCTCCGGGAGGACCCAGCAGTACCACGCGTGCGCCTGCGGCCACCGCTAGCCCCTTCTTCCGCGCAGTCGCCCCCGCTTCATGAAACCCTCGTAGTTGCGGGTGATTAAATGCGTTTCCATTTGCGCTACCGTGTCCAAAGCGACCCCGACCACGATCAAGAGCGCCGTTCCGCCGAAATAGAAAGGCACATTAAACTGCCTGACCAGTATAGTCGGCAGTAGCGAAACAACGCAGAGATAAATGGCGCCGCTCAAGGTAATCCGTGACAGCACGCGTTCAATGTATTCAGCAGTCTTCTGTCCAGGCCGGATGCCCGGAATGTAGCCGCCCGCCTTTTTCATGTTTTCAGCAACGTCGCTCGGATTGAACACGACCGCAGTGTAAAAGAACGCGAAAAAAATGATCAGAATGATATAGACGAGGTCATGTAGCCAAGTTCCGGGCGCCAGCGCCGCCGATGCCGTCTGTACCCAAGGATGATTGGCAAACTGAGCCAGTGTCGCCGGAAAAATCAAAATTGACGAAGCAAAAATCGGCGGTATAACATTGGCGGTATTGACCTTGAGCGGCAAGTGCGAGGTCATGCCCCCATACATTTTGCGCCCCACCACACGTTTGGCATATTGGACCGGAATGCGCCGCTGCCCGCGTTCGACGAAGATAATCGCGCCGACGACCAATACGCTCAACACCAAAATCAACAACGCAACCAGTGGCCCCAATTCACCCTCGCGCATAAATTGCAGGGTGGTGGTAACGGCGGACGGCAGGCGCGCGACAATGCCGGCGAAAATGATCAAAGAGATACCGTTTCCTATGCCACGCTCGGTAATTTGTTCGCCTAACCACATGATAAACGCGGTCCCGGAGGTCAAGGTGATTACCGTCATGATGCGGAACCCCCAACCCGGATTGAGGACCAAGCTCTGACCGCCGGGCCCTTGCGTCCCTTCAAGGCCAGCGCTGATCATGATGCCCTGAACGATTGATAAGACCACAGTACCGTAGCGCGTATATTGAGTGATTTTGCGATGCCCCGCTTCGCCTTCCTTTGACAGCCGCTCAAGATAAGGAAAAACAACGGTTAACAGCTGGAGGATAATTGACGCGCTGATGTACGGCATGATCCCCAGGGAAAAAACCGAAAACTGTTCCAGTGCACCGCCCGAAAACAGGTTGAGAAAACCGAAAAGGGTATTCTGCTGTTGATTAAAGAAAGCCGCCATCGCCTGGCGGTCAATTCCAGGCGTTGGCACATGAACGCCCAGGCGGTACACCGCGAGCATCGCCAGCGTAAACAGCACGCGGCGGCGTAATTCGGGAACCCGTGAAGCGTTTTGAAAACCACTAAGCATGGAGCGCGATCAACTCCGTTGTGCCGCCGGCAGCTTCTATCTTTTCTTTAGCCTTGGCAGAAAATCCATGGGCCTTGACCCGGAGGGCTTTGGAAAGCGAGCCATCGCCGAGAATTTTTATACGTCGTGATTTTCCGGAAATGTAACCATGCTCCATCAAAGTCGCCGGTGTAACATCACTGTCCGCGGAGAACGACTCGAGTTGGCTCAGGTTGACCACCGACATTTCAATGCGGAATGCGTTGTGAAAGCCGCGTTTCGGTAGGCGGCGCTGCAGAGGCATTTGCCCACCCTCAAAGCCCGGCTTGGTATTTCCGCCGGAACGAGCTCCCTGACCCTTGTGGCCGCGACCCGAAGTCTTACCGTGGCCGGAGCCGTCGCCTCGTCCGACCCGTTTTCGCTTCTTGTTTGAGCCTGCCGCTGGTCTCAGATCATCCAGTCTCATGTCAACGAATCTCCGCCAATGCCTTGCCGCGCCGGTCGGCAATCTCTTCCGGTGCGCGCAGATCGCGCAATGCGGCGATCGTCGCCTTCACCATGTTATGCGGGTTGTTTGAGCCTATACATTTCGTCAACACATTCTGAATCCCCGAAGCCTCAACCACCGCACGAACCCCACCGCCGGCAATCACGCCGGTGCCGTCAGAGGCCGGCTTTAGAATCACGTAGCCGGCGCCGAAATGGCCGGTCACTTCAAAGGGAATCGTGCCGTCCATCACTGGTACGCGGATCAAACTTTTTTTTGCCTGCTCTAAACCCTTGCGGATTGCCTCGGGGACTTCGTTGGCCTTGCCCATGCCGTAGCCAACCACGGAGCGACTGTCGCCGACAACCACAAGAGCGCTGAAGCTGAATCGCCGGCCGCCTTTAACGACTTTGGCCACTCGGCTTATGTGCACGACTTTTTCCTTGAGCTCTAATCCCTGCGGATCAATCCGTTCCAAAGGCACCTCGTATGATGTTTAAGGTCAAAACTTTAATCCGCCTTCGCGAGCACCGTCGGCCACTGCCTTTACGCGCCCGTGAAAAATAAAACCGTTGCGATCAAAAACCACTTCGCTGATATTTTTCTCTTTGCACACTTTGGCCAGCGCCAGTCCCACCAACTTGGCCAACTCGACGCCCTTGCTCTTTTTACTCGCGTCTGCCACACCACCGGAAAGCGTCGACACGGCCGCAAGGGTTTGGCCTTGATGGTCTGAAATGACCTGCGCATAAATATGCTTGTTGCTACGAAAGACGCAAATCCGCGGACGGATGTCGGTCCCGCTAACTTTCTTGCGCACGCGCACTTTCCGTCGCAGTCGAGCGCTGTCTTGCCTTTTATTCGCCATTTACCGTCCTCAAGCTCTACTTTCCACCCGCCGAGCCGACTGCTTTGCCGGCTTTGCGCTTAATCACTTCCTCGCGGTATTTAATGCCTTTGCCTTTGTACGGCTCTGGTGGCCGGAGGCTACGAATCTTCGCTGCGGTCTCACCGAGCACTTGGCGATCAGCGCTGCTCAGAGTGATAATTATTTGGCGCTCTATGGCTGCCGTTACGCCAGCCGGAAGCGGAAAAACCACGGGATGGGAATAACCGAGGGTCATATGGATCTCCTGACCCTTCACTTCGGCGCGATAACCGACACCGTTGATATCCAGCACTCGCGTGAAGCCCTGGCTAACCCCTTGGGTCATGTTGGCGATGAGCTTGCGGGTAAGACCATGCAGCGCACGGACCTTGCGATCCTCCGCTTGGCGCTCCACACGCAGCACATTACCCTCGACTTTGACATCGATTCCCGTGGGAATCTCGGCTTGCAGCTTTCCCTTCGGTCCCTCCAGCCGCAAGGCGTTGGAGTCGATGGCGACCTTAACACCCGTGGGAATGGTTACCGGTAATTTTCCAATACGCGACACGTAACACCTCGATTGAGCTTACCACACGGTGCAAATGAGTTCGCCGCCGACCTTAGCCCGTTGCGCGGCCCGATCCACCAGGATACCTTTGGGCGTCGACAAGATATGAATGCCCAAACCTTTGCGAATCGGCATTAGATTACTGGCTCCGACGTAAACCCGGCGACCCGGGCTGCTCACCCGTTTCATCCCCGCAATGATCGGCCGATTCTCGCGGTCGAACTTCAATTGAACGATGATTTCGTCACCGCCTCCGACCGCTGCTTTGACCTTCTTTTGATCCCTTAAATACCCTTCTTCAATCAGGATCTTGATAATATTTTGCTTCAACCGCGACCACGGCACCGTGACTCTCTGATGACGCGCACGTGAGGCGTTGCGAATCCTAGTCAACATGTCCGCGATTGGATCTGTCATTGCCATGGTTTATCTCCGCGCCTACCAACTCGCCTTAATGAGGCCTGGAATGTGTCCCTTCCGCGCATGATCGCGCAGGCAAAGCCGGCACATGCGAAAGCGCCGATAAAATGCCCGCGAACGCCCGCAAAGCGGGCAGCGATTGTATTCGCGCACTTTGAATTTGTTAGGCATTTCAGCTTTTATTCGAAGACACTTTTTCGCCAATGGAATTCTCCCTCTGATCCGCTAACTCGAAAACGGCATGCCCATCAATCGCAACAGCGCCAAACCTTCCGGGTCCGTCTTTGCCGTGGTTGTAATCGTGATTGTCATACCGCGCGTCTTTTCGACCCGGTCGGCATGAATTTCCGGAAAGATAATTTGCTCGCGCAACCCGAGCGAATAGTTGCCTCGGCCGTCAAAAGCCCGATTGGACACTCCTTTGAAATCGCGCACCCGCGGCAGCGCCATATGGATTAGCCGGTCGAGGAATTCATACATGCGCTCCTGCCGCATAGTCACCATACAGCCGATCGGCACACCCTCGCGCAACTTGAAATTGGCGATCGCCTTCTTAGCTCGCGTTACGACGGGTTTCTGCCCTGTAATAGCGGTGATCTCCGCCACCGCCGAATCGATCGCCTTAGCATTTTGCGTCGCTTCACCGACACCGACATTCAAGGTGATCTTTTCCAACCGCGGCACCTGCATGGAGTTCTTATAGCCGAACTCCTTCATCATCGCGGGAACCACCTCGTTCTGATATTTCTTTTTCAACCGTGCCATGCTCGTCCCACTAATCCAAAGCTTCTTTGCAGTTGCTGCAAACACGCACCTTTTTACCGTCGGCGAGGACCTTCCGGCCAATTCTCGCCGGGGCATTACATTTTTCGCACATGATCATGATATTGGAAGCATGAATGGCCGCTTCCTTTTCGACGATACCGCCCATTTGTTGCGGCCCTCGCGGCTTAGTATGCCGCTTGACGATGTTCAACCTCTCGATAACGACAGCGTCTTTCTCCTTGAGCACCCGTAAAACCTTGCCGGTCTTGCCCCGTTCCTTGCCGGCAATCACCAGTACGCTGTCGTTTTTGCGAATTTGCACGAACACCCTCTCTCAGTCTAGAGAACTTCCGGCGCCAACGAGATAATTTTCATGAACTTCTTCGCGCGAAGTTCGCGCGCCACGGGTCCAAAAATACGTGTCCCGATCGGCTCCTTTTGATTATCGATCAATACGGCCGAGTTATTGTCAAATCGTATATAGGTACCGTCCGGTCTGCCCAATTCCTTGGCCGTCCGAACCACCACCGCCTTCATAACGTCGCCCTTTTTGACTTTGGCGTTCGGGATCGCTTCCTTCACCGAAACCACGATGATGTCCCCGATCGAGGCGTATTTGCGTTTGCTGCCACCCAGCACCTTAATGCACTGCACCCGGCGCGCGCCGGAATTGTCCGCCACATCCAATGTAGTTCGCATCTGGATCATCAATCCACCTCAAGCGCGCTGCGCAATCGGCATCTAAGCGCCGGCATTTTCTGTTTCTCCCGCGAGAGTCTGGGCTCGGTCAAGGACTTTGCTGACGCGCCACCGCTTGTCACGGCTGAACGGCCGGCATTCCACAATAAGCACCCGATCACCGACGTGACATTCACTTCTTTCATCGTGCGCCTTCACCTTGGTGCGCCGGCGCAGGATTTTTTTATACTTCGGATGCATGACCGTGCGCTCGACGGAAACCACTACGGTTTTCTGCATCCGGTCGCTGACGACTAAACCGGATCGTTCTTTTCTTAAGCCGCGGCTATCCATACTCAGCCCTTCTGTCCCTGAGAACGCTCTCGTAAGATCGTTTCAACGCGCGCCAAGTCACGCTTGGTTTCTCGAAGCTTCATCGGGTTTTCCAATCGGCTGGTGGCTCGCTGGAGCTTCAAGTGGCCGATCTCCTCCTGCAATGAGACCAGCTTCCGATTCAAATCATCCGCGCTCATCTCGCGCAGCTCTTTAGCCTCCATGCGCTCGCCCTCTCCGTTCCACGGTGATCGTCGGGATCGAAAGTTTGTGCGACGCTAAACGAAACGCCTCCTTGGCAAGCGGCCCTTCCACACCTTCCATCTCGAAGAGAATGCGCCCCGGCTGGATTACCGCTACCCACATTTCGGGAGCGCCTTTGCCTTTTCCCATGCGCGTCTCGAGCGGCTTTTTGGTTAACGGCTTATCGGGGAAAATCCGAATCCAAACCTTGCCGCCCCGCTTGAGATACCGAGTCAAGGCGACGCGTGCCGCTTCGATCTCGCGCGCGCTCATCCAGCCCCGCCCAATGGCTTTGAGCCCAAAGTCTCCGAACGCCAGTGTCGAGCCGCGATGTGCGGTGCCGCGGCGCCGCCCCTTTTGCAGTTTTCGATATTTGACTTTTTTTGGTTCGAGCATGTTTGCTTCAGTCTATTTGCGAGATCAGTACCAGCCGCCTATCATCCGCCCAGCATCGCTTTCTGCTGCTCTTCTTCTGCGGTCAAGACCTCGCCTCTAAAAATCCAAACCTTCACACCAATGATCCCGTAGGTAGTTTTGGCCTCGGCAAAACCGTAGCTAATATCGGCGCGCAAGGTGTGCAAAGGCACTCGTCCCTCGCGATACCACTCGGTGCGCGCGATTTCGGAGCCGCCCAAGCGGCCTGCCGATTGGATTCTCACACCCTGCGCACCCATGCGCATGGCGCGCGAAACGCTTTCTTTCATCGCGCGACGAAAAGCCACGCGCCGTTCCAGCTGAAGGGCAACATTCTCCGCGGCGAGCTGCCCATCGAGGTCGGGCCTTCTGACTTCGTGAATATTAATGTAGGTTTCTCGCTTCGTAAGTTTGGTAATTTCCTCTTTGAGCTTTTCGATCTCTGCGCCTTTTTTCCCGATGACAATGCCGGGACGCGCCGTATGAATATTGATCTTCGCCTTATTGGCCGCTCTCTCGATTT
>Ga0075288_1000043_pt1 | contig 12622 bp, 8 predicted proteins | sample SF_Rice_20C_0N_4_FD_69763 | JGI IMG/M metagenome (GOLD analysis project Ga0075288, IMG submission 69763) | Rice paddy soil microbial communities from Twitchell Island, California, USA - SF_Rice_20C_0N_404 | ecosystem: Environmental > Terrestrial > Soil > Paddy field/soil | place: USA: Twitchell... | reverse complement strand
GTCGCGGGTCACGGGGTCACGGGTTACGAGTCAGGCCACGGGCCGGTAGCCTGACGGAGTAGCCCGCGACTCCCGGCCCCGCGACCCCTATCCCCTGTCCAGAATGGAACGAATCCGCTCCCTCAGGACCTCCGGCATAAGCGGTTTCTGGACGAACGGCACGTCCCGCTGGAGCAGGCCCCGCCGAACCACCTCCTCATCGGTGAATCCCGACATGTACACCACCCGCACCGTCGGAACCCGCTCGGCGAGCCGGGTGCCCAGCTCCTGCCCGTTCATCTCCGGCATCGCGACGTCCGTCAGCACCAGGGCGATCGCCTTGTCGTGCTTCTCGACGGTCACGAGCGCCTGGCTCCCGTTTTCGGCCTCGAGCACCGTGTAGCCCTCCGCGCTCAGGATACGGACGATCATCTCCCGTACCGATGGCTCGTCCTCCACTACGAGGATCGTCTCGTCCGATTTCCGGCGCGCCGGGGAGGCGGGTGGTCCCGTCACCGGCATCTCGGCGTTCACCGCCGGCAGGTACACCTTGAAGGCCGTGCCGAAGCCCACCTCGCTGTATACCCAGACGTACCCGTCCGACTGCTTGACGATTCCGTACACCGTCGAGAGCCCCAGGCCCGTGCCCTCGCCGACGGGCTTGGTGGTGAAGAAGGGATCGAAGATCTTCTCCTGCAGGTCCTTGGGAATCCCATGCCCGGTGTCCGATAGCCGCAGGTAGATGTGGGGGCCCAGCCTGATGTCGATGCCGGGACGACGGCTGGTGTACTCGGGGGAAAAGATCGTGACCCCGGTCTCGATGGTGAGCGATCCGCCATGCGGCATGGCGTCGGCGGCGTTGATGGCCAGGTTGAGCAGTACCTGCTCGAGCTGTCCCCGGTCGGCCCGGATGTGGGGGAGACTCGGCTGCAGGCGAAGCCCCAGGAGGCAGTGCTCGCCGATCACCCGGCGCAGCACCGGCTCGAACTCGGAGATGACGAAGTTGAGGTCCAGCACCTGGGGACGAAGGAGCTGCTGACGGCTGAAGGCGAGGAGCTGGGCGGTGACGGCGGCCGAGCGCTCCCCGGCCTTCCGGATCAGCTCGGCGTCGGCTCGGGCCGCGGCCGGCAGATCGTTGCGCCGGAGCAGGAACTCCGTCGCACCGAGCACCACCGACATCTGGTTGTTGACCTCGTGGGCCACCCCGCCCGCGAGGCGTCCCACCGATTCGATCCGCTCGACCTGGCGCAGACGCTCCTCGACGGCCCTGCGCTCGGTGATGTCGCGGGTGAAGCAGCGGGTGTGCACCAGGTGCCCGCCATCCCAGTATCCGCTGCAATCGAGCAGGACGTGCTTGATGGCCCCGTCTCCGCAGCGGAGCCTCGCCTCCTGATCGACAACCGCCTCTCCTGCCGCGATGCGCCGCAGAACGTCTTCCATCAGCTCCCGATCGACGTGGAAGTCGGCCACGTGCCTGCCGACGTAGTCCTGTGCCTCCAGGCCCAGCATGTGCAGCTCGGCGCGATTCACCCGCTGGATGATGCCGTCCGGCCCGGCCCAGTGGAGGCCCACCGTCGCGTTCTCGAAGAACTCCCGGATCTCCCGCTCGCTCCGGGCCAGCTCGCCCATCGCGTCGGCGGCCTCCTGGGCCGACTGTTCGGCTTCGGCCGCCAGGTCGCCGGCCTTGACCGCCTCGTCCTCCGCCCGTTTCCGCTCGTCGTCGGCCCGCGCGGCCTCGCCCCGGGCGCGAGCCGCCGCCAGCTCCGCTTCGTGCCGGAGGCGGAGAATCTCCGCCGTGGACCGGGTCCTGGCCTCGTGGTCGGTGATGATCGTGATGGCCCCGATGGCGCATAGCAGCACCGTGAGCGCGAGCCCTGCGGTCACGAGGTTCCGGCTCCGCTCCACCCCGGCCTGCTGGGCCGCGAGCCGTTGCTCGAGGAGCCCGCGCTCGTAGTCGGTCATCCCGCGCAGAATGCGCTGCGCGCTGTCCATGGCCACCCGGCCCACGGAGCGGCCGATCACGGCCCGTCCCGCCTCGAGCCCCTCCTCTCGCGCGCGGTCGATGCCTTCCTGCACGACTCCGAGCCGGGTGGTGATCAGGCGGTCGAGGGTGTCGAGCGATGCCAGGTGGCGGGGATTGTCGGCAACGAGCCGCCTCATGTCGGCCAGCCGGCCCGGCAGGCGGTAGCGGACGGCGAAATACGGGGCGAGGTAGTCGGTCCGGCCGGTGATCAGATACCCGCGCTGGCCGCTCTCCGCCGCGCTCAGCGAGGAGCCGATATCCTCGAGAGCGAGGAGCACGCGAGTGGTGTGGGTGACCCAGCCCGACCGCGCCGAGACCTCGTGGATGTTGAGATGGGCGATGCCGGCAAAGAGCAGAGCCAACGCGGTGACGCTGACCAGCCCAATGGAGAACTTTCGTGTGGTGGAGAGACCCATTCGCACGCGCTACCGGGCATGAGCGTCCTGCTGCGGCGCTCTTCGTCTCGGCGACGAGTGTGGAGCGGAAGCTCGGGGCGTCGCCGACACCATGAATGCGGTGTCGCCACAAGATAAACTCGTTCCGAACCCTGGCGCACGGCGCCGGCCCGGGACGAGGGAATCAGTGCATGCCGGATCCGCCGGAAAGCTGCTTCACCAGTTCACCGATGACGCTCTTGGCGTCGCCGAACAGCATCCAGGTCTTGTCCGAGAAGTACAGCTCGTTGTCGATGCCGGCGAATCCCGGATTCTTGCTCCGCTTGATGGCGAAGACGGTGCGCGCGCGGTCCGCATCGATGATCGGCATGCCGTAGATGGGGCTGGTCTTCTCGGTCCGCGCCGCCGGATTGACCACGTCGTTGGCGCCCACCACCAGCGCCACGTCGCACTGCGGCATGTCCGGATTGATCTCGTCCATTTCGACCAGGTCGGTATAGGGAATGTCCGCCTCGGCCAGCAGAACGTTCATATGTCCGGGCATGCGGCCGGCCACCGGATGGATGGCGAACTTGACCATGATCCCCCGCTTCTTGAGCTGGTCGTACAGCTCCCGAACCTTGTGCTGCGCCTGAGCCACCGCCATGCCGTAGCCGGGAATGATGACCACGAGGTTGGCCTGCTCCAGCACCTGCGCCGCGCCCTCGATGGTCTCGGATTTGTAGACCTTTGCTTCCCCGCCCGCCTTGGCCTGCTGGACCTGTCCGAAGGCACCGAACAGCACGTTGGTGAACGAGCGGTTCATCGCCTTGCACATGATGATGGCCAGGATCAGGCCGCTGGACCCGTCCAGCGCGCCCGCGGTGATCAGCAGCTTGTTGTCCAGCACGAATCCCATCGCCACCGCCGAGAGCCCGGCGTAACTGTTGAGGATGGCGATCACGGTCGGCATGTCGGCGCCACCGATCGGGATGATGAGCAGCACGCCGAACAGCAGCGAGAGCCCGATGATCACCGGAAATAGCGCGGGCGCCCACTGGGCCGTCGGATGGAGCACCAGGGCGATGCCGAGCAGTGCTGCGAGCGCGAAGAGGGCGAAATTGAAGAGGTTCTGGAGCGGATACGTCACCGCCCGCTGCGGAATCCACTTCACCTCCTGGAGCTTCCCCGCCGCCATCAGGCTGCCGGTGAAGGTGAGGAAACCGAGCAGGATCTCCAGGATGATCGCCACCATCCGGAAGGTGGTGAGGGTGGCCGGACCCTCCGAGTACCCGAGGTAGAACTCCGCCGAGCCGACCAGTCCCGCGGCCAGACCGCCGAAGGCATGCGACAGCGCGGTACGCTGCGGCACCGCGGTGAGCGGCACCATCGCGAGCGGAACGCCGACGACAAACCCGGCGATGATCGGTACGACGATCCAGGCGTGGTGGACGACCGCCGGCTCGGCCCAGGTCACCGCCACCGCGATGACCATTGCGGCCACACCGGCATAGACGCCCCGGCGGGCGGTGGCCGGCGTGTTCATCCAGTGCAAGGCCAGGATGAAGAGCCCGGTGGCGACGATGTACGCCAGCTGCACGAGCCCGTGCATCACGCGTGGCCTCCGTCGCCCGTCTTCGAGGTGGCACCCGGCCGGGCCGGGGACTTGAACATCTTGAGCATCCGGTCGGTGATCAGGAAGCCGCTCACGATGTTGGTCATCGAGGCGAACAGCGCGATCGCGCCGAGGATCCGGATGTTTCGCGGATAGTCGCTCCCCGCCACGATGATGGAGCCGACCACCGCGATGGCGGAGATGGCGTTGGTGATGGACATGAGCGGCGTGTGCAGCAGGCGGGAGACCCGCCGGATCACGCCGAGCCCGATGAACGAGGCCAGCACGAACACGTAGAGCTGGCTCCACAGGTCCGTGGCCGGCACGGGCGTCGCAGCGGCGGCTGCCGCTTCCTGGAGAATCATGCGCCCTCCTTGGCGAGCGCCTCGCGGGTGCGGGCGTGGCGCACCTCGCCGGCATGGGTGATCAGCGCGCCCTGCTGGATGTCGTCCTCGAGGTCGAGCTGAAACGTCTTCTCCTTCGTGAACGCCAGGAGAAACGCAGTCAGGTTCCGGGAGAAGAGCAGACTTGCGTGGAGCGGCATGGTGGCCGGCAGGTTGCGCGGCGCCAGAATGGTGACTCCACTCTCCTCCACCGTCTCCCCGGGCTGGGCCAGCTCGCAGTTGCCGCCGCCATCGGCGGCCAGGTCCACGATGATCGCTCCCGGCCGCATCGACCGCACCATCTCGGCGGTGATGAGCCGGGGCGCGAAGACGCCGCCGATCAGGGCGGTGGTGACCACCACATCGGACTGCGCCACCTGGGCGGCCAGGATCTCGCGCTGGCGCGCCTTGTCCTCGTCCGACAACTCCTTGGCATAGCCGCCTCCGGCGGCGGCGCTCTCCTTGAGCTCGATGCCGACGTACTTCCCGCCCACGCTCTCGATCTGCTCCTTCACCTCCGGCCGCACATCGGTGGCGGTGACGTTCGCGCCGAGGCGCTTGGCGGTGGCGATCGCCTGGAGGCCGGCCACCCCCGCGCCGATCACGAACACCTTGGCCGGCGGCACCATGCCGGCCGCGGTCATGAACATGGGGAAGTACTTGTTGAGCTCCACGGCCGCGAGCAGCACGCCCTTGTAACCCGAGATGTTGGCCATCGAGCTGAGGGTGTCCATCGACTGGGCCCGCGTGGTCCGGGGAATCGCGTCGGTGGAGAACGCGGTGACCTGGCGGGCCGCCAGCGTCCGCACCGCCGCCAGGTTGCGGAGCGGCATGAGCGAGCCGAGATAGATCGCGCCGCCACGCAGCCAGCCGGCCTCGTCGCGCGCGGGCGGACCGACCTTCAGGAGAATGTCGGCGGAGGTGACGAGGGCGCCGCGGTCGGGCTCGAGCACGCCGCCGGCATCACGATAGGCGCTATCCGGGTAGCCGGCTTCCATGCCGGCACCGGCCTCGATCGCGATCTCGTAGCCCGCCTGCGCCAGCTTCTTGCAGGACTCGGGCACCAGCGCGACTCGCCGCTCGCCTGGGGCGGTTTCTTTCGGAACTGCGATGCGCATCCGGAACTCCGGTCTGCGGGGAGGAAGCTCCAATCTTACCGTGACATGCGCCGCGTCAAGTTAGAGCTTGATCTTGGGAAGCTTTATGCCCGGCGCCAAACCGGCCGTGAGCCGCTCGAGCTGGGCCTGCAGCTCGGCCTCGACTTTGTCGAGCTGCACCCGCTGGCCCGCCACGCGCTCGGTGGCCTGTGCCTGCACCGCGGCGATGCGCTGCTTTACTGGGGCCACCTTGTCGTCCACCAGGCTGTCCACCTTCGCGCGGGCCAGCGCCTCGGCCTTGGCGACCTCCTCGCCGACCACCGCCTCGAGCCGCGCCGCGATGGCCCGGTCGAGATTGCTGGCTACCGCGAGCCTGGGCGCCTTGACGGTGCCCGACACCTCGGCGGTCACATCGAGCGTCTTGAGTCCCGACACGACCCGCCAGACGATCTGCTCCAGCGAGTTGCCCCCGCCCCGCGCGCTGTCGAGCGCCCACGCCACCTGGTCCGAGCCGATGCCCCAGCGGCCCCGGAGCTGATCGCCGCGCAGCGCGAAGGTGAGATCCGCGCTGCCGGTGCCCGGGTCGAGCCGGAACGGCAGGCCCGGGATGTCGAATGCCGGGAGCCTCACGCCGCGGAGCCGCGCGGCGACCGAATCCCGCGCGGTCTGTCCGACATGATCCACCAGCGCCGCGACGTCGATCCCCGCGACGGCCGATCCCGCGGCGCTCCGGCTGGCGCGGACGACCATGGGCTTGCCGTAGAGCGCCGGCGCCGAGGTGAGTCCCTGAACCGTCGCCTTGTAGGCGCCGCCAAGCGCTCCCGCGCTCGGGTCCACCGTGAAATCGATCTGTCCCACCTGCAGCAGAAAGGCCGGCCAGTTCTGCTCCTTCGGGAACTGCACGTTGGTACCCGCCATGCGGAGCCGCCTGGGGCCAGGATGCTCTCGCGGCAGGAGCCCGGGCGGCATGTACTTGCGCGCCAGCTCCGCCCAGTAGAGCGCCTGCTGGAACCGGTCGATGCTCACCTTGCCGAAGAAGGCGTTGCCGATCTCGGGGGCGGAAAAGGTCGGCAGCTTGAGCAAGGACCGGGCGAGCCCGTAGTCCTTCCGTCTCGCTTCGTCGAGCCCCTCCACGCCGGTGCGCAGCAGCCGTGTCCCCTCCTTGACCTGCGACTCGACCGTCGCGACCCGCTTCCTGGTCTGGTCGAGGCGGTCGAGCGTCGCCTTGACCGACGCGATGGCCTTCCGGGTGCCGTCGAGACCGAGGGTCTTGGGATCGGTGGCGGAAAGCCGGGTCGCGAGGGCGCGAGCCGAGTCGACGGTGCTCTCGACGTCGAGCGACTTGAATCCCTGCTGCAGCGCCATCCGGGTCGAGTCGGTGCTCGAGGCGAGCGCCTGCGCCGCCTTCACCGTGCCGAGCTGCGATGGGTCGAGCACCAGCTGCTTGATCGTGTCGAGCGGAGTGAGCCGGAGGAGCGGCACGTCGAACCGGCCGGCCCACTGACGCACGCTGCGGAGGGTCTGCGCGGCAAAGCCGCCACCCGTGGCCGGCCGGGCGGCCGTCTTCCGCGTCGTGCCGAAGCGCATTCCATGCAGCACGAAATTGTCGATCACCACCTTCTTCTCGGCCAGCGCCTCGGGATTGAGCTTGACCAGAATCCTCTCGGCCTCGACGAGATTGCGCCGAGGGTCGAACGGATCGGCCACCTGAAGCGCCCCCAGCTCCACGGAGGTCTGCCGGGGGAGGAGGTCGAGTTTGCCGACGTCCACCTCGGTGCCGAGCAGCTCGGTGCCGGCTTCCTCGGTGGTGCTCCGCGCGATCGGCTCCGCGAAGATGGCCACCAGCACACCGAGCCCGATGAGGAGAACCAGAAGCGGCGCGATCGCCTTCCAGCGAAAGACTTTCACGGCCATCGGTCAGTCCGGCCTGAAGAGCCTGTAGACGTTATAGGCCTTCGACGCGGTGACCGCCTGGTAGAAGCGCGAGCGGCGGACCCGCTCGCCCACCGTGGCGCGGTAGCGGGCGACGCCGTACCGGGCGGCAAAGAAGATGGGCACCGCGAGCACCAGCCACGCGACGACACTGCCGAGGACGACGGTGTTGTTGAAGCTCGTGTACGGCATCAGCGGCGTGTTGTACCACGCCGTCCAGAGCCCGCGGAGCGCGGGAGCCTGGAGGAGGCTCCGTCCGATCGCGTCGAAGGCGGGGTCGAAAATGAAGCCGAGCGGAACGAAGAGCGCCCAGCCGAGCATGCCGCCGCCGAACGACACGTTGAGCAGGACGATCAGCGCGAAGATGACCAGGTTGTGCGCGTTCACCAGCGGCGTCAGTCCGAGCGCGCTGCCGAGGGCGATGCCCGCGGCCACCTGGCCGGGCGTACCGTCGGAGTGCAGCGTCTTGATGATGGACTGAATCAGCTTGAGGATCGCGAGCATGGGAGAAGTCTCGGGTCGCCGGGCGCGGGGGGCAAGAAGCTGTATCCCCTGGCTCTTGGCCCGTAGGCTCCAGCCGCGTTATCCTCCCTCCCCTATGCCTCGATCGCGCCGGGCGCCTCACGTACACAAGTTCGGCGGTGCATCGCTGGCCGATTCCGCTGCCGTCCGCCACGCCGTCGACATCATCCACCGCCATCGACCGGAGCCGACCGTCGTCGTGGTCTCCGCCATGGAGGGGACGACCGACGCGCTCCTGGCCGTCGGACAGCAGGCCGGCAATGGCGAGTCGCGCACCGTCGCGCCGTTGATCGCGCGGCTCCGCTCCCGCCATTCGGAAGTGGCGCGGGCGTTGCTGCCCGCGGGGCGCGCGCGCGCGGAGGTGCTCTCGCACATCGCCGAGGCGTTCGACGAGCTCGAGGCGCTGGCGCAGGGCCTCCGCCTCCTCCGGGAGCTGACTCCCCGCACCACCGACTATCTCGTCTCCCGCGGCGAACGGCTGAGCGCCCGGCTCTTTGCCGCCGCGCTGGAGGCGGCCGGCACCAAGGCCCGATACGTCGACGCGCTGGACGTGGTCCACACCGACGACGGCTTCGGCCGCGCCGCGCCCGACTACCCGCGCTGCGATCGCGGCGCCCAGCGCGTGCTCCTGCCGCTGCTCGCCCGTGGGACCGTGCCGGTGGTGCCCGGCTTCATCGGCGCCACGCCGGCCGGCGAGATCGCGACGCTCGGGCGCGGGGGCACCGATCTCACAGCCACGCTCGTGGCCCGCGCCATCGGCGCGGCGCGCGTGTCGCTCTGGAAGGACGTGCCGGGACTCCTCACCGCGGATCCCCGAATCGTGCCCGACGCGCGCGTCATTCCCCAGCTCCACGCCCGCGAGGCGGCGGAGCTGGCGTACTACGGCGCCAAGGTGCTGCATCCGCGCGCGCTCATTCCGCTGGCGGGGCGGCGGATCCCGATCTTCGTGCGTCCCTTCGGCGACCCCTCGTCGCCCGGGACCGAAGTCTCCGAGCGTGTTGCGCGCGCCCGCTTTCCGGTCAAGGCGTTGACCGCGGCCGTGGGGCAGGCGCTCGTGACGGTCACCGGCAACGGCATGCTGGGCGTGCCCGGCATCGCCGCGCGGACGTTCGCGGCGCTCCACGCCCGGCGGATCTCGGTGTCCCTCATCTCCCAGGCCTCCTCGGAGCACTCGATCTGCTTCAGCGTGCCCGAAGCGGCCGCCGACGACGCGCGGGAGAGCCTCGAGCGCGAATTCAAGGCGGAGATCAGCCGCGCGGAGATCGATGGTATCGAAGTGAGAACGGGAATGGCGACGATCGCGGTGGTCGGACTCGGCATGCACGGTACGCCCGGCATTGCCGCCGGCGTCTTCTCCGCGCTCGCCGGGGCCCGCATCAACGTCGTGGCGATCGCGCAGGGCTCGTCCGAGCTGAACATCTCCGTGGTCGTCGAGGCGGCGCAGGCCGCCGAGGCGCTCCGGCGCATCCACGCGGCATTCCAGCTTTCCCGCATCGCCGGCGGCGCCGTCATCCAGCCCGAGCGGATGGAGGTCATTCTCCTCGGCTTCGGGCAGATCGGCCGCACGCTGGCCACGCTCATCGGCGAGGTGCGCCGGCCGGCGCTCTCGCTCCGCGTAGCGGGAGTCATCGACCGGTCGGGCTTCGTGTTCGATCCGGATGGCCTGAGCGCGCGGCGGCTCGCGGCGCTGGTCCGGGAAAAGCGGCGGGGCCGCCGCCTCGCCGCCCTTCCCGGCGGACGGGCCGCGACGACGGACGAGGCGGTAGCGCACATGGCGGGGTATGCGCTCACCAGACCGGTGCTGGTCGACCTCACCGCGGACGACACATCGTCGGCGCTCGAGCTGGCGCTCACCCACGGCATGGACCTCGTGCTCGCCAACAAGCGTCCCCTGGCCGGCCGCCGGTCCACCAGTGAATCGCTGTGGCAGACGGCGCGCGCGCGGGGACGGCGGGTGCTCCACGAGGCCACGGTAGGCGCGGGACTGCCCATCATCGACACCTACCACAAGCTCATCCAGTCCGGCGACCGCGTGGACCGGATCGAGGGACTGCTCTCAGGCACGCTCGGCTACGTGCTCAACGAGGTGAGCTCCGGCACGTCGTTTTCGCGCGCGGTGCGCGCGGCGATGAGCCGCGGGTACACCGAGCCCGATCCGCGCGAGGATCTCTCGGGCATGGACGTCGGCCGGAAGGCGCTCATCCTCGCACGCCTCCTGGGGTACACCGGAGAGCTCTCGCGGGCGTCGGTCGAGTCGCTGGTGCCGAAGTGGGCCCGGGCGCTCTCTCTCGAGGAGTTTCTCGGGCGGCTTCCCGAGCTCGACGATGCCTGGCGCCGCCGGGTGCAGCGCGCGGCCGCCGGCGGGGCGGTGCTTCGCTACGTCGCCACCGTGACGCCCACGCGGATCGCCGTCGGCTTGCGCGAGATACCCGCGTCGAGCCCGCTTGCCGCGATCAAGGGCTCCGACAACCAGCTGGTCTTCACCACCGCCCGGTACAAGTCGAATCCCCTCGTGATCACCGGACCGGGCGCCGGGGCCGAAGTGACGGCCGCCGGCGTGCTGAACGACATTCTCCGAGTGGCGGGCCCATGAGACGCGGCGGGCCCGTCACGGCGTTCGCGCCCGGAGGTGTGGGCAATGTCGGGCCGGGGCTCGACATTCTGGGGCTCGCGGTGGCGGGGCTGGGAGACGAAGTGCGCGCGGAGTGGATCGACCGGCCGGGAATTTCCATTCTCGACCCCGGCCATCCCGACCTGCCATCGGAGACGCATCGCCATACCGCCGGTCTCGCAGCCCAGGCGGTGGCCGCGCAGGGCGGCGAGGACGTCTCGCGCGGACGCGGCATCGGGCTCACCGTCCGCAAGGGACTTCCCCTCTGCGGCGGACAGGGCGGGAGTGCCGCGTCCGCCGTCGCCGGCGGCGTGGCGGTGAACGCGCTCCTCGGCACGCCGCTCGACCGGGGCGCCCTGCTCGAGGCGTGCCTCGTCGCGGAGGAAGCCGTCGCCGGTCGCCATCTCGACAACATCGCGCCCTCCCTGCTCGGCGGCATCGTGCTCGTCCGGTCCATGCACCCGCCCGACGTGATCCAGCTTCCGGTGCCCGCGGAGCTGGTCGTGGTGCTCGTGCGCCCCGATCAGGAGATGCGCACGGCCGACGGACGCTCGGTGCTGCCCGAGCAGGTGACCCGCGCGGTGGCGCTGCACCAGGCGGCGCAGGTGGGCGCGATGGTGGCCGCGCTCGCATCCGGCGACTACGCGCTCCTGGGCCGCGCGATCGACGATCGCATCGCGGAGCCGGCCCGGACGGCGCTGCTGCCCGGCTTCGCCCAGGCCAAGGCGGCGGCGCTCGGGGCGGGCGCGCTCGGCAGCTCGATTTCCGGCAGCGGGCCCACCGCCTTCGCGCTCGCCCGCGGGGAGCGCGACGCCGAGCGCGTCGCCGCCGCGATGGTGGCGGCGTACGCGGCCGCGGGCCTCGGAAGCGAGGCACGCGTCGCCCGGGTGGATCAGGTGGGTGCGAGACTGATGGAGGGAGCCGAAGCGTGAGATTCGAGACCCGGCGGCCGCCCAGCTGGCAGGCCTGCATCTCCTGCGGCAACGAGACCACCGAGCTCGATCCGCATCCGCGCTGCCGGAGCTGCGGCGGCCTGCTCGAGGTGGTGCACCGCCCGCCCGACGTCACCCGCGAGGAGCTGCTGGCGAAGTTCACCGAGCGTCGGGGGCAGCGTCCCGGACCCACCGCCTCCGGCGTCTGGCGGTTCCGGGAGGTGGTCCTTCCCTCGGCCGAGTCGGTGGTCTCCCACCCCGAGGGCAACACGCCGCTCCTGCATCGGCCGGCGCTCGATGCGTGGACCGGCATGATGCGGCTGCTCCTGAAGCACGAAGGCCACAATCCCACGGGATCGTTCAAGGACCGCGGCATGACGGTGGGCATCACCCAGGCCTGCCGCGTCGGCGCGACCGCGGTGGCGTGCGCCTCGACCGGCAATACCTCGGCATCGCTCGCCGCGTACGCCGCGCAGGCGGGCCTTCCTGCGCTGGTGCTCGTGCCGAAGGCCGGCGTATCGATGGGCAAGCTGGCCCAGTCGCTGGCCTACGGCGCGCGCACGCTGCTCGTGCGGGGAGACTTCGACGACTGCCTGCGTCTGGTGGACGCCGCCAGTGCGCGACTCGGCGTCTACCTGCTCAACTCGATCAATCCGTTCCGGCTCGAGGGGCAGAAGACGATCGTCCTCGAGATGCTCCAGCAGCTCGGCTGGGATGCTCCTGACTGGATCGTGCTGCCGGCCGGGAACCTGGGGAACACCGCGGCGTTCGGGAAGGCCTTGCGCGAGGCACGGGCGTGGGGACTGATCTCGCGCATGCCGCGGCTGGCGGCGGTGCAGGCGGCCGGCGCGGCGCCATTCGTCCGGAGCTTCGAGGAGGGCTTCGCCGCCAAGCACACGGTGAAGGCGGAAACGGTGGCCACCGCGATCCGCATCGGCAATCCCGCCTCCTACGAGCGCGCGGTGGTCGCGATCCGGGAAACCAACGGCGTGGTGCTGTCGGTGACCGATGCGGAGTTGATGGAGGCGAAAGCGGCGGTGGACGGCTGCGGCGCCGGCTGCGAGCCGGCGAGCGCGGCGAGCATCGCGGGACTTCGCGCGCTGGTCCGCACCGGCGTCGTGGATCCCGCCGAGCGCGTGGTGGCGGTGCTCACG
>Ga0075288_1000042_pt1 | contig 12777 bp, 14 predicted proteins | sample SF_Rice_20C_0N_4_FD_69763 | JGI IMG/M metagenome (GOLD analysis project Ga0075288, IMG submission 69763) | Rice paddy soil microbial communities from Twitchell Island, California, USA - SF_Rice_20C_0N_404 | ecosystem: Environmental > Terrestrial > Soil > Paddy field/soil | place: USA: Twitchell... | reverse complement strand
CGATCCAGTCGCCGATCTCGTTGCTGAGTATGAGGTAGTGCTCGTCTGGGGCACCCGACCACCCTGCCGGGTCCTCCTCCTGCTCGAGGAGCTCGGAAAACCAGGCCGCGAAATCCTCGTCCTGTCCCATCTCTCGAATGGTGAGCTCACTCATCGTGACGTTCGCCTCGTGAATAGGGCGGAATGATACAACGCAACAGTAGTGCCATTTCCTCGAGCGGCGCCGTGTCTTGCATTACTTCGAACGGTTCGCGGCCCCTGAAAAGTTCCGGCCAAGTCGTGGACCGATGGAGGGTTCAGCGCAGCCCGACCGCGACCCCCACGGCGACCGCCACCGCCCCCAGACAGGCCAGCAGGGCCCATAGCGGCAAGGCGAAACGTAGCCATTCCTCGTAGCCCACTCCCGAGGCGGCGAGCATGGCCATGAGCGCGCCGTTGGTCGGCGCCAGTACCTCGCACAGGCCGGCGCCGTACTGATACGCCAGCACGGCCACCTGGCGCGAGAGTCCGATCAGGTCGGACAGCGGAACGAGGAGGGGCATGGTGAGCACGGCCTGTCCGCTTACGCTCGGCACCGGAAAGTGGATTACCGTGTGCGCGAGCATCATCCCGATGCCGGAGAGCGCCGGCGAAAGGCCGTGGATGGGTGCGAAGAGGCCGTTCACGATGGTGTCCACGATCCGGCCTTCGCTCATCACGACATAGATGCCGCGGGCGAACCCCACCAGGAGCGCGGCGTACCCCATCGATTTGAACCCGTCCGCGAAGGCCTCCGCCGTGCCGTCCATCCCCAGCCGGCCAAGGAGGCCGGCGATGACCCCGACGGTGAAGAGAAGGGCGGACAGCTGGTCGAACTCCCAGTCGAGATGCTGGGCGCCGTACACGTACACGGCGAACGCCGCGATGATGGAGAGCACGATGACGATGTCGCGCGCATCGAGCACCGCGGAGCCCGCGTCATCCGCCGTCAGTGAGGGCTCGATGCGGGTGCGGGCCGCGTAGCGCGCGGTTCCCCAAATCCAGATCGCCAGCCCGGGCAGGAGGAACAGCATCCGGAAGCCCAACGCCGACCCGGGGGGGAGCTGGGAGAGCCGCTGCGCAATGAGGACGCTGAAAGGATCGACGGGCCCGAACGCCGCGCCGACGGCGGCGCTGCCCAGGCTCATCGCCACGATGGTGAGCGGGGTGTAGCCGAGGCTGCGCGACAGCAGCAGGAGGGCCGGCACGAAGGCGATCAGCTCCTCCTGCATGTGCTCGACGATCCCTCCCAGAGCGAACACGACGCTCGCGACCGGAATGACCAGCGCCCGACGCCGGGCCAGCTTGCCCACCATCCATCGGACCAGGCGTCCCAGCGTGCCGGCGCGCTCGACCACGCCGAATGCACCACCCACCAGGAAGATCAGGCCGATCACCGAGGCCGCGTCGGTGATCCCTTTGGGGATGGCCATGAGGGCCTCGAACGGCCCGACCGGCCGGCTCTCGACGCGCGCGTACGTACCGGCGACGACGACCGTGCGTCCGGTCGCAAGGTCCTCGTGTCGCTGAAACTCACCGGCAGGGAGCACGTGGGTGAGGACGGCGGCGACGAGAATGCAGAGCACGAGCAGTGTGAGAGAGTGAGGCAGCCGGAGCCGTGCCATGTGGCCCTCTAGAGGGGGTGGCACCGACGGGTGGCCGGCGGCGTGCGGTCACAGGCAATGCGCTGGTCCATGGAGCCGGTGATCGGACCGCACGCGGCGGTCTGCGCTTCGCGCACGGCGTCCTGTTCCGAGCTGGCGGATGCGGTGCCACTGCCGGTGCGGCCGTCGAACTCCACGGTGACCATGCACTCGACCCGCTGCGCGCTGAGCGTGGACCAGAGCAGGAAGGCGACGAAGCCCAGCACGACGAAGAGCATGAGCCCCTGGCGCGAGGTCATGGCGAAGGCCTCCGAGTGGAAGAAGAGCCTAGAGCAGCGTGCCTCGCAGGACGAGGAGCGCCACGCTGAAATAAATGATGAGGCCGGTGACGTCCACCAGCGTCGCGACGAACGGCGCCGAGGCGCTCGCGGGGTCGAACCCGATCCGGCGAAGGACGAACGGCAGCATCGATCCCGCGAGCGAGCCGAACAGGACCACGCCCACGAGCGCGAAGGCCACCGTTTCCGCCACCCTGAGGTAGTGCGGCCCGTAATCGTACCAGCCGAAGAGCTGCCAGAGCAGGATCCGGATGGCACCGATGGTGCCGAGGATGGCGCCAAGAGACAAGCCGGCGGGTAACTCCCGTCGCGCCACCCGCCACCAGTCGTGGAGGCGGACCTCTCCCAGCGCCATGGCCCGGATGATCAGCGACGTGGCCTGCGATCCCGAGTTGCCGCCCGAGCTGATGATGAGCGGGATGAAGAGGGCGAGCACCACGGCGCGCTCGATCTCTCCCTCGAAGTGCCCCATGGCAGAGGCCGTGAGCATCTCGCCGACGAAGAGCGCACAGAGCCAGCCGCCCCGCTTCCGCACCATGGCGCCCAAACCGATCTGCATGTAGGGCTCGTCCACCGCCGCCATGCCGCCGAACTTCTGGACGTCTTCGGTCTGCTCGCGCACGAGGGCGTCGATGACGTCGTCCACCGTCACGATGCCGAGGACGTGGCCCTGATCGTCCACCACCGGGAGTGCCAGCAGGTTGTACTTGGAGATAAGCCTGGCCACGTCTTCCCGATCCGTCATCGGGCTCACCGTCACCGGGCGGCGGCCGTCCCCGATCGCGGAGACCGGGTGCTCCGGCCCCGCCAGCATGATCTCCCGGAGGGACACGACGGTCTCGAGCCGATGATCCTTCGGGTGCAGCACGTAGATCGCGTAGACCGTCTCCTTGGCCTGACCCACCTCGGCGATGTGCCGCTTCACCTGGTCGACCGTCCACGTTGCCGGCACCGACAGGAACTCGGTGGTCATGATGCCGGCGGCGCTGGTGGGCGGATAGGCGAGGAGGACCCGGAGGGCGTCCCGCGTGCGAGGATCCACCACGTGCAGCAGGCGGGTCCGATCGGCCTCCTTGAGCTCGCGGAACAGCTCGACCTGCTGGTCCGATGAGAGCGCGTCGATCAGGGGCACCGCGCGCTGGGCATCGAGCAGCTCGAAGATGTCGCCCCGGCGCCCGAGCTCGGGCTCGTCGAGGAGCTGCACCGCCAGCTCGAACGGCAGGGCCGACACCACCCGAGCCGCGGCTTCGACCGGAAGCTGGTTGAGCGCCTCGGCGACGTCGGCGGGCCGGAGATTTTCGCACGCGGCGAGCAGGTCTTCCTCGTCGCCGGCCAGCAGGTAGAGCAACTCGGGGGAGGGAGGAGCGGGCAGAGTCGGCATCGGACCTCCGGAGCGTGCCGGGTTACCGAGGGGTCGAGCTAGCCTTCATTCACCGATTCTTCAATCCAGCGCAGGTAGGCGGGGTCGCCGCCGGCGATCGGGACGGCGATGATCTCGGGGACCTCGTACGGGTGCAGCTCCCGGATCCGGGCGAACAGTGCGGGCAGCCTCGCCGCTGTCGTCTTGCAATGGCAGTACCACTCGGCGGACTGTTCGACTGCTCCCTTCCAGCGATACGTGCTGGCGATCGGTCCCTCGACCTGAGCACACGCGGCAAGACGGAGGCCAACGAGATCGGCGGCGAGACGATCGGCGGCAATCCGGTCGGGCAGAGTGGTCGTAACCAGGTGGCAGCCGGTCACTCGCTCGTCGCCCGGACCGGGTATAGATTGAGCGGCCGCTACCGGGACGGAGTGCCGGCGGCAACGCCGGGGGTCTCGGCGCCGGTCTTGCCGTCGCTCACGGGATTGACCGCCACCCGCCACCCGCTGGCGAATTGGATGGTGAGCCGGCGGCCGAGCGGATCGGCGACGATGTCGGCTACGTCGGGCAGGGATCGCGCATACTTCATGGCCGCATCGGCCTGCTTGGCGAGCGCGTCGGGGCTGTCCCCCTGGGCGGCCCGCCCATACTCACGCGCGATCGCCACCGCCTCGGCCTGCTCCTTGCCGTAGTGGGCATACTGGTCGGGTGGAAGCATCCCGCCCTGGCGGGACAGGTGACCTCCGAGATCGTACTGGCGACAGCCGGCCAGCACCAGCACCGACAATAGCGCGCCCAGACGACGATTCATCACGTTCCTCGCTGCGATTTGTATCGCCAATAGCGGAGTGCGACCTGCCCGAAGCTAACTACTCACGGCCGATTTGCCACGCCTCGCGAGCGATCGCCGTCCGGTGGCTGTTCCTCGTGTTGCTGGTCATGCCGGCGACCGGTTCCGTGTCGCCGCTCGCCGCACAGAACGACACCGCGACGACCATTCGCTGGTGGCACGGCGCCATCGCGGTCGGCGGCCTCTCGGCTCTCATGCTGCTCGACGGTCCGGTCCAGCGCTACTCCCGTCACAACCACGGCCCCGGCGCGGACAATGTTGCCGGCGTGGTGCGACACTTTGGCCAGCCCGAGACCTTCGCCACCGTCACGCTCGGACTCGCGGCCGCCGGACTCATTTCGGGCGACTCCCGCATCACGCGCGCCGCCGGGCGGCTCGGCACCTCGCTGCTGCTGGCGGGCGGCTCGGTGACGGCAGCCAAGGAGTTGTTCGGGCGCCCGCGCCCCGAGCAGAGTCTCGATCTCGACGGGTTCGCGCCCTTTTCGGGCCAGGCATCCATGCCATCGGGCCACGCAGCCGTGGCCTTCGCGCTGGCCACGTCACTGGCCGACGACATCCACAAGCCGTGGGCCACGGTGGGCCTGTACGGCATGGCGACGGCCGTGGCCTGGTCCCGCATCAACGACAACCGTCACTGGCTGAGCGATGTGACCGCGGGCGCGCTGGTCGGCATCACGTCCGCCAAGCTCGCCTCCGGTAAATGGCGGATTTTCGGCCTGCGGGCACCGTCGGTCTTTGCCAGTCCCGGGGGGGCGACGCTGGGATGGTCAGGGAGGTTCTAGCCGCTCCTCGTTCCCCGGTTGCCTGAAGCATTCGACTCGCCTCCTTTCCGGACCTACTCTGCCAGCATCCGCCCGAGACCGATTGATCGTCGCGCTCGACCTGAGCACCCCCGCCGAGAACAAGGCGCTGGTGGCCAGGCTGGATCGGACCGTCTCCTTCTATAAGGTGGGGTGGGGCGTGCTGCTTCGGCCCGGCGGACCGGAGCTGCTCGAGGAGCTGCTTGGGCTTGGCAAGGATGTTTTTCTCGACCTCAAGTTCTACGATGTGCCGAACTCCGTAGCCGTGGCCGTCGGCGCCGCGGCGGCTCGCGGCGTTCGGTTCGTCACCGTACACGGCAATCAGGAGATCGTCGGCGCGGCTGCCAAGGCGCGCGGCACGAGCCCGCTCAAGGTTCTGGCGGTGACGGTGCTCACGAGCCTCAGCGAGCAGGAGGCGCGCAGGATGTACCACCTGCCGGATGACGTCACGCTGGAGGAGCATGTCGTTCAATTCGCGAAGAACCAGGTATCGGCCGGGTGCGATGGGCTGATCGCGTCGCCCCGGGAAGTCGCGGCGATCCGGCGCGCGGTGCCGGACCACGTCGTGATCGTGACGCCAGGCATCAGGCTCGAGGGCGAGCCGGCCGACGACCAGAAGCGGACGGGAACGCCCTACGAGAGCATCGCGGACGGCGCGGACCACCTCGTGGTCGGGCGGTCGATCTATCGCGACCCCGATCCGGCGGGCAAGGCCGAACGGTACGTCGCGGCGATCCAGCGGGCGCTCGACGACCTTGAGCGCCGGGCGTCCCGCCCCTAGCCTTCAGGCATGAGCGCCTTCCCGAACATCCCGACTCCGCGAAACGAACCGGTTCTTTCCTATGCCCCCGGCAGCCCCGAGCGCTCCACGCTCAAGGCCGCCCTCACCGCGGCCGGCGATGAGCGCCCGGACATCCCCGTCGTGGTCGGCGGCCGCGAAGTCCGCAGCGGAGTTACCCACGACGCCGTCGCGCCGCATTGCCACGCGCGCGTGCTCGCCAAGGTGCATCAGGCCGACAAGGCGATCATCGAGGCGGCGGTCCGCGCGGCGGTGAGCGCCCAGCACGACTGGGCCAACTGGAAGTTCGAGGATCGGGCGGCCGTGTTCCTCAAGGCCGCCGATCTCCTGGCCACCAGGTACCGCCAGCGGCTCAACGCCGCCACCATGCTGGGCCAGAGCAAAACCGCCTTCCAGGCGGAGATCGACAGCGCCTGCGAGCTGATCGATTTCCTCAGGTTCAACGTGCATTTCGCCGAGCGGATCTACCAGGAGCAGCCGGAGTCGTCGCCCGGCGCCTGGAACCGGCTCGACCACCGGCCGCTCGAGGGTTTCGTCTACGCGATCACGCCGTTCAACTTCACCGCCATCGGCGGCAATCTTCCCACCGCCCCGGCGCTGATGGGCAACACGGTCGTCTGGAAGCCCGCCGCCACGGCGATGCTCAGCAACTGGCACTTCTTCGAGCTTCTGGTCGAAGCCGGCCTGCCGCCGGGCGTGATCAACTTCGTGCCCGGTGATCCGGTCGAGGTCAGCCGCGTGCTTCTGGCCGACCGGCACCTCGCCGGCATTCACTTCACCGGGTCGACCGGCGTGTTTCGGAGCCTCTGGCACACCTGCGCGAGCAATCTCGACAAATACGTCTCGTACCCCAGGATCGTCGGCGAGACCGGCGGCAAGGATTTCATCCTGGCTCACCCGAGCGCCGACGTGGACGCGCTCGCGGTGGCGATGGTGCGGGGAGCGTACGAGTACCAGGGGCAGAAGTGCAGCGCGGCGTCGAGGGCATACATTCCGAGCGGCATCTGGCCCGCGGTGCGCGATCGGGCGGTCGCCATGATCGGCGAGCTGCGCATGGGCGACGTGGCCGACTTCCGCAACTTCATGGGTGCGGTCATCGACCGCCGGGCGTTCGACCGCATTCGCGAGCATCTCGGCCGCGCTCGCGCCGACGCCGGTGTGAAGATCCTGGCGGGCGGCGGAACCGACGACACGGTGGGGTATTTCGTCGAGCCGACGCTGATCGAGGCGGCCGATCCGGGATACCGGCTGATGTGCGAGGAGATTTTCGGCCCGGTGCTCACGGTCCACGTCTATCCCGACGCGCGATGGACGGAGACGCTGGCGCTGGTGGACGGCACCGGCCCGTACGCGCTCACCGGCGCCATCTTCTCGCAGGACCGGGCGGCCGTGGTGGAGGCGTCCCGGGTGCTCCGGCAGGCGGCCGGCAACTTCTATATCAACGACAAGCCGACGGGTGCGGTGGTGGGCCAGCAGCCGTTCGGCGGGGCCCGCGCGAGCGGCACCAACGACAAGGCAGGCTCGATCCTGAATCTGCTCCGGTGGGTGTCGCCCAGGAGCATCAAGGAGACGTTCGCGCCGCCGAGGGACTACCGCTACCCGTTCATGCTCGAGGCCTAGGCTTTCCCACCAGCCGCTGCTCGGGGTCGAAGAGCAGCGCCGTGAGCCCGAACGCCGCGAGCGCCACGCCGAGCTGGACGACGGTATCGGTGGCCGCCGGAAATTCCGCAGCCTGTCCGAGCGCGTGGCGCACGAGGTCCACCGAATAGGTCACGGGGTTGACGCGGGCCAGCGCGCGGAGCAGCGGCGGCATGCCGGCCGTCGGGTAGAGCGCGCCGCTCGCGAACAGCAGCGGGAACAGCACCACGTTGATGACGCCCGCGAAGTTCTCCACCGACCGGAGCCGGGCCGCGACCAGCAGTCCCAGCATGGCGCTCATCGCCGACGCCAGCAGGAGCGCTCCGGCGGCGGCCCCCGCGCTTGGCCATGAGACCGGCATCACGAAGGGCGCGCAGGCGAGCACGATCCCGCCCTGAATGACCGCCACCACCGTCGCGGCCGCCGCGCGCCCCGCGAGCACCACCGGGATTCCCGCCGGGCTCGCCAGCATGAGCCTCAGCATGCCGAACTCCCGGTCGTACACGGTGGCGATGGCGGTGAGCATGCCGCCGAACAGCGCCGCCATCACGATGATCCCCGGCAGCACGTATGCCTGGTAGGACCCCCCGCCCTCGAGCCGTGCGATCGCGCTGTAGCCTGTTCCCACGAGCAGCAGCCACATGAAGGGCCGCACGAGACCGCCGAGGAGGCGGCTGGTTTGACGCGACGCGCGCAGGAGGTCGCGGGCGACGATGCCATGGACGGTGCTCAGCGCGCTCACTCGGCCTCCGCCACGGTCTTCGTGAAGTAGACGTCTTCCAGGGTGGAATGGCGGACGGCCACCCGCTCGATACCCGATACGCCCGCCGCAAGCTCCATCGGCCGCGCGCGGCCGGGAACCAGCCCCGCGCGGAGCCCGCGATCGGTCCGCCGGACGCTCACGACCGCTCCCCGATCACGCAGCAGCGACACCAGACTCGCGGCGCCCGGGCCGTCGACCTCCACTACCTCGCCGCCCACCGACGCCCGGAGGTCGGCGGGCGGCCCGTCGGCCACGACGTCGCCCTGCGCCAGCAGCACCACCCGGTCAGCGGGCTCCGCTTCGGTGAGGTAGTGGGTCGAGAACAGGATCGTCGTGCCGTGACGGCGGCGCTCCGCGTCGAGGATGGCCCAGATCCGCTCGCGATGCTCCGGATCGAGGCCGACGGTGGGCTCGTCGAGGATCAGCAGCTCAGGCCGATGCATCGTCGCGCGGGCGACATCCACCATCCGGCGCCAGCCGCCCGAGAGCTGTCGCGCCGGCTGCGATCGCCGCTCGCCCAGTCCGGCATCGCTCATGGCGCGGGCCACGGCGGCCCGGGCCGCCTGGCCCCCGAGTCCGGCAAGCCGCGCGGCAAAGCGCAGGTTCTCCTCGACGGTGAGCAGGCCGTCCACGCTGGTCTCCTGGAAGACCAGTCCCAGCCGCCGCCGAACGGCGGTGCGTCGCTGTCTGGTGTCGAGTCCGAAGATGCGGGCGGAGCCGCGGGTAGGTGCCAGGAGCGTGGCGAGCAGGAGCATCGCCGTGGTTTTGCCGGCGCCATTGGGCCCGAGCAGACCGACCAGCGCGCCCGGGGGAACCACGAGGCCCAGGGCGCCAAGCGCGCGCGTGCTTCCGTAGTCGCGTCCCAACCCTTCCGCTTCGATCGCGGGGGCGGGGGACGCGGACATCACGCGCGCTGGGGCTCGCTGGCGATGACCCGGTAGCGGTACTCCGCCGGGGCTGCCGGCTCACCGATGGCCGCGTCGATCATGGCCCGGTCGGGCGAGAGCGTGCACACCGGATCGGTGTTGGCGGCATCGCCGGTGAGGGCGAACGCCTGGCAGCGGCAGCCGCCGAAGTCCACGGTCTTCCGCGGACAGCTCCGGCACGGCTCCTTCATCCACGAGTCGCCGCGGAACGCCTGGAACGCCGCCGATTCGTGCCAGATGTACTCCAGCGAACGATCCCGCGCGTTCTCGAACGTCATGGTGGTGATCTGGGTGGCGCCGTGGCACGGCAGCACCCGCCCGTCGGGCGAGACGACCAGATAGAGCTTGCCCCACCCGCCGTAGCACGGCTTGGGGTAGCGCTCGTAGTAGTCGGGCAGCACGAAGAGCATCTGCATCCGTCCGCGATACCGCTCCATCGCCTCCCGGGCCACGGCCTGGGCGCGCTCCACCTGCTCGCGTGTCGGCATGAGCGACGCGCGGTTCAGGAGCCCCCAGCCGTAGTACTGCGTGTTGGCCAGCTCCAGGCGGTCGGCCCCGAGGCTCGCCGCGAGATCGATGATCTCGCCGATGCGGTCGAGATTGGCCCGGTGGAGGACGACGTTGATGGTGAAGGCGAATCCCAGCTCCTTCACCAGCGCCGCGGCGGCGCGCTTCTGCTTCACGGAGCGGACCCCGGCGATCCGCTCCGCGACCTCGGCGTCCGCGTCCTGGATGGAGATCTGGATGTGCTCGAGCCCCGCGTCACGCAGCCGCTCCGCCCTCGGCCGGGTGAGCCCGAGACCGGACGTGACCAGCGTGCTGTAGAGCCCGAGGCCGCGGGCGTGGGTCGCCAGCTCCTCGAGATCCTTCCGCACCAGCGGCTCGCCGCCGGACAGCCCGAGCTGCAGCACGCCAAGTCCGCGGGCCTGGGTGAAGATGCGCTTCCAGTCGTCGGTGGACAGCTCCCCCTCGGCCCGGACCATCTCGAGCGGGTTGGAGCAGTAGGGACAGTGCAGCGGGCAGCGGTGCGTCAGCTCCGCGAGCAGTGTGGTTGGACGCTCAGACGTCACGGATCAGCTCCCTTCGGGCCAGATCGGAGAGGTACTCGGTGACGTCGGCGGCGACGTCGGTGCCGTAGCGCTGGCCCAGCAGCTCCACGATATCGGCCACCGTCCGCGCGCCGTCCACCAGCTCGAGGATGGCCGCGCCGGTGTCGTTCAGCAGCACGGCGCCCTCGGGATACAGGAGCACGGGGCGGTTCCTGACCGGATCGAAATCGAGCCGGGCGAGGCGCCAGAGCGCGGGACGGGACGTGAGCGTGAGCTCCACGCTCACTCCTCTCGATACGCGTTGTGGATGGTGTCGATCATCGCCCAGAGCATATCGAGCTTGAACGCGAGTGCCTCGAACGCCTGGTGTTGCGTTTCCACGGTGGTGCAGTGTCGCTGCACGATGGAGAGCCCGTGCTTCACGTCCCTGGGTGCCTGCACCAGCCGGCTCTTGAAATAGTCGAGCGCGGCCGGCGGTATCCACGGGTAGTACTTGGGGAATGCCTCGATGCGCTGGTGGTGGATCTTCGGCGCGAACAGCTCGGTAAGCGAGGACGCCACCGCCTGGACCCAAGGCCTGGTGCGGCAGAACGTCACGTACGACTCGCAGATGAGACGGACCGCGGGCAGCACGTGCCGCTCGTCCTCCATCTCTTCCCTCGGCACGCCGAGATTCACGCCCAGCTGGATCCAGAGCTCGATGCCGCCGGTGCCGGGCGCGGTGCCGTCGTGGTCGATGATGCGCTGGATCCACTCCCGCCGCACCTCGGGGTCGGGGCAGTTCGAGAGGATCGCCGCATCCTTGCGCGGGACGACGCGCTGGTAGGCCAGACGATTGGTGACCCAGCCCTGGAACTGACGCTGGCTCAGCCGGCCCTCGTACATGAGCTGGTGAAAGGGGTGCTGCACGTAATAGGAGCCGTTGAACGAGCGCAGGGCCTCCTCCAGTTGCGCCGGACTGAGAGGACGGTCGAGCGCCGGGAACGGCGGTGGAGGCGGCGTGGCCAGCTTGGACGCAACGAGGGTGGCAGTCATGGCCGGAATCTAGAGGGTGAACACCATGCCATCGGCTCCGACGACGAGCCCCTGGCGCTCCACCAGCGCGCGCTCCGCGGAATCCTCGAGGAGCATCGGGTTGGTGTTGTTGATGTGGCTGTAGACCTTGTGCCGGCACGGCAGCGTCGCGAGCCGCTCCAGGCTGCCGCCCGCCCCCGCGATGGGGAGATGATCCATCGCGCGGGCCGTGCGGTCGCCGATGCCGAGACGGATCAGCTCGTCGTCGGTCCAGAAGGTGCCGTCGAAAAGCAGCAGGTCGGCCGATGCGAACCGGGTCAGCAGCGAGGGGTCGAGATCGCCGCAGCCGGGTACGAAGACGCAGACGGCGCCGGTGGCCTGGTCTCGGACGGAGAGACCGACCGTGTGGCCGGGCAGCTCGGCGCGGGCGAACCGGGGCGGCCCTGCCGGAACCACGAAGCTCGTCACCGAGAGGCCGCTGTCGCTCCCGTCCCGATAGCAGAGCGAGGTCTCGGTACCCGGCTCCAGGGTCGTGGCCTTGACCTCCGCGAACGCCCGGGTGACCGGAAGAATCCGCGAGTCCTCCTCGAGCACCTGAAGCACCGCGGCCGTGGCGCAGAGCTGGAGCTGGCGCGCCTCGCGCAGCAGCACGATCCCGAGCGTATGGTCGAGCTCGGCGTCGGTGACGACGATGCCCTCGACAGGAACGTGGCGCACCCCCGCGGGCGGCGGAAACGGCAGCCGGGTGAGCTGCTCGTGGACGTCGGGCGACGCATCGAGGAGAAACCAGCGCCGTCCGTCGGCGCTGACCGCCGCCGAGGACTGGCTCCGCGGGATGGCCCGCTCCGGCTCCGCGCGAGCCACGCGACACGTGGGACACCAGCAGTTCCATTGGGGGAACCCCCCGCCGGCCGCGGTGCCCAGGAGAGTGACGTTCATCAATACCTATAAACACAGAGGGGCCCGCTTTCGCGAGCCCCTCCTGTCGATGCGGTGACTTTAGAGCGTCGCGACGTATGCGGTCACTTCCATCGTTACGGCGACGACCTCTGCCTCGGGCTTGGTCCAGGTCATATACATCTCCTGTTGGGATTGGCGGGCCAGACGGCCCTGAGCATCATTGGGTGCAGACACCCAGTCGGGCCCGTTCGAACCCGACGACACCCGTCACAGTGCAGAGGCTGTGCCTGGAAGTCGCGGGCTCCGGGTCGGGGTCGTGGGTCGTTACGGCGAAAAGACTTAGAGCAATTCGGCGGGTACCACTCCGGCCGCGACCCCTGCAGGAAAAACTGGGTGAGGCAACCCACTTGGGTCTTCTCACCCACCCTGGCTTCTAGGCCAGCCCGTGCTTCTTGAGCCGGTACCGGAGAGTGTCCCGGGTGATGCCCAACCGGGCGGCGGCCCTGGTCTGGTTGCCCTCGCATTCCCGGAGCGCCTCCTCGATCATGGATTTCTCCCATCGTTCGAGGTCGGTGCCGAGCGGCGGCAGGGTCGAGGGCGCCGGTACCGCGGGGCCCTCGGCCATCGAAGCCGGGGTGGCCGCCGCCTCGCGAGCCAGGTGCTCCAGATCGAGGGCGCCGTTGCGGCTCCAGAGCACCGCTCGCTCGACGACATG
>Ga0075288_1000041_pt1 | contig 12849 bp, 8 predicted proteins | sample SF_Rice_20C_0N_4_FD_69763 | JGI IMG/M metagenome (GOLD analysis project Ga0075288, IMG submission 69763) | Rice paddy soil microbial communities from Twitchell Island, California, USA - SF_Rice_20C_0N_404 | ecosystem: Environmental > Terrestrial > Soil > Paddy field/soil | place: USA: Twitchell... | reverse complement strand
CGCCACGACTCGCGCCAGGCCGGCGAAGGTCTGCGCCACCCCCATGGTGGTGCCCAGCTCACCGGGATCGGAGTGGCGCGACATGAGCGAGGTCGTCGCCGGAAAGAGTAGCGCGGTGCCGATCGGGACGAGCGGAATCACCACCGCGAGTGCGACGATCGTATGCGGCACCGGGTAGAGCACCAATCCCGCGATCAGGAGCAGGGTCCCGATGCGCATCGCCCAGCTCTCGCCGATCCGGTCCACGATCGGCCCGAGGAGGAGGCTCCGCATGACGAACGAGAGCACGCCGATATAGAGAAATACATACCCGATGGTCTTCTCGTCGAGGCCGAACTCGGCGCCGAGGTACAGCGCGATGACCGAGGTCATCGAGGCGAAGGCCAGCATGCCCACGGCGTAGATCCAGATGAAGCGGGCCACCGGATCGAGCGGATGCCGCACCACCATCCATGCCGGATGCCAGATCGGGCGCCGCGGCCGCGGCGGTCCATGATGCTCCTTCCGCGACTCGGGCAGCCAGCGCCACGCGAAGAAGACGTTGATCAGACAGAGCACCGCGGCAATGAGTCCCGGCGCGGCCTGGCCCAGGTGGGCGGCCGCCGAACCGACCACCGGTCCCACCATCACCCCCGCGGATGTCGCGGCGGACAGCCAGCCCAGTGCCCGCGCGCGGTCCCTGGGCGCAACGGTGTCGGCGACGTAGGCCTGCGCCACGCCCGTGGTGCCGCCGCCGGCGCCCTGCACCAGGCGAGACACGAACAGGAGCCAGACCGTGCCGGCGAAGCCGAAGACCACGTAGGCGATCGCCGAGGCCGAGAGACCGATGAGGAGCGCGGGGCGCCGTCCATACCGATCGGAGACCCGACCCCAGAGCGGGGCCGAGACGAGCTGGGCGATGGAGAACGAGGCGATCATCCCCCCGATCGTCTCCGCCGACGCGTTGAGCTTGAGAGCGTAGAACGGGAGCAGCGGGAGGACGATCATGAAGCCGATCATGTCCACGAAATTCACGGCGATCAGCACCGCCAGCCGGCGAAACTGGGCGCGCGACCCGTTGGCGGAGGCCGTCATCCGGGACTTCCCCTGTGGGCGCCCACCGCGAACACGATGCTGCTCACGAGCATCAGCACCACGCCGTAGGCGGCGGCCACACCGACGTCGGCCTGTCGGAGGCTCGACAGGATCTCCATCGAGACCGGCCGGGTGTCGTACGTGTAGAGCATGATCGATGTCACGAAGTCTCCGAACGCGGTGACGAAGGCGAGGCTCGCACCGGCGAGCAGCGCGGGCCGGAGAAGCGGCAGCGTCACCCGCCGCAGGGTGCGCCAGCGGCCGGCACCCAGCGAGGCAGCGGCCTCGTCGAGCGCGGGGTCGAGTGCCCGAAAGCCCGCCAGAATCGCGCGGCTGGTGATCGGCAGATTCCGTACGAGATAGGCGAGCGGGAGGATCCAGACGGTTCCCACGAGAATGAAGCGTCCCGCCCAGGGCTCGCGCACGCTGAACGCGGCGGCGATGGCAATCGCGAACACAGTGCCCGGAACCGCCCAGGGGAACGCCAGCAGTGCCTCGATGGCCCGCCCGCCCGGAACCCGGCGGCGAACGCTGAGAATGCCGGCAGCCACCGCCAGTGCCACCGCCGCCGCGGTCGCTGCCACCGCCATCCACAGGCTATTGGCGAGCGGGCGGGCCCGCACCGGATCCCGGAGCAGCGCCGCGTAGTTCCCCAGCGTGTACACCGGGGGGACCGGCTCCACGGTCCAGGTGCCGACCGGAACGAACGACACCAGAAGCAGGGCCAGGTGCGGCAGCAGCAGGACGCCGGCCAGCCCCCAGGCCACGGCCGCCAGGCCCAAGCGGAGGGCGCGCCGGCGAACCACGACTCTGGCAGGAGCCACTCCTTTCCGCCCGGAGGCGGGCGAGTCGGGCGCGTGAGTACCGCGGAACACCGCCAGCCCGGCCAGCGCGAGGAGGGTGAGGGCAATGGTCTCGACCATCGCCAGCTCGTTGTCGCCATTCAGCCGAGTGGCGACGATCTGAGTCGTCATGACCCGAAAGCCGCCGCCGAAAATGTACGGGGCGCTGAACGAGCCCAGAGAAGTCATGAAGGTGAGCAGCGCCGCACCGCCCAAGGCGGGATAGAGTTGCGGGAGCACCACCCGCCGAAAGGTGCGCCAGCGCCTGGCTCCCAGACTGGCCGCGGCCTCGAGCAGCGACGCGTCGAGCGACGCGAGCGCGGCCCGGACGAAGAGATAGAAGTACACGTACATCGAGTAGGCATGGACCAGCAGCACGGCGCCCGCTCCCTCCAGACGCCAGAGCGGCTCGCCCAGGCCCAGGAGGTGCTGCACCAGCAGTGAGACGAAGCCGGTCTCACCGTAAAGAAAGAGAAAGGCCAGCACGCCCACCAGCGGCGGGAGCACCGCGGGCAGCGCCACGAGCGCGCCGAGGAGGCGCACCCCGGGAAAATCGTACCGGCCGAACAGGAAGGCGAGCGGCATTCCCAGCGCCGCGGCGAGCACGACGCTGGCGAGGGAGATCCAGAAGCTTCCCCAGAGCGCGCTCCACTCGGTCGGTCGGCCCAGGAAGACCCGCACGAAGTCGAGAGTCCACCCGTGGGGACCGTGCACGCCCTCGAGGAGCACGAGCAGAATGGGGTAGACCACGAGCCACGCCAGGCCCAGGAGGAGCGCGACGCCCAGGATCTGGGCCCGGCGGATGCCGGTCACCGGCGCTCGCCCTGAAAGAGGTGGATTCCCCCGCCGGCGCGCCGGCTCGGCAGTACCCCGACGGTCTCCCCGATGTGCGCGGCCTCCACTGGTGCGACCGTCTCGAATGCCTGTCCGCCGTCCGTCCGCAGCGTGAACAGCGCGTGGGGACCGACGAAGCGCCGCGCGGAAACCACCGCCGACACCGCGCCAGGCCCCGGCGCGGACAGCCGGACCGACTCGGGCCGGACCAGCATCACCGCCGGCCCTGGCGAGGGGACGCGCCCGGGAATCGAGTCGACCACCCACTCGACGCCCTCCACCTCGATCCTGACCCCCTTCCCGTTCGCCTCGAGCACCCGGGCCTCGAGGGTGCTCGACCGCCCCACGAACCCGCCCACGAAGAGATTGGCCGGCGCGCCGTAGAGCTCGTCCGGCGTGCCGACCTGCTCCAGCTTTCCGCCTCGCAGCACCGCCACCCGGTCGCCGAGATCGAACGCTTCGTCCTGCTCGTGGGTCACCAACACGGTCGTGATGCCGACCCGCCGGATCAGCTCGCGTATCTCCCGGCGGGTCCGTTCCCGGAGCGTGGGATCGAGATTGGAGAGCGGCTCGTCGAGGAGGAGGACGCGGGGCTCGGGCGCGAGGGCCCGCGCGAGCGCCACCCGCTGCTGCTGGCCTCCCGAGAGCTGGCCCACCCGGCGCCCCTCGAACCCGGCGAGATCCACCAGCTCCAGTGCACGCGCTACACGGCGTTTCAGCTCGTCGCCGCCGACGCCCATGGACTCCAGTCCGAAGGCCACGTTCTCGCCCGCGTCCAGATGAGGGAACAGGGCGTAGTGCTGGAACACCATCCCGAAGCGCCGGGCCACCGGCTCGATGCGGGTGACGTCCTCGCCATCCACCACCACGCGACCTGCATCGGGCGCGTCGAACCCCGCCAGCAGCCGGAGGGTCGTGGTCTTCCCGCTGCCGCTCGGCCCCAGTAGCGCGAGCATCTCGCCGCGGTGAAGTGACAGCGAGAGATCGTCCACCGCCGCCACGCCGGCGAATCGCTTGACCAGTCCCTCCAGCCGGAGGAACCCGGTCATCGGCCCACCTTGGGACCGGTGCCCCGGACGTGCCGATCCCAATAGCTCATCCACGCGGATCCCTTGGTCGCGAGAAGGTCCCAGTCGATCGGCGCCGCTACCATTTCCCGCTCCACATCGGCCACCCATGCCGGCATCCGGTCGGCCGGCAGGTCGTGCCGCGACGGAAGCCGGAAGACCTTCTCGGCCGCCAGGAGCTGTCCCTCTACGCTGCCGACGAAATCGATGAATTGGCGAGCCTCCGCCGGATGGCGGCACCCGCGCACGAGGCCGATGGCGTCGTCGATGACCACCGTGCCGCTCCGGGGAAAGGTGTAGTCGAAGGGGAGACCTTTCGAGCGGTCAATCAGAATGTCCGGCAGGTCCCAGAGCGTGATCAATCCCTCGCCACGCGCCAGCCGCTCGCTCAGAATGGCGGGATTGAGCGTGTACGCCTTGGTTTGCCCGTCGAGCCGGCGAAGCCACTCCATGCCCCGGGTGGTGTCGCCGGTCGCGTGGATGCTCTGCTCGATCATGAGACCCCAGATGGCACGCATGGTGCCGCTGGCCATCGGATCGCGGATGAGCACCTTGTCGCGCCAGCGCGGCGCCAGCACTTCGTCCCAGTCGTCGGGCGCGTCCGCGCGGCGGACCAGCCGGCTGTTGAAGGCGATCACCGCCGGCGTCCGATAGACCGGGAAGTACAGATCGTCCGGTCCGACACCGGCCGGACCCACGTGGCTGGCCCAGGACGGACGGTACGGCGCCAGCACCGAGTCATGGATGCCGCGATCGAAGATCGTGGTAGGGCCCCCGAACCAGACATCGGCCTGGGGGTTGACCCGCTCGAAGCGCAGGCGGTCGAGGATTTCCTGCGACCCCATGTCGAGCCACCGGACGTCGATGTCCGGGTGTTCCGCCTCGAAGGCGTGCTCGAGCAGCGTCAGCTGGTCGCGGCCGTGGGGAGAATACAGGACGACGGGTGTGCGGCCGTCCCCACCGCACGCCGCCACCGACACCACGGCCCACCACCACCATGGGTTCACCACGGACTTCAGACGGGCGGGCACGGGCGCTCAGTGCGCAGCAGGACGCGCGAGGGCGAGCAGATTCGCGAACAGCCGAAACGCGCCCGGTACGGCCGCGGGCAGCTGGCGAAAGAAGCTCAGCCCGGTGTAGACGTAGGTTCCCTTTCCGACGCGCGCGACCAGGAGACCTCCCTCGAGCGGCGCCTCGCCGGGATCGTGTGTCGCCAGGACCGGACGAAACGCTGGATCCCAGCTCCGCGCGAAGTAGAGTCCCCGTTCCTGGACCCAGCCGCTCCAGTCGTCGCCACCGAGGCGGTTCGGCCCGCGCGCCACGGGATCGTCCGCCGAGAGGAACCGGACCGGCGCCCGCTCGTCCGTCACCCGGTCGTGCGGCTCCGCCAGGGTCAGCGGGTACGGTGCATAGCCTCCAGCGAAGTAGGGGCGTTGCTGGTACTGCACGATGACGAGCCCACCGCCCCGCGCGTACTGAAGCAGCCGGCCGTTATTCTCGACCAGCGCGGAGTCCGTCTCGTACGCACGCGGGCCGACCACGATGGCCTGGTAGCGGCCGAGATCGCCGCGCTCGAGGTCCTCCGCGTCGAGGAGGGCGAGCGGGAAGCCGAGGCTCCGGAGTGCCTCGGGGATCCGGTCCGACGCCCCGCGCACATACCCCACGCGCGTGAGAGCCGGCAGCACCACCGCCGCAGGCCGCACGATGGCCTTGGAGGGCCGGAGATAGGAGCGGGGCCGGATGTGCGGGTAGTCCACGGTGACCACCCCCGCGTCAAAGCGGTGGCCGGCCGCATCGGTGGCGACCGCCGTGAGAGCCACGGGCCCCGAAGACAAGCTCGCCGGAGCGCGGATATCGAAGGTGAACCCGTCGCGCTCGTTCTCACGCTGAAATCGGAATCGCCGGGGTGCCACGGCCGCCCACCCGCGCGGCGTCTCGATGGTGACCGTGCCCGCGGCGGTGTCCCGCGCCCAGTGGGTCAGCGTCACCGTGAAGCGGTGGGTGCGCTGGGGCGACGCGGTCGACCACACCTCGCTCGAGGGATCCACGCTCACATCGATCCTCGGCGCCACCGTGACCGGGCGCCGGACCTCGCCCCGGGCCTGGTCGTCGTACCGATAGCTCACCTCGCGCGTCATGGTGAACGACCTATCCACGGTGAAGACCGCCTGCAGCGCGGGCGGCGTGAACGGCTTGCCGCGGATGTCGGGAGTTGCGCGGCTCCAGTCGTAGATCGCCGGCTCGTCGGCACGGAGGAAGAAGTACGGCACCGTGAGTGGCGCGTCGGCGGCGACGCGAAGCACCAGCTCGCGGCCGGCCAGCTGCCCGGGCGCCAGGTCGAGCCGGATCGGCGCCGGAGCATCCGCGGCGAAGCCCGGTGCCACCATGAGGGAGGCGCTCACCGAGCGTGCTGCCGATCCCGTATTCCAGCATTCGAGACTCACCCGAAGCGTCTGACCCGCGGTGACGCGGTCATCGTCGCTTCGGGCGTCGCAGACCACGCCCGCCGTGGCGGCGGTGGCGGCCTCACGATGGATCCGCTGCTCTGCGGGCTCCGGACCGGGCGGAAGGAGGGTATCTACGCCCGCGAAGAGGCTCGCCGCCCCCCGGCCGCTATGGTCCTCGAGGAGGGCGAGGCGAACGCGCGAAGGCCCGATCTGCTGGAGTCGGCCCATGTCCTGCGAGCGATGCAGGCTTCTCCCCGCCATCGCGATCTGATGAAACGAGAGGCCGACGGCCGAGTCGAGGACGCCGCCTTCGACGGTGAGCGTGGTTGCCGTGCTATCGAACCGCGTGCTGCGATACAGCTTGACCGGCGTCCAAGGACGCAGCCGCTCCTCACGGAGCAGCTCGGGGAACCGGGCCGAGTCGCCGGCGACACGAAATGCTTCCTGCGCCGCCCATCCGGCTGCCTGGTGCTGTCCGTGCCCGTCCTTGGGGGTGCCACTGAAAATCGAAACGATGATCTGGGGGCGATACCGCCGAACCACCCGAACGACGTCCTTGAGGATCGAGTCGCGCGGCCAATGGGTCCACGTCTCGTCCTGCGTCTTCGAGAACCCGAAGTCGTACGCCCGCGTGAAGAACTGTTGGGCCCCGTCCAGCCGGCGCGCGGCGAGCAGCTCTTCCGTCCGGAGGAGCCCGAGCGCCATCCCCAGCTCCGAGCCGATCAGGTTCTGGCCTCCTTCGCCCCGATTGAGCGAGAGGTAGGCGGCTTCCGATCCCATGCCCCGCACCAGGACAGTCAGCAGCTCGGTGTCTTCGTCATCCGGATGCGCGCCGATCACAAGGACGCGCTTCCAGTGACCCAGCATGCGCAGCTCGCGGTCGCGTACCACGATGCCGCCCGTCGACGGTGGCTCGAGCTGCGCCCGTAGTGGGGGGCAAAGAATCAGGGTTGTAAGCAGGAAAGCGGATGCGACGGGAAGCGTGCAACGACGCACAGGTGCCGGCCGTGGTGGGTGAGGCAGGAACCTAAACCCGTCCCGGCCGATCCGCCTCACCCATCAATGCAGCGGAGCGGCCCCGAGCGGTGTCTCGCGGATGGAGCTCCGCAGCTGGGGGTGACGGTACCAGAGATAGGCCCCCATGCTGAGCGCCGCCAGCGTGTTGGCGCTGACCACCGCCCAGAACGGGAAGTGCTCCTTGGTGACGTCCGAGAAGACGGCGAGAACGCCGTAAAACAGGACCTCGAACACGAGAAAGACCGGCACGAACGCGTAGCGCACCACCGAGTTGTCGGTGGCCCAGTGGGTCAATGCCACCAGCCCGATGCCGATGAGGCCGAAAACGATGAAATGGAAGGCGGTGTAAATCAGGATCGCACCGAAGACCAGGTGCTGCGTATCCGGCTTGTCGTTGCCGAAGAGTGCGACCTGGCCGAGCAGGCTGGGCGTGAGGAAGGGATGTCCGGCGATCGTATCGAGCAGGAGAAACCAGAGTGCGACGGCGAGACCGCCGATGATGCCGACATCGGTGCCCTCGCCGACGACCGAGTGACGGCTGTCAGGCATGAGAGCCCCCGCGGAAAGCGGAGATGGAGGAGCACGACGCAACACGGTCCTGATGCACAGTGGGGGTCCCGGGCCCGGCACGCAAGGGCTAGCCGACCGCGCTCGAGTCGTGCGGGTGGGACGGCGCCGGCACCTCCGAGCCCAGCGGCGCCTCGTGAAAGCTCTGCTCCAACCGCGGGTGGCGGCGCCAGAGGTACCACGCCATGCCCACGATACCCAGGGCGTTCCCGCCAAGCACCGACCAGAGCGGCATGCGCTCGGCGGTAGCGGTGCTCATCATGAATGTGACACCGGCAAAGAAGGCGAACGCGCACACCAGCCCGATCCAGACTCCCATACGCCACGACGGATCGCGAGTCGACAAGTGAACGAGGAAGGTCAGGCCCAGGCCCGCCAGCACGAAGACCAGGACATGCACGATCGTGAAGCTGATCACGATCTCCGGCACGATGTCGTGCACGCCGGACGCCAGGTCGCCGCGGAAGAGGACCTTGCCAAGGACGTTCGGTGTCCGAAACGGGACCCCAGCCGCCAGGTCGAACACGAAATACCACAAGGATACCAGGATGGCGCCCAGGACGCCGGTAACCGTTCCCTCCCGAGTCGTGAAGTGCTGCTCCCGCATTTCCGCTCCCGGATCAAGGACCAAGATGTTGCGGACTCCGCAACACCAACCTCCCATCTGGAAGCATCCGTGGATGTGTCGCGGGTCACGCCTCAGCGCACGGCATTTCTCCGTCCGCGGCAGGCGCGACAGGGACAGACGTCGAAGAGATGCTGGAAGGTGTAGATGCCGGTGGCGTGGCCGTCGCTCCACTGCACCTGCAGGCCGTAGGCACCCACCAGGGAAAGCGATAGCGGACGCACCGCGCGGTCCACGGTGGCCGGATCGAGAAGCGGGCGGCCGCTCACTTCTTCGACACAGGAGGCGCAAGGGCAGGCGAGGCGCAGATCGTACGCGGGGTAGAACCCCTCGTGTCCCATCTGGTCCCACTCGATGAGGATTCCGTCGTCCCTGCGGTTGATGGCGTGCGGAACGGGAATCGGGCGCGGCGTCGTCATGCCCGAAACTTAGCGTTATACTTCGGCCTGAACGCCAACCTTCACCGCACATGGCCATGCCCACCGACTCTTCCGATCTCTTCGGCGCCCGCGGCACCCTCCGGCTTGGGAAGGATACAGCGGTCATCTACCGGCTCGAGGAGCTTGGCCGGCAGGGGATCGCGAATCTCGACCGCCTGCCCTTTTCCATTCGCGTGCTGCTCGAGAACGCGCTCCGGCACGCCGGCCGCGGGTTCGCGACCGAGAGTCACGTCCGCGATCTGGCGGGGTGGAGCCCGGATGGCGGAGCCAAGAGCGAGATTCCGTTCATGCCGGCGCGGGTGGTCCTCCAGGACTTCACCGGAGTGCCCTGCGTGGTGGACCTCGCCGCCATGCGGGACGCCATGGCCCGGATGAAGGGCGACCCCGACCGGATCAATCCCGTCGTCCCGTGCGACCTGGTGATCGACCACTCGGTCCAGGTGGACTACTACGGCTCGGACAGGGCGTTCAAGCTCAATGTGGAGCTGGAGATGGACCGAAATGTCGAGCGCTATCAGCTCCTCAAGTTCGCGCAGCGGGCCTTCCGCAACTTCCGCGTGGTGCCGCCCGGCACCGGCATCGTGCACCAGGTCAACCTGGAGTATCTCGCGCCCGGCGTGCAGCTCAGGGCGCAGTTCGGCGAGCTCACCGCCTACCCCGACACCCTCGTCGGCACCGACTCGCACACCACGATGATCAATGGCCTGGGCGTGCTGGGGTGGGGAGTTGGCGGGATCGAGGCCGAGGCGGTCATGCTGGGGCAGCCGTACTTCATGCTGATACCCGAGGTGGTGGGCGTGCGGCTCACCGGCGAGCTGCCCCTGGGTACCACCGCGACCGATCTGGTGCTCAGGGTCACGCAGATGCTTCGCCAGAAGGGAGTCGTGGACAAGTTCGTGGAGTTCTACGGACCCGGCCTGTCCAGCCTCGGCCTCGCCGACCGGGCCACGATCGCGAACATGTCGCCCGAGTACGGCGCCACGATGGGCTTCTTCCCGGTGGACGCGGTGACCCTGCGTTACCTCGACCGCACCGGCAGAGGCGCGGAGGTCGTGGACCGGGTAGAGCGATACTGCAAGGAGCAACTCCTCTTCCGCACCGACGATACGCCCGATCCGACCTTCACGTCCACGATCGAGCTCGATCTCTCGACGGTGACGCCCTCGCTGGCGGGCCCGAAGCGGCCACAGGACCTCGTGCCGCTCGAGAGCCTCAAGCGGAACTTCATCGTCAATCTTCCCGGCCTCATGAGTCCCGCGGTGCCGGCCGAGCGAAAGGAGTTGGCGCAGGTGGCCTACTCGCGCTGGATGGGTGAGGGTGGGGCCAACGTGACCATCGGCGAAGGCGGTGCCGAGACGCATCCGGCCCAGGTCGATCCCGATGCCCCGCCCGTCGTGCTCGGCAAGCTCGGCGAGGACGACATCCGGCTGCACGACGGCGCGGTCGTCATCGCGGCGATCACCAGCTGCACCAATACGTCCAACCCGTCGGTGATGATCGGAGCCGGCCTTCTCGCCCGAAAGGCTGTCGAGCGCGGGCTCACCACCAAACCCTGGGTCAAGACCAGCCTGGCCCCGGGCTCGCGGGTCGTCACCGACTATCTGGAAGGCTCGGGGCTGCTCGCCTACCTCGAGAAGCTCCGGTTCAACACGGTGGGCTTCGGCTGCACCACCTGCATCGGCAACAGCGGACCCCTGCCCGAGCCGGTGGCCCAGATCATCGAGGAGCACTCCCTCGTGACCGCCGCCGTCTTGAGCGGCAACCGGAATTTCGAGGCGCGGATCCATCCGCAGGTGCGGGCCAACTATCTGGCCTCGCCGATGCTGGTGGTGGCCTTCGCGCTGGCGGGACGGGTGGACCTCGATCTCACCCGCGAGCCGGTGGGCGAGGGCAAGGATGGAAAGGCGGTGTACCTCAAGGACATCTGGCCGACGCGGGCGGAGATTCTCGACACCATGGCGGCCTCGCTCAAGCCGGAGCTCTTCGAGCGGCGCTACGCGTCGGTCTTCGAGGGCGATGACGTCTGGAAGAAGCTCCCGGTTCCCGAAGGCAGCCGCTATGCCTGGAACCCCCAGAGCACCTACGTCGCCGAACCGCCCTTCTTCCAGAACCTCGGTCCGGAGCCCGGCCCGCTGGTCGACATCTCCGGGGCACGCGTGCTCGCGGTCCTGGGCGACTCCGTCACCACCGACCACATCTCCCCGGCCGGATCGATCCCGAAAAACGGCCCCGCCGCGAAGTACCTGCTCGATCACGGCGTGCAACAGCCCGATTGGAACACGTTCGGCGCGCGGCGGGGCCATCACGAGGTGATGATGCGGGGCACCTTCGGGAACGTCCGCATCAAGAACGCGCTCACCCCCGACAAGGAGGGCAACTGGACGGTGCATCTCCCCACCGGCGAGACGATGTCGATTTTCGACGCTTCCGAGCGGTACCGCGCCGCGGGCACCCCACTCCTCGTGCTCGCGGGCAAGGAATACGGCACGGGCTCGAGCCGGGACTGGGCGGCCAAGGGCCCGGCGCTTCAGGGCGTGCGTGCCGTGATCGCGGAGAGCTACGAGCGGATTCACCGGAGCAATCTGGTCGGGATGGGCGTGCTCCCGCTGGCCTACGGGCCCGGAGCGAATCGCCAGTCGCTCGGGCTCACCGGCCGGGAGACGTACTCGATCACGGGAATCGCAAAGGGGCTGGCGCCGGGAGGCATGGTCACCGTCACCGCGCGCGACGAGGCCGGAAAGGAGACCACCTTCCAGGCGGTGGTGCGACTCAATTCGATGGTGGAGCTGGACTACTACCGGAACGGCGGGATTCTCCAGCGGGTGTTGAGGCAGTTTGTGAAGAGCTGAGGTCGCGGGTCGCGGGAAGAAACAAACGAGCCCCCGGGTACCCAACCGGAGGCTCGTTCAACTGCGAATAGCTCGCGACCCGTGACTCGTGACCCTAGGCTACCAGATCCCTCAGCCGATCTCCGGTTTCCCCCTCGCGCAGCCGGAGCAGAGCCCGGTCGCGGAGCTGGCGGATCCGCTCCCGCGTGACGCCCATCATGCGGCCGATTTCCTCGAGGGTGCGGCTGTTGCCGTCATCGAGGCCGAAATAGAGCCGCAGCACCTTGGCATCCCGCGGGGGAAGCGCCGCCAAGGCCGCCTCGATGTCCCGGGTCTGGCTGTTGGCCATGGTGCTCATGTCGGTGCTTTCCTGGTCGCCGCTGGTGAAGCGCTCGATCCGCTCGTTGCCCTCCCCGTCACGGGTGGGGTGATCGAGACGAACCGCCTCGGAGTTGAGCGCGCTGAGCGAGCGCACCGCTTCGACGGTGAGGCCGGTGGCGCGGGCAAGCTCCTCGGTCGTCGGCATCCGGCCCAGCCGGTCCTTGAGCAGGGTCGTGGTCCGTCCGAGCCGGCTCAGGTCAGCCGTCCGGTTGAGCGGCACCCGGACCGGGCGCCCGTGCCGAGCGATAGCCGCCTGGACCGCCTGCCGGATCCACCAGACCGCGTAGGAAATGAACTTGACCCCCCGGTCCGGATCGAACTTCCGGGCCGCGGTCATCAGCCCCAAGTTGCCCTCGCCGATCAGATCGACGAGCGGTACGCCCCGGTTCTGGAACTTCTTGGCGACCGAAACCACGAAGCGGACGTTGTGGCGGGCCAGTCTTTCCTGGGCAGCCACGTTGCCCTTGAATGCCTTGCGGGCCAGCTCCATTTCTTCTTCGCGATTGAGCAGCGGAACCCTGCTGATTTCATCGAGATACAGGTCCAGACTTTCACGGCCTTCATCGATTGCACGAGCGATCTGCGCCGGTCGCACCGGGCGACGCTTGCCACGTGCCTTAATCGTCACGCTATCGGCCTCCTGAGGACTCCCGCCCTCGCACGTATGCTCGATCACGAGATTTGGGGGGCGACTCAATTTAAGACGGGCGAATATATCATCTAAGAT
>Ga0075288_1000040_pt1 | contig 12868 bp, 10 predicted proteins | sample SF_Rice_20C_0N_4_FD_69763 | JGI IMG/M metagenome (GOLD analysis project Ga0075288, IMG submission 69763) | Rice paddy soil microbial communities from Twitchell Island, California, USA - SF_Rice_20C_0N_404 | ecosystem: Environmental > Terrestrial > Soil > Paddy field/soil | place: USA: Twitchell... | reverse complement strand
ATTCACGCTCTTCGGCGACGTCGGGTTCGATCGCCTCGCCGCGCATGCGCAGGTGGTCCTTCCCGACACTACGCTCGCGTCAGCGGTGCGTCCCTCGCTTGGCTCCACACGGAATCGCTGCGACACGGACGACCCGTCCAACTGGGGCGAGCCGCGCCGATCCGACGCCACGGCCGTGACGGCATGCCGTACCTACTTTCCCGTCATCCACGCCACGGGCGCCCGGCTCGCCGTCGCGGGAGGTGGGCGGGGGCAGGGCATCCTGCTCGTGGATGGCGACCTCGACGTCACGGGAGACTTCGATTTTGCGGGGCTGATCGTCGTTCGTGGCAGTGTTCGGCTGACCGGCCGGCCCCGCATCACCGGCGCGCTCATGGCCGCCGGCGCGTCGGCCGATAGCCGCAACACCATCGGCGGCGCAGCCGCCATCCGCTACTCGTCCTGTGGGCTCAGGCAGGCCCTGTCGGGCGCGGCCTTCGTCGAGCCACTGGGACAGCGGAGCTGGGTGCAGGAGTAGGAGGAACGGGGAGCGGGGAACAGCGTACGAAGTGCCATCCCCTGCACCAGATGGCCACTCCTGCATCGCGAGAAAGCGCTTGCGAAAGAGAAGAAACAGCGTCTCCAGCCCCGTGCATGGCCCCGGTACAGCCCGCGTTAGCGCGCTTCCCTCCAAGCACTTAGCAAAGTGCAATTTGTGTGGCACATCGGTTGCCCTTCAGCGGCCAGCTATTCTCGCGCCCGGTACCTGCCGGGAGCCGAGGCGGCAGAGCTGGTCGGAGCAACCCCTCACAAGCGGATTCCTAATGGGACTCTTCGGGCGCAATGCGACGACGGTGGGGCTCGATATTGGGAGCGGCCTCATCAAGCTCGTCGCGATTTCTCACGCCTCGGGTGGGCCGGTGCTCACCAAGGTGGCGTTCACCTCGGTGGTGAACGATGCCATCGTCGAAGGCGAAGTCATGGACCCGGCCATCGTCGCCGAAGCCATCAAGGGTCTCATGGCGTCGGCCGGCATCAAGGCCAAGAAGGTCGTCACGGCGGTGGGCGGCCGCGACGTCATCATCAAGAAGATCTCCATGGACCGGATGAAGGAAGCCGAGGCGCGCGAGGTCATCCGCTGGGAAGCGGAGCAGCACGTGCCGTTCGACATGGACAACGTCGAGCTCGACTTCCAGATCCTGGATCCCGAAGGCGAAGGGCTGCAGATGACCGTGCTCCTCGTCGCCGCCAAGCGCGAGCTGGTGGAGCACAAAATGGCGCTGCTGTCGGACGTGGGTCTCGCGCCCACCGTCATCGACGTCGACGCGTTCGCCCTGCACAACGCCTTCGAGGTCAACTACCCCGAAGCCATGCACGGCGTGGTGGGCCTGGTCAACATCGGCCACGAAACCACCAACATCAACATTCTCGACGACGGCGTTCCGGTGCTCACCCGCGACATCCCGGTCGGCACCCGCCGCTTCAAGGAAGATCTCCAGCGCGAGCGCGGCCTGTCCGCCGAAGAGGCCGACCGGCTTCTGCGCGGCGGGGAGTCTACCGAGGCGCTCGATCCGTTCCTGGAAACGCGTGGTGAGGAGCTGGCCGTCGGCATCGAGCGCGCCGCGGCCTTCCTCCAGTCGGCCAGCCGGTCCGCCGGCGGCATCTCGAGGATCTTCACCACCGGCGGCGGCGCCCGGATTCCGCGCCTCAACAAGGTGCTCTCCGACCGCCTTCGCGTCCCGGTTCAGCTCGCCAATCCCATCGAGAAGCTGCAGGTCGCCGACGGGGTCTTCGACACCATGCCCGTCGATGAAGTGGCGCCGCTGCTCATGCTTCCCATCGGCCTCGCGCTGCGGAACGCGGCGTAACCCCGACCCGGACTCCACGACCGATGATCACCGTCAATCTCCGCCCCGATCTCAAGCGCAAGCGCGCGCGGCCGCCCCTTCAGGGAGTGCTCGAAGGGGTCCGCGGTCTGGGCAGCAAAGTCAAAGATCCCGTGCTGCTGGTGGCCGTGCTGAGCTGGGTCGGCGTACTGGGCTGGCTGGGCTTCGTCACGGTGGGCACCAGCCGCCAGCTCGGCGCCCTGCAGCCGCAGCTCGAGCAGACGCGCGCGGAGCACCGCCGGTTCAAGACCTTCCTCGCCGAAAAGCGGCATCAGGAAACCATCCGCGATTCCCTGGTCTCGCAGATCAGCGTCATCCGGGGTGTGGACGGCGACCGGTACGTGTGGCCCCACCTCCTCGACGAGGTCACCAAGGCGCTGCCGGCCTATACCTGGATCGTGGACATGGGCGGCGCCGCTCCGGCCGCACCGCCACCGGGCGCGCCGCAGCCAGGCGCGGCCAAGGCCGACACTTCGGCCGATTCGGCGGTGGTCGTGCCGGCCATCCAGTTCCAGGTCAATGGGCGCACGGTGGACATTCAGGCGTACACCCGGTTCCTCCGTCAGCTCGAGGCCTCGCCCTGGATCACCGACGTCACGCCGGTGTCGGCGCAAACCGTCGTCGAGAAGGAGCGCCCCGTCACCGCGTTCACCATCCGGGCGACGTACCGGCAGGCAGACTCCGCGTATCTCCGGACGGTTCCTCTCAGCCAATCGGTGAGGTAGGCGCCACATGGCCTCTCTGACTTCGCAGAAATCCGCTCCGCTGCTCGTGATTCTCCTCGCGGGCATGGCGGGCTACATCGCCTACACCGGCGCGCTGCTCGACAACTTCGGCATCTCGGGATTGTCCGCGCGGCAGGCCCAGGTGGTCGCGGTCAAGGACACCATCGCCCGGCTCCAGGCGGCCACCGACAGCGCCAAGCGGGAGCTGGCGCGGGGCACCGTCGAAGACCTGCGCAAGCGCCTCGACACGTACCGGGGCAGCCTGTCGCTGCTGCGCCGCCTCGTGCCCGAGCGCAACGAGGTGCCCAACCTGCTCGACGACATCTCGAGCCGCGGAAAAATCCGTGGCGTGACGCTGTCGCAGGTTGTGCCGCTGCCGGTCGAGGCGGGCCCGGCGCCGTTCGACACCTACAAGTACAACATGTCCGTCATCGGCCACTACGATCAGATCGGCGAGTTCCTGGCCGACGTGGCCAGTCTGCAGCGCATCATCGTGCCATACGATCTCGCGGTGGCGCCGGTCAACGCGCAGTCGGCCAAGGCGCTCAACGATACGAGCGGCTCGCTGCTCGAGGCGAAGTTCCAGGTTCGTACCTACGTCAAGTCTTCCAGTCCGGAGGGAGAGGCCAGTGGCACGTAACGCTCTGCTCGGACTTGTCCTGCTCGCCGCCAGCGGTGTCGCCGGCGGCTGCTCGGGCAAGGCGGATGAAGCGCAGGCGGCCGAGGCCCAGCTCGCCGCGCTCCGGGCGCACACCGACAGCCTCCGCCAGGCGCACATCCAGCATGCCCCGGCGGTCACCGACAGCGCGGCCCCGGCCGACAGCACGGTGTCCGACTCCGCCTCGCTCGCGGCCACGCCGGCTCCGGTCGTCAAGAGCGACTCGATGGTCCGGGCCGAGCTCGAGGCCGCGCTGGCCGATTCGGTTCAGAAGGCACGAGAAATCGAGGTCATGCGCGAGACGTTCGCCTACGCGGGCAGCACGCGCGACCCCTTCGCCTCGCTGATCAATACCTCCAAGAACGGTCCCGAGATCGCCGATCTCGACCTGGTTGGAGTGTATCAGGATCTCCGCACACCATCGAACAGCGTCGTCGTGCTGCGGGAGAAGGTCTCGAGCAAGCGCCACAAGCTGCGCGTGGGAGACCAGTTGAGTCGGGCCCGGCTGGTGCAGATCCGGCCCCGTGATGCGGTGTTCATGATTCAGGACTTCGGGTTCGAGCGCCAGGAAACTCTCTCGCTGCGGAAGCAGGAGGTCGAGACGCCATGACCGGATTGTATCGCTTGATTCTTGTCGCCGCCGCCGCCTTCGGCGTCGCCTCACCGCTCGCGGCCGAGGGGCCGGGAGCCGGCGAGGTTACCGCCGTGAGTCTGACGCCGGCCGCCGGCAAGGCCGAGGTGGTCGTCACGGTCCAGGGCGCCGTCGATGTCCGCGACTTCATGCTCAACTCGCCCGACCGTCTGGTGCTCGACGTCGTCGGCGCGCGGCTCAATCAAACCGCGGCCACCATCTACGACGGCGTCAACCGGGGCGGCGTCACCAACCTGCGCTACTCGCAGTTCCGGCCCGACGTCGTGCGTATCGTGCTCGACCTGGACGGCCCCAAGACCTATCAGATCGACCGCGCGAGCGCGGGCGCCATCCGCGTGACCTTCGGTCCCGCGCCGACGTTCCAGGCCTGGTCGTCCACCGACGCGGCCACCGCCGACCAGGTCGCGGTCGACGAGGTCGATGACGCGGCCGCGCCTGCCGTCGCGCCGAAGCCCGAGGTCCAGATCGCCCGGCCCTCGTTCATCGGCCGCGCCGACGAGCCGCGCATCACGGTCACCTGGGATCGCGCGAGCATCGCCGACGTGGTCGCCGGCTTCGCCTCCTTCAGCGGGCGCACCATCGTGCTCGGCAAGGACGTGAAGGGCGAGGTCACCGCCGAAATCAAGAATCAGCCGTGGCCGCAGGCATTCCAGGCCATCCTGGCCACCCAGGGCCTCTCGGCGCAGGAAATGACGGGCGGCATCATCCGGGTGGACGCGCCCTCGACGCTGGCGGCGCTCGATTCCCTCGAGCCGCTCGAGACCAGCCTCGTGCGCATCAACTACGCCCAGGCCGGGTCGCTGGCCAAGACGGTCGAGAGCATTCTCACCAAGAACCGCGGCCGCGTGGTGGCCGACACGGCGTCCAATGCGCTGATCCTCACCGACACCCGGAGCCGGATCGCCAGCGTCACCGACTTCGTGCGCGGGCTCGACGTGCGCACGCCGCAGCTCTCCATCCAGGCCAAGATCATCTTCGTCGACCGCACCGACATCGAGCAGCTCGGCGTGCGGTACGACCTGGGCAACCGGAGCCAGTTCTTCAACAAGCTGGTTCAGCGGCCCGACCCGTCGAACCCCGGCCAGGTGTTCGGCCGCGACGTCAACATCGTGGACCTCGGCGGCAACTCGGTGTCCGCCATCGGCAACGCCGACGCCACCATCACGGGCTCCGCGCTCGATCTGATCTACTCCACCAGCATCGGCGGGTTCTCGCTCACCACCTTCCTGAGCGCGCTCCAGACGGTCGAGCTGGCCGACATCCAGGCCGAGCCGGTCATCACGACGCTCGACAACCGCCAGGCCGACATCCTCGTGGGCGAAGAAACGCCGGTGCGCGTCATCGACGCCTCGAGCGCCGGCACCAACGGCGTGGCCCGCGCGACCGTCCAGTTCAAGGAGACCGGTATCCGCCTCACCGTCACGCCGCACGTGACGAACAACCGCCAGGTGCTCATGCAGCTGCACACCGAGCGGTCGGCGGTCCAGCCGCTCGCCGCGGCCGACCTCGGCTTCGTCTTCTCGAAGCAGAAGGCCGACAACATGCTCCTGGTGGACGACGGCGAAACCGCGGTCATCGGCGGCCTCACCGTCACCCAGGTCAACAAGAGCACCAGCGGCATCCCGCTCCTCGGCAACCTGCCGATCGTGGGCAAGCTCTTCAGCAAGACGTCGGACACGGAAATCCGGCGCGACCTCATCATCCTGGTCACGCCCCGGATCACGGACGACGGCACGAGCGAGTAATCGCGTAGCTCTCCGGCTCGTTGTTCAGAGCGGAGCGAGGGATCTTCTCCACCGAGTTCCCATCGGGCGAGAAGATCCCTCGCTCGCTTGCGCTCCAGGAGGATGACCCCTAGGCTCTGGACCATGCATCTACGGTACACCACCGCGGGCGAGTCCCACGGGAAAGCGCTCGTCACCGTCGTCGAGGGTCTGCCCGCGGGGCTGCCTATGTCGGCCGAATGGGTCGACCGCGATCTCTACCGCCGGATGCAGGGCTATGGGCGCGGCGCGCGAATGAAGATCGAGCGCGACCATATCGAGTGGCTCGCCGGCATTCGCGCCGGCGAGACGCTGGGCACCCCGGTGGCCATGCTCGTGCCGAACCGCGACTGGGCCAACTGGGAAGACGTCATGGCGCACGAGGCGGAAACGCCCGGAGAGCTCCGCCGGCGTCGCGTCACCCGCCCCCGCCCCGGCCATGCCGACCTGGTGGGCGTGCTCAAGTACGATCGCGTGGACGCGCGCGACATCCTGGAGCGGGCCAGCGCGCGCGAGACCACCGCCCGAGTGGCCGCGGGGGCGCTCGCCCGGCGCCTGCTCGACCATTTCGGCGTCGACATCGGGAGCCATGTCGTTTCCCTCGGTGGCATCGCCGTGCCGGTGCCCCAGTCCCTGCCGGTGCCCCTCAACGATGCGGCCGATCAGTCCGAGATTCGCGTGGTCGACCGAACGGTCGAAGCCGAGATCATCCGGCGCATCGACGCCGCCAAGCAGGCGGGCGATACGCTGGGAGGCGAGGTCGAGGTGGTGACGAGAGGCCTCGTGGTCGGCCTCGGCAGCCACGTGAGCTGGGACCGCAAGCTCGACGGCCGCCTTGCCGGCGTGCTGATGTCGATCCCGGCGGTCAAGGCCGTGGAAGTCGGCCTCGGCGTCGAAGCGGCCCGCCGTCCCGGCTCCGAGGTTCACGACCCCATCGATCCGGAGCGGCCCGGGCAAAGCCCGCCGCATTCGGGAGACACGAGGGGCGGCTTCCGGCGCCGGACCAACAACGCCGGTGGCCTGGAGGGCGGAATCACCACCGGGGAACCGCTGGTTGTTAGGGTAGCGATGAAGCCGATCTCGACGCTGATGTCTCCGTTGCCAACGGTGGACCTCACGTCGGGCCAGCCGGCTAACGCGCAGAGCGAACGGTCCGACGTGACGGCAGTGCCGGCCCTCGGCGTCATCGCCGAGGCGCTCGTGGCACTCGTCCTGGCCGATGCGATGCTCGAGAAGTTCGGGGGCGACTCGCTGAGCGAGATGTCCAGGAATTACCAGGGCTACCTGGGCGCGCTCGGCTCGCGGTGGGCGGCGCTCAGAGAGGCGGTCGAGGGCTGAATGCCGCGCCACGTCCTGCTCGTCGGGCTGCCCGGTGCAGGCAAGACGACGGTAGGCCGTATTGCCTCGGAGCACCTCGGGGCTCCGTTCATGGACATCGACCAGATCCTCGTGCGGCAGGTCGGCCGGCCGGTAGACCAGATCTTCGGCATGATGGGAGAGCCGTACTTCCGTCAGCTCGAGCGGGAAGCCGTGGCCGCGGCCCTGGCCGGCGATCCGGCAGTGATCGTCCCAGGCGGGGGGTGGGCGGCCCAGCCGGGACAGATGCACGCGGCGCGCGAGACCGGCTTCATTATTTATCTGCGGTGCACGGCAGGCACCGCGGCCCGCCGGAGCGAGCAGGGTGAGGCCAGGCCGCTCCTCGCGGGGGCGGATCCGGTGCAGCGAATGCGGGTCCTGCTCGAGGAGCGGGAGCCGTTCTATCGCCTTGCGGATCATGAAGTTGCGGCCGGCACCCGGGAGGCAGCCGAGGTAGCGCGAGAGGTGGTGGCGCTGGCCCAAAGCCATGCCGGATGGATGTGAGCATTCGCTAGCAGTGCCTTGCCACCACCAGCCCCCGCGGGTTTCTTGCTACCTCCCGGATTGATCCGGTGATGACTCGACCACTTACCGTGAAGACATGGCGACTCGAACCAAGCGAACCGTAAAAGCTCCCAAACCGGCAAAGGCTCCGCCGAGCCCTGTCCAGACCGCCAAGGCCGCATCCAAGCCCAAGGCGGCCAAGGCAGCCAAGCCGGCCAAGACCGGCGCCAAGACGGGCAAGCCCCGCGGCCGCGCCCGGAGCGACGGCCCCGCCCTCGTCATCGTCGAGTCGCCCACCAAGGCCAAGACCATCGGCAAGTACCTGGGTGCCGGGTACGATGTGCGCGCCACCATCGGACACCTGCGCGACCTTCCCACCCGCGAGCTCGGTGTCGATGTCGAGCGCGGGTTCGAGCCGAAGTACGTCACCATCAAGGGCAAGACCAAGACCCTGTCCGAGCTGAAGAAGGCGGCCAAGACCGCCTCGACGGTCTTTCTGGCCACCGACCCCGACCGCGAGGGCGAGGCCATCGCCTGGCACGTCGCCGACCAGCTCAACACCAAGGCGCCGACGCACCGGATCCTGTTCCACGAGATCACGAGGGACGCCATCCACGAGGCGCTCCGCGAGCCGGGGCAGATCGACGATCGCAAGGTCAACGCGCAGCAGGCTCGCCGGATTCTCGATCGCCTCGTGGGCTACAAGGCCAGTCCCATCCTCTGGCGCAGCATCAAGACCGGACTCTCCGCCGGCCGCGTGCAGACCGTCGCCCTCCGCCTCATCGTGGAGCGCGAGCGGGACATCCGCGCCTTCGTGCCGCAGGAGTACTGGAGCATCGAGGCGCTCTGCGCCAAGGGTACCCAGACCTTCGAGGCGGCGCTCGCCAAGATGGGCGGACACAAGCCGCAGCTCCACTCGGCCGACGAGGCCAAGGCGGTGGTGGACGCGGCTCGAAAGCTGCCCTTCGTGGTCACCAAGGTCGAGAAGCGCCATCGGCGAAAGAACCCGGCCGCGCCGTTCACCACCAGCACGCTCCAGCAGGAAGCGGCCAAGAAGCTCGGCTTCTCGTCGCGGCGCACCATGCGGGCGGCCCAGGATCTTTACGAGGGCAGGGACGTCGGCGAGGACGGCCCCGTCGGACTCATCACCTACATGCGTACCGACTCGGTGCGCGTGTCCGACGCCGCCATCGCCTCCGTGCGCGGCTTCATCGCGAAGAACTTTGCCAAGGGGTACCTGCCCGAAAAACCCAACACCTACGCCACGCGCAAGAACGTCCGGGTGCAGGACGCCCACGAAGCCATCCGCCCGACCGATGTCTCGCGCCGGCCGGAGCAGGTGCAGCAACACCTCGAGCCCGACCAGTTCAGGCTGTACCAGCTCATCTGGCAACGGTTCGTCGCCTCGCAGATGACGCCGGCGGTCTACGACATGACCATCGTGGACTTCGATCTGGGCGAATACCTCTTCCGGGCCACCGGGTCCGTCCTGGTGTTCGACGGGTACCACACGCTCTATATGGAAGGGCGCGAGAAGGAAGAGGGAAAGACGATGGACGACCTGCCGCCCATCCCGCCGCTCGAGGTGGGCGAGCGGGTGGAGGTCCGGGAGATCACGCCGTCGCAGCACTTTACCGAGCCGCCGCCACGCTTCTCCGAGGCGAGCCTGGTCAAGGAGCTGGAGCGTCTCGGCATCGGCCGGCCGTCCACCTACAGTGCCATCATCTCCACGCTGTCGGCGCGGGAATACGTGAAGGTGGAGCAGCGGCGATTCTTTCCCACCGAGCTGGGCGAGCTGGTGGAGAAGATCATGGTGGCCAAGTTCCCCGAGATTTTCAACGTCGAGTTCACCTCGGAAATGGAATCCGAGCTCGACCGGGTGGAGGAAGGGGAGCTGGGCTGGCGGCGGGTGCTCGGCGATTTCTACGGACCCTTCAACAAGGCGCTCGACGCGGTGGACCTCAACGCCCTGGTGGCCGAGGCGCACGGGCTCTCCCCGGAAGATCTCGCCAAGGAGCGGTGTCCCAAGTGTGGCTCGCGCATCGAGCTCAAGACGGGCCGATTCGGGCCGTACCTCGCCTGCGTCAACTACAAGAAGACGTGCGACTACGTGAAGTCGCTCCGCAAGGGCCGCGCGCCCGACCGTCCCACCGACGAGAAGTGCCACCTCTGCGGGTCGCCGATGGTCATCAAGACCGGACGGTTCGGGGAGTTCCTCGCCTGCACCACCTATCCGGCCTGCAAGGGCACCCGCGCCATTCCGCTGGGAATGAAGTGCCCCAAGTGCCTCGAGGGCGATCTCGCCGAGCGGCGCACCAAGCGCGGCAAGTCGTTCTGGGGCTGCGTCCGCTACCCGGCGTGCGACTTCTCGACCTGGAACCGTCCGGTGCCCGACACCTGCCCCTCCTGCGGATGGGTCGGAATGGAGAAAAAGATCAGCAAGGCCGACGGGGAGACCCGCACCTGCCTCAAATGCGGCCACAAGCTGGTCGTCGCCGAGCCCGAGGAGGTGGCTCTGGCGTGATCGCCACCGTCGTCGGCGGCGGTCTCGCCGGCTCGGAGGCGGCCTGGGCGCTCGCGGAGCGCGGGGTTCGGGTAACGCTGTACGAAATGCGTCCCCGGGTGCCTACCCCGGCTCATCGCACCGACCGGCTCGCCGAGCTGGTCTGCAGCAACACCTTCAAGTCCGTCGACCTCACCAACGCCCACGGTCTTCTCAAGTCCGAGCTTCGCGCGCTCGGCAGCCTGCTCCTGCCCTGCGCCGACGCCGCCCGGGTGCCGGGCGGCACCGCATTGGCCGTGGACCGCGATCTCTTCTCCCAAGAAGTGGATCGGCAAGTCCGGGCCCACCCCAACATCGAGGTGGTGCGGGAGGAGGCGGTGGAGCTGCCGTCGCCGGGCATCGTGGCCACGGGGCCGCTCACGTCCGAGCGGCTCGCCGGGTCCATTTCCTCCCGCCTCGGCTCGGCGGCCCTCGCGTTCTACGACGCCATCGCGCCCATCGTCTCCGGCGATTCACTGGACCACGGGCGGCTCTATGCCTTGTCGCGCTACGGCAAAGGAGACGGCGACGACTACCTCAACGCGCCCTTCGACGGTCCCGGCTACCAGCGGTTCCTCGATGCGCTGCTCCAGGCCGACCAGCACCAGGGTCACGACTTCGACCAGGTTCACTATTTCGAGGGATGCCTCCCGGTGGAGGAGATGGCGAGCCGCGGAAGGGAGACTCTGCGTTTCGGACCGATGAAGCCGGTCGGTCTGGCCGACCCTCGCACCGGGCGGGAGCCGCACGCGGTCGTGCAGCTGCGGCGGGAAGACCGTGCGGGCCAGATGTGGAACCTCGTCGGGTTCCAGACCCGGCTCCGCATCCCGGAGCAGCAGCGTGTGTTCCGGATGATTCCCGGGCTCGAGGGCGCGGAGTTCCTGCGCTACGGCAGCATCCACCGGAACGCCTACGTCAACAGCCCGGCTCACCTCGGTCCCGCGCTCACCGCGCGGGACGACGACCGGCTCTTCTTCGCCGGCCAGTTGACCGGGGTCGAGGGCTACACGGAATCGCTGGGGACGGGTCTGCTCGCCGGGATCAACCTTGCGCGTCGGCTCTCTGGCTGCGGCGCCGAGATTCCACCGCCGACCACCATGCTGGGGGGTCTGTATCGGTATCTACGCGAGGCCGATCCGGCGCACTTTCAGCCGATGAACGCCAATTTCGGCCTGCTCGATCCGCTGCCGGTCAAGGTGAAGAAGGATCGGAAGAAGGAGCTGCTCGTGGAGCGGGCGCAGGCGGACTTCGGGCGATTCCTGAAGGAGATTCTGTGAGGGGCGGGCGCTCGCCGATTCACCACGGAAACACGGAAGACACGAAACCCCCTACCACTGCCAGGAGGACGGGTGGGGTGGCTTCCGCGTCTTCCGTGTTTCCGTGGTGAAAAGGACGGGGAGCCGGATGTCGGCCAGGCCGGCAGTGAACGAGTTTCTCACCCACCTCGAGAAGGAGCGCGGGCAGTCCGCGCATACGGTCAAGGCCTACGGCCGCGATCTGGAGGCCTTCACCGAGTTCTGCGACCGCCACTACGCCGGCGACTGGTCCTGGACCTCCGTCGACCGGCTCGGCTTTCGCGGCTTCCTCGGCGAGCTTCAGCGGCGCGGACTTGCCAAGCGCTCCGCGGCACGAGCGCTTTCCGCCGTCCGGAGCTTCTACCGGTTCCTGCAGGAGCATCACGGCGTGGCCAACGCGGCCGCCCGGTCGGCGCGGGTGCCGAAGCTCGACAAGCGCCTGCCTACTTATCTGGATCGCGCGCAGACCGACCGGCTCTTCGAGTGGGCGGAGTCGCGCGCCGGGGGCGACGACTTCGGCCCGGCGCGCGACCTCGCCATTCTGGAGCTGTTCTATTCCACCGGGATCCGGCTCTCCGAGCTGGCCGGCATGAACCTCGAGGATCTCGATCTCCTCTCCGACCAGGCCAAGGTGCGGGGCAAGGGACGCAAGGAGCGGATCGTACCCGTAGGATCGCGGGCGGTGCTGGCCTTGCGCCGCTATCTTCACCTCCGGGAGGCGGTGCCCTCGCGTCCCGGCGCGGATCGCAGGGCGGTCTTCGTGAGCCGGACCGGCCGGCGTCTGGCGCCCCGGGGGGTGCAGCGCATCGTTCATGTGATGTTCGATGCCGTGGGGGGAGACGGGTTGCGGGTGCACTCGCTGCGCCACACCTTCGCGACACACATGCTGGACGCCGGGGCCGACCTGCGCGCCGTGCAGGAGCTGCTGGGCCATGCGTCGCTCAGTACGACACAGGTATACACCCACACCAGCGTCGAGCGGCTCAAGCGGGTGTACAACCAGGCCCATCCACGAGCCTGACGGACGGCCAGAGGCTGTCGGCCGTCGACCGCGAGCAGCCTTAGCCCTTAGCCCTCAACCTCGAGCCCCCATGCACGGCACCACTATTCTCGCCGTCCGCAAAGATGGCCGCGTCGCGCTCGGCGGCGACGGGCAGGTGACCATCGGCGAGACCGTCGTCAAGGCGCACTCGATCAAGGTACGCGCGCTCAAGGGCGGCAAGGTCCTGGCCGGCTTCGCCGGTTCCGTAGCCGACGCGCTCACACTGTACGAAAAATTTGAGGAAAAGCTCGACCGCTATCCCGGCAATCTGCCGCGGGCCGCGGTCGAGCTGGCCAAGGATTGGCGCAGCGACCGCATCCTGCGCCGGCTCGAGGCGCTGCTGGTCGTCGCGGCGCAGGAGCACAGCTTCCTGCTCAGCGGCGCCGGCGAGCTGATCGAGCCCGACGACGGGATCGTGGCCGTCGGGTCCGGCGGCAACTTTGCGCTCGCGGCCGCCCGGGCCCTT
>Ga0075288_1000039_pt1 | contig 12888 bp, 10 predicted proteins | sample SF_Rice_20C_0N_4_FD_69763 | JGI IMG/M metagenome (GOLD analysis project Ga0075288, IMG submission 69763) | Rice paddy soil microbial communities from Twitchell Island, California, USA - SF_Rice_20C_0N_404 | ecosystem: Environmental > Terrestrial > Soil > Paddy field/soil | place: USA: Twitchell... | reverse complement strand
ACCGCAAGATCAGGGCGCGGCTCACCGACGCGGAGATGTTCCACTACGGCTGGGCCAGGCCGGCAAAGGCGCTGAAGGAAAAGCGGGAGCTGGGGAAGACGATGTACCCGTGGCGCGATGCCGACGAGCACCGGCCGTTGCTGGCATGGGTCCCGGGAATCCGGCCGTTCACCGGCACCCATCCCGCGGCGGCGGCGGCCTGGATCGAGGCGCGGCGCTCCGATCCGGAGCGTGTCATCGCCCCGCGCCGGTTCCGCTGGCGCTTCGTGAGGTACTACATCTCGGAGGCGATCGAGCGGCTCACCGGCGTGCGCGTCTTCGAGTTCCGCAACTACAAGATTGTCTGAGGGTGTCCCACCGTCTCGAGCGGGTAGCCCTGGCCGGCCAGCAGCAGGGGGATGCGATGGGCATAGGTGTGATACGCGAGCGCATGGTCCCGGCCGGCGGCCGCGATGCGCGCCCGCAGGTCGGGATCGGCGAGATAGAGGGCGGCAAGCTCCACGGCTTCGTCGATGCTTCGATACCACGCGCAGTGCTCGCCGTCGAGGGCAAAGTGGTCGAGCCCCGGCTGCCACGCCCCGAGAAAGAACCCGCTGCATCCCATGACTTTCCACATCCGATTGGACGTGCAGGCGAACTGCGTGTCCTGCGCGCGGGTGGCGTGGATGCCCAGCGAAATCGCCGCACCGAGCACCACGCGCGCGAACGCGGCGCCATGCACCGGTCCGCCCGCCACCGGAATCTCGGGCGGCGCGTTCTCCCATCCCGGGCCGCGCACCTGCAGGGCGCCGACCCCAGCCATCCGGCGGAGCAGCTCATGCCGATCGGCATACTGTCCCGAGCCGACGAAGGAGACATCGCAGCGATATTCTTCAGGCGCTTTGCGGGCGGGACGGTCCATGAATGGGTCGACGCCTTGCGGGAGATAGTGCACCTCCGGCACGCCGGCCAGGCGGTAGGCGTCGAGCTGGGAGCGGCAGGTCACGAAAATGCGGCCCACCGCGCGTGCAAGCCGCACCACTTCTCCCGACGGAGGCACCGAGAGGTCGAAGTACCAGAGTCCCCCTATCCGGCCCTCCGTCATCCCGCGTATCGTTTCCTCGCCCAGACATCGCGCCTGGCGGGTCAGGATGACGGCATCGGGCCGGAACGCCTCGCCCAGCCGGCGCACCAGCGGCGGCGCCAGCGGCCCGAGCCGCCGGCACCATCCCGTCGCATCGATGAACCGGCAGTGATGATCGAGGGAGCGCACCGCGCGGACGATGGCCATTTCCGACCGCCGCTTGCCTCCCGCCCCCAACACGAGCACGCGCATGCGGGAATTATAGCGTCCAGGTGAACATCCTCCTCGTGATCACGGCCAACGGCTGGCGCGGCTCGGGAGTGAGCTACGCGAAAATCGCGCGGGGGCTCCTCGACCGTGGCCACCGGGCCCACCTCGTGACGGCGACGACCCGGCTGACCGACCGCTTGACGCGGGAGGGACTGCCGGTGACGCAGCTGCCCCGCCGCGATACCGGGCCGCGTGAGGTCCTGGCCCTCTGGAAGGCGATGCGGCGGACCGGCGCCGAGGCCATCCTCACCGATGCCCCGCGCGACGTGCGTCTTTCCGCCTACGCGACGCTGCTGCATCGCGTCCCGATCGTGTATCGCTACAACCTCAACTACCGGCAGCCGCGCTCCGACATCATGGACCGGGCCTACCTGACCAGGGTCGCCGCGTGCTTCTACCAGTCGCGGTACATCCGCCGCCAGGCCTACAAGCATGCGCCTCGTCTTCGCCGGCTCCCCTCGAAGCGGATCCCCAACGGCTACGACACCGGCGTGCTCGCCCCGGATCCGGAGGCGGGCGTCGCCTTCCGCGCCAGATACGAGATTCCCGCCGGGGCGCCGGTGGTCCTCACGGCCGCCAAGCTCACCCACGACAAGGGACATGATGTGGCCATCGAGGCGCTGCATCAGATCCGCCGGGACGGCGTCGAGCTGGTCTACGTCATCTGCGGCGATGGCTCGAAGGAGGGCGAGCTGCGCGAGCTGGCGTCGAAATCCTCGATGCGCACCGTCTTCACCGGCCTGCTCGAGCGTGCCGACATGGTCGGCGCGCTGTCCGCGGCCGACGTCGTCGTGCACCCCTCGCTGCACGAGATCTTTCCCAATGCCGTCGGCGAGGCGATGTCATGCGGCCGTCCCGTCGTGGCCGCCGACGCGGGCGGCACCGCCGAGCTGCTGGGGCGCGATGGCACCACGGGAATCCTCGTGCCCGCCGGCTCGGCCGAGACTATGGCGGACGCGGTCAGGCTGCTCCTCGAGGACCGTGAGCTCCGCCGGGAGATCGGAGTCGCCGCGCGGCGGCGCATCGAGCGGAGATTCCCGCTCAGCCGGATGATCGACGGGTACGAGCAGGGATTCGCGGAGGTGGTGCGGCGGCGTGGATGACGTGCGCTGGTTCGCGTCCAATCCATACACCGCCCTCGTCGTGCCGGAGCTGCGCCGCCGCGGGTTGCTCGTCGCCATGGAGGGCGAGGGGCCGGCCCGCGTCGCGGTCGCCATGAGCGGCCGCGTTGCCGAGACGGCATGGCGGTGGGCCCGACGCCACCGCGCTTCTCTGGTTCTCTATCTGTGGGACCTTCCGCCCCGAGGCACCGCGGCCGGTCGCGCCGATCCGGTCTGGTGGGTGGCCGGGCGATTCTTCCGTCTTCCGAGACTGTCCGGCGGATATCGGCAGAGAGCCGGCTACTACAGCCGGCTCTGCTACGTCGCCACCCGGGCCGACGCCGTCTGGATGCCGAGCGAGTTCACCCGCGCGCTGGTCGGGGAGCGCTTCGGGGTCGATGGCGTGGCCATCCCGTACTGCTACGACTCCAGCCGGTTCCGACCCGCGGAGGGCTTGCGCCATTCGCCCCCGGTGCTGCTGACCGTCTCCCGTCTCGAAGCCCACAAGAATCAGGCGGCCGTGCTTCGGGCCGCGGCCCACCTCGGATCGGGCGTAGAGGTTCGGCTGATAGGTCGCGGCCCCGAGGAGGCCCGCCTCCGTGCGCTGGCCCGGGAGCTCGGCGTCCGCTGCCGTCTCGACACCGACGCCGACGATCCGGCCGTCGAGCGAGCATACCACTCGGCCCGCGTCGCGGTCTTTCCCAGCCGGTTCGAGGGATTCGGGCTGGGTCCCATCGAGGCCGTGGCCTCGGGCACGCCGGTCGTGGCCTCCGACATTCCGCCACACCGCGAGTTCGTGGGGCACACGGCGCGGCTGGTACCATCCGACGACGAGGTGGCGCTCGCGTCGGCGATCGAGACCGCCCTCGGTGATCCCCGCGTCGATCCCGCGGCCGTGTCCTCCCTCACGATTCCCGCGGCCGCGGAACGCATTCTCACCCCGCTGTCTCGGATGCTGCGCTAGATTATTCGCATGCTCCCGCATCTTCTCCTGACCTATGACTTCCCGCCGATCGGAGGCGGCATTGCCCGCTGGATGGCGGAGCTGGCCAAGCGCTACCCGCCGGGGTCGCTCATCGTGTCCACCGGCCGGCATCCCGGCGGGGCAGAGGTCGATGCGGCGTTTCCCAACCGGGTAGATCGTCTGTCGGTGGCGCAGCACCACCTTCGCTCCATTCACGGACTCCTGCTCTGGGCTCAGCGTACGGCGGTACTGGCGCGGAGCGCGGATGCCGAATTCATCTGGTGTGGCAACATCAAGCCGGCCGCATATCCGGCCAAGTGGACCCGCGAGCGGGTCGGAACGCCGTACGGGATCCTGATGCACGGAGGAGATCTGCTCATCCTGCAGCACCAGATTCATCAGTCGGCGGTCAAGCGGCGCACCGCGCGGGGCCTCCTCAAGTCGGCCGCGGTGCTCGTGGCCAACAGCCAGTGGACCCGCGAGCGATGCCTCACGCTCCTCGGCGAGCTCGAGGTGGAGACTTCCCCGGACAAGGTGCGGGTGGTGCCCCTTGGTGCCGACCACGAGTTCTTCCGCCCCGGCATCGATTCCCGCGAGGTGCGAGAGCGCTACGCGATGGAGGAAGGGCGCTGGCTGCTGTCGGTCGCAAGGCTCACCCGTCACAAGGGGATCGATACCGTGCTCCGTGCGCTCGCCGCCATCGGCGACCGATACCCCGATCTCCATTACGCGGTGGTGGGCGAAGGTGAGTATCGGGAGGCGCTCGAGGCCGAGGCGCGGGAGCTGGGGGTGGCCGCCCGGGTGCGGTTCCTCGCCGGGGTCCCGGATCGGGACCTTCCCGGACTCTACAACGCGGCGGAGATCTATCTCGGTGTCTCCCGCCTCCTGGAGCAGCGAGTCGAGGGGTTCGGCATCTCCCTGTGCGAGGCGTCCGCCTGCGGCGTCCCCGTAGTCGCGGGTAGGAGTGGCGGCATCCCGGAAGCCGTGCGTGACGGGGAGACCGGCTTCCTGGTCGATGCCGAGAGCACCGAGGCGGTGGCCGGCTCCCTCCGCCGCCTGCTGGACGACGCCTCGTTGCGCGCGCGGATGGGTGCGGCCGGCCGGGCCGCGGTGGAGCGGGAGTTCAACTGGGACCGGGTCACCGCCGACCTGGTTCGCATCGGCCACGAGTTCGCGCCGCTGGCCGCCCGGGAGGCCGTATCCTGATGTCGGAGACCCTGTCCTCCGCGTTCGCCGCCGACGAGTACGACCGGCAATACCACGTCTGGGCCGAGCGGCAGGGACCGCACGCCCTCGACCGCGAATGGCGATTGACCCATCTCCTCTGGCGCCAGCGAGTGTTGGTGCGGCGGTTTCCGCCCGAGGCGAAGCGGGTGCTCGACTTCGGCTGCATGGACGGGATCTTCACGATCATGCTCCAGCAGATGGGAGGGGAGGCGGTGGGCTACGACATATCCCCAGCCGCCATCGCTCAGGCCAAGGTGTTCCGGGGGCGCACCGCGCGTCCGGTGTTCACGACCGTGCCGCCCGGTCCCGGCCAATTCGACCTCATTTACTGCAACGAAGTGATCGAGCACGCCACGGACGACACCGCGCTCGTCGGTGAGTTGGTGGGATATCTCGCTGCCGGTGGCTCGGTGGTGGGAACGACGCCGGTGGGCCACTACTTCTCCGATCCGGATCACAAGCATTTCTACGACGAAGAGCTGCTGGGGCGCGCCCTGTCACCCTGGGGCCGGGTGCGGGTCCATCGGTACTATCGCACGCCGCTCCGCAATTTCCTGCCGTTCCGCCAGAAGGGCGCCAGCGTCTTCATCTTCCAGGTTACGCCGCAGACTCCGCCGGCCGGACGCTGATCGCGTCGGTGGGGCAGTTGAGGACGTACGAGCCATCCATCGGCGACCAGTTCTGCACCGGCGACATGACCTCCGCCTTGCCGCGGGGAGACAGCCGGAACACCTCCGGCGCCTGGATGACGCACGCCCCGCACCCCACGCACCGCGCTTCGTCCACCTGCACGCGGAGCCTGCGCATGGGGTGCATTCCTGCGGGGATGCGGTGAAGATGCCCGCCGAGCTGGTCGAGGGTCTGCGCGGTGGCCCGGTAGCCCGCGGTGATCAGCTCCTCGGTATGGTCGAAGGCGAACATGGAGATGTGCTCGACGCGGGGTTGCACCAACACGAGCGGCGGTCCCTGCCAGTTCCGGAGCTGCCCCTCGATCTGGGTCTGCATCACGATCTCGAGGCCCCGGATGTACGTGGCGGCAAAGCCCTCGGTCTCGTGTGCCGCCCGTCGGACGCTCGTGGCCGCCACGTTGACCGCGATGATCGGCGCGGTCGACAGCGATGCGGCGGTTCGGACCGGCAGGTTTTCCACCACCGCTCCGTCTACATACGCCCGGCCCTGAATGGTCTGGGGTGGGAACAGCCCGGGGAGCGCGCAGGACGCCGCGACCGCGTCGGCCACCCGGGCCCCGAGGAGTCCCGGCAGTCCCCACATCACCTGCATGCCGGAGTGCAGGTCAGTAGTATTGACGAGCAGTCGGCAGGGAAGGTCACGGAAGGTGACGTCGCCCACCAGGTTGTGGATGAGGGCTTCGAGTGGTTCCCGGCGGTAGAGCGCGGGCGCCTGGAGGCGCCGGAAGGCCATGTCGGTGTGAGCCACCTGGAACACATCGCGACGGCGCACCCGCAGCGCCCTGTCCTCCATCTGGCGCACCGTCGTCCCCGAGCACCAGGCGGCGCCGATCATGGAGCCGATGCTCGACCCGACGACCAGGCCAGGGGCAAGGCCCCGCTCCTCGAGCGCCTTGAAGACGCCGATGTGGGCGAGCCCTTTGAGGCCGCCACCGCTCAACACCAGTGTGAACGAACGGTCCGGATTCACTCGCTTGCCCCGGTTGAGGTTGGGGGCGTACGGTACTGCGCCCTGGAAGTGCAAGAATCATGCGCCACTCGCACTAAGATGCAGCGGTGCAAAGGCCTGCGCGGTGATGTAGGTGACTTCGGCCCGGGATGGGTACGGCTGGGAGGGGGTGCAGGCATGATGCGACACTCACGGCTGGTGCCCAGCGTTCGGACGGAGATCCTCATCGCCGGCAGATTGAGCATCGCCGAATCGAGGCTTTGCGATGAGCGTTGACCTCGCCGCGCTCCGCGCGTCGGAATTCCCCTGGGCCGAGGAAACGACGTACCTCAATCACGCCAGCATCGGGCCGTTGCCGGAGCGCACCCGCCTCGCCCTCGACGAGTTCAACCGTCTCCGGGCAACTCCGTTCAGACTCCCCGATCGCGACGTCTTCGCCATGCTCGCCGAGTCGAGGCGGCTGGTATCGGAGCTGCTCTCGGCGCAGCCGGAAGAGATCGCGCTCGCGGTGAACACCGGGTTCGGATTGTCGGTGGCCGCACGGGCCCTCCCGCTCGAGCCTGGAGACATCGTGCTCGTGAGCGACCGGGAATTTCCCGCCAACGTCTATCCGTGGATGATGCTGAGAGAGCGGGGAGTGGCGATGGAGCTGGTCCCCACGACCCCGGAAGGTTGGCCGGACGAGGCCCGGCTGCTGGAGCGGCTGGCCGACCCACGGGTTCGGGTGCTGGCCGTTTCGCTGGTGCAGTTCAGCAGCGGCTATCTCGTCGATCTCGGGAGGCTCTCCGAGGCCACCCGGCAGAGCGGGGCCTATCTGGTCGTGGACGCCATCCAGGGCGTCGGCCAGATTCCCCTGGACCTCAGTCGCACACAGGTGGACGTCCTCGCCTGCGGTGCCCAGAAGTGGCTGCTCTCGCCGTGGGGATCGGGATTCCTGTACGTGCGCCGGGAGCTGATCCCCCGTCTCGATCCACCGGTGACCGGCTGGATGGCGTTCGAGGGCACCGACGACTTCAGCCATCTCACCAGCTACCACGACACCCTTCGTGGCGATGCCCGCCGCTTCGAGCTGATCACCTTGCCTTATCAGGACTTTGCCGGGATGAACGCATCGCTGGGACTGCTGCGAGAGATCGGCGTCGAGCGGATTGCCGAGCACCTGTGCGCCCTGCAGAAGCCGGTACAGGAGTGGGCCCGGCGCAACGGGATTCGCGTCACCTCGCCGCCGGGACGGCAGGCGACCGGCATTCTATGCATCGCGCCCGACCGGGTGGACGAGGCGTTTCGCGCGCTCAAGGCCGCGCGAGTCATCTGCACCCTGCGCGAGGGATCGATCCGGCTGAGTCCGCACGCCTACAATACCGTGGCCGAGATGGAACGGGTGGTGGATGTGCTCGATGCCGTCCGCGATCCGCGGCCCGCCAGTCTCTAACCCGCACTCCCCGGACTTTCCATGGCTCAGTCGTTCACCGAAATGCTCGCCGCGGGGTACGGCTTCACCAACCCCTCCATCACGCTCGGCGCCGCGCTCCAGGGTGGCAGCGCACAGAAGGAGCCGAAGATCCGCATCCCCCTGGCGATGATGAACCGGCATGGCCTCATCGCGGGCGCCACCGGAACGGGCAAGACCCGGACCCTGCAGCTCCTCACCGAGCAGCTCTCCGCCCAAGGCGTGCCCGTATTCGTCGCCGACATGAAGGGCGACCTCAGCGGGCTTGCCGTGCCCGGTGAGCCGAGCGATCGCATCACCGGCCGGGCGACGGACGTAGGCTGGAGCTGGAAGGCCGCCGGCGTGCCGGTCGAGTTCGTGAGCCTCACCGGCGGACCCGGCGTGCAGCTCCGGGCGACCGTCAGCTCGTTCGGCCCGCTGCTGCTCGGCAAGGTGTTATCGCTCAACGAGACCCAGACCAGCGTGCTCGCAATGGTGTTCAAGTACTGCGACGACCACCAGCTCCTGTTGCTCGACCTGGCCGATCTCCGCGCCGCGCTCCAGTTCCTGAGCTCGGATCAGGGTAAGCCCGAGCTGGAGCAATACGGCGGGATGTCGTCCGCATCGGTCGGCGTGCTGCTCCGAAAGATGGTGGAGCTGGAGGTCCAGGGCGCCGAGAAGTTCTTCGGGGAGCCGGAGTTCGACGTGACGGACATGCTGCACGTCACCTCGGATGGCCGCGGCCTGGTCACCTGCCTCGAGCTTCCCGACGTGCAGGACAGGCCCGCTCTCTTCTCGACCGTCATGATGTGGATGCTCGCGGAGCTGTACCACAATCTCCCGGAGGCGGGCGACCTGCCCAAGCCCAAGCTCGTGTTCTTCTTCGACGAGGCCCATCTGCTGTTCGACGACGCGCCCAAGGCGTTCCTCGACCAGATTCAGCAGGTCGTGCGGCTGATCCGGTCGAAAGGGGTGGGGGTCTATCTGGTCACGCAGACGCCAAAGGACGTCCCCACCGACGTGCTCGGCCAGCTCGGCAACCGGGTGCAGCATGCGCTGCGGGCGCACACACCCGACGACGAGGCGGCGCTCAAGGCTACGGTGCGCACCTTTCCCAGGACGAGCTTCTATGATCTCGAGGAGACGCTGACGTCGCTCGGCATCGGGGAGGCGGTGGTGACCGTGCTCGATCCGCGGGGCACGCCGACACCGGTGGTGGCCACGCGCCTCATCCCGCCGGCCTCACGGATGGGGCCGCTCGCGCCCGAGGAGCTGCAAGCGGACATCCGCCAGAGCGACTATCTCAAGGAGTACGGCCAGGCGATCGATCGGGAGAGTGCTCGGGAGAAGCTCGCGGCGCGGGTTGCCCCGGGGGCCGCGAGCGCGGGGGCGGGGAAGTCCTCGGCGGGTTCCGCTCGGCCGGGCAGGGAGGGGCCCGGAGTCGCGGAGACCATCGGCCATGCGGCGCTCAAGACGCTGACCTCGCCCGTGACCATCCGCGCCATCTTCCGCGGTGTCCTGGGGGTCATCGCGGGAAAGTCCGTGCTGGGCGCGACGCGGTCGCGCTCGCGGTGGTAGCCGGCGGGTCGTCCTGCCGACGAGCCTACGGCTCGACGACCACCTTCACGTAGTTGCGCTTCCCCTTGCGCAGGATCATGAACGGCGCGTCGACCGGCCCCTGCAGCGACGCGTCATCGATCACGTAGTCCACGCTCTCGATCGGCTCCCCGTTCAGATAGAAGCCCTTGCCCTGGATGCCCCGCCGGGCGTCGGCCTTGGAGCTTGCCAGCCCGCTGGCGACGAGGACTTCGATCGCCTGGAGCCCGGCGGGGAATCGCGACCGCGACAGCCGTCGCTCGGGCATGTCGGCGATGTCACCTCCCGCGCCCGCGCCACCCTTCCCGAACAGGGCCTCGCTGGCCTGGATGGCCTGCGCCGCCACCGCGTCACCGTGTACGGTCACGGTCACCTCCCGGGCCAGCAGCTTCTGGGCGCTGCGCTTGCCCGGGTCCCGGGCGTGCTCCGCCATCGCCGCCGCGATCCGGTCGAGCCGAAGAAAGGTGAAGAGCTTGAGGTATCGCTCCACATCGCGATCGTCGGTATTCACCCAGAACTGATAGAAGTGGTACGGGCTGGTCCGCTCGGGGTCGAGCCAGATGTTGCCGCCTTCGCTCTTCCCGAACTTGGACCCGGTTGCCGTGGTGATGAGCGGAAAGACCAGGCCGTGGACCTGGGTGCGCTCGCGCCTGTCCACCAGGTAGCTCCCCGCCGTGATGTTGCCCCACTGGTCGCTGCCGCCGATCTGCAGCTCGCACCCCTCCGTGCGGAACAGATGCCAGTAGTCGTACGCCTGGACCAGCATGTAGCTGAACTCGGTATACGAGATCCCGGTCTCGAGCCGGCTCTGCACCGCCTCTTTCTGGAGCATGTAGCTGATGGTGAAGTGCTTACCGGTGTCGCGCAGGAAATCCATCAGCCGGATGTTGCGGAGCCACTCGGCGTTGTTCCGCAGCCGCGCCGCGTTGACCCCCTGGAACGAGAGGAACCGGGACAGCTGCCGGCCGATGCGCTGGGCGTTCCGGTCGATCTGCTCCAGGTCCATGACCGGCCGCTCGGTCCGTTTGCCGCTGGGGTCGCCCACCATCCCGGTGCCACCGCCGACCAGGGCAATGGGGGTGTGTCCCTCACGCTGGAGCCATGCCAGGCCCATCACCGGAATCAGGCTTCCGACATGGAGCGAGTCCGCCGTCGGGTCGAACCCGGCGTAGGCGGTGACGGGTCCTGCGCGCAGCCGGTCGTCGAGCCCCGGTGTGGCGTCCTGCACGAAGCCACGCGAGGCCAACAGGTCGAGGGCATGGGTCATAGGCGCCAATCGTACCCGCTGGAAACGGGCCTCGCAACCGGCTAGTTTGCCACCATGGCCCGCCGGCTCAGCGCCCTCTTCTCCTGGTCTCCTCGCGTTCGCCGCAATCTTCTGGTCGGAAGCCTCGCCGTGCTGGCGTTCGGGGTCGCCATCGTGGTGGCGGCGTACACGCGCGCCTGCGCCGGCAATAGCTGCCCCTCCATCGGCGATATCGGGGGCTATGACCCGAACCAGGCCTCCAAGGTCTATGCCGCCGATGGACGTCTCATCACCGACCTTGGGCTGGAGCGCCGGACCGTCGTACCGCTCCGGGAGATGTCGCCCTACGTGCGGGCGGCGTTCATCACGACCGAGGACAAGCGCTTCTACCAGCACCACGGCATCGACTGGTACCGGGTCTTCGGCGCCATCAAGAACAACATCTTCAAGCTGCGAGTGGCCGAGGGCTTCTCGACCATCACCATGCAGCTGGCGCGGAATCTCTGGCCCGAGGACATCAGCGGGCGGGACAAGTCGCTCAAGCGGAAGCTTCGCGAGGCCCAGGTGGCCCGCGAGATCGAGGCCAAGTACCCCAAGGACAAGATTCTCGAGCTCTATCTCAACCAGATCGACCTCGGCAATCGTGCTTATGGGGTGGAGGCGGCGTCCCAGCGCTACTTCGGCAAGTCGGTGCGTGACCTGAACGTCGCGGAAGCCGCCACACTGGCCGCCATCCCGAAGGCACCCTCGCGCTACAATCCGCGCAAGAACCCCAACCTGAACATCCAGCGCCGGAACACGGTGCTCAACCTGCTCCGCGACAACGGGATCCTGAGCGCCGAGGAGACGGAGCGGTGGAAGGCCTATCCGCTGCTGTTGTCCTCCCGCTCCGATTTCAGCGGCGTGGCGGAGTACTTCGTCGAATTCGTGCGGCAGCAGCTCGATGCCCGCTTCGGCTCCGACCTCTACCGCTCCGGGTACCGGATCTACACCACCCTCGACCTCGACATGCAGCAGGCCGCCGAGCGGGCGCTGGAGGCCCGTCTGGAGGCCATCGAGAGCGGAGCCGATGGGAAGTTCCCCCACCAGACGTATCGCCAGTATATGGACTCGCATGCCGACACGCCCGAGAACGGCGACAAGATCACGACGCCGTACCTCCAGGGTCTGGCCGTTACGCTCGAGGCCAAGACCGGCTCGATCCGGGCGATGGTGGGTGGGCGGGACTTCGAGGACAGCAAGTTCAACCGGGCCACGCAGGCACGCCGGCAGCCGGGCTCCACGTTCAAGCCCATCGTCTATGCGGCCGCGGTCGAGGCGGGCTACCCGCTCTCGCATGTGATGGTGGACGACCCGCTGAGCGTCGAGATCGAGCCGGCCCAGGAGCCCTGGACCCCGCAGAACTACGACCTGGAGTTCGACGGTCCGATGACGCTGCGCCGCGCGCTCTATCTCTCGCGCAACATCATCGCGATCAAGCTGGGCATGGAGATCGGCGAGGACGCCGTCGTCAGTGAGGCCACCAAGTTCGGCATCACGACGCCCATCCCTCCCTATCCCTCGATTCACATCGGCTCGGCCGACGTCATCCCGCTCGAGATGATCGACGCCTACACGACCTTTGCCAACCTCGGTACCCGGACGCTGCCCAACGCCATTCTCCGGGTGGAGGACCGCACCGGCAAGATCGTCTGGCAGCCGGCGGTACGCTCGGTGGCGGTCATGGACACCGCCCATGCCTGGCTCCTGACCGACGTCCTGCGCGACGTGGTGCGCCACGGCACGGCGGTCGGATCGGTCGGCTCGCGCATCAATTTTCCGGCGGGCGGAAAGACCGGGACGACCAACGACGGCTACGACGTCTGGTTCATCGGATTCACACCCGATCTCGTCACCGGCGTATGGATCGGGTTCGACCAGCCCAAGAAGATCAAGTCGAACGCCCAGGGCGGCATTCTCGCGGCCCCGGCGTGGACCGCCATGATGCGCGAGGTCTACGAACGCCGCGCCATCCCCGCCGCCTGGCCCCGGCCCGACGGCCTCACCGCGCTCGACATCGACAAGACGACCGGGTACAAGGCGACGCCGTTCTGTCCCAAGGACGTGCACTACATCGAATCGTTCATTCCGGGCACCGAGCCGACCGATTTCTGTCCCATACACTCCCCCTTCGGCGCTGTGGGCACCGCGGGCATGACGGGCACGGCTCCTCCGCTCGCTCCGGTTCCGGCGCAGCCCGGACCGGTGCAAATGCAGCCCGCGGTTCGCAGCGGGGTTCCGTCCGCCGCCGGCACGGGTGTCATGGGGGGTACCGGGCCCTCACCCAACCCGCAGCGGTAGCGTGCCGGCTCGCCG
>Ga0075288_1000038_pt1 | contig 13151 bp, 5 predicted proteins | sample SF_Rice_20C_0N_4_FD_69763 | JGI IMG/M metagenome (GOLD analysis project Ga0075288, IMG submission 69763) | Rice paddy soil microbial communities from Twitchell Island, California, USA - SF_Rice_20C_0N_404 | ecosystem: Environmental > Terrestrial > Soil > Paddy field/soil | place: USA: Twitchell... | reverse complement strand
ACGATCACGCCCAGGATCACGATCATGGCGGGCTCCATGAGCGACAGCAGCGCGCTCACGGCCACGTCCACCTCGTCGTCGTAGAAGTCGGCGATCTTGGACAGCATCTCGTCCAGGCCGCCGGTCTGCTCGCCCACCGCGATCATCGAGATGACCATGGGGGGGAACACCTTGGATTTCTCGAGCGGGGCCGCGATGGTCTCGCCGCCCGCGATGGAATGGCGCGACTCCATGACGGCGTCGTGCACGACCTGGTTGCCCGCCGTCTTGGCTGTGATCTCGAGACCCTCGAGAATCGAGACGCCCGAGCTGACCAACGTGCCCAGCGTCCGGGTGAACCGCGAGACCGCCGACTTCCGGATGACGTCGCCCAGCACCGGTGCCTTGAGGAGCAGGCCGTCGAGCTGCCGGCGGCCGTTGGGCGTGCCGTAGTACTGCCGGATGCCGAAGATGATGCCGCCGATGACCAGCAGCATGGCCCACCAGTAGTGGATCAGGAAGTTGGACATCCCGATCACGACGCGGGTGGGGAGCGGGAGCTCCAGGTTGGCCGAGGCGAACATGGCCTGGAACGTGGGAATCACGAAGATGAGCAGCACCGCGATGGCGACGAACGCCACCGTGATGATGACGCCCGGGTACACCATGGCGCCCTTCACCTTGCGGACGAGGGCGTCGTTCTTTTCCAGGAAGGTGGCGAGCCGCAGGAGAATGGTGTCGAGAATACCGCCGGCCTCGCCCGCAGCCACCATGTTGACGTAGAGCTGGGTGAACGCCTTGGGGTGCTTGGCGAACGCGTCGGCGAGGGTGTTGCCGCTCTCGACGTCGTATACCACGCTGCGGGTGACCGCCTGCAGCGTCTTGTTTTCCGTCTGCGCCGCCAGGATGTTGAGCGACTGCACCAGCGGGAGGCCGGCGTTGATCATCGTGGCGAATTGGCGCGTGAAGATGACGATGTCGCGGGTCTTCACCCGCGGTCCGCCAATGCTCAGCTTGATCTGCTTCGGCGCCTCGCGGACGTTGACCAGGATCAGCCGGTTCTTGCGCAGGTACGCGCCGACCTCGTCCTTGGTCGACACATCGAGCTGGCCCTTCTGGATCTGACCGTTCGCGGCGTTGCGCGCGGTATACTCGAACATCGGCATCGCGTGACTCTCCGGTTAGCGACGGGCGCCCGCGGCGCGGTGGGTCTTGTCGGCCTGGGCGATTTCCTGGTCTTCCAGCGGCGTGATGCCGATCATCCGGAGGAACTCCTTCGGATCGTGAGAGACCCGCTCGCACTCTTCCTGGCTGACTTCACGGTTGGTGTACAGCTGGTACAGCGCGTCGTTCATCGTCTGCATACCGTGCTTCTTGCCGGACTGCAGCGAGCTGTAGATCTGGTGGATCTTGTCGTCACGGATGAGCGCCCGAATGGCCGGCGTGGCCACCATGATCTCGCACGCCATGACCCGACCACGGCCCCTCACCTTGGGCAGCAGCGTCTGGGTGATGACGCCCTCGAGCACGAACGCGAGCTGGGCCCGCACCTGCGATTGCTGGTTGGACGGGAACACGTCGATGATGCGGTTGATCGACTCCGCCGCCGAGTTGGTGTGCAGCGTGGCGAGCGCGAGGTGACCGGTCTCCGCGATGGTGAGCGCCGCGGCGATGGTCTCGAGATCGCGCATTTCGCCGACCAGGATGACGTCGGGGTCTTCACGCAGCGCGTATTTGAGCGCGGTATGGAAGCTCTTCGTGTCGGTGCCGATCTCGCGTTGGTTGACCAGGCACGACTGATGGCGGTGAATGAACTCGATCGGGTCTTCCACCGTGATGATGTGACCCTTCCGCTCCTTGTTGATCTTGTCGATGATCGCCGCGAGCGTGGTGCTCTTGCCCGATCCCGTCGGCCCCGTGACCAGAATCAGACCTCTCGGCCGCTCGGCGAGCTTCGCGATGACCGGCGGGAGGCCTAAGTCCTGAAACGTTCGCACATTGAAGGGAATCATGCGGATTACCATGGACACGCAACCGCGCTGCTTGAAACAGTTGCCCCGGAAGCGGGCTAAGTTCTGAATTCCGAAGGAGAAGTCGAGCTCGTCCTCGGTCTCGAACCGCTTTTTCTGGTTCTCGGTCAGGACCGAGTAGGCGAGCTGAAGGGTGTCCTTGGGCGTCAGGATTTCGGCCGCCGAGCTGTCGACTATGTCGCCGTCGACACGCAACTTGGGCCTCTCTCCGGAGCTGATGTGCAGGTCGGAGGCCTCCTTTTCGATCATTTCCTCGAGCAATGCGCGCAGATTGAAGCTCATCCGGCCGTCTCCTTGACTACCTCTTCGAGGGTCGTGACACCGCGTTCAATCTTCTTCATGCCGTCCATGCGGAGCGTAAGCATCCCGTCCGAGACCGCCTGTTCGCGAATGTCCGATACGGAAGCACCGCGGAGGATCATGCGACGTAGCTCAGGGCTGAGCGCCATGACCTCGTAGAGGCCCGCCCGCCCCTTGTACCCCGTGCCGCTGCACGTTTCGCAGCCCGTTCCCTTCATGAACGGTATCGCCCTTAGCGTCTCAAAATCTGTGCCCAGGGAGGACAAAACCTCATCGGTATATTGCATCGGCGCCTTGCATTCCTTGCAGATGCGCCGCACCAAACGCTGTGCCACGACGAGATTTACGGCGCTGGCCACGTTGAAGGCCTCGATGCCCATGTCGATCATACGGGTGATCGTGCTCGCTGCATCATTCGTATGCAGTGTCGAAAGCACCAGGTGGCCGGTGAGCGCCGCCTTGATGGCGATGCCGCCGGTTTCGAGATCGCGGATCTCGCCGATCATGATGATGTTGGGGTCTTGCCGGAGGAACGCCTTGAGGGCGGCGGCAAAGGTGAGCCCGATTTCCGTGCGCACCAGCACCTGATTGATGCCCATCAGGTTGTACTCGACCGGGTCTTCGGCGGTCATGATGTTGACTTCGGGCGTGTTGACCCGCGACAGCGCCGAGTAGAGTGTCGTGGTTTTGCCCGAGCCCGTGGGGCCGGTAACGAGCACCATGCCGTACGGGTTCAGGATGGCCTTCATCAGATCCTTTTCCGCCTTCGGCTCGAAGCCGAACTTGGTGAGGTCGAGCGTCAGATTGCCCTTGTCGAGAATACGCAGCACGATCTTCTCGCCGAACAGCACGGGCAGCGTCGAGACGCGGAAGTCGATGACGCGATTGCCCATCTTGAGCTTGAGGCGCCCGTCCTGCGGGACCCGCCGCTCGGCGATGTTGAGCTGCGAGAGAATCTTGATGCGCGACGTGAGGGCGGCCTTCATCCGGAGCGGCGGCCGCATGATCTCGAGCAGCGCGCCGTCGATGCGATAGCGCACCCGGATTTCGTGCTCGAACGGCTCGACGTGGATGTCGCTGGCCCCTCGCTTGACCGCGTCGATGAGCAGCCCGTTGATGAGCTTGACCACCGGGGCGTCTTCGATTTGCGCCTGAGTGGCGGTCTCTTCTTCCTGCTCTTCGACGACCTCGACGTCTTCCCCCGACGCCTCCATGTCCTTGAGGAGGTTCTGAAGCCCCTGATCACTGTCGCCGGCGTAGTGCTTCTCGATCAGCGACCGCAGGGTGTATTCGCCCGCGATGACCGGGAAGAGGTCGAACCGGGTGATGAACTTGAGATCTTCGAGAAGGCCGAGGTCGCTCGGGTCGGCCATGGCGACGGTGAGCGTGCGGCCCTCTCGCTTGAGGGGGAGCACGACACCCTTGGCCGCCATGTCCGAGGGGACCAGCTTGAGGATCTTGGGATCGACCTCGAAGCGGGAAAGGTCTACGGCCGGCATGCGGTATTGCCGGGCTAGGACCTTGGTGATCTCGAGCTCGGCCACGAGCCCCAGCTTGACCAGGACGTAGCCCAGGCGATGCTTCGTCGCCTTTTGCTCGACCTGCGCCTGGGCAAGCTGCTCCCGGTTCAGCACGCCATCCCGGAGCAGGATTTCTCCAAGCCGGTCCGCGCCGCCAGCCGGCGCTGCGGTTGCCATGGTCGCGTCGAGTCTTTCTAAGCTGAGTGGTGGTCAGGGGATACGGACCTGGAGCACGGTCTGGAGTACCGCTGTGACGAGGGCTCACCGCACCCTCACCAGGCCGCTCAACCTCGCGACCGCGGCTGGCCCAAACCCCCGAACCCGATCCAGGTCGGCCACCCTACTGAAAGTCCCGTGCCGCTCACGGTTGGCCACGATGGCCCGCGCCTTGGCCGCGCCGATGCCCGGCAACCGCTCCAGCTCCTCGGCAGTGGCCGAGTTGAGGTCGAGGAGGGCCGTTGGTGCGGGGGGCGCCGTGGGGAGGGAGGCGGCGGCGGCGGGCGGATTGGGGACGCCGCTGAAGGTGAGGTGGGGGCTCAGGGCGGCGAGGAGCCCCGGCCCGACTCCGGGCACTCGGTCAAGGCCCTCCGTGCCGCCGAACGGGCCCCGGGCCTCGCGATCGGCCACGATGGCCTTGGCAAGTGCGAGGCCGACACGGGGCAGGCGGGCCAACTCCTGGGGCGAGGCGCGGTCGGCATCGATGCGCTCGCCGGCGCCGAGTGGGCGTTCGAGCGCGAGGATGCTGTCTCGGTGGGCGGCGGGCGACTGGGGGGGCAGGGTTGCCAGGAGCTGGACCTCACCGGGCGGCTGACCGGGCCGGGTGGCCAGCCAGCGCACGCCTTGTCCGGCGAGGCCCAACGAAAGCAGAAGCAGCAACGCACGCCGTTCGGCCGAAGACATGGCCCGACGATATCACCTGGGCCGGCGAGCAGGGGGTTTCCGATCGCGCGGGCCGGCGCTCGGCTACGCGGCTACTGCTCTTTCCGAACGAGTCCCACCGCGACGTCGCCCACGATCTGGAGGCTCGCCGCCGAGACCTTGTCGATGGTGTCGCCGGTGGTGTGCCAGGCGGGGTAATCGAAATCCACGACGTCGATGGCGCGGATGCCCACCTTCTGCAGCTCGAGGTGGTCGTCGATCAGGTTGTGCTTGGGAGAGGGGATGAAATAGGTGGAATGCCCGAGGTCCTTTGCCGTCTCCCAGACCCGGTCCACCACCTCGGGCGCGCCGACCAGCGAGTTGCCTTCCTGGTAGATCTGGAGATCCTTGTCGGCCACGAGGTCCCAGAGCACGGCGTAGAGCGGCTTCGGCCCCGGCACCTGATGGGCGGCGTAGTAGCGCGCGCCGATGAGCACGTCGTTGGCCGGCTTCGCGTTGAAGTCCCCATAGTCCTCGCCGTCATCGAAGAGCAGGTCTACACCGAGGGTCGTCGGCTTTTTCCTCAGCGCATCCGCGACACCCAGCAGCAGGGCGACGCCCGATCCTCCGTCGTTCGCGCCGGGCACCGCCTTGCTCGAGTCCGTCGAGGTCGGCGAGTCCGCCGTGGGCCGGCTGTCCCAATGAGCCAGGAAGAGGATTCGTTTCTCGGCGCCGGGATTAAAGCGGGCGATGAAATTCGTGAGGTGCAGCGTGTCGCCCTTGGCGGTGACGTGATCCCATTTCTGAACCACCAGCGTGTCGCACCGCGCGCGGATGGTGCTGTCGAGCCACGCGGCGGCCTTCGCGTGCGCGTCGGTGTTCGGGACTCTCGGCCCGAACGCCACCTGGGCCTCGATGTAGCGAAAGGCGGAGGGCCCGTCGAATTCCCGCACCCGCGGCGCCTCGCGGCAGGCGGCGAGGAGGAGGAGGAGAAGAAGGCAACGAGTCACGGGTCGCGGGTCGCGGGTTAAGGGTTAGGGGTCGCGGGCATGATAGAACTCCGCCCGGCGCCGAAAGTCAACGACTCGTGACCCGCGACCCGCGACCCGTGACCCGCGATCCGCGACCCGCGACCCGCGACCCGCGACCTACCTGTAATCTCCCGCAAACAGCGAGAGCTGGAACGACGCGATCACCGAGATCTGCGAGGTCCGGCGGCTCAGATGCCGCGCGTCGTTGACCGTGTAGCCGACCTGCAATCCGCCCGTCAGCGTCTGGAGCAGATCGGTGTCGAGCCCGCCGCGGATCTCCTGGCGGGTCACATCGGAGATCACCGTGCAATCGGGCAGGTCCCGCTGCTGGAGACAGGTGCGGGCGGTGGTCGAAAGGACCGTGAGCGAGCTTCGGACCTGCTTCCGCGCCCGGCTCAGCGACCGGGGCAGCCGGAAGGCGTAGTTGAACGATCCGGTGAGGTCGTGCTGGTCGAGCTGGGTCTCATTGCCGTTCGACGCATTGTTCTGCTGGAGGTTGTTGAGCCCCGCCGTGAGCGAAACGCCGTTGCGCAGCACCAGCTGGACGTCCGGCGTCAGGGATGATGAATTGATCGCGCTGAGCGCCGGCGCGCCGGCGACGTTCGCCTGGACCGAGCTGCCCTCCCGATGCCGGAAGGCCGTGCCGAGCGCGAGCAGCGTGAGCGCGCCCGTTTTGAACGTGCGGGTCCAGCGCACCGATCCGACGGGCCATTCGCGCTGGGTCGTCTCGGTCTCGATGAACCGGCCGCTGACCTGTTGAAAGCGGGTCGTGCGCGTGAGAGCGTGCGACAGCGTGAGGGCCACGCCGAACGGGAGGTCCGCGCCGCCGGCGATGGTGGAGACACGCGACTCCGACGCGCCGATCGCGGTCGTGTTCTGCTGGGCCAGGAAATTCTCCAGCGAGCCGATCGCGAGCTGGTACTTGAGCGTCGGGTCGAAGGCGGTGAGGTCGAACGTAGAGGTGCGGGTCAGGCGGGTGCTCATGTCGACCGGCCGCACCTTGGCCAGCAGCCGCCCGATCGTGCTGCTGTCTCCCATGAGCTGCCGGATGCCGCGGGCAAAGTCCACCGACGCGCCCAGCTCGTTCGCCCGGGTGTTGTTGAGGGTCTGCGGGAGAATGAACGCCCCGCTGTCCTCGCCCACCCGCACCGGATCACGGCTCGAGAGCGTACGGGACAGGAGGAAGCTGCTCGAGCTGAGGAACCGGGGCCGGAGCCATGACGCGAGACCCGGCGTCAGCGCCAGGGCGGTCACCAGCGCGCGATCGCGCTCGACGCCCACCGGCACCCCCAGGAGGAACCGGCGCTCGTTGTAGGCCAGCCGCCCCAGGGTCGTCGAGTCGGGATATACCCGGAGGTCGCGCGTGCTGGTGAGGTCGCCGCTCAGATTGAGCATGCCGAGCGGCTGCCACGTGAGTCCCGCCGAGTTGCGCCAGAGGTGGGTGAGCGCGATCGTCGGGCGCAGCAGCTCGTCGCCGGCCTGCGCGACCGGCACCCGGAATGCCGTGGAGTTGGCCTCGTCGCGGGTCAGCCCGCTGCTGAACCGGATGCGGGAAGGGACCAGACTGAAGTCCGCCTTCCGGAGACTCTTGCCCGCGTCGCTCTTCTCGAACCAGTCGGGCATCGCCCCGCTGATCCATCCCAGGGGAAGCCGGAACCCGCGCCGGCGCATCTGGAGCAGGTAGTTCCCGTTGAGGGCGTATGAGCTGGCCTCGACGTTCGAGAGGTCGGTGGTATTCCGCCCCTGCGTCCGGGTCGCGGTGATCGAAAGCGGGTCGAGGAAGCCACGCGTGATCCAGTTGGTTCCCGGCACGTCCCTCCGGAGCGAGAGCGAGTACGTGGCGCTCCACGACTCCGGCTTCCGAAGACCGGACAGCGACGCGGCGCGAAGGTCCGTGCCGGTCAGCAGCTCGGGATCGAGCCCGGTGCGGGCATAGGTCAGCGTGAACGGAATCGCCATGCCGAACGAGGCCGGAAGGAAGCGGTCGAGTCGGACGCTGCTGCCGAGCTGGAAGACGTTGCTGCCCCGGTAGGTCGGATCCTGATTGATCTGGCGGAACTGCCCGTTCTGCTTCACGTACGAGACGGCGATGCTGCCGACGTCCGACGCGGTGAGCCGCGCGTCCACCGAGCCCGCCAGGCCCGTCTGGGACACGGGCTGGCTCAGGCGGATGTCGTCCACCCAGAGCTCCGACTCCGGCGTGGTGACGGTCTGGGCCACGCGGTAGATGCCGGCGGACATCTCCTGCACGGCCGCGAGATTGGGCGGGTTGACCGCCGGGTCCCGCACGTTCACCACGTAGGGTCCCTCGCACGCCACGTACGCACCGGTCTCTTCGACGCCGCACGCGGCCGCGCCCGAGGGCGGCTGGCCGCTGAGCCAGCGATTCTCCACGTCCGCCCGGAGCCGCCGCCACGTTTCCAGATCGATGACCGCCTCGGGCTCCCACGTGGTGGACCTCGCCGGCGCCCGGTAGAGATAGAAATTGTTGTCGTCGCTGGCGAGCTTGATGAAGGCCTGGAGATCGCCCTCCTCCCATCCCGGCCCCCTGCCCCGGAACCACACCTTGAGCTGCCGATAGGTGAGGAGGTTCTGCGGCCCCGCGGGGAACCGGAGGTACGCCTCCGCGCGCTCGCCCAGGCCGACGTCGGTGCCGATGATCCGGAGCGACTTCTCGTTGATCTGCGTGCCCGACGTCTCGCGGTCGCCGCCCTGGCGGGCGACGTTGTCGGTGACGCCCGGGGGCGGCTCGTAGCCGAGATCGGTACGGTTCTCGGTGGACACCACCGACGTGCTGATGGCACCATGGGGGAGGCCAATGGCGCCGGTGAGGCCCGCGATAGGCGTCTCGGCGCGGCGCACCCAGGGCGAGCCGACGAACCGCATCCGCGCCACGGCCACTCGCGCCACGACGTCGGGGTCGCCGTTATCGGGCGGCGTCGCGAGCGTGAGCCTGAGGTGCTGCACCAGCCGCAGCGTGGGCGTGTTGAGCGTGGCGGTGGGCTGGCGGATGGGAATCCGGTAGAGCTTCCATACCGCTACGACGCTGCCCTGCGCGTCGCGGGAGGGGACGCCGTCGCGGACGAAGAAATCGTTGTTGGCCAGATCCACGACGTAGCGGAAGACGTTCTCGTTGGGGCCCGCGGCATCGAGCACGCCGTCGCCGTTGAGGTCTTCGGTGTCGAGCACGCCGTTGCCCCGGGTGCAGCGGCCGCTGAGGTCGCCCCAGGGAAAGAGCGGGACGGCGTTGGTGAGCACGCGATCGCAGAGCGCCAGCTCCCCGATCGGACCCTGTCCCACTTCCTCGATCGCGTCGGGCCGGTCGCCCAGGATGCCGATGTCGTCCACGTCGGCGTTGAAGATGCCGATGTCGGAGCGCTCCGTGTTGAGCTGCCCGGTGCCGACGTACTGCCGCCCGGTGAATACCGTGTCGCCGCCGTTGGGATCGAAGCTGGCCGGCGCGATGGCCAGCGCGTCCTCGCTCACGGTCCCGAGGTCCACTACCATGCGAAGGTGCGCCGAGTCGGCCGGCGCGCCCGCCGGCTGAAAGAGCCAGAACTCGAGGAAGTCGTCGCGACTGATATCGAGTCCGGTGGGACTGAGGCTGGTGACCATGGAGCGCCACCGCGGCCGGAAGTCGCGGCGCGGCTGCGACCACCGCGCGGTGTTGTTCTGCTGCACGATGCCGCCCGCGGTATCGGCGTGCAGCGTGAGGTACAGGATCGTCTCGGGCGTCTCGCTCCGGCCCGCCAGGCGGATCAGCGTATCGATGTCCTGCGGGTGCAGCTCCTGAGGCTGGGAGGTGCCGGGAGCAGGGACGAGGTTCTGCCAGGTGAGCGCCACGGCGTCGTCCGGATCGAACCCGCCGGCAAAGCCGATGTCTTCCACTCCCGTCGGCTGCTGCGGCCGGCTGCCGAACTCCCAGGACGACTCCGACATCGAGACGTCCAGGCCCGCCTCGGACTCGAACTCCTCGAGGAAGGCCTCGCCGCTCCGGTTGGGATCCGGCTTGGTGAAGGCGAATTCGGCATTGAAGTCGAGCAGCGACGGAGCGGTGGCGGGCTTCGAGGTCAGCTTATTGAGGAAGCTGGTGATGCCGCTGGGCTTGAAGTGGAGATCGGTGTTCACACCGCCGATGAGGTTGGCCGTCGCCTCGAAACCGAGCGCCGGCCGGGTGAACGCGCTCTGCTCCTTCTGGTACATGCCGATCAGGTTGACCGACCCCGCGTCGCCCAGCGAGTAGCGGGTCGAGAGCCCGAAGATGTTGGTGGGCGCCACCGCGAAGAGGCCCCGCTCCTCGAACCGTGCGGTCACCTGCGCCGAGCCCTGCCCGAACAACGCATCCGGGTTGAGAAAGGTCACCTTCCCGACGTCGTACGAGATCGAGTAGTCCACGCCGCGGACCAGCTTCCGCCCGCCGACGAAGAGCTGCTCGCTTCCGTCCCGGAGCTGGAGCGCGTTGAGGTCGAGCGTCGAGCGGTCGCCGCCGCCGGTGGCATCGTAGTGGAGCTGGAAGGCGAACCGGGCCGGCGGACCCTCGTTCAGCAGGCGGAACAGCGGCGTCCGGTAGAGCGAATCGGAGATCTCCGCCGGCGACAGCTTGGTCGGATCGGCGAACGGCTCCAGGGTCGGGAACACGATGTAGTAGTCGTGGATCAGGATGGCCGCATCGGGATCTCGCGACCGCGGAAAAAGCCGGTTGTCCCGGTCGAACAGCGTGGCGTCGCTCGGGATCGCGAGTCCGAAGAGCCGGAGGTAGGTCTCCGCGGAGCCCGAGATGGGGCGCTCGCTGCGGTTGAGGGTCACGCCCACGGTGAGCGACGACGGGTTGAGGTCGGCGCCGGCCACCCGGTAGACGTTGCGCATCTCGTAACGGAAGGTCGGGACGTCGGGTCCCTGCTGCGGCTGCACCACCAGCTCGAGAGTATCGCGCGCCGCGCCGCCGGCGAGGCCCCGGTCGGCCTCGGGAAAGGTGCCCCTCGTGGTGCCGGCCGCGGTCCGGTAGCTCACCGCCAGGTAGTCGTTCGGGTCCAGCTTGGTGGCCAGCGTGATCCAGAGGCCCGAGGGGTCGAGGTAGTAGTCCGTGCCCTGGAGGAGCAGCTCCCACTGCACGGGCCCGAACTGCTGCGGGCTGTCGGCTCGCCGCGCCAGCGCGGTGATGCCGCCGAGATTGGGGTTGACGCCGCTCTTGCTGTTGGCCGCCCGGTAGCGGTACACCCGCACCGAGGCGGGACGATAGGTCGGCGAGAGCGAGTTGGGATTGAGACCCAGGATGTCCAGCGCGGGAAATCCGGGGAGGCTGTCGGGGTCCACCACCCAGAAGAACCGGCCGCTCTCGAAATCGAGGTCGCGTACCTGGCGGTCCTGGGTCTGGCTCGTCGTCGCCCCGACCGTGTACATCCGCTCGGCCACCACGCTCCCCTTCTGGGTGGCGGCGAGGGTCTGGATCTGGACCGGGCCTATCTCGAAGGTGGCGTTGATCCCGAAATTGTTCGCCGGAACCGCCGCGGTGATGAACCGCGACGGCGGGGGCTGGAACACCACCGTGCCGACGTCGATGCGACGGACGATCTCGTCCTGGAGTCCCTCGTAATAGATCTGGACGTTGTTGTTGCTGGTGTAGTCCCGCTCGGTGTCGAAGTCCACGTTGACGTGGACGCGCTGGCCCAGAAGACCGGTGGACTTGAGGCTGACCTGGTTGTCGAGGCTGGGCGCCTTGAATCCGCCCCGACATCCCGAGTTCGGGTCGAGGAGGAGCGCCGGACTGCAGTGTTCTTCCCGGGTGCGATCGGTCCGCACCTCGAGCCGGGCCTGCCCATCGAGCGTGAGGTCGGCGTACTTGGTGGGCAGTCCGAGTACATTCCTCTGGGGTGCTTTCCCTTCCTCGACAGCCTCTTCCACCTGGAAGGGCAGGCCGTACAGACTTCGAAGCCGGATGCCGACCGTCCGTTCGGCCCGCTCCGTCGCCAGCACGGCGGCCAGGGAGCTGTCGAACGCCGCCATGCGAAGCGCCGGCGCCGTCCGGGGCGCCCCCATCCAGGTGGCGCGGAGCGCGGCGGGTTGCTGGAGGGCAAGCGGGGGCTGGTCGAATCCGAGGCGCAGGCGTGGCCCGCTCGTGTCGACCTGTGCGCTGAGAACCCTGGGCAGCAACAGGGCACACCCCAGGGCCACCTGGAATCGTATCACTCTAGAGGGTCACGACGGTGCTTGAGGTAAGGGTCGGCGCAAATATAATTCTTGAAACAAGTCCTTACAACACGAAGAGTTAGGTCCGGTGCGCCTCCTCGATCGCTATCTGTTGCGGCAATTGGCCGCCCCGTTCCTGTTCGGGCTTGCGGCGCTCACCAGCCTCATGCTGCTCAGCCAGATCGCCAAGAAATTCGGCGCGCTGGTGGGCAAGGGACTTCCCTGGTCGGTCATCGCGGAGGTGTTCGGCCTCAGCATCCCGTTCATCGTGGCCATGACCCTGCCGATGGCCGTCCTGCTGGCGGTGCTGTACTCGTTCAGTCACCTCGCGGCCGACAACGAGATCACAGCCATGCGGGCCAGCGGGATCAGCGTCTACCAGATCCTGGCTCCGGTGATGGCCTGGGGGGTCTGCATGGCGGCCTTCAATTTTGTCTTCGTGGACCAGGTTCTGCCAAGGAGCAACGCCCGGCTCCGGAGCCTCCTGATCGACATCGGCCGGAAGAAGCCCACCTTCGAGCTTCGCGAGCAGGTCATCAACGAGGTGCCCCCCTCCCAGTATTTTCTCCGGGCGGGGCGCATCGACGCGGCCACCGGCCACCTCAAGGACGTGACCATCTACGACGTAGGCGGTGAGACCAGCCGCCGGATCATCTACGCCGACAGCGGGCTCATGGCCTACGCGGAAGGCCAGACCGACCTCAGCCTCCGGCTGTACGACGGCTCCATCCACCAGTACCGACCGGCCGAGCCCGAGACGTTCCAGCTCACCTACTACCACGTCAACGACATCAGGGTAAAGAACGTCTTCGACGAGCTGCAGCGGAACTCCACCGAGGCGGTGCGCGGGGATCGCGAGATGAGCACCTGCGAGATGATTTCGGTCATCCACAACGCCCGGAAGGAACAGAACGAGGCGGTGCGGGACCGGCGCGAGATGCTGCTCTCGGACCTCCGGCGCCTGCTGGACCTCCCGGCGCTCGGCCCTCCACCGGGAGAAGGCTCCGGCATGCCCAAGCCGCGCTTTTGCCGCTGGATCGAATCGCTTCAGACGCTGGTCCTTCCCAAGACGGCTGAGGCGCAGGGAGCCGCACAGGCGCCTCCCCATCCGATTCAAAAGGTGACGGCGCGTCCGGTGGCGCCCGGGACCGCCGGGCACATCCAGCTCTCGAACTGGTCCCAGGTGGCCACCGCCATCGACCGGATCCAGGATGCCGACCACCAGGCCGACCGCTTTGCCGTCGAGG
>Ga0075288_1000037_pt1 | contig 13200 bp, 13 predicted proteins | sample SF_Rice_20C_0N_4_FD_69763 | JGI IMG/M metagenome (GOLD analysis project Ga0075288, IMG submission 69763) | Rice paddy soil microbial communities from Twitchell Island, California, USA - SF_Rice_20C_0N_404 | ecosystem: Environmental > Terrestrial > Soil > Paddy field/soil | place: USA: Twitchell... | reverse complement strand
GTCTGTCGCCGGCGGGTCACCTGCTCGGGGACGTGATTATTTCTGTCGAGAAGGCGCGGCAGCAAGCCGAGGAGCGGGGACGCAGCCGTGATAAAGAACTGGCAACGCTGTTGATTCACGGCATTGTTCATCTGCTCGGCTATGATCACGAGCGTTCGACCCGGGCTGCGCGCGCAATGAAGCGGCTGGAGAACAAAATTTATCGCCAGCTTTGTGACCGGGGCTTATTAAAGGTATAATTGCCGCAACAATCTTAGAAAGAAGCTAATGCTGGAAGAAACCACAGATCAACTTACCCACCTCGAAGAGCGGCTCGAGCTTTTGCGGAGGCGTCTTTGACGTCGAGGCGAAGCAAAAACGGGTCGCGGAATTAACCCAAATCACCTCTAACCCCGATTTCTGGAACGACGCGGAGAAAGCTCAAGCAATTTTCAAGGAGCAGTCCTCGCTGAAATCCGTCATTGACGCATGGGCGAAGCATCGCGCCGACCTCGAGGAAGCGCGGTTTTTTCTCGAGGTCGCCAAGGATGAAAAGAGCGACGATGCTCTGGCCGAGGCGGCGGCGAAGGTCGCTACTGTGGGCAAGGAGATGGCTCAAACCGAGCTCAAGCAATTGCTCGGCGGCCCGGATGACCGGCGAAACGCGATCGTCACGCTTCATCCCGGCGCCGGCGGCACGGAGGCCCAGGATTGGGCCGAAATCCTTTTGCGCCTGTATCTACGCTGGTGTGACCGGCGCGGTTATCGGAAAGAGATTCTCGAATATCAGCCCGGCGAAGAAGCCGGCGTGAAAAGCGTCACTTTCCTTGTCGAGGGCGACTACGCTTACGGCTATTTAAAAGCAGAGGCGGGAATACATCGCCTCGTGCGCATTTCGCCTTTCGATGCCAACTCGCGGCGCCATACTTCTTTCGCTTCGGTCTTTGTCTACCCGGAGGTGGATGACGATATCAAAGTCGAGATCAACGAAGCCGACCTGCGCGTCGATACTTACCGATCAAGCGGCGCCGGCGGGCAGCATGTCAACAAGACCGACTCCGCCGTGCGCCTGACGCATCTTCCCACCGGCATCGTAGTCGCCTGTCAGAACGAGCGCTCGCAACACAAAAACCGCGCTATGGCGATGAAAATTTTGAAGTCGCGCCTCTACGAGCTCGAGATCGAAAAGCAAAAAGAAAAAATGGAAAGCTACCACAAGACCAAGAAAGACATCGCCTGGGGCAGCCAGATCCGCTCTTACGTCCTTGCTCCTTACCGCATGGTCAAAGACCACCGCACCAACGTCGAAGTCGGCAACGCGGACGCGGTGCTCGACGGCGACATCGATCAGTTCATCGAAGCCTATCTGATGCAGGCCGACGAGCCGGCGAGCGCCTGATCGCTTAACCTTTTACTGCTAGCTCGATTTGGCTTTAGACCTGGCGAGCGCCAAAAGTTCCTCCATCGGCATCTCCGAAGCGAGGACGCAGATAATTTCTCCTTCACGATGTAACACCGCGTTTAGGCCACCGTGGGAGAACGCATAGAAATTCATCTTCTTTGCCGCGTCATAAAATCGAGCGGCATGGCGCGGCGTGTCTTCTTCGGACCCGATAAAAGTGTAGCAGAAAAGGGTACCGCCCTCGCCCTGATAGATGGCGACCAGGACCTTGCGACCGTGAATCTGGCGGACCAATCCGGCCACGGGTCGCAGGCCCATCCCCGTTAGATCGTAACCCATGGGGTGGAAGCGGCCGTCCACCGCCCGCGTCAGTTGTTCCACGATTTCCTGGGGGTTTTCGGTTTTCGACACGGCAAGCTCACCGCTGCGGAAGCGGTCATAACTTTCAAGGGCAGCCGCAGCGAGCGGCTCTGGAGTCGCTCGAAAGAAGAAGAGCGTCGGCAGGAGAACGGCGATGATCGCCGCGGCGGCGAGCGCCGGACGGGCACGGCGCAGCAGCGGTGAAAGGTTTTGCCGGCGCGTGCGGTTCTGCTTGGCGACAATGCGCTGGTCCGAAAAGATTCTGGCGCGGAGCTCGTTCGGCGTGCGCACACGCTGGGCGGTCTCACGAATCGATTGTTTAAGGAGCGCTTCCTGTTCTAGGACAGTTTGGCAATGCGCGCAGAGCCGAAGATGGGAGTCCAATGAAACCCGCTCGGCATCGGGCAACTCGCGGTCGATGAGGGCAGTGATGAGTTCCTGTGCTTCTTCGCAGGTCATTTTCGCGTGCCGCTCGTCGGTTCGCCGCGTACGTAGAGCTTGAGCTGTTGTTGCATCAGTTTACGGCCTCGGGAGAGCCGCGAGCGAATCGTGCCGATGGGGCATGAGAGTATTGCCGCGGCTTCTTCGTAAGAGAAATCGCCCACATCGACCAAGACGATGGGCTCGCGAAACTCCACGGGTATGTTTCTTAGAACGCCGGTAATTTGAGCGTCGAGTTCTTTGAGCAAAACATGGCTTTCCGGCCCCGGATTACTCGCCGCGAAATTTTCTAAATCGGGCGATTCAACCTTTGATGCCTCCTCCGCCGAGTTCCACCGCTTTCTCTGCCGGTAATAATCGAAGAAAAAATTGTGAAGGATCTTGGTCAGCCATGCTTTCATATGAGTTCCAGGTTCGAACTGCTCACGGGCGGCCAAGGCCCGAACAAAAGTCTCCTGGACGAGATCGTCCGCCTCTGTTGCATCTTTGGCAAGATGGAACGCCACCCGATACAGATGATCGAGATGGACCATAGCCGCGGCCGCAAAAGCGTCGCGCCTGGCGCTCGCTACTTTTCCCTCCTCGGACACTGGCGGATTTTAACGAATTGCGGCGCGTCTGTCTAAGCAGGATAACGCTGTGGAGCGCTCCTGAGTTCCCAAGTGCCGCTCAGAGTGGTGTTCGGCCGGAACTTTTTACCACGAGCGTCGTTAGTAGAGCATAACCGCCCTTCAGGTCGATTACCGGAAGCGAAGAGGGATGATTGCCCTATGAACCTGACAACGAAGATAGGATTTGTTGCCGTTATGCTCGCGATGGCATTGGCTGGTGCGCTCGCGCGCGCCGAAATCGGGAAACCTGCGCCGGAGGTCAGCGGACAGAACTGGCTCAATTCCCGGGCCCTTACGATTGCGGAACTCAAGGATAAAGTAGTGCTGCTGGAATTTTGGACCTTCGGCTGTTTCAACTGTCGCAATGTCGAGCCTTACATCAAAACATGGCACCAGAAGTACTCCGATAAGGGACTGGTGGTCATTGCGGTGCATGCGCCGGAGTTCAGTCACGAGCGCGTGCTCGCCAGTGTCCAGCGCTACCTGCGCGAGCATGCCATCTCCTACCCAGTCGCGATCGACAACGACTTCACTACCTGGAATCGCTACAACAACCGCTATTGGCCGGCTGTGTATCTGATCGACAAGCGCGGCGTCATCCGCTACCTGCGGGTCGGCGAGGGCGGCTATCGGCAGACCGAGCAGCGGATCATCGAGTTGCTCGGTGAAGCATCCGGCAGGTGAGAGAACTGGCAGCGGCACCGACTTGCCGGGAACTTTTGGTTCCCAACAACGTTCATAGCGATAACGGTTGCTTCAGCTCACGCTAAATCTACAACGGAAAAGGAGAATTGCCATGAAAAACAAAACCTATCTGTGGACTGCGTTGCTCGTCGGAAGCGCGCTTGGCATGCCGCAGGCCATTCCCGCCGCCGAGAGGGACATGATGAAAGATGACAAGGCGATGATGGAAAAAGGCATGAAGGACGGCAAGGACGCAATGACGAAAGATAAAGTAAAAGCCGAGAAGTCTGGCAAGACGGCGATCGCTGATGACAAGATGAAAATGGATGACAAAATAAAAATGGAACCGAAAAAATAATCCTTCCCGGAAGACGGGCGGGCGCCGTTCGCGCTGCAGGAGCGTGCAGGCCTGCGGCCAGAAAATTGCCCGTATCACCTTGAAGATGGATCGCTTTCCGGGCAGATTTCAACTGAATCCCGGGAGGTTCCATGGACGAAGATTTGATCGACATCGCAGTAAAGCGCACTGACCCAAGCGCTCCGGATCTGGAATCGGCGGTGCTGCAGCGTTACGGCAACGCTGCCACGGAAGTGGAAGCTTGTCTCTGCTTGCCGGTAAGCTATGACCGGGCGCTCCTTAAAGTCATCCCCAAGGAGATCATCGAAAAAGATTACGGCTGCGGTGATCCGTCGCGTTATGTGCGTGCCGGCGAGACGGTATTGGATCTCGGATCCGGCAGCGGCAAAGCCTGCTATATCATTGCCCAAATTGTCGGTGCCCAAGGCAAAGTGATCGGCATAGATTTCAATCGGCCGATGCTGGAGCTCGCGCGCAAGTATCAAAAATCCATCGGCGATGAGCTGGGCTATCATAACGTTGAGTTCCGGCGCGGTAAGATTCAGGACCTTCAAATCGATCTGGAATTGCTCGATCGATACCTCGAAAGCAACCCGGTCCGCTCCGTCGACGATCTGGCGCGTCTGGAGCGTTTCGAGAACACGATTCGAACAGAGCAGCCCTTAGTCCCCGACGAATCAGTCGACGTGATCGTGTCCAACTGCGTGCTCAATCTCGTCCGGCCAGAAGACAAGAAAAAATTGTTCGCCGAAATGTGCCGCGTGCTCAAGCGCGGCGGGCGTGCGGTGATCTCGGACATCGTCAGTGATGAGCCGGTGCCCGATCATCTGGCGCAAGACGCCAATCTGTGGAGTGCTTGCGTGTCCGGTGCGTTCCAAGAAGAGGATTTTCTCAGTGCCTTTGAAGCCGCCAAGTTCCACGGCATGCAGATCGAAGATTTCGCCGCGAAGCCCTATCAAACCGTCGAAGGCATCGAATTTCGCTCGATCACCGTGACCGCTTTCAAAGGCAAGGAAGGGCCGTGCATCGAGCGCAACCAGGCCGTCATCTACCGCGGCCCATGGAAGCGCGTGGTCGACGATGACGGCCACACACTCGAGCGCGGCGCGCGCGTTGCGGTATGCGACAAGACTTATAAGCTTTACTCCGAGCCGCCCTATGAGAACCAATTCATTCCTGTGCCGCCGCGCGAAGAGGTGGCGGTGGAAAAAGCCGGCGTGTTCGACTGCGCTCGCGACCACAAGCGCCACCCGCGCGAGACCAAGGGGGCCGAGTTCAAATTCACCCAATTGCCCAGCGGGATCTGCGGGCCGGAAACGAATTGCTGCCCATAGGAAATTAATAATTGAAAATCGAAAATTAGAAACGGCGGACACAAACTCCTTTCCGTCACTATGCAAAGCTTCGCCGATAAATTCCATCCTAGCGGCGAGAGCCTAAAACGCCGGCGGGTTGATGTGCTTCAGGTCAACCTCGGACGCTATTGTAATCTCGCCTGCATTCACTGCCATGTGGAGTCGGGTCCGACCCGTAAAGAAATGATGAGCCGGGAGAATGTAGAGTCCGTCGTGCGCTTTCTGGCGCGGACCGATGTTCCGACTTTGGATATCACCGGTGGCGCGCCCGAGCTCCATCCCGATTTCGTCTATCTCGTCGCATCGGCGCGCCAGCTTGGGCGTCATGTCATGGATCGCTGCAATCTGACCGTGATCTTCGAGCCCGGCATGGCGTATCTGCCGGAGTTTTTGAAAATTCACGGAGTCGAGCTGGTGTGTTCGCTGCCCTGCTATTCGCAGGAAAACGTCGACAAGCAGCGTGGCAAAGGCACGTTCGATTCGAGCATCCGGGCGCTGCAGTGGCTAAACGAAATCGGCTATGGTCAACCCGACGGCGACTTAATTTTGAATCTTGTCTACAACCCGGTCGGTCCGCACCTGCCGCCGCCGCAAGAGAAACTCGAGCAGGATTACAAACGAATTCTCGCTGAAGAGTTCGGCATATCATTCAATCATCTTTACTGTCTCACCAACATGCCGATCACCCGCTACGCGATCCATCTCAAGCTGCGTGGCGAATATGACCGCTACGTGGAATTGTTGGAAACTAGTTTCAACGCCGCCACGCTTGATCAGTTGATGTGCCGCAATCTCATCAGCACCGGCTGGGACGGCTCGGTGTACGACTGCGACTTCAACCAGATGCTCGATTTGCCGCTTACCGACGGCAATGGAGTGCGCTTGAAAATATCTTCCTTGTCGCTAGACCAAGTCGCACAGCGACAAATCACCACCGGTGATCACTGCTACGCCTGCACTGCGGGTGCGGGCAGCAGTTGCGGCGGTTCGCTGGTCTAGGCACGGTGGTTTGGTAGTGGCTGGGCTGATCATCATCGTTGCAGCGACGCTATTTGTCGCCTACGCCAACGGCGCCAACGATAATTTCAAAGGCGTCGCGACACTGTTCGGCAGCGGCACGACGGATTACCGAACTGCGCTTGGCTGGGCCACAATCACGACTATGGCGGGATCCGTGACGGCCTTTTTTCTCGCTGGCGAGCTGATTTCAATCTTTCAGGGCAGGGGATTGGTGCCGGCGGGACTCTCCGAGTCGGAGCCATTCGTAGCTGCGGTCGTACTGGGCGCGGCGCTAACGATCATGCTCGCGACCCAATTTGGCATGCCGATTTCGACAACCCATAGTCTGACCGGCGCGCTTTTCGGAAGCGGACTGGTCGCGGTCGGACTCGATCTCGGCTTCAAGGCGATCGCGGTAAATTTTTTCCTGCCCCTATTGATCAGTCCGTTGTGTGCGGCGGCGATTGCGACCTTCGGTTTTCCTCTGCTGAGCCGCGGACTTAAGCGGGCCGGTCTCAATCAGGAAAATTGCTTCTGCGTTGAGGCAGGGACGCCGTCCATGGCGACACCGGAAGGTGTGGTATTTGTCGAGTCTACACCCGGTTTGCGTATCATTGTCGATCGGGAAGTGGTCTGCGCGCAGACACAGTCTCGGATGAGTCTCGGCATCAACGGCCGGAAGTTGCTCGATGCGAGCCATTTTTTGAGCGCCGGCGCGGTCAGCTTTGCGCGCGGGCTAAACGATACGCCTAAGATCGTCGCGCTTGGGCTCGTTGCCGGGGCGCTGGACCTGCGCGTTTCCATCCTACTGGTCGCCGTGACAATGATGCTCGGCGGCTTACTCAATGCCAACGCGGTCGCGCAAACGGTCAGCAAGAGAATTACCGGAATGGAACCCGATCAGGGACTATGGGCTAATCTGGTCACTAGTTTTCTGGTAATATTCGCGTCCAAATGGGGTATGCCGGTCTCGACGACACATGTTTCGTGCGGCGCGCTTTTCGGTATCGGTGCCGCAAGCGGGCGCGCCCAGTGGAGTGTGATCCGCACCATAGTCTTGGCATGGCTGTTAACTCTTCCAACGGCTGCATTACTATCTGCCGGCGTTTATCTGCTGGTCCGGCATCTTTAAGATTGTTTCGATTCGCTTCTCTCGAAGAAGATCAGCGGCGCTGTTTTCTCGCTGCGAACCTCGACTGATAATGAGAAGCCTCAATCTGCGCAAGAACCGTCTATGAAGAGGAGCAAAGCCATCCTCCTGTTCGCTACAATAACCGCAGTTGTGACGGCTTTTCTGTTCCTGCCGGTTCGTGAGTGGTTCCTTCATTTCGAGACTTACGTAAAGTCTCTTGGCGCCCTCGGCCCAGTGCTCGTCGCCGTCGTTTATGTGCTCTGCACGGTAGCGTTCGTTCCCGCCAGCGCTTTAACGATAGGCTCGGGAACGCTCTTCGGTCTCAAAACCGGTTTCATCGTAGTCATCATCGGCGCCAATCTCGGCGCGCTCTGTTCTTTTCTCCTGGCGCGTAGTTTTTTGCGGCAAAAAGTTGCGACATGGGCGGCGGGAAACGCTAAATTTCGCTCTCTCGATCTGGCGATCGGCCGTCAGGGCTTCAAGATGGTTTTGCTCACCCGGCTGACGCCGGTATTTCCGTTTGTCTTGCTCAATTATTTCCTCGGACTGACGGCTGTTCGTACGGGCGCTTACGTCCTGGCCAATTTGATCGGCATGCTGCCGGCTATGTTTCTGTTCGTCTACATCGGTGCGGCGACTCGAGATACCCTCGCCGGTCAAGTCGACAGCTCGGCCGATTTCTATCAACAGGTTTTCAAGTACCTGGGGCTTGCGGCAACGATTGCGCTGCTCGTCGTCATCGCGCGCATCGCGCGCAAGGCTTTGCGCGAGGTCGAAAAGGCCGAAGAAGGCAGCGTCGTCCTGGGCGCTCCGCGTCTGGATGTGCACTTCCAGCCGACGCACTTCGATAAGATGATTCTGACCGGCGACAGTGATGATCAACGATTGCTCGGCAATTGTCATCCACTCGGACGGCTCAACCCAACGCCATCGGGAAAATACAATCTGGTTGTTTTGGGCGGCGGCACCGCGGGATTGGTGAGCGCCGCTGGAGCCGCAGCTCTTGGCGCCAAGGTCGCGCTCATCGAGCGCAATCTCATGGGCGGCGATTGTCTGAACGTCGGCTGCGTGCCGTCGAAGGGCGTTATTCGCGCCGCACGTGCGGTACACGAAGCGCGCAGCGGCATCGAATTTGGTGTGTCGCTTGCGGGAGAACCAAAGATCGACTTTGGCGCGGCTATGGCGCGCATGCGTAAACTGCGCGCCGACATTAGCGAGCATGATTCGGTCGAGCGCTTTACGAAACTCGGCGTTGACGTGTTCCTCGGCAGCGGTCGCTTCGTCGATTCGCGCGCAGTCGAAGTTGAAGGCAAGAAACTACGCTTCGACCGAGCCGTGATTGCCAGCGGGGCGCGCGCCGCCGAGCCGCCGATTCGCGGCTTGCGCGAGAGCGGTTTTTATACCAATGAAACGATTTTCACGCTCACGGAATTGCCGCGCCGGATGGCTGTCATAGGCGCAGGACCGATCGGCTGCGAGCTGGCGCAGAGCTTTCGGCGCTTCGGCAGTGAGGTGACGATGATCACCGACGGCGGCGAAATTCTTCCTAAGGAAGATCGTGACGGCGCGGCGATCGTGCGCCGCAGAATTGACAAAGACGGCGTGCGAATCATTACCACCGCTAATGTGCTGCGGGTAGAAGCAATAAACAACACGAAGAAGCTGACCTTCAGCAACGGCGGTCGGGAATTGGAAGTTGATTGCGATGCGATTCTCATCGCTGTCGGCCGCACGCCGAATTTGGAAAATCTCGGTTTGGACGATGCAGGCATTAGCTATACGGCCCATGGCGTCGAAGTCGATGACCGATTGCGCACGACCAACCCGCGGGTTTTCGCCGCGGGCGATGTTTGCTCGCGCTTCAAATTCACTCATGCCGCAGATGCCATGGCGCGCATCGTCATCGCCAACGCGCTCTTCCTTGCCCGGCGCAGAGTGACGGACCTCGTGATTCCCTGGTGCACTTACACCGATCCGGAGATCGCCCACGTCGGCTATTATGAGAGAGATGCGCAAGCGGCGGGTTTTTCCGTTGCGACGATTACGGAAAGGTTGGATCGCGTCGACCGCGCGATGCTCGACGGCGAGAGCGACGGCTTCGCGCGCGTCCACTACGATCGCAAGACCGGGAAGATTCTCGGCGGCACGATCGTGGCGCGTCACGGCGGTGAAATGATCGGCGAGCTGACCCTCGCGATTGCTGCCAAACAGAGTCTCGGCGTGCTATCTTCTACCGTTCATCCGTATCCCACTCAGTCCGAAGTCTGGCGTAAAATCGGCGATGCCTACATGCGAACGAGACTGACGCCCACGGTGAAAAAAGTCTTCGCGAAGTGGCTGGCGTGGCGGCGGTAGACGGGGCAGTGAGGAGTGAATGGTGAGGAGGGATTAGCCGCCAAGCTCCTTTAACAAGAATGAGAAGAAATTTAACCACAAAGAGCTCAGCGCGGCGAAGCCGCAACCAAAAGATAAGACAATTAACCACAAAGAGCGCAAAGATCACAAAGACAGGAGGTCGGTTTTTCGATGCGCCTGGGAAGAACGCATACAACACAACCAGAAGATTGTCATTTCGACCGCAAGGGAGAAATCTTTCTCGCGCTGTTAGGGGTGCATTCGATGCGCGGGTTTGACATTCGTAGCCCGCATGCTGCCGAGTGGAATGCGGAATTTCTGAGCTTCGGATTTGCCGTAAGGAAATTGACATGCTCGATGTAAGACCGATAGGAATCGAAGATTATACGGAACGCTGCAGTACGCCCTTATCCGGCCTGCACGATAAGCTTTGGGTAGAGACTTATGCCAAGACGCATAGTCCCGGCATGATGGTAGGTCCGGTTTTAGGACAGTTCTTCAAAATGATAACTGCAATGACCGGCGCGCGCCGCATTCTTGAAATCGGCATGTTCACGGGCTACAGCACGCTCGCCTGGGCCGAAGGACTGCCTAAAGATGGAAGAATCATTACTTGTGAGATCAATGCGGAAATGGCCGAGATCGCCAGGCGGCATTTCGCTGACAGTCCCCACGGCAGCAAAATCGAAATTAAACTCGGGCCGGCGCTCGAATCGCTTAAACTGATTCACGGTATCTTCGATCTCTGTTTCATCGATGCCGATAAGCAAAACTACGGCGCTTATTACGAGCGATGTCTGGAGCTGGTCCGCCCGCATGGATTGATCATACTGGACAAAATGCTACGCGGCGGCCGGGTCCTCGATCCGCAGGATCCCGCGACGCGCGCCGTCGATGCCCTCAACCAGCGCATCCGCAATGACCCGCGAGTGGAAAACGTTTTGCTGCCGGTCCGTGATGGGATTATGTTGGTGCGAAAGCTTTAGTCGATTGAGATCGAGGATGTTCCAGTAGCGGCAGAATTCGCTCGAGGTCATCTGGCAGAGGAGCGCGCCATTCTCGCTGTGTCCCGCCATAGCTGATCCTGAGTTTCTCGGCGTGAAGAAACTGCCGTTTCAATCCGTATTGCTTGCGAAATCGCTTATTGAATCCGAAGTCGCCGTGCTGGTCGTCCATGACCACGGGATAGCCGAGCTTGGCGAAATGAAGACGGATTTGATGCAGCCTGCCGGTGGCAATGGTCACGCGCACGAGGGTCGTTTCTGAGAAACGTTTCACGACTCGATAACGAGTGAGAGCGCGGACGAGGCTGCCTTCTCGCCCGGGCAGGGCAAAGTCGATTTTGCCGTCGTTAGCTGGAAGCCGGCCAACCATAAGGCAGAGGTATTCTTTGCCGGCGGTGCCGGACTCAAACCTGCTAATCAATTCCTCCGCCGTCTGCTGATTTTTCGCGATCATCAACAGCCCGGACGTATCTTGATCGAGCCGGTGAATCAATCTAGGTTTGATATCCGTGCCGCGATAATGGCGCTCCAAAATTCCCAGCAGCGAATCCCGTTTGCTGACGGTTTTGCCTTCGTGAACCGCCAGGCCGGCGGGTTTGTTGATCACCAGCAGAGCGACATCTTCGAAAATCGTCTCGATTCGCGCGCTGCTCGTGCTTGGCATTGGTGTCTTCTTGATTGCTTCAAAAGTGACAAACAGTTGGATCCGATCGCCGGGACCAATCATATCCTCCTGTTTAGCGCGCTCGCCGTTGATGCGCACGCCGTTTCTACGGAAGAGTTTCCTGACATAACCGATCGGGAATTTGTTTTTAAGAAAGGTCTCGAGCTTTTTTGGCGATTCGTTCGCGGGCAGGACTAATTCGCGCATTTATGACTGTGATAGCGGCAGAATCACTACAGAGTCAAGCTACGCCGGCGCCAATATTTGCAATAGTTCAAGGATTAAGATAGGTTGCGTCGATGGTGCTAAGGCATTTAGCCTTGATTGGAGCGCCGGGCGAGGTTGTCATTGAGTCGTAATGAGCCGGTCGATGGTCTAAGAAAAAAGATCGATCAAATTGATGCTAAAATCGTTGACCTTCTCAATGATCGGGCTTCCCTGGCGCAGAAGATCGGCCGTTCCAAGAACCGAAGTAATCAAGACGTTTACGCTCCCCACCGCGAGAAAGAAATTCTCGAGCGTGTCTGCGAGCTAAATCGCGGACCGCTGCCGGCGAAAGCCGTTCGTGCCGTTTTCCGGGAAATCATTTCAGGCTGCCGCTCTCTGGAAGGGCCGCTTAACGTCGTTTTTTTTGGCGCCGAAGCGACTTACACGCATTTGGCGGCGCGTGAAAAATTTGGTTCGGCGGCAAACCTGCAGCCGACCGCCAGCATCGCCGAGGTATTCCAGGAAGTTTCGCAAGGACGCGCAGTTTTCGGCGTTGTGCCGATCGAGAATTCGACCGAAGGAGTGGTAGCGCATACGCTGGATCAACTGGTCGAGTCCGACCTGCAAATCATCGCGGAGATGTTTCAGAATATTCACCACAACTTGCTCTCTCGCTCCGGCAAGCCGGAAGACGTTCAGCGAATCATTTCGCACCCTCAGGCGCTGGCGCAATGCCGGGACTGGCTGGCGCGCCATTTTCCATCGGTGCCCGTCGAGGAAGTGGCGAGCACGGCGCATGCCGCGATCAAAGCGGCGCACGATCCTTCCCTGGCGGCGATTTCAAGCGCCATGGCCAAGGAAGTCTATGACCTTGAAATCATTGCCGCCAACATTGAAGATCAGAGCACGAACATCACCAGATTCGTGGTGGTCGGCAAGATGAGCGTGCCGCCGAGCGGCGATGACAAAACTTCGCTGGTCTTCTCCGTGCATGACAAGCCCGGCGTGCTGCATCGCATGCTGCAGCCGTTTGCGCGGAGTCGGATCAATCTCACAAAAATTGAATCGCGGCCGATCAAAAAGAAACCGTGGGAGTATTTATTTTTTCTCGATCTGCGCGGTCACCGGCAGCAGCCGGCCGTGAAAAAAGCGATCGCGGCTCTCGAGAAGAATTGTTCGTTTCTAAAAATCATGGGCTCTTATCCGAGCGGCAGATGATGAAAACAGTCGAGCAAGTTCCGGAATACATTCGCTCCTTGATCCCGTACGAGCCGGGTAAGCCGATCGAGGAAGTGGAGCGCGAATACGGCATCGCCAACTCGGTGAAGCTCGCGTCCAACGAAATTCCTTTGGGGCCCTCGCCGAAGGCTTTGGCCGCGATGCGCTCGAAATTGGGACAACTGAATCTTTATCCCGATGGCGATTGTTTTCATTTGAAGCAGGCTCTGTCGCGGAAACTCGGCGTCGCGCCGGAAACTTTAATCCTGGGCAATGGTTCCAACGAGATCATTGAACTAGCCGCAAGAACCTTTCTGCGCCCGGGCGATGAAGCGGTCATGGCGGAGCAAGCGTTCGTTGTCTATCAATTGATCGTCCAAGCGGTCGGTGCCCGCAGCCGCGCGGTGCCACTGAGAAACTTTACGCACGAT
>Ga0075288_1000036_pt1 | contig 13285 bp, 12 predicted proteins | sample SF_Rice_20C_0N_4_FD_69763 | JGI IMG/M metagenome (GOLD analysis project Ga0075288, IMG submission 69763) | Rice paddy soil microbial communities from Twitchell Island, California, USA - SF_Rice_20C_0N_404 | ecosystem: Environmental > Terrestrial > Soil > Paddy field/soil | place: USA: Twitchell... | reverse complement strand
TCGGACGCCGCATGCCCGATCTCGACCTGGTCACCGCCACCGGCCCGCTGCGGGTCTTCACCCTGCTGCACGATGCCCGGCCGGTGCTCCTCAACCTCGGTGAGCCCGGCGGCTTCGACATCACTCCATGGGCCGATCGCGTTCAATCGATCGACGCCGCCTACGCTGGTACGTGGGAGCTTCCGGCAATCGGGGCGGTCGCTGCTCCCACCGCCATCCTGGTTCGGCCCGACGGATATGTGGCCTGGGTGGGAGACCCGACCCGGCTGGGGCTCGCCGACGCGCTGACCACCTGGTTCGGGCCGCCTGCTGCGTCCCCTGTCACACCCTGCTAGCGCCCCATTCGCCCGAGGTGTCCCCCCACGATGGCCGCCAGGGGACGCGGCCAGTTCGTCCCCGGTTGCGGCAGGGCAAACCCGGCGCACTCACTCGGGTGTCCGGGGCATGCGAAGGAGCCGATATCCCGCTGCGCCGAAGAGCACGGCCCCACCCAGCCGAAGCGCGTCGCCCCACTGCCAGCGGCTGACTGCCATCATTTGGCTAGCTCCCGCGAACGCGGCGAAGCGCGCGAGTACCGCGATGGCCTCGACGACCAGGAGAGCTGCCGCGAGCAACAACAGAAGGTATCCCAGAACGGAGCGCCGCATCCCTGTCCCTCATCCGCTCCTCGAGCGAAATGCCGATCATCCGCACCAGCCCATACGCCACGTCGGACGCCACGACGACGGCAATAGGGACCCGGCCACTAGCCGCCGTGGTTATGCGCCGGAGCTGGGGATCAAAGGAATAGCTGATCGGCCCACCATCCGTAAGGGTAAGAATTCCGCCCTCGAGTCGACTCGATAGCGACAGGCCATTTCCACTCAGCCCGCACCAGAATAGGGTGCCCGGCGCGATGACGTGGTACAAGCCCGTGGTGTCACTGGGCCTATGCTGGCCGCGTGAAGACCACGCGCTATTACGAGGAGCAGGTCCTTCGAAAACGACCATATCTCCAGCGCGAGTGGATCGAATCGGTGGTGGAATCTCCCGCCCGAAGCGAGGTCCAACCTGATGGCCGCATCCGGTACTGGGGATATATTCCAGCACTAGGACGTTGGCTCCGCGTGGTGACCCTGGAGGATGGCGAAACCATCCACAACGCCTTCCCGGATCGAGACTTCGAGAAGCCGTCATGAAACTTCGATACTACTCCGACACCGATTCGCTCTACATCGATCTCGCCGAACGCCCGAGCGTAGACTCGCGCGAAGTGACGCCCGGCGTGGTATTGGACTTCGACGCGTCGGGCATCCTGGTGGGTATCGACATCGATCAGGCCAGCCACCACCTGGATCTCTCAGGACTCGGCAACGGAAGCGTACCGGTCGAGAGGGTGGGCCCCAGATCATCCTGATCGTCTCGATGCCGTACGACGCGGTCCGGCTGGCACCCGACCCCGACGCGATGCTGCTCGAGTTTCTCCCGACTACTTACGAGGCCGCGGCCGACCGCGCGGGCTGGGGTCGGGCGGCACTGGAGGCGGCTCTTCCGCGAGATCGCCCTCGCCCACCTCGCACCAGTTGAGCAGGCCGGCAAGCTCCACCGCCCGCTCCTCGCTGTCCACCATGAACACCGTGGCGCCGCACTGAATCATCGGCGTGCTCCGGAGCCCTCTCCGCGCGCGACGACTCAGCGGTACGCTGCCCACCTGCCAACCTCCCCGCATGTCCGCCAGGGCGAGCCCCAGTTGCCGCGCGGCGGCAAGGGTTTCGTCGATGACCGACAGCGGCATGCGAAAGCGGAGGCGCCGGCGCTGCTGGTGGCTCAGCGCCGCACGAAGCTCGGGAAGGATGAGGTCCCTGATGGATCGGGGGTCGAGCATGCCCTATCGCGAAGGGGACAGCGGGGAAAGGGAGTCGAGGAGGGCAGCGCGCAACAGGTCACCGCATGCAACAAGCCGGTAACAAGATCGGCCGCCGGCCCGTAGTGCTCGATGGCCCCTCCCGGAGCACCGATGCCGTCATCATCCACGACCCTCGCCCTCGCACTCGTCGCGGCGACCCTCCCCCTCCCCCAGGCGCGCGCCCAGTCCGAGCCGCTCGGCGCGGCCCGGCAGCTTACCCACTCCGCCAACTACGATCCGTCGCTCTCGCCCGATGGCCGCTCGATGGTGTACATCAGCGACGGGAGCGGCCGGGAGCAGCTCTTCCTGCGCTCGCTCGACGGCCGCGAGGTCCGCCAGCTCACCACCGACGACGCCGACCACGAAGACCCCGCCTGGTCGCCCGACGGCACGACGATCGCCTTCGTTCATCTCGAGCACGGCCGCGCCCGGATCGCGCTGATGCCGGCCGCCGGCGGTCCGGCGCGCATGCTGACGGCACCGGGCGGGCGGGTGATCCACCCGAGCTGGTCGCCGGACGGGAAGCGGATCGCCTATTGCGAGGACGACGACCTCGAGCCGCCGAAGAAGAACCCGGCCGCCATCAAGGTGATCGACCTGGCGACACGGAAGATCCGCGTGCTCGTCTCGGGCGGCGTCAACACCTACCCGGTCTGGTCGCCGGACGGGGCGTCGCTCGCGTTCCGCCGAATGGTGGAAGACACCAACTCGGAGGTGTTCGTGGCCGACAGCGCCGGCCGGCACGCGCGGAACATCACCAACAGCCCGGCGTTCGACGGATGGCCCGCCTGGTCGCCCGACGCCAGACTGATCGCGTTTGCCTCCAACCGGGGCGGCCGGGGCGACTACGAGATCTACGTGATGCGGCCGGACGGCGGCGACGTCCGCCTGGTGGCGCGCACCACCGGCCGGGCCACCGCACCCAAGTGGGGACGGGACGGCCACACGCTGTACTTCACCAACTGCCTGCCCGACGGCGACTGCGAGATCTACGCGGCCCCGGTCGAGACGGGCTAGCGCCCGGCGCTAGAGACCCATCCGCTTCACCGCCCGCTCGTACCCCGGCGCCTTCCGCAGCGGATCGAGCAGCGGATCGAAGAAATTCTCCGGGATGTAGATGTCCTTCTCGTCGATGCCGCGCTCGAGCCACTCGAGTCCCTGCGTCACGTCGCCCAGGCCGGCGTACGCGTGCGCGATCATGACCGGGGGGACCAGCTCTCCGGCCGCGCGCCGGCGCTTGAGGTCGCTCACGATGCCCAGCGCCTTCTCCCGCTGCCCCGACCGGGCGTAGGCGAACGCGAGCGCCGCGGCGGCCTCGGGATAGAACGCGCCCAGGTCCGCCGCCCGCTGAATCGAGGCGATGGCCTCCGGGTAGCGGCCCTGCTCGATCTGCACGAAACCGAGACGGAGATGCGCCTGGGCGTAGTTGGGGTCGAGCGCGAGGGTCTGGCCGATGCGCGCCTCGGCCTCGTCGTTCCGGTGCATGAGGTACGACACCCACCCCCACTCGACCCCGATCTGACGTGACAGCGGATCGAGCCGATGCGCCCGGCCCATCTCGGCTTGCGCTTCGGCCAGCCGGCCCCGGCCGGCCAGGAAGTCGCCGTACCAGTGGTGCCCGGTGGCGTAGTTGGAGTCGGCGGCGATGGCCCGCCGGAAGTTCTCTTCCGCCGGCTGCCAGCTCCAGCCGTAGATCATGTTGCCGTAGGCCAGTGCGGTGTACGCCTCGGCCGAGGTGCTGTCGAGCGCCAGCGCCCGGGCGGCGGCGGACTGGGCCTTCCGCCAGGTGTCGGCGGTCGAGCCGACCCCGCTGAAGGGGACGACCAGCAGGTACCCGTCGGACAGCGCGGCCCACGCGCGGGCAAAGGTCGAGTCGCGCGCGGTGGCCTGCTCCAGATAGCGCACCGCTTCCAGCAACGCGGGTCCGGTCCGCTGATTCCAGGCGAACAGTCCCTTGAGATACAGGTCGTAGGCGGCGAGGTCGCGGGTGGGCCTCACGGAGAGCGCCGAGTCGCGGGCCGGCGCGAGCCGCACCCGGAGCGCGGCCACGATGGAGCGGGCCACGTCTTCCTGCACGGCGAAGATGTCGGTCAGGTTCCGGTCGTACGACTCGGACCAGAGCTGATACCCGTCCTTCACGCTGATGAGCTGGGTGCTGACCCGGAGGCGGTCGCCGCTCTTCCGCACGCTGCCTTCCAGCACCGCGCCGACGTCGAGCTTGCGGCCGACTTCCTTGACATCCGGACTGCGTCCCTTGAACTGGAACGACGACGTACGCGCCGCCACCCGGAGGCCCGGCACCTGGCTCAGCGTCGTGATCAGCTCCTCGGTGAGCCCGTCGCTGAAATACTCCTGGTCCTTCCCCGGACTCAGGTCCACGAAGGGCAGCACCGCGGCGGAGGCCGTGCCCGGCGCGGCGGCCGGCCGCAGGCGCCCGCGGAGGAGGTATCCGCCGGCCCCCAGGACGAGGAGCACCCCGGCCACGGCCGCGGGCCAGGCGAGCGACCGGCGGGGGCGCCGCTCCTCGGGGTGATGCGGCTCGAGCGCGGCCGCGAACTCCGCGGCGGTGGAGTACCGGTCGGCCGGCGTCCGGGCGAGCGCCCTGGTCACCGCGCGCTCGATGTCGGCCGGTACCTCGCGCACCGCGCGCACCGGCGGCACCGGCTGGGTCATCCGCTTGGCCATGATGGCCTGAGCGGTGGGACCGGTGAACGGCGGCTCCCCCGCGAGCATCTCGTAGAGGACGCAGCCCAGCGAATAGATGTCGGTGCGCTGGTCCAGCTCGCGCTGCGCCGTGGCCTGCTCGGGACTCATGTACTGCGGCGTGCCCAGCGTGATGCCGCTCTCGGTGAGCCGGTCCTGGAGATCGGGCGAGACCGCCCGCGCCAGACCGAAGTCGGCCACCAGCGCATGGTCCCCGCCAAGCAGAATGTTCTCCGGCTTGATGTCGCGGTGGATCACGCCGTGCCGGTGCGCGTAGCCGAGCGCGTCGGCCACCTCGCGGGCGATGCGGAGCGCGTCGCCCACCGGGAGCTGGGTCTCGCGCCGCAGCCTGCCACGCAACGTCTCGCCCTCGACGTAGGGCATGGTATACCAGAGCAGCCCGCCGGCGTCGCCCGAGTCGTGCACCGACAGGATGTGGGGATGCTGCAGATTGGCCGAGAGGCGGATCTCGCGGAGGAACCGGTCGGGCCCGAGCGCATGGGCCAGCTCGGCGTGGAGCACCTTGAGGGCTACCGGACGATCGTGCCGGAGGTCACGGACCAGGAACACGGTGGCCATGCCGCCGCGCCCCAGCTCCCGCTCGACGCGATAGCGGTCGGCCAGGAAGGCCTGCAAGCGGTCGAGCGGATCGGGCACGGTGGGTCCGGCGACGGAGACCGGTCAAGGTTATACCGGGACGACCTTCCGCGGCAGATACTCGCCATGGTGCACGCCGGCCCCTTCTTGACGGCTTCGGCTAAACCGGTACATTGCCTCCATGCACTCCACGACCAATTCGAATCGCAACCGCGCAGCGAATTACTACGTGTTCACGTAGAATGTCGAGCCGTTTCGGGTGCATGACGCCGTCGTAGGTCCCGGCCCGCTCGATTGATTTCGGCGGGTTTTTTTGTTGCTGGCTTACCACATCCACCTCCATTTCCGGAGACATCATGAGGCGAGCGAAGGTTCTGGGAGCTACCCTGGTCGTCATGAGCGCCATGGCGGGCGCGGCACAGGCGCAGGAGGTCGGCGCCGATCTCGGCCTGTTCAGCTCGTACGTGTGGCGCGGTCTCAGTCTGACCAACAAGCCGGTGGCCGAGCCCGATCTCTGGGTGACGTTTCCGGCCGGCAAGGCCTCGGTGACGCTGGGAGGGTGGGCCAACATCGACCTGGGCAAGTACGACGACCCGAACGACGACATCAGCGAGAGCGGCGGGCTGTCGTCGTTCAACTTCGCCGAGTTCGATCCCTATGCCGAGATCGCGTTCACCGCGGGCAAGGCGACGATCACGGGCGGGGCCACGGCGTACATCTATCCCAACGATGCCGGGATCACGAAGGATGCCAATACGGTGGAGATCTACGGCAAGCTGGAGGTGGACGCGCCGCTCGCCCCGAGCATCGCCGCCTACTACGACGTGGACAAGATCAAGGGACTCTACGTGGAGGGAAGCATCTCGCACTCCTTCCCCGCCAGCGAGAAGGTGTCGGTGGACCTGAGCGTGCTGGCGGGATTCAACGCCGGCCAGGGCGTGCCGGACGACCCGACCTCCGACGAGTCGTTCAACTTCTTCGACAACGGGTTCACCCACCTCGACCTGTCGGCGGGTGTGCCCATTGCCACGGGCGCCGTTTCGATCACGCCCGTCCTGCACCTCGTCATCACCGGGGACGACTTCACCAAGGTCACGTCGCCCACCAACATCGACAAAGGCGCCAAGCTCTGGGGCGGCGTGACGCTGAGCTGGTCGAAGTCGTACGGAGAGGAAGCGGAAGAAGGAGCATCCGAGGAGCCCGCGGCGCCGGCCGCGCCCACGGAGCCGGCCGACTCGGCGCAGTAGCCTTTACCCCAGCCGAGCGAGTTCTTTCGCGACGAGGCCGATGTCGCGAAAGAACTCCCGCCGGGCGGCCTCACGCGCCTCGCTCGGCGTCCGCAGCACCGACGACGGGTGCACCGTCACGAGCACCGGTCCCGCCCAGTCCGAAGCGATCACCCGCCCCCGATTCTCCAGCACCCTGAGGCCCGGTCCGAGGAGCGCCTGCCCCGCCGTGCTGCCGAGGGCGACGCTGAGCCGCGGCTTGATGACCGCGATCTCCTGCTCCAGCCACGGATGGCAGGCGCGAACCTCGGCGGCGTTGGGCTTCTTGTGGAGGCGGCGCTTGACCAGCGCCTTGCGCTCGAACTTGAAGTGCTTGACGGCGTTGGTGACGTATACGTCGCGCCGGTCGATGCCGGCGGCCTCGATGGCCTCGTCGAGAATGCGTCCCGCCGGCCCGACGAACGGCTTTCCTTCTATGTCCTCCTGATCGCCCGGCTGCTCGCCTACCATGACGATGTCGGCGTCGGCCGGTCCCTCGCCGAACACGGTCTGGGTCGCGTCGCGCCAGAGCGGGCAGCCGCGGCACCCGGCCGCGGCCGCCCTGAGCCTGGACAGCGTGGGATGCGGAGGGACGAAGTCCGCGGCGGAGCCGGCCGCCTTCATTTCCGCTTGTGTGTCTCCGGCACCGGCTCGTTCTCGAGGCCGCCGCTGCCCGCCGAGCCGAACTTGGGCACCGTGAAGTGCTTGGTGGAGGTGTACGGGGGCTCGTGCATTTCGTAGTACTCGCGGGGCTCGGCTCCGAACCGGCGCCGGCACTCCTCGGAGCAGAAGAAGAACTCCCGCGACTCGTAGGTGGTGCTGATGACGTCAGGGCCGAGCTCGACGATCATGCCGCACACCACATCCTTGGCTTCCTGCATAGTGCCTCCTGGTCAGAGCATCAATCTCCGTGGGTGGTACCAGGCGTTCGGTGACCCGAGTCACCCCGCCGCCACCTCCTTGAACGTGTCCTCCAGACGGTTGAGCATTTCCTGCAGCAGGCCCATCGGAATGCCGAGCGCGGGCTCGATCCGGATGACCTGCGCCTTCGAGTAGGTGCCGGCGACCAGCACTCCACGCCTGAAGAGCCCCGCGGCCACCTTCCATCCGATCTCCTGCGCGGGAAACTCCATGCCGATCAGCAGCCCCATGCCGTGCGCCTCGGCGAGCACCTGGGGGTACCGGGCCTGGAGTCCGGCCAGCTCGCGAAGAAGAAACTCGCCCTTGGCCGCCGCCTGGCCCGGCAGGTCTTCCTCCAGCGTCACCTGGATCGCGGCCAGGCCGGCCGCGCAGGCGAGCGGGTTCCCGCCGAACGTGGTCGAGTGGATGATGGGGTTGGGGATCATCACTTCCCACACCGTCGGATTCGCGATGAAGGCGGAAAGCGGCATGACGCCGCCGCCGAGCGACTTGCCGAGGCACATGATGTCGGGAACCACGCTCCAGTGGTCCACGCCCCAGAGCGTGCCGGTGCGGCCCATGCCGGTCTGGATCTCGTCGGCGATGAGGAGCGCGCCGTAGCGGGTGCACAGCTCGCGCGCCATCGGGAAGTAGTCGTCGGGCGGGACGACGCCGCCGGCCTCTCCCTGCACCGGCTCGAGCACCACGCCCGCGACGTAGGTGCCCACGGCGTCGCACCGGCGCAGCTCGTCCTCCAGCGCGGCGGCATCGCCGTAGGGGACGAACCGCACGTCCTGGAGTCCGCTCTGGAACGGCTCGCGGAACGACGCCTTGCCCATGAGCGAGAGCGAGCCCATGGACTTGCCGTGGAATCCGCCGAGGGTCGAGATGAACGTGTGCCGCTTGGTGTAGAGCCGAGCGAGCTTGATGGCGCCTTCGATGGCGTCGGTGCCGTTGTTGATGAAGAACGAGTTCTGCAGGTCGCCCGGCGTGACCTCGGCGAGGACCCTGGCGAGCGCCGCGCGCCACGGCTCCAGCAGCTCCTGGCTGTTGAGCGCCATGCGCTGGAGCTGGCTGGCGACCGCCTTCAGCACCTTCGGGTGATTGACGCCGGCGCTGAAGATGCCGTACCCGCCGAGGCAGTCGATGTACTCGCGGCCGAGCAGGTCGTGGAGGATGGCGCCCTGGCCCGACCATTCGAGCGCCGCGAACTGCCCCGCCTGGGTCACCGATTTCCGGTAGGAGATGAAGCCTCGGTTGTAGTAGCGCTCGTAGCTGTCGACCGTCTCCGCGATGAACGCCCGCTTTTCGTCGTCCGACATCTCGCGGCCCTCGATCAGATCCAGATAGCGCGAGGTGTGGCGCAGGACTTCGTCGTTCGCCAGACGCAATTGATCGGCACTCCTCTCACGTTGCGGGGCTCGTCTGTCCGCGGATCCACTCCAATGTAAGCGCCGGCTGGTGCCGGTGAACGCGCCGGAGCGCCGGGCTACGACGCCCCGAATCGGCCGAGCCGGAAGAAGTCGATGTCGTGCCGGCTCCTGCCGTGCTGCGCCAGATCCGCCATCACCTCGCCGACCACGCTGCAGAACTTGTAGCCATGCCCCGAGAAGCCGGCCGCGACCGCGACCTCGGGAAAGGCCGGATGACGGTCGAGGATGAAGTGCCGGTCCGGGCTGTTGGTGAACAGGCAGGTCTTGAGCATCACCGTCGGCCCCGCGCCGTCCGGGAAGTAGCGCCGGGCGAACGACCGGAGCAGCGCTTCGTCTTCGGGACCGGGATCGCGGTTCCAGGCATCGGGATCGACCACCTCGCCGCGATGGTGATACTTCCCGAACTTGAAGCCGGGAATCAGAAAGCTGGGGAACCCGTAGTAGCGACCCTCCTCCACCTCGAGGTTGAAGACCGGAAAGACCTCGAGAGCGAACAGCTCGGGGCGAGACGGCTGAAGCCAGGCCAGCACCTGCCGCTCCGGAACGGCGAGCCCGCCGAGCTCGGGAACGAGCGCCGAAGCCCACGGGCCCGCGCATATCACGAGCCGGCCGGCCTCGTAGCGTCCGCGGTCGGTGCGCACCCATACATGGCCGCTTCCCGCTCCCCACTCCACGACCGGCTCCGCGCAGTGGACTTCGGCGCCACGCCGTTGCGCCTGCTCGACGTGGGCGACGTTGCAGCGCTCGGGCAACAGGAAGCCGCCATCCGGCTGGTAGAGGCCCAGCGTCTCGCGGGGCAGGCGGTAGCCCGGAAACCGCGCATGCAGCTCCGCGCCGTTCAGGATCTCGTGCGGTAGATGGTGGATCGCGCTCGCCTCGAGGGCCCCCCGAAAGATCGTGCCGCCCGCGGGTCCCGCATCCACGCTCCCGGTGATGTGCAGCAGGCGCTCCCCGGCCAGGCGCTCCAGCTCGCGCCACAGATCGTAAGCGCGCCGCAGGAGCGCGACGTAGCTGGGATGCTCCGAGTAGGCGAGACGGATGATGCGGGTGAGGCCGTGAGAAGAGCCGTGCTCGTGCACGAGGTCGAAGCGCTCGATGCCGAGCACCCGGAGGCCGCGGCGGGCGAGGTGGAACAGCGTCGCGCTGCCCATGCCTCCAAGTCCGAGCACGATTGCGTCGTATGCGGCCACGGTGAGCGACCTCGGTGGGGGGTGCGCCTACACCAGCCGGTCCTTGAGCCTGTAGTATGCGCCGACGAGCGGCAGGAACCAGGGGCGGCCGTGATAGAAGGGTATCGGCGGAAACCGGCGGCAGAGCGACGGCAGCGGTCCCGTGCCCGCGAGCGCGTCTCCCATTCTGGTGCCGAGCCAGGTGGACATGGCGACGCCGTGTCCGGCGTAGGCGAGTGAGTAATGCAGCTGTCCGAGCCGGCCGGCGTGCGGCATCTGGTCGAGCGCGAAGGCGACCTTGCCCTCCCAGGCGTACTCGACGTCCACGAGCCGGAGATCGGGAAAGGTCTCGACCATGGCCTTCCCGAGGAGGCGCGCGGCCTCGGCGACCGGCAGGGGCGTGAAGGCGGCGCGACCGCCGAAGAGCACCCTCCCATCGCGCGTGAGCCGGAAATAATGCAGCAGGTTCCTGGTATCGGTGAAGACGCGCCGCTGCGGCATCAGGCGGCCGCAGAACCCGGGGTCCACCTGCGAGGACGCGACGATGTAGCTCCCCACCGGCACCACCCGGCGCTGCAGATCCGCGAACGCCGGCCCGGTGTAGGCGTTGGTGGCCACCAGGACGTCGCGCGCGCGAACCGGCCCCCAGTCGGTATGGAGAATGGCGGACTTGCCGTGCTGCCTGATCGACTGGACGGCGGACGATTCGGCGATGAGCGCGCCGGCCCGCTCCGCGGCGAGCGCGAGCCCGCGCACGTAGCGGCCGGGATGCAGGCTGCCGGCACCCGGATCGAGCAGGCCCCCGTGGTAGCGGTCCGAGCCGATCTCGGCCTCGAGGTCGCGCTTGCCGAGCACGGTGGTCTCGTAGTGGACCTTGTCGCGCAGGAACTTCGCGTCCTTCGCGAGCCCGCGGAGATGGCGGGGCCGCGCGGCAAGGGTGATCCAGCCGCAGCGCGCGTAATCGCAGGCGATCTGCTCGTCGCGGATCAGGCGCTCCAGCGAGTCCACCGCCTCGAGCGAGAGCCCGAAGAGCCGCCTCGCCTCGTCGAGGCCGAGCTTTCGGGCCAGCGCGGCGACGTCCGGCTTGTATCCCGGCAGGACGAACCCGCCGTTCCGGCCGCTCGCGCCCCATCCCACGGTATGACGCTCGAGGACGACGACCGACGCGCCGTGCCGCGCCAGCGCGCGGGCGGCGGCGAGCCCGGTGTAGCCACCGCCCACCACGGCGACGTCGCACCGATCGGGGAGCGGCGTGGGCGCGCGGTCGGTCGGCGGCGCGTCCTCCGTCCAGAGGCAGCGCTCGATCACAACACCGCGACGCTCTCCCGGAACACCGCGGTGTGGCGGTCCACGTCGTCCTCGGTCACGGTTGGAGCGATCAGCGCCATGTTGTGGAACGGCGTCAGCAGGATGCCCCGGTTGAGCGCCGCGAGGTGCATGTAGCGCTCGAGCTCCGGGTCCATCGCCGCCGCGGCCTCGGATCCGTTCCGGGGCGGCGTGGGCCGGAACCAGTATTCGGCCCTGCACCCCAGCCGCTGGACGGTCCAGGGCAACCCCGCCTCGGCGATCGCCGCGGCGACGCCCTGGGTAAATCGCTCGGCGAGGGGGATGGTGCGGCGAAACGACTCCTCGCCGAGCAAGGTCTCCAGCGTCGCGCGCATCGCCGCCGCCGCCAGCGCGTTGGCGGCGAGCGTACCGCCGATGCCGCTCGTGTCGATGGTGCCGGCATCGGTGGCCGCGGCGATCCGCGAGGCGACGGAGTCGGTGAAGCCATAGGCGGCGGCCGGCACGCCTCCCGCCACCGCCTTGCCGATCGTCAGCATGTCGGGCTCGAGTCCGTGGGCCGCGGTATATCCTCCTGGCCCCGCCGAGATCGTGTGGGTCTCGTCGAGGATGAGGAGCGTGCCGGTCCGGCGGGCCAGGTCGCGCAGCGCCGCGTGAAAGCCGGGGTCGGGCAGCACGATGCCGATGTTGGTCAGGGCCGGCTCCGCCAGCACGCAGGCGACGTCGCCCGGCGCGAGCGCGGCCTCGAGCGCGGCGGGATCGTTGAACTCGACGACCCGCGTCGTCAGCGCGGGATCGACCGGAGGCCCCAGGTTTCCCGCGCGCGCGACGGTGCGGCCGTCACGCAGCGTCGCGAACGTCTCGTCCACCGTCCCGTGATAGCACCAGTTGAACACGACGACGAGCCGGCGGCCGGTGAGGTGCCGGGCCAGACGGATGGCGAAGCGGTTGGCGTCGGTGGCGCTGAGGGCGAGCTGCCAGAAGGGAAGTCCGAACCGCCGGGCCAGCTCCTCGCCTACGCGCACCGCATCGTCGGTCGGGAGCATGAAGGTAAAGCCTCGGCGCGCCTGGGCCGTGACCGCCTCGACCGTGGCCGGCGGCGCGTGGCCGGTCATGGCGCCGGTGTCGCCCAGGCAGAGGTCGAGATACCGGTGGCCGTCCACGTCGGTCAGGTACGCGCCCTCGACCCGCTCGGCGAACACCGGAAAGCCGCCAGGCCATCTCCGCATCCAGGGCATGGGGACTCCGCCGAGCAGCGAGCGCCCCGCGCGCTCGAACAGCTCCCGCGACCGCGGACGGCACGCGGCGAACCGCAGCTCCTCCGCCGCGAGGAGCGAGCGCAGGCGTCCGCGGTCGAGGCTCACGCCATGGCGGGCGCCCGTCCCGCCACCGCCTCGAGGGCGGCGCCGAGCACTCCGAGCCCCTCGTCCAGCACCGCATCGTCGGCGGTGAGCGGAGCCAGCACGCGGATGGTATTGCCGAACGTGCCCGACGACAGGAGAATCAGCCCGCGCTCGAGCGCCGCGGTAAGCAGCCGGCCGGCGAGCGCCTTGTCCGGCGCGCGCGTGGCCCGGTCGGCCACCAGCTCCATGCCGATCATGGCGCCGAGCCCGCGCACGTCGCCGATGCACGGGTAGTGGGCCTGCCACTCGCGGAAGCGGGCGGCGATGCGGTCGCCGGCGCGGGCCGCGCGGGCCGGGATCCGCTCCGACTCCATGGCCTCGATGACCGCGATGGCCGCCGCGCACGCGAGCGGATTGCCGCCGTAGGTGCCGCCGAGCCCGCCCACGTGCGACGCCTCCATGACGTCGGCCCGCCCGGTGACCGCGGCGAGGGGCAGTCCGCCGGCCAGGGACTTGGCGGTGATGATGATGTCGGGCACCAGATCGTAGTGCTCCGAGGCGAAGAGCCTGCCGGTGCGCCCGAAGCCGGTCTGGATCTCGTCGGCGATGAACAGGATGCCGTGCTGCTTCGCGAAGGCCGCCAGCATCGCCACGTACTCCGGCGGCGCCGGCACGAACCCGCCTTCGCCCAGCTCCAGCTCCATGA